>TARA_R110002020_G_scaffold85914_6_pt1 | contig 178165 bp, 162 predicted proteins | sample TARA_R110002020 | Tara Oceans TARA_R110002020 (sample SAMEA4396489) | marine metagenome | biome: Westerlies Biome; feature: [MES] marine water layer (ENVO:01000295) within the mesopelagic zone...; material: water (ENVO:00002006), including particulate matter (ENVO:01000060)... | reverse complement strand
TACCTGGAGATAAAGTAAAATTAGAAATGAGCCCGTATGATTTAAGTAAGGCTCGCATAACCTATAGATACTAAGACGAGATGAAAGTAAGAGCATCAATAAAAAAGAGAAGTGCCGACTGCAAGATTGTACGTCGCAAAGGCAGATTATATGTAATCAACAAAAAGAATCCTAAGTTCAAACAAAGACAAGGTTAATATTATGGCTAGAATTGCAGGGGTAGATATCCCAAAACAAAAAAGAGGTGTAATAGCTTTAACTTACATCTTTGGAATAGGTAACAGTAGAGCAAAAGAAATTTTAGCTCAGGCTGATGTAGATGAAGATCTTAAGGTTTCTGAGTGGGATGATGATCAAATAGGTCGCATACGTGAGGCTGTAGGCTCTTTTAAAATTGAAGGTGAGTTAAGAAGTGAGGTGCAAATGAGCATCAAACGTCTTATGGATATAGGTTGCTATAGAGGTATACGTCACAGAACTGGTTTACCTTTACGTGGTCAACGTACTAAGAATAACTCTAGAACCAGAAAAGGTAAGCGTAAAACTGTTGCTAACAAGAAGAAAGCGACTAAATAATAAGTAAGCAATGGCAAAGCAAAACACTAAAAGTGCAAAAGGTGCTAAGAGCACAAAAAAGCGTAAGGTAATTGTTGAGTCTGTAGGTGAAGCTCATATCGCAGCCTCTTTCAACAACATCCTTGTTTCTTTGACAAATAAAAAAGGTGATGTTATTTCTTGGTCTTCTGCCGGTAAAATGGGCTTTAGAGGATCTAAGAAAAATACGCCTTATGCAGCTCAATTAGCGTCAGAAGATGCTAGTAAAGTAGCTCATGAAGCAGGATTGCGTAAAGTGAAAGTATATGTTAAGGGTCCCGGTAATGGCCGTGAGTCTGCTATACGTTCTATCCATAACAGCGGTATAGAGGTTACAGAAATTATTGATGTAACTCCACTACCACATAATGGATGTCGTCCTCCTAAAAGAAGAAGAGTTTAATATAAATCATATCAATCGGGGAGTATTGGTTCTGCGAAGGACTAGACCTTAATTCCTTAACCACCCCACAAAACAATTATTTAAAATGGCAAGATATACCGGTCCTAAAACTAAAATCGCTAGAAAATTTGGTGAAGCGATTTTCGGAGATGATAAATCTTTTGAAAAAAGAAACTATCCTCCAGGTCAACATGGAAACAACAGACGTCGTGGTAAGAAGTCTGAATATGCTATCCAGTTACAGGAAAAGCAAAAAGCAAAATACACTTATGGTGTATTAGAGCGTCAATTCCGCAATATGTTTGAAAAAGCAACCCGTGCTACAGGAATTACCGGGGTTGTACTTTTACAATTATGTGAATCTCGTTTAGACAACGTAGTATTTAGAATGGGTATCGCTCCTTCTAGAAGAGCTGCACGTCAATTAGTTTCTCACAGACATATTACTGTTAATGGAGAATTAGTAAACATTCCTTCATATAATATTAAGGCTGGTGATGTTGTTGCTGTACGTGAGAAATCAAAATCTCTTGATGTAATCGAGAACTCTTTAGCAAATGCTAATCATGTTTATGAATGGATTACATGGAACAACGATACTAAGCAGGGAACTTTTGTTTCTGTGCCAGAACGTATCCAGATACCAGAAAACATCAATGAGCAATTCATCGTTGAATTGTACTCAAAATAATAATAACAACTCTTAGAAAACATAATATGGCATTACTTAATTTCCAAAAGCCCGATAAAGTCATAATGATTGATTCTACTGACTTTGAAGGTAAGTTTGAATTCAGACCCTTGGAGCCAGGATACGGTTTAACCGTAGGAAATGCATTGCGACGAGTGCTTCTTTCTTCATTAGAAGGTTTTGCTATCACCTCTGTACGCATAGAAGGTGTAGATCACGAGTTTTCAACCATATCTGGAGTTGTAGAAGATGTTACCGAGATAATATTAAATCTAAAGCAGGTACGCTTTAAAAGACAAATAGACGAGATAGATAATGAGACTGTTACTATCTCTGTTTCAGATAAAGATCAATTAGTAGCTGGCGATTTCCAGAAGTTTATTTCCGGTTTTCAGGTTCTTAACCCAGATTTAGTTATCTGCAATATGGATAAGAATGTAAACCTTAATATGGAGATTTCTATAGAGAAAGGTCGTGGATATGTTCCTGCAGAAGAGAACAAGAAACAAAACGCTCCCGTAGGTACAATATTTACAGATTCTATTTACACGCCTATAAAAAACGTGAAATATAGCATCGAAAACTACCGTGTAGAGCAAAAAACCGATTATGAAAAGCTGGTTTTTGAGATCATTACAGATGGTTCTATTCATCCTAAAGATGCATTGACTGAAGCTGCGAAGACCTTAATACACCACTTCATGTTATTTTCTGATGAGCGCATCACGCTTGAAGCTGATGAAATTGCTCAGACTGAAACTTACGATGAAGAGTCTCTTCATATGCGTCAACTTCTAAAGACTAAACTTGTAGATATGGATCTATCGGTAAGAGCTTTAAACTGCTTAAAAGCTGCAGAAGTTGATACTTTAGGTGACTTGGTATCTTACAACAAGAACGACTTGATGAAGTTCCGTAATTTCGGTAAAAAGTCACTTACAGAGCTTGAAGAGCTTGTAAATGTTAAGGGACTTAACTTCGGTATGGATCTTTCAAAATATAAATTAGACAAAGACTAGTGAGGTCTTTTTCGCTCTGGCGAAAAAAATATTGAATCATGAGACACGGAAAGAAGATAAACCACTTAGGAAGAAAGACAGCGCATAGAAGATCTATGCTAGCCAATATGGCTTGTTCTTTAATCGAGCATAAACGCATCAATACTACTGTGGCAAAAGCAAAAGCGCTTAAGCAATTTGTTGAGCCTTTAGTAACAAAATCTAAAGAAGATACTACACATAACCGTCGTATCGTAATGAGCAAACTACGTCAAAAAGATGCGGTTGCAGAACTTTTTAGAGATGTTGCTGTAAAAGTAGGTGACAGACCAGGAGGTTATACGCGTATCATTAAATTGGGTAACCGTCAAGGTGATAACGCAGATATGGCTTTAATTGAACTTGTAGATTATAACGAACTTTACAATGTAGATAAATCTGATAAGAAGAAATCTACTCGTAGAGCGGGTCGTAAAAAATCAAGCGAAGCAGTAACTGAAGCTCCGGCTAAAGAAACTAAAGCAAATGATGAAGAAGAATAAAATATTTATTCTCTACTATAAATTAAAAGGATAAGCTGTTTTAAGCTTATCCTTTTTTTTATGATTAATTTTGTCAAAACATTTACCTATATCATACTTAAAATCAAGTAATGAAATATAAAACGAAATCTAAAGCTATAGTTCTTCTTGCAGATGGGACCATTTTTTATGGTAAATCTGTGGGAGATAAGGAAGGAACAGCCTTTGGCGAAGTATGTTTTAATACCGGTATGACCGGTTATCAGGAGATATTTACAGATCCCTCATATTATGGCCAGCTTATGGTGACAACTAATGCACACATTGGTAACTACGGCGGGAATAATGATGAGACAGAGTCTGAAACAGCTAAAATATCTGGTTTAATCTGTCGTAATTTTAGCTATTACTATTCAAGAGAGCGTGTTCATGAATCTTTAGAAGCTTTTCTTGATCGTAATAATCTACTGGCGATAACAGATGTAGATACCAGAGCTCTTGTGGCATATATAAGAGATAATGGTGCTATGAATGCGGCAATCTCTACAGATGTTGATAATATTGAAGAATTAAAAAAACAGCTTGCTCAGGTTCCTGATATGAACGGACTTGAACTAGCTTCAAAAGTTTCTACAAAGGAGGCTTATTATTTTGGTGAAGAAACCGCTAAATATAAAGTTGCTGCTTTAGATCTTGGGATCAAAAAGAACATCCTGCGCAACCTTGCAAAACGTGATGTTTACATAAAGGTATTTCCTTATAATACGACCTATGAAGAAATGAAAGCTTGGAATCCTGACGGCTATTTTCTGTCAAATGGACCAGGCGATCCTCAGCCTTTAAAAGAAGCGATTGAAGTTACCAAACAAATTTTAGAAGATGATGCACCACTTTTTGGTATCTGTTTAGGGCATCAGGTCATTGCACTTGCTAATGGTATAAGTACTTTTAAAATGCATCATGGTCACAGAGGGATAAACCATCCTGTTAAAAACTGGGGTACCGGTAAGGGAGAGGTTACTTCTCAAAATCATGGTTTCTCTGTAAATTATGAAGAGGCTAAAAATAACCCAGATATAGAAGTTACACATCAGCATCTTAATGATAATACAGTAATGGGACTACGCATGAAGAACAAGAATTGCTTCTCTGTGCAATATCACCCTGAAGCAGGACCGGGGCCTAACGATGCGACTTATCTTTTTGATGAGTTTGTAGAACGAATGAATCAAGTAACAGCTTAAAGCGAAAAATCCTCCTAAAAAGAGGATTTTTTGATGTTTTTAACCGATTTTTTACCAGTGGGTAAACTTTAGGTTACTATTACGTCAGTAATATTTAAAATTTATTAAAAACCTTGAAAACCAGCGTCGCGTCAGGAAATTTTAATACGTTATTGCGTATCTTGCCGCAGCTAAATTAATTAATCCAATATTTAAGAAATGAGCATTATTATCAATATTCATGCGCGTCAAATTTTAGATTCTCGTGGAAATCCCACTGTAGAAGTAGATGTAATAACCGAAAACGGAGTTCTGGGTCGTGCTGCTGTACCATCAGGAGCATCAACAGGAGAACATGAAGCTGTAGAGCTACGTGACGGTGGTAAGGACTACATGGGTAAAGGAGTTTTTAAAGCTGTAGACAACGTGAATTCTATTATAGCTCAAGAGTTATTAGGAGTTTCTGTTTTTGAACAGAACTTGATAGATCAAACAATGATCGAGCTAGACGGCACTCCTAATAAATCAAATCTTGGTGCTAATGCGATCTTAGGTGTTTCTCTTGCTTGTGCGAAAGCTGCAGCTAATGAGTTGAACATGCCATTGTATCGATATGTAGGTGGTGTAAGTGCAAACACACTTCCTGTACCAATGATGAATATAATTAATGGTGGTTCTCATAGTGATGCGCCTATCGCGTTTCAGGAATTTATGATCATGCCTGTAAAAGCTGAAAACTTTACACATGCTATGAAAATGGGAACAGAGATCTTTCACAATCTTAAAAAAGTATTGCATGACCGTGGTCTAAGCACTGCTGTAGGCGATGAAGGAGGTTTTGCACCAACGCTTGAGGGTACAGAAGATGCTATAGAAAGTATTCAAAAAGCTGTAGAAAATGCAGGTTATAAATTTGGTGATGAAGTGATGATCGCTCTTGATTGCGCTGCTGCAGAATTCTATGAGAATGGTAAATACGATTATACCAAATTTGAAGGAGATAAAGGTGTAGTGCGCACAAGCGAAGAGCAGGCTCAATATCTTGCAGAACTAGCATCAAAATATCCTATTATTTCTATTGAAGATGGTATGGATGAGAATGACTGGGAAGGATGGAAATCTTTAACTGATAAGATTGGTGATAAAGTACAATTAGTAGGTGATGATCTTTTCGTAACTAACGTAGAGAGATTATCTAGAGGTATTGAAAACGGTATTGCAAATTCAATTCTTATAAAGGTTAACCAGATAGGAACATTAACTGAAACGATTTCTGCAGTAAATATGGCGCACAATGCCGGTTATACTTCTGTAATGTCTCACCGTTCTGGTGAAACTGAAGATAATACAATTGCAGATCTTGCTGTGGCACTTAATACCGGTCAAATTAAAACGGGTTCTGCTTCTCGTAGTGATCGTATGGCAAAATACAATCAGCTTTTAAGAATCGAAGAAGAGTTGGGATCTACTGCTTACTTTCCGCAAACAAATGCGTTTAAAGTGATGTAAAATAAAAATCGGTATTTAATCGGTAAAAAGCACCCTTTTAGGGTGCTTTTTTAGTTACTGTGTGTATTGATTTGACGTTTAATCATTTGTTAATATCGTTTAAATACACAATTAATGGTGGATTGTTAACTTTATTAAATAAACGAATGAAATTTAAAATATCGATAATTAAATAATTTTAGCTTTTACCTGATTTTATTTCAATAAAAATGAATTTTTATATCAAAATATTATTATTTGTATAATAAATCTTGTTTAATTTAATGTAGGAATAATAGTGTTTAAATTATTTAAATAAAGTGTTAGTTATTTCTAAATTTTATTAGCTTTATCACATCAGAAAAACAATAGAAGATTTGGTCTTCAGGCCCACTAAAAGATACTTAAGATTTTAAGTTGGGTAAGAGGGCGGATGTGAAATTTAATAGAGTAGCATCCGCTCATCTTTACCAAATATTACAAAATTGAAGACTAGGTTTGAAGTTGGGTAAGGGGTATGCTACATCAATTGTGCTTACCCCTTTTTCTTTTTAAGGTTTATTTAACCTGTAGAGCCTGCTCTCCCTTTATAAATCCCTGTTAATTTTGTACTTTAGCATTTCTCAAATTAATAGATAATAAGCTAAAATAAGTATACTAATGGCGGATAATGCTACGCTTACCATAGATGGTAAATCCTATGAATTTCCTCTTGTTACAGGTTCAGAAAAAGAAACAGCAATAGATATAGCAAGCCTTAGGGCAGTTACGGGGGGGGTTACTACTCTTGACCCGGGTTATAAAAATACAGGAAGTTGCGAGAGCGCAATAACCTTTTTAGACGGTGAAGAAGGGATTTTGCGATATCGGGGTTATGCAATTGAGGAGTTAGCAGAAAAAGCCAGTTTTCTTGAAGTGACCTATCTCCTGATCTTTGGTGAATTGCCAACTTCAGATCAACTTAATAAATTTCATGAAGATATCAAGGAAGAGAGTCATGTAGATGAAGATGTAAAGAAAATTCTTAATGGTTTTCCTAAATCTGCTCATCCTATGGGGGTTCTTGCATCTTTAACTTCAGCCCTTACAGCATTTAATCCGGGAGCGGTGAACGTAGATTCTGAAGAAGAAATGTACGGTGCGATAGTTAAGCTTCTTGGTAAATTTCCTGTTTTAGTAGCATGGACCATGCGTACTAAAATGAGTCGACCACTTGATTATGGTGATGACAACCTTGATTATGTAGAGAATTTGCATAAAATGATGTTCTCTAAGCCTAACAGTGAATACAAGGCAGATCCTTCAATTATTGAAGCACTTGATAAACTTTTAATTCTGCATGCAGATCACGAGCAAAACTGTTCTACTTCTACTGTGCGTATTGTAGGTTCTTCACAGGCCGGATTATTTGCCTCTATTTCTGCTGGTATCTCTGCTCTTTGGGGTCCACTTCATGGTGGCGCTAACCAGGCTGTGATAGAAATGCTTGAAGGTATTAAGGCAGATGGTGGTGATACTAAAAAATATATGGCTAAGGCTAAAGACAAAGAAGATCCATTCCGTCTAATGGGCTTTGGTCATCGTGTTTATAAGAATTTTGATCCACGAGCTAAGATCATTAAAAAAGCTGCAGATGACGTTTTAAGTCAGTTGGGTGTAGAAGATGAAGTGCTTAATATAGCGAAGGGATTAGAAAAAGAAGCTTTAGAAGACGACTATTTCGTAAAACGAAAACTATATCCTAATGTAGATTTTTACTCAGGAATCATATACAGAGCTTTGGGTATTCCTGTTGAGATGTTTACCGTTATGTTTGCAATGGGACGCGTACCAGGATGGATCGCTCAATGGAGAGAAATGCGTCTTCGTAAAGAGCCAATAGGCCGCCCACGTCAGGTGTACATTGGTGAAACACTACGACCTTTCAAAAAAATAGAAGACAGATAAATCTTCAATAACAAGTTTATAAAGGTTCCTGATTTACTATTAGGAACCTTTTTGTATTTATATTTGTTTCAAAGCAGCGAAAAAATGATAAGACTTAATATCAAAGACGAGGTTTCTCAACTTAGAGCTGTGATACTTGGTACTGCAAAAAGTTTTGGGGGTACTCCAGACCTTGCCGATGCGTACGACCCTAAATCAGCCTTTCATATACAGCAAGGTACATATCCTCACGAAGAGGATATGGTTCATGAAATTGAGTCTATAGCAGAGGTTTTTGATAGATACGGCGTGCAGGTTTTTAGACCAAAGCTTATAAAAGATTATAACCAGATATTTGCCAGAGACATTGGTTTTGTAATTGATGATTATTTTATAAAAGCTAATATTCTGCCAGACAGAGAACAGGAAATAGATGCTATTCAGCATATTATTGGTCAAATTGATCCTGCCAAGGTTATTCGTTTTCCAGAAGAAGCTCATATAGAAGGTGGCGATGTTATGCCTTATGGTGATTATCTTTTTGTGGGGACATACAGAGAGCCAGATTATAGTGATTTTATAATCGCGCGAACGAATATGCTTGCTGTAGAACATTTGCAAAATTTGTTTCCGAGGAAAAAGGTTATTTCATTCAACCTTAGAAAATCAAATACAGATCCTTATGCAAATGCTTTGCATCTGGATTGTTGCTTTCAACCAGTGGGTAATGATAAGGCAATCTTACATAAAAACGGTTTTCTTAATGAAACAGAATATAACTGGCTTGTTGACTTTTTTGGTCAGGAAAATATTTTTGAGATCACTGCAGAAGAGATGTATAATATGAATTCTAATATCTTTTCTATAGCTCCAGATGTGGTTGTTTCAGAGCGGCAGTTCACAAGATTAAATACTTGGCTGCGCAAAAATGGCATTACGGTAGAAGAGGTCTATTATGCCGAAATCGCTAAGCAGGAAGGTCTTTTACGCTGCAGCACATTGCCCTTAGTTAGAGATTAATTTTTACACTACAATCTTAACCTTTTACTTACTTTAGCGCCACCTAATAATAACTTTCAATCCTACATGCAACAAATTACAGATACGGTGATAATGGTAAGGCCCGTGGCCTTTAGAATGAACGAGCAAACGGCTGTAAACAATTATTTTCAGGAAGATATCGATCTTAAGAATGCTGAAATTAATAAAAAAGCACAGTATGAATTCGATTCATTTGTGGCTAAATTACGCGGCATCGGGATCAATGTTTTGGTGATTGAAGATGATAAAGAAATGGATACGCCAGATTCCATTTTTCCCAATAACTGGATCAGTACACATGAGAATGGTAACATTGCGATCTATCCCTTGTATGCTGAAAATAGAAGAAAAGAACGCAGAGAAGAGTTTTTCACAAAGATGGAAACGGCTGGTTTTGCCATTAATTCAGTTGTAGATTATACCGCTGCAGAAGAAGAAGATATCTTCCTGGAAGGTACAGGAAGCATTGTACTAGACAGAGTGAATGAAAAGGCATATTGTGCACTTTCGCCTCGAGCAGATGAAGAGCTTTTTATAGAGTTCTGCGAGGATTTTGGCTATTTTCCGGTAGTTTTTACTGCATTTCAGACGGTTTCTGGGGAGCGACTTCCTATTTATCATACTAACGTAATGATGTGTCTTGCAGAAAAATTCTGCGTGATCTGTCTTTCCAGTATTGATGATAAGAAAGAAAGAAGCGTTGTGATAGATCACTTACGTGATAGCGGCAAAGAGATCATTGCTATTACTGAAAAACAAGTTGCTCAATTTGCAGGTAATATGCTACAGGTGCGTAGTAAAAGCGGGGAGAAATGCCTTATCATGAGCAATTCTGCTTATAAAAGTCTTGATCAAAATCAGATTGAAGCTATAGAGAAATATTGCGAGATCGTAAGCAGTAACATAGAGACGATAGAAACCTGCGGTGGAGGTAGTGCGAGATGTATGATGGCTGAGGTTTTTCTGCCTAAGAAATAGATTCTTTTCGCTTTTGCGAAATATCAATTACCCATAAAATAATCATCAGGACCATTAACAAACTTAGAGGTAAGGAGGTTATGATAAGCAGTTTTTGCATGGCGGTAAGTACATCACTATCTGCTTTTGCGTGACCTAGTAACACAATTCCCACACAAAAAACCGTCAAAATTATACTCCATACAAGGCGTTGTTTCTTGCTGGGGTCTGGATTGCCTTTATCTGTAAACATACTCAAAACATAGATTGCTGAATCTACCGAAGTTACAAGAAAGCTCACCAGCAAAATGATCACAACCATATTTATAAAACCCTGAGCGGGATAATGCTCCAGAAATACAAATATTGAAGTGAACACATTATCAAACTCACCGGAGTAACTTCCCCAACTGTTTATCATTTCAAAAGCTGATTGCCCAAAAACGGTAAACCAGAAAAACGTTCCCAAAGAAGGGATTAATAATACACCGATTATTATTTCGCGCAGCGTGCGCCCCTGCGATATTCTGGCAATAAATATTCCTGTAAATGGAGCCCATGCCAGCCAGAATGCCCAGTAATAATAAGTCCAATCAGTTAAAAAAGCTTGCCCGGGGTCGTATCTTCCTATTGCCAGACTCATCGGGATAAAGTCTATAATGTAACGATAAAGCGAAACCAAAAACTGCTTTGAAACAGCCGGAATATCACATTGCACAAAAACAAAAAGAAGCAAAGCGACTGTGAGATAAATATTCCATGTAGAAAGCCTTTTTATCCCTTTATCTACACCGCTCAAGGCGGAAAGTAATGAGAGAAAACCAATCAAAACTACAAGTGCGATAATCGTAGTGTAGCCTAAGTCTATTTCAAAAAGATGATTAAGACCTCCTTTTATTTGTGAAGCGCCAAGACCTACTGCGGCAACTAACCCAAAAACCGTCGTTAATATGGTCAAAATGTCAATAAATTGGCATAAAATCGGTGATTTTTCAGAGCTAATTTTTGTCGGTAGTAATCTTGCAAAAGTGCTGCTAGTGGCAACAGGTAGATTTCTTTTGAAAATTGCGTAGCCTATTGCGAGCGCAAATACAGCATAGAATGCCCAGGCTGTAAAACCCCATTGATAAAAAGTAAATTCTAGTGCAATTGTTTCTGCTGTAGACTGGGTTGCCAGCGGTGGATGTTGCTGCATAAATACCGGTTCCTGCACAGCTCGTAGTAAAATACCCGCTCCCATCCCTGCGCTATATAACATAGAAATCCACGCGAGGCGCGAAAAAATCGGTTTTTTATCTTGTTTTCCTATTTTGTATTTACCCCATGGCGAACAGGCGATCACAACTAAAAGTAGTACGCAGCCTAATCCCAAATACAAATAAAACGGACCAAAATATGTTCTTACCCACAGCGACGCTGCTTCAATAGCATTGTATGTGCTTAAAGTTTCGGCATACAAGAAAAATGAAAATACAAACAAAATGCCCAGTGAAATACTGAGCAGAGAATTCTTTTTTAAATAGGAGAGTAGTTTTATGCCAGTAGATTTTTTGGTTTGTAATTAGCTATGTTGCGTATCATTCCTTCAAAAATAAAATAATGAAAAGGAAGCATGGTGTACCAGTACAATCTTCCCAGTAAACCTTTGGGTCTAAAGGTTGCAGTCTGGTGTAAAATGTTATCATCGTCAATTTCCCATTCAAGCCAGGCTTCTCCGGGAACTTTCATTTCTGCGAAAAGCAACAACCTTTTTTGTTCTTTATCAGCCAGAAGAACACGCCAGAAATCAAGCGAATCACCTTCAAAAATACGATTAGGATGTGTCCTCCCACGGCGCAAACCAACTCCGCCTACCATTTTATCGATATAACCTCTAATTTTCCATAAAGGATTGCCGTAATACCAACCACGTTCACCACCTATAGACCAAATATTTTCCAGGGCACTTTCAGGATCTTCAAGTTGAATTTGCTGCCTGTCTTTCAAACAACCAAATTCGGGCACTTTTATGTATTTGCTTAGGTCTTTTCTAAATCTTCCGCTTACCATAGAATCTTTCCAGCTGGAGACAACCTGATTCTGCTCTATTTTTTCAAATGCCAATTTTATGGCATCTTCATAGTGTATGGGTTCAATGTTTATTAATTCCTGCAGTCTGGTATCTCTTGTTATTACCTCAATTCGCATGCTGTCAACCAGGTTTAATGCAAGTTTGTAAGAGGTTGAGGTGACGAAATATAGCCAGTAGGATGATAATTTTGGACTCATAAATGGGACATCAAGAATGCTTAAAGAAAGGCCTCTTAATTTAGAATAAGTGAGCATCATCTCTTTGTAGGTGAGAATATCAGGGCCGCCAATGTCAAAAGAGTCATTATAACATTTCTCGTTTCCCAGAACGCCGGTGAGGTATTGCATAACGTTGCGTATAGCAATAGGCTGGCATCGGGTTTTCACCCATTTTGGTGTGACCATAACGGGAAGCTTTTCGCATAAATCCCTTATAATTTCAAAAGATGAACTTCCTGAACCTACAATGATAGCAGCACGTAATACAGTAAGATTAAAATTGCCTTTGTAAAGAGTCTCCTCTACATTTTTACGGGAACGCAGATGCTTGCTTAAATTCTTTTCATTTATAATTCCGCTTAAATAAATAACCTGTTTGCAATTAGTGTGTGAAAGGTATTCTTTAAAATTTTTCGCAGAGCGTTCTTCCTTTTCGTCAAAGTCATCTGTTGATGACGTCATTGAGTGAATTAGATAGTAAGCTACATCTATATCTTTTGGCAACAGATCTGGTTGAGGTTCTTTAAGAAAATCAATCTCAACGATGGTGATTTTTTCTTTAAGCTCTTTATCAACTGCTAGTCTTTTCTTATCGCGTACGGTGCAAATAACATCGTGACCCAATTCCAGAAGTTGTGGTAACAATCGCAAACCAATATATCCATTTGCACCTGTAAGTAATATTTTCATTTTATGAGATGTAAACTTATTTGATCAATTCTTAATGTGGTTAGATAAGAAAGGTTGTTACATATCTTCTGGGCCAGATGAGAACTGCTCTGCTTTGTAAGACATAACTTTTTTTACAAATTTATGAGTAGCGCTATCTTTAGATCTGGCTCTTATTTTAATGAAATAATTATCTCTGTAAATGCTGTATTCTTCGGCTTTGCCTTTGTAGAGAGATAATTTGTAATAGGGAATTATTAGCGCGTATGATTCCAATAGTGACCTAAAACCTACAATTATTCCTTTGGGTCGCATCTCGATATTACACGTGTTGATGTAGCTGTCCAGAATAAGCAGGTTATTTATTTCTACGCTCGTACGTGTTATGAAAAGTTTAGATGAGCCAATGCCGCCCATTTTTATACGCTCCCGGAGTGTAAAAGGCGGGCCAACTTCTGTATTGATTTGCGTTTTTATTTTGGGATTGTTGTAAGAGACGTTTAACAGCATAATCTTTTTCTTGTTTTAAAGATACGAATTGCTGTGATAAAGATAGAGTTAGGAGTGGTTTTTAGCGTTCTCTTAGGGCTTTCAAATTTTCAGCTTTAAGACGTATCTTTGCGCCTTCATAAAAATAGATATGAACCTAGAGCAGATTTTAATACCAGCCGTTAAAAATGCGGTATCCCAAATATTTAATGCAACACTTGAAAATGTTGAACTTCAGCCTACGCGAAAGGATTTTGAAGGTGATATTACAGTTGTGGTTTTCCCAATACTTCGCGTTGTAAAAGGTAATCCCGCTGTTATTGGTGAACAAATAGGGAAATATCTGGCCGAAAATGTGCCTGAAATAGCCGATTTTAACGTCGTAAAGGGGTTTTTAAATCTTGTGGTTTCAGATTCATATTATCTTGATTTTTTTGAAGGAATTAGAAGTGATGCAAACTTTGGCAGAAAACGAGCCGAAGGAAAAGCGGTGATGGTAGAATATTCTTCGCCCAATACAAACAAACCTCTGCATTTAGGGCATGTGCGTAACAATCTCTTAGGGTATTCTGTTGCTGAGATCATAAAAGCTTCCGGAAAGAAAGTTTACAAAACACAGATTATAAACGACCGCGGAATTCATATTTGCAAAAGTATGCTCGCCTGGAAGAAATTTGGTCATGGTGAAACTCCACAATCTACAGGCTTAAAAGGCGATAAGCTTGTTGGGAATTATTATGTGAAATTTGATAAAGCCTACAAAGAAGAAATCTCTTATCTGGTTGCTCAGGGAAAAACTCAGGAAGAGGCAGAAAAAGAAGCTCCACTTTTAAAGGAAGCTCAGCAAATGTTACTTAAATGGGAAGCAGGCGATCCTGAAGTTGTAGAACTTTGGAAAACTATGAATGGCTGGGTCTATGAAGGTTTTGAGGCAACTTACAAAGCTCTGGGAGTAGATTTTGATAGTTATTATTATGAAAGCAACACCTATTTATTAGGTAAGGATAATATAGAAGAAGGGCTTAAAAACGGAGTTTTTTACAGAAAAGAAGATGGCTCAGTTTGGTGTGATCTCACAGCAGACGGACTTGATGAAAAAATAGTTTTGCGTAGTGACGGTACAGCTGTTTATATGACTCAGGATATTGGTACCGCGATACAACGCGTAAAAGATAATCCTGATGTGGGCGGCATGATCTATACTGTAGGAAACGAGCAGGATTATCATTTTAAAGTGCTTTTTCTTATTCTGAAAAAACTAGGTTACGACTGGGCAAGAAATCTATTCCACTTAAGTTATGGAATGGTCGATCTGCCAAGTGGAAAAATGAAAAGCCGAGAGGGAACTGTGGTAGATGCAGATGACCTTATTGCAGAAATGGCAAATACAGCCGAAGAAATTTCAACTGAACTGGGCAAGCTTGATGGCTACAGCGAAGAAGAAAAGAAAGAACTTTATAAGACCATTGGTCTGGGTGCTTTAAAATATTATATTTTAAAAGTTGATCCTAAAAAACGTATTCTTTTTGATCCCGAAGAGTCAGTAGATTTTCAGGGCAATACAGGTCCTTTTATTCAATACACCTACGCGCGTATTCAGTCAATTTTGCGTAAAGCCGAAGAAAATAAAATTCCGGTAGAATTGGTTCACAGCGAACTTCATCCTAAGGAGAAAGAACTAATTAAACAAATTGAGTTGTATCCTAATATGATTCAGGTAGCGGCAGAAAATCATAGTCCGGCAATTATTGCAAACTACACCTACGATCTGGTAAAAGAGTTTAATTCTTTTTATCAAAATGTATCTATTCTTGGTGCAGATAGCGAAGAAGAGATCAGCTTTCGTGTTGCATTATCAGGTAAAGTAGGCGATGTAATTGAGTCTGCTTTTAAACTTCTTGGTATTGTTGTTCCGGAAAGAATGTAAGAACAGTTTAAAGCGAGTTACTTACTATTAAAAGTATATTCTAAAACTAGCGTTGGGTGTAATTCCTAAGGAGTTTTTGTTGATCTCGACTGCCTTAGTTTCATCGGTTGCATTCACCTGGTAATAACGCTGCAGGATGTTTTCGTTATCGAGAACATTAAGAACACCTACATTGAATTTTGCATTTACACTTTTACTGATTTTAAAATCATAAGCCGCCGAAACATCTACACGTACAAAATCATCCAGATTTTCAGCATTTGGTTCGGCGTAGTTTACAACCCTGTTATTTCCGTCTTGAACGGTCTCTTCACCTTCAATCGGTGCAGTGTAAGGATGACCAGATCTATATAAAGCACCAGCTGAAATCTTGAGATTTTTAAGAATATCATAATTGGTTGCCAGCGTGAATGAATGGCGAATGTCTGTATTATTTGGAAAGCTCGTTGGGATAAAGTTTTTAAACGTATAATCGTTCTGCGAAAAAGTATAACTAAGCCAGGTGCTAAATTTATTAGTGGTTTTGTTGATTATAAATTCAAGACCTTTTGCGGTGTAACTCCCTGTGGTTTTTAAGAATTGAAACTGATTCTGAAAACCTTGATTTGATGCCGTAATACCGTCTACTTCTTTATAAAAACCGGTTGCATCCAGATACCAATTATTTTGTTTGAAATCTATACCGAAAGTAATCTGCTTGCTCTGTATTAACGGGATATCTTCATCATTTGCGAGAATCCATCGTCTGTTTTCTACGCCCAGAAAATCATCTTCAAAGTCGATAATCTGCGTCGCAGTCTGATATTTGTACTCTCCAAGCAGTTTTAGGGCAATTTGACCCGATATTTTTTGACGAATGTTTAATCGGGGTTCAACCCGAATTTTATCAAATTCTTCAAAATAGGTTACACGAGCACCACCGCGTATGAATGTCGTCCCGTGGTGGTATTCTAATTCACTATAACCGCTGTGACTGCGCAGCACATCTTTTTTACGCTCATTAAATAACGGATTGCTAACACGGGTTGCGTTGCGTATTCCCGTTTCTGTGAATTGATAGCCGTTTAACCATTTAAAATTAGGCATAATCTCATAAAAAGTATTCAGCTTTATTCCGGTTTCCAGCACTTCGTTTTGCTGTGTTAGCAACTGGTCTGTCTCAATTCGAAGATCATTAGCATCAATATTATATTTAGTATAATACGCGTTTAATTTTGTGTGAAAACGAGAATTCCAATCGGCTTGCCAGCTTCCGCCAAAAGCCATATTCTTTTGGGTTAATTGGCTCGATTTGCTTGCCATTTCACCACTTGAACTAATCTGCTCACTATAATCAAGTTTGTTGTCTATACCTATAAAATTTGCTCTAAACTTATGTTTTTTACTCGCATCGTAAAGCAATTTTGCAGTATAGTCGTAAAAATAGAATTGTGATTCGCTATTGGCTTGACTAGTATTGTTTTCGCTATTGCGAATTTCAGAGTCTTCAAAACTTCTTCTAAAGTACTCATCGTATGTTGGCGTGTTCCAGCCATCTGTAACAGATCTTCTGCCAGAAAGATGAACAGCTAATTTATCATTTAACGGAATCTCAATAAAAGCATCACCGCTAATTAAATTAATGCCGGCGCCACCTTTTACATGATCCGGAATTTCATCTTTTGTATACATGCTAATTGTGCTGCTCACACCGCCACCGTATTGACTACTTGTGCCGTTTTTGCTCACTTCTACACGCTGCGTGAGATTAGGATTGTAGGCAGAAATAAGTCCGAAAAAATGTCCCGAATGATACATCGTAATATCGTCCCAAAGCATTTGGTTCTCATCATGAGTACCGCCGCGCACGTTTATGTTTGCGATACTTTCATTAACACTTTCCACACCCGGAAGCACCTGTATGGTTTGCAGAATATCAGGTTCTATTAATCCGGGTAAAATACCGAATTTTTCAGTGTTTAAGACCGTTTTTCCATCAACCGATTTCTGTAAACCCGTGGTTAGGAATTTAGTCACGATCACTTCAGAAAGAGCGTAGTCCTGTTGATTCAGTTGGATTACTTTGCAAGGTTCCTCTGGGGTGAAAAGTTCTAACGCCTTAATTGTCTTTTCACCATAACCCAAATAAGAAATTAAAATTTCCGCGGAAGCGCTAACATCTTTAAGATTAAAAGCTCCCAGACTTGATGTGATAGTGCCCTGTGATTGATTCTTAATAACAATGGTCGCACCAGTTAAAGGCTCACCGCTTAGCGCATCCTGCAGAATTCCACAGATAGTTATCTTCTTATTCAAGCGAGAAACCGTGATGTATCTGTCATTGAGATTCTCGTAAAGAAGCGGTGTATTTGTGTTGAGGTAATTTAGCGCCTCTTTTATAGATTCAACAGTAGGAATATCTTCTATATCTATGCCCTCAATATCTTCAACAGCGTAAGAGAATTTTACATCAAATCTGGTCTCAAGTGCAGAAAGGTATTTTTGTAATGACACCACAGAATTTTGCTGAGCGAAAGCAGGCAAAGCAAAAAGGAACATTGTGAGCAGGATAAATTTACTCACCCTCATAATTGTATAATTCTACTTTGTCGCCGTCTATTTTATAACTCAAACCTAGCGGAATTGTGACTGACTGTAGTGCGATATTTTTATCGTCGTGTGTAAAACTACCCGTAAATAACGCTGAAGTGTCAACTTTTGAAGCATTTATAGTAAGGTCATATTGTCTTTCTATTTCGGCGATTACTTGTTCAAGCGGTACTGCTACAAAACTGCTCTCGTGCATCATCCATGAAGGTTGAGTGCCTAAAAGGCCTTCAATTTTTTCTGCTCTGCCATTTACTACGCGATATTTATTACCACGAGTAAGAATAATCTCTTCATTGTTATAAGTAACAGCAACTCTGCCTTCAAAACATTCTACCTCAAAATAGTTTAGTCTATTTTTTACATTGAATTGCGTACCCAGAACATTTATTTCTCCGGCTGAAGTTCTTACTTCAAAATCACTGCCCTTTGTTACTTTAAAAAATGCTTCTCCCTCAAGAGTAAGTTCTCTTTGTTCCTTCCATTTTTTCTCGTTGTAAGCAATTTTACTTTGTGCATTCAAGACGACTTCAGAATTATCTGGTAGTAAGGTAGTCGTAGTTTCTGCAATTTTAGTTTTTACCGTTGTAGATTGGTTGAAGAAAATAAAATAAGAAGAAACGACCAGGACAATCAAAATTGCGGCCGCCTGATAAAAACCTTTAAAATTTGGCTTTATGACTTTGTTCTTTTCGCGATCAGCAAGACGTTTTTTTAAGTCTGCCAGAGCATCATCTTTATTTACCGCTGGAGCTTCAAGATCTGCGGCATATTCTGCTATAGCAGAATAATCTGTATAATCCTGAGTAGCCTTAAAAGCCTCCAGTTCTTGAGCGGTCATCTCGCCATTAAGCCAGCGGTGTATTTGCTTTTCGTCTTTCATTATTAGTATGCTATCAATAGTAGAACAATTAAAACCCGTTTTACCCTACCTTAAAATTGTCTTTTTTAAAGAGTTGGAATTTTTTCTTTTAAAATCTTTAACGCTCCACTCATTCTTTTTTCTACGGCTTTTACAGAAATGTCTAACATCTCTGCAATTTCGCGGTATTTCTTCCCGTCTATTCTGTTTAGGAGAAAAACCTCACGTTGACCGTCAGTAAGGTCTGCAATTGCATTTTGCAGTTTAGTTTTAAACTCCTTTTCTTCTAAAACAAATTCCGGACTCAGGTTTGTTTTATCTGGTCCCTGATATTCATTTTTATAATTAAGCACAACTTTCTGGTGCTTTACCTTATTTAGAAACAGGTTGTTTATTGTGGTAAAAAGGTAGGTTTTTGCCTTAGTAAAGTCGATTTTGCCACAGTTTTCCCAGATTTTTATAAAGGCTTCCTGCGCCAGATCTAGCGCATTATCACTATCGCCGCATTTGTAGTATGCAAAATTCTTAGCGTTTGTAATGTAGCTGGTATAGAAGCCATTAAAAGAGGCTTCATCGCAGAGATTTTGTTGTAGGTCTTTCTTCAAAATGAACGATTAAGGGTGGCTAAAAATACAGTTTTTCTAATAAACTTAAGGCTTAGCGACCGCTAACTTCAATTTGATCTAGGGTGATGAGAGTGAAAAGACACTATTTTTTTAATGGTGTTAACAGGCTGTTTTTGAGTAACTAGAGGTGTTTTTTATTGCTTAGGCGAAAAAAAAGTAGAAATCAGGGTAGGGTAATTTCATTCCTAATTGTTTTACTACCGAAAGCGAGCAGTAACCAACTCGCATAAATTGAAAAAAATCAAAATCTAATAGTATGAAAAATTTAAAATCAATTTTAGGAATAACGGTTCTGTCATTATTTCTTTTTGCCTCTTGCCAAAGTGAAGAAGATGTAACGATAGGAGACGACCCAAATCAAAGTACAAACAGCGCCGACTCTGAAACCGCAGATCTTATGGCACGTAATACTGCGCATGATGGTAGTGAAGACGATTTTCTTGACGGTTTAAGCTGCTCATCTGTCGTTCTTCCTGTTGTAGCAGAAGTGAATGGGCAGGAATTAACAATTATCAGTCAGTCAGATTTTGCGCTTATAGCAAACATTTTTGCTCAATTTACAAATGATGACGATGATGTGAACTTTCAGTTTCCTATCACAGTTACGATGAGTGATTATACTGAGGTTGTAATTAATAATCAGGCCGAGTATGACACTTTAAAAGATACCTGTACAGAAATAGACAGCAAAGAAGAAGATGCTATAAACTGTCTTGATATAGATTACCCGATCACTGTTTTTACTTACGATGCAAATGCAGAACAGACCGGTAGTGTAGTTCTTGATGGTGAGCAGGAAACGTATGTTTTCTTAAATAATCTTGGTGAGAGTGATTTCTTCAGCGTAAGCTATCCTATAAGCCTTATGGCAGAAGGTAACTCTGCAATCACGATCAACTCTGATGCAGAATTTAAAAACGCTTTAGAATCTTGTGAAGCAGATGACGATATGCAGGCACAAGCAGAAGCAGAAGCTAAAGCTGCCGCAGATGAACTTGAGGCCATATTAACTGATGCAACTTTTAAAGTTGAGACAGGTATTAATAACGGAGTAGAATTTACTGAAGATTTTGTTGAGTTTACTTTAGAGTTTGCTAATGACGGTGAGGTGATCGTGAGAAATACACTTACAAATACAGCTGCAAGTATAGAAGGAAGCTTTCAGGTAGTTTCTGAAACAAATGTAAATCTAGAACTGTCTTTTGCGGGTAATAGCACTTTTAATATCATAAGTGATCAATTTGAAGTAGTGAGCCAGAATGAAAGTACAATAGAGCTACAAAGTTCTACTAACAGCGCAGTTACTTTAGTGCTTACAAAAATGGAATAACCTGATTTAATGTTCGGGAAGTTGGGAGAAACCGCCTTTACTCTAAATATGGAGTAGGGCGGTTTTTATGTTACAGATATATCAAGTCTAAGCAGTAAATAATTCTTTATACTTAGGCTTCAAAACCTTAAATTTGCTGTCATAAAATTGAAGTGAAACCTATGTTTGATAATTTAAGTGATAAGCTGGATAAAGCGATGCATGTGCTTAAGGGGCACGGCCAGATTACAGAAATAAATGTTGCCGAAACTCTTAAGGAAGTAAGACGTGCGCTTGTAGATGCAGATGTTAATTACAAAATAGCAAAAGATTTTACCAGTACAGTTAAAGAAAGAGCACTGGGGCAAGACGTTCTTACAAGCGTAAAGCCAGGGCAGTTAATGGTAAAACTCGTTAAAGATGAGTTGACAAATTTAATGGGTGGTGAAGCAGAAGGAATCAATCTTTCTGGTAATCCTACCGTTATTTTAATGTCAGGACTTCAGGGATCTGGTAAAACCACATTTTCTGGTAAACTCGCCAATTTTTTAAAGACCAAGAAAACGAAGAAACCTCTTCTTGTAGCCTGTGATGTGTATCGTCCTGCGGCAATAGATCAGTTGCATGTCGTAGGTGATCAAATAGGAGTAGAGGTATTTTCAGATAGAGAGAACAATGATCCTGTTTCTATCTCTAATGCGGCTATCGCTTACGCGAAACAAAACGGTCATAATGTTGTGATCATAGATACCGCGGGTCGACTAGCGGTAGATAAGGCGATGATGACAGAGATCGCAAACATACGTGATGCAGTCCAGCCACAGGAAACCTTATTCGTGGTAGATTCTATGACGGGGCAGGATGCTGTGAATACGGCAAAATCATTCAACGATACGCTAAATTTTGATGGTGTTGTTCTTACTAAATTAGATGGTGATACCAGAGGTGGTGCTGCTTTATCTATTAAGACAGTAGTAAATAAGCCCATCAAATTTATTGGTACAGGAGAGAAGATGGAAGCGATAGATGTATTCTATCCTTCTCGTATGGCAGATCGTATTCTTGGGATGGGAGATGTTGTTTCACTTGTAGAGCGTGCACAAGAACAATTTGATGAAGAAGAAGCCCGCAAACTGCAAAAGAAAATTGCTAAAGATCAATTTGGTTTTGATGATTTTCTAAAGCAGATTCAGCAGGTTAAGAAAATGGGGAATATGAAAGACCTTATAGGTATGATTCCCGGTGCAGGTAAAGCGTTAAAAGGTCTTGATATTGACGATGACGCTTTTAAACACATCGAAGCTATAATTCACTCAATGACTCCGGAAGAACGTACAAAACCTGCAGTCATCAACAGCAGCCGAAAAAAGAGAATAAGCAAAGGTTCTGGTACAACCGTACAGGAAGTGAATCAATTGCTTAAACAATTTGGCCAAATGAGCAAAATGATGAAAATGATGCAGGGTGGCGGCGGCCAGAAGATGATGCAGATGATGAATAATATGCGATAAAAATCGGGTTTTAGAGGCTAAAAATCAGTTAAATACTACTAAAAATCACTGCTATTTATGACTATTCTTGACGGAAAAAAAGTAAGCAACGACATAAAAAACGAGATTACCGCTGAGGTTAATAAGATGAAAGAGCGAGGCGAGAAAGTGCCTCATCTTGCAGCAATTATCGTGGGTAATGACGGTGCCAGTCTTACATATGTAAATAGTAAAGTGAAAGCCTGTGAACGTGTGGGTTTTGAATCTACTATGGTGCGTATGCCCAGCACCACAAGTGAATATGAGTTACTTTCTAAAATAAAAGAACTTAACGAGAATGACGATATTGATGGTTTTATAGTTCAATTACCTTTACCCCCGCAGATCAATACGCAGGAAGTTTTAATGACCGTAAATCCTGATAAAGATGTAGATGGTTTTCATCCTACAAACTTTGGGAAAATGGCTTTAGATATGAGCACATTTATACCGGCAACTCCTTTTGGTATTCTTGAGCTTTTAGAGCGTTATGAAGTAGAAACACAAGGTAAACATACAGTAGTTATAGGGAGAAGCCATATTGTAGGTCGCCCTATGAGTATTTTAATGGGAAGAAAAGGTTTCCCGGGAAATTCTACAGTTACATTAACTCATAGCCGCACAAAGAATATTACGCAAATCACCTCTCAGGCAGATATTATAATTTCGGCATTAGGTGTGCCCGGCTTTCTAAAAGCCGAAATGGTAAAAGATGATGTTGTAATTATAGATGTAGGTATTACTCGCGTACCAGATGAAACTCGTGAAAGAGGCTATTATTTAACCGGTGACGTAGATTACGAGAACGTAAGTAAAAAAGCGAGTTATATTACACCTGTACCTGGCGGGGTAGGACCTATGACCATCGCAATGCTTCTTAAAAACACACTGCTTGCCAGAGATCGCCATCGCGCCAGAAAAGCATAATTGATTTTTTACTCAATATAGAGGTGACGAGCTGCTAGGGCAGCACCTATAATACCGGCGTGATTCTTTGTATGTGCAGCAACGATTGGCACATCAACTTTTAATTTATTTCGGTATTCTTCCAGGTTTTTGCTCGCACCACCGCCTATTATGATAAGATCGGGATCGCTTATAGTTGTGACGATCTGTAAAAATTTATTGAAGCGTTTACCCCATTTTTTAAAGCTCATATCCTTACGCAGACGTACTGCTCTTGAGGCATATTGCTCTATGTTCATTCCTTTTTTATAGGGCAGCTGGCCAAGTTCCCAGTTAGGGAGTAACTCGCCATTGTAAAAAACGCCACTGCCTATTCCTGTGCCTACGGTAAAAACCATAACCAGACCTTTTTCATCTTTGCCTACGCCAAATGTCATTTCGGCAAGACCGGCAGCATCTGCATCATTTATGACTGCAACGGGAAGACCTATATGCTGTGAGATCATGTCGTCTACCTGAACTCCCACCCAGGCGGGATCGAGATTTCCGTGTTGTAAAGCTTTTCCTCTATGTATAACAGTGGGGAAACCAACTCCTACAGGACCTTTCCAGTCCCATTCTTTTACAATTTCGCCAATGGTTTTAACCATGGCCTTTGGAGTACGAGGGATAGGAGTAGGCAATCTAAAGCGTTCACCTATGTAATCTTCAGTTTCTAAATTTACCGGAACACCTTTTATTCCTGTGCCTCCTACATCAATTCCCAAAATTTCCATATACCCTAGTTTTGTGGGGTCAAAAAAAAGGAATATTTATCAATACCCGAAGAATATGACTTAATTTTTCTTCAGAAAGCAAATTTGGTGGAAATTGAATAGGAAAAAATCTGCCTGCAGAGGATAAAAATCGGTGCAAAAGGGCTAAAAATTAGCTCAAAATGCAAAGTTCTATAGCCGCTCTTCTGTCTCTGCCGGCGGTTGTTTGCCGTATTCTTTTTTATAAATTTTCACAATAAGTAAAAACAGGCTTATTAAGAGTGGGCCAAATATTAGCCCTATAAATCCAAACAGAGGAACACCTACAATCACTCCAAATAAAGTTACCAGAGGATGTACATTAGCGAGACGTTCAAGTACATAAAGTCTAATGATATTGTCTGTAGAACCTACCACAACAAACCCATAAATAGCAATACCAATTGCCTGGCCTACATCACCGCTGGAAAAAAGCAAAATCGTAACGGGAACTATGCCAAGTAGCGTGCCTATAAATGGTATCATAGAGCCAATGGCAGTGATGACAAACCAAAAGAATGGATCTGGAACACCGAATATAAAAAAGCCTACTAATGCAACGATACCCTGTGCCAGCGCCACAAGAGGAATACCTAAAGCATTAGATTTTACCATAGCCGTACTTTCTGTTGCAATGGTTTTGATATTATCTGAAGCTAGTGGAATATATTCATACAGCGAATTCTGCAATGTCTTTCTGTTGATTAACATGTAGTAAAGCATAAAATACATGATACCTATTGCAATAAATGCGGTGAAAGTTCCGCCGGCTAATGATTGCAGGTGAGTAGAGATCCATTCTGTTACCGCATTAGTATCTATAGAATCGCTTACTTTGTAACCCAATTGTGATTCCCACTGCGAGACATGCTCTTTAATAGCGTCTACAACTTTAGCCGAATTTGATACTGCCTTACCTATTTTATTAGTTAGCATTAAGACAATCAACCCCACAGGAACTAAAATCGCCAGGAAGGAAAAAACCATGAGTAAAGCAGCGGCAAGACTTTTGTTCCAGCCTCTGTCTACCAGATTATTCATCCATTTTTTAAGAAGAACATGCAGAGTAATTGCTCCTAATACTCCTGAGAGATAAGGAATCATTTCCAGAAAAATCAGAACAAATAAAAATAGAATGAGCAGAAGTATGAACAACTGTCTTACTAAGGTTGGTTTTAGTTGTTGTGGCATGTTATTTAGCGAATAATTGACTCATGTCTTTAAAGCTTTTAAATTCAAGGGCATTGCCACAAGGGTCATAAAAGAACATTGTTGCTTGCTCGCCCACTTGCCCCTTAAAGCGTATGTAGGGTTCAATTATAAAATTAATTCCCTTTGCAGTTAATTTTTTAGAGAAGTTCTGAAAATCATTCCATTCCAGAACTACGCCATAGTGAGGTACCGGAACTGCTTTGCCGTCAACTGCATTATGATGTACAGCAGCTGATTCTTCTTTTGGCTTATAATGAATAACCAGTTGATGACCAAAAAAATCAAAGTCTACCCATTGATCGCTACTGCGACCTTCAGTAAGTTCAAGGGTGTCACGATAAAATTTTCGGGCTACGTCAAGTTGGTCTACAGGAATGGCTAGATGAAAAGGTGCAGGCATTTAAATCATGGTTAGGTTACAGGTAAATATAATAATTAGATAAACAGTAATTTAAATGATCTCAGAATTATCAATTATTCCTTAAAGCATTTATCAATTCTTTTTTAGTCATTTTAGATCTGCCTTCAATACCTACTTTCTTTGCTTCCTCGTAAAGATCTTCTTTTGTGCGATCTTCATACTTATTTGCTTTGCCACCTTTTTTACCAGAATCTTCTGTGTTTGCTATGCGTGCTGCTTTCTCTTTGCTGTATCCTTTATCTGTTAAAGCGTCGTATTGCTTTTCATTTTTAATACGTGGGTTGTTTGGCATGGCTGTATACTTTAAATGATACTTTACTAATTTCTCACTTAAATGTACGCAGAAGCTCCTTGCCTGTGATAAAGGTTAACAAGGGTTTAAAAAAGAATTAATAGAAATTAAGATTAAATCTAGCTCTCGCGCCTTCTTCTTTTTTTTGAAATATGCGGGCTACTGTATTTATTTTCGATTGGTTTAGAAGGGGCGGCGTGCTCCTCATACGTCTTACTACTGTCTTTTAGCAGGTCTTGTAAGTGAGAGAGTTCTGCTTTAGTGAAATTGCGATATTGACCAACGGGAACGTCTAGTGAAATATTCATGATGCGCACACGTTTCAGTTTTGTGACGTTGTAACCCAGATATTCGCACATGCGGCGTATCTGCCTGTTTAAGCCTTGGGTAAGAATAATTTTAAATTGCTTCTTTCCTATCTGCTCTACTTCACATTCTCTGGTAATAGTATCAAGAATAGGAACTCCCGCAGACATTTGTGCTATGAACTGCGCGGTAATTGGCTTATCAACATTTACAATATATTCTTTATCGTGATTGTTTCTGGCACGTAAAATTTTATTTACAATATCACCATCGTTGGTAAGAAAGATGAGACCTTCACTTGCTTTGTCAAGACGACCAATAGGGAAAATGCGGGAAGGATAATTTATGTAATCTATGATATTATCTTTTTCTACTCGCGTATCTGTAGTACAAACAATGCCTACAGGTTTATTAAAAGCGATATATATAAGTGGTTCTTCACGGTCTGTTATAAGCTTGCCGTCTACACGTATTTCATCTGCAGCGCTAACTTTAGTACCCATTTCTGGAATGGCTCCATTAATAGTAATGCGGCCTGCATCTATTAATTTGTCTGCATGGCGTCTTGAGCAGTAGCCTACTTCGCTTAAGTATTTATTTATACGTGTTAGATTCTCTTCTGCCATTAAATGGATACTGTGATAGGATTAATCTTCTTTTAAAAACTTTAGAATTTCGTCATTCACAAAATCACTATAGAGCGAATGATTTAATCCTTCGGTTTCAATAAGCTTAGATTTATTCCAATTTTTATGAATATTGCGTGAACCTTCTACTGAGGTTATTTTGTCGTTTTTATCGTGAATGATCAGGCCATGAACATCTAGTTTTTGAGCAAAAGCTGAAGCTGAAAATTCTTTGGTCTTAAAGCCAAAATTCTTCTGAAAATATGCATCTAAAATGTCTAAAACCCGCTTATCAAGTCCTAAAATCTGCTGATAATCTGCAATTATCGTTTCTAATTGATCAGGAGGACCAAGAATTACCAATTTTTTTATATCTGCTGATGGATGCAAACTTTGATTATAGATGGCAGTAAGTGCGCCAATGCTGTGACCAATTAAAAATTCAGGATTGTAAATTTCTATCATCTGCTGCAGCGCCTTCTCGTAAATGGGAACATACAATCTGTCGCCGTCACTATAACCATGTGCGGGAGCATCAAAAGCTATTATATTGTAATTTTCTTTATGCAGTTGTTCTACAAGAACTTTCCATCTGTGGGTGTGACTCTCCCAACCGTGAATTAGAAGAATGGTTTTGCCGCTGCCGGCCCATCTGTAGGTTTGTAATTTTAGATTTTCTACTGTGATTGTCCTGTCGCGAGAAGGATCCATAAAATCTTTATGATGATCTCCTACTTTGCCTTGTCTGGGTTTACTAAAGAGCGCAAATGCACGATGAGCTGCCCTGTCTGGAGCTATTATAGATAATGTATTGATGTATTTACCTATAGCCTTGGGTACAAATCGCTTTAAACTTTCACGCATAAAAACCTTTCATTTAACTATTGCCAAAGATAGTGGTTCTTAAGAAGAATATAATTTAATCAGCGCTATTGTTGCTGTCGTGATATTTAAGTAAAGAAATACCTGATAAAAAGAAGATAACGCCTAAAATAGCCAGAGCCCACGGACTGAGTCCTAATTCAAAACTTCCAAAAATTCCCAAAACGCCAAAAACCAGGGAAATAGCGCCACCTATAGTTAGAGTTATTCCTAATACTTTTATCATTATTGGTGATTTAAAATTTCATTGAAATTAGAGGTTCTCACAGAGACAAACCAGAAGATTAACGCCGCATTAAGTGGTATTTGTGATTTCCTTTTATTTTGACTCGATCAATTTTTTTATTTCGCTTATCGCTTCCTGCTCATCACCCCAGCCTTGAATAATTAGTTGATCTGTATCATAATTTACAAACCATAATTCAATTATTTTCTTAGCACCTTTAAAGTTTGTGGCAAAGCTTTGATAGGTTTCTGTATCAATCGTGCGCTCATCTCGATTAGCAGGAACCGCAATTATCTTATAATCCTGCTCGCCTTTGTCTATCAATTTTAATACAGCTATAGGTATAATGTTTATTATGGTTGCAGTGGGAAGACTTTCACTTAAAACAAGAACATCAAGAGCATCACCATCCCCACCTTTTTCTGGGTCACTTAATGTTGAAGGTATAAACCCATAATTGCCGGGATATCCTATAAAATTTATAGAACGGTCTTTACCTTCTTTTTGGTCTGGCAGAAATTGCTTTAGCTCTTTATTGTATTCTATTTTTAAGTTGGTGCCGGCAGGTATTTCTACCACAGCCTGAAGTATGCCGTTTTCATTAAATGTGTCAAGATGGTAAAAATCCTGCCGCATGCATGCAGTCAAGCAAAGACACAAAAGCAGGATTGTTTTTCTCATTCTGCGTCGCGATGTACCAGATTAAAATTAAAAGCGGGAGTACAAACAGAAATATAAACACAGGGTTGATCAAAAGGATTGCTGTACTGCACACGTGTATTAGCGTCTATCTTAATTGATTCGCCTGCATTTAAAATAACAGTTTCCCCTTCTATTTTAAACTGTTTTTTACCACTTATCAAAAAGGTATACTCAGTAAATTCTGGTTTTTGATAAGGTTCACTCCACCCTGGCCGAGCGATCATGTGTGCAATGCTAATATCGCTGTTGCCATCGCTTGCCAGGCCAAAATGCTCGGCTATTTTTTTACCGTCATCTGTAGGGACAATAAAAGGCGATTTCTGTACTCTGTAATTCTTCATAGAATTGATTCTTACCAGCCAATCATAAAATATTTGATCTTAGCACCATCTGGTATATGTACTTCATCAACTTTAGCAGACATGTCAAATTGTAATTCGCTGGGCAGTTCCTTCTTATCTATTGTAAAGTAGGCGTTGATATCATCTACAAAAACCACGATACTCGTAAGAAGAGTTTCTATTTTAGAAATTTTATAGGCATTTTTAATATCCTTAAAAGTGCTATTGAGAGTAATACCTTCTTCAGTTTTGTAACGAGGATCAAAGATCTGGATTGTTTTTATGGTACTTGTTTTCTCGTCTGTTTTAGGTTTTAAACTGAGCAATTGTGCGTCATTCTCGTAGATTTCTATGGCATCTGAACCGATTTTTGCTCCCTGTGGGTTGGTTTTACTAACTACTTTTTGACCTTTAAATAGGGTTTCCAGTTCATTTACAGTAGATTCCTGAGTTAGCGGTCCTACGCTGGTTGAGGTAATTGCAAAAGGGTCATCACTATTACATGATATTAAAAATAAAGAGGCAAAAAAGGTAACGATTAATCGCTTGGTCATAGGTAATTTATTTATTGAAATTAATTCTAAATGTTGTTTTGATACTTTGTGCTGAAATCTGGTTTTCTGGTCTATTTGATCATTTTTCCCAATATCCCCAGAACTCCGCGTATAACGGTAGCGCTGGTGAGAACTTTAATTATAGCGCGTTCTGTAGTGCTAGATCGTGAAGTTGTTTTTCTTGAAGAAGACATTTTAGCTCTTTCGCTTTTAGCTTTTTCTTTTACCTCTTCACTTTCGGCTTTTTCTATTTTCTCATTAAGAATTTCGTAAGCACTAGCTCTGTCAATAGATTTATTATACTTTGTAACTAAAGATGAACTATTGTTTATCGCGTTAATTTCATCTTGAGTTAAAATATCCATTCTAGACATAGGTGCTCGCATCATTGTAGCGGCAAGCGGAGTAGGACGGCCTTTCTCATCAAGGGCAGAAACTAAGGCTTCTCCTATACCTAACGAAGTTAAAACCTCTTTGGTGTCGTAATATTCTGAGATAGGATAGTTTTCTGCGGTTAGTTTTATAGCTTTTCTGTCTTTTGCGGTAAAAGCTCTTAAAGCATGCTGCACCTTTAACCCTAACTGGCTAAGAACTCCTTCTGGTACATCTGTAGGATTCTGGGTGACAAAATATAATCCCACGCCCTTTGAGCGTATCAATTTTACTATACTTTCGATCTGGCTGTGAAGCGCTTTAGAAGCTTCTTTAAAAATAAGGTGAGCTTCATCTATAAAAATGACAAGTTCTGGCTGGTTGCTGTCGCCCTGTTCAGGAAAAGTGCTATAGATTTCGGCCAGTAAACTCAATATGAAAGTAGAGAAAAGTTTAGGTCTGTCTTGAATGTCTGTAAGGCGAATTATATTGATCATGCCTCTTCCGTTCTCATCAAGGCGTTGTAGATCCTGAACTTCAAATGATTTTTCGCCAAAGAAAATATCAGCATCCTGTTGTTCAAGTTCTACTATTTTACGCAAAATTGAACCTGCAGAAGCTGTAGAGATACGGCCGTATGATTCTTGCATTTCTGCTCTGCCTTCATTGGTAGCATATTGCAAAACCTTTTTAAAGTCTTTTAGGTCTAAAAGAGGGAGTTTATTATCATCACAATATTTAAATAGAATAGAGATAATTCCAGATTGCGCGTCTGTAGCGTCTATTATTCGCGAGAAAAGAACTGGCCCAAACTCACTAACAGTCGCGCGCAAACGCACTCCGTTTTGTTCTGAAAGGGTAAGAATCTCTACGGGAAAATCTTTAGGCGTATAAGGCAAACCGATTTTAGCATGTCTTTCATCGATTTTTGCATGTCCGGCGCTGGCTTTTGCAATACCACTCAGGTCACCTTTCATATCCATAAGCAGAACCGGCACTCCTTTTTCTGAAAGATTTTCTGCAAGCACCTGCAATGTTTTTGTTTTACCTGTCCCGGTTGCTCCTGCAATTAGACCGTGCCTGTTCAATGTTTTTAACGGTACTTTTACGTGGGCATCTGTAATCGTCTCACCATCTAACATGGCTGCTCCTAAAATTATAGAGTCTCCTTTAAAGGTGTTACCAGTAGTTATGCTTTCTGTGAATGCTTCTATTTTGCTCATGAGCCTTATTTGAGCCAAAAATAATGATTAAATAAGAAAAGCTGCACTTGCAAATTTTATTATTAAAGCGGGGAACTACTTGTATCTAATTTTTATCTCAACTTTATGAAATGCCTTATCTTTGCGGCCTATGACAAAAGAGGCAATTGCAAGTAGAGTAGAGTTAGGAGAATTACTACCGTTAATGGAAGAATTCTATACCATACAGGGGGAAGGATATCACACCGGCACAGCGGCATATTTTATACGCGTGGGCGGTTGTGATGTGGGATGTCACTGGTGCGATGTTAAAGAAAGTTGGGATGCGGCTATACACCCGCCTACAGAAGCGCAGGTAATAGCAGATCATGCTTCCAGATATAGTAATACAGTTGTTGTTACCGGTGGTGAACCTTTAATGTGGGATATGAATCACCTTACAGGTTTGCTAAAAGCGAAAGGGCTCAATGTTCATATAGAAACTTCAGGAGCTTATAAATTGTCTGGTCACTGGGACTGGATATGTCTTTCGCCTAAAAAGAGAATGTTGCCTACAGCAGAGATCTATCCTGTTGCACATGAGCTTAAGGTAATAGTGTACAACAAAGCAGATTTTGCTTTCGCCGAAGAACATGCAGCAAAAGTAGGCTCACATTGCGAGTTGTATCTTCAGCCAGAATGGAGTGTGCGCGAGAAAATGACACCTTTAATAGTAGAATATGTGATGAGCAATCCTAAATGGAAGATTAGCTTACAGACGCATAAATATTTAAATATACCTTAAACGAAAAAAGCTTCCATTTAGGAAGCTTTTTTATATTTATACACCGATTTTTCTTGAGATTACATCTGCTCAAAAGGAACCTGAACATAAGTGTTGTCCCATCCTAAAAGCATATCTGTTCCGTCAGTTTTAGGTTGAAATGAGATAGAAAATGATTCTAAAGGATTAGATAATTTTCTTGCAGGAGCTTTAATTCTAACTACGTCACGTTCTTGTTTGTAACCAAAAGCTCCCCAGGTGTTAACGTCTTTATTAAATATGATAGTCCACTCTTTTTCTCCCGGAATAGTAAATAAAGAATAAGTTCCGGCCTTAATGGTTTTGTCGCCTACTGTCATGTCTTTATAAAAAGTGATCTCTGTAGACTCATTTGCTCCGGTACGCCACACTTCATCGTATTTTACGAGTTCGCCAAAGATCTTACGATCTTTTTTCTGTGGTCTGCTGTAAATAACACGTATTAAAGGCGCTTTATCCTGACCTCGGTACATGGCAATATCCATAGGACTTGGGTCAAGGTTTGCAAATTTTGGTTCTTGTGCTACTGCTGTAAATGTGAATAGCAATATTAAAGTGGTGACTACAAAAGATTTCATAATAGTTATATAATTGATTTTTGCAAAATTACAAGCTTTTAAGTACAACTACGTTAAGACAATAATAAAATGGAGAAAGCAAATACTCATTTATTATTTTATACCAGCTTAAGCTTTATTAATGATTTTCAATTATTATTAAATTTGAAATTATTGTTATAATATGTAAGTTAATAATGTAATTTGCTTTCAGGTTTAGAAGTGCTTGTGCATCTTTGACCTTTCAAATTAAAACAAATGTTATGTGCGGAATAGTATGTGCCTACGAGCTTAAACAAAAAGCAGAAGATTTAAGGCCTCAAATTTTAGAAATGTCTAAAAAGATAAGACACCGCGGTCCAGACTGGAATGGTGTGTATAGTGATGATAAAGCAATTTTAGCCCATGAGCGTCTTTCTATAGTTGATCCTGCCTCGGGAAAACAACCTTTGTTAAGTCCTGACGGGAAGTTGATCTTAGCTGCTAACGGTGAGATTTACAATCACAAAGAGTTAAGAAAGCAATTTGCCGGTAAATATGATTTTAAAACTGAATCTGATTGTGAGGTAATACTTGCGCTTTATCAGGAAAAAGGACCTGATTTTCTGGATGAACTTAACGGGATTTTTGCTTTTTCACTTTATGATGCAGAAAAAGATGAGTATCTGGTTGCGCGAGATCATATGGGGATTATCCCACTATATATGGGTTGGGATCAATACGGCACTTTTTATGTAGCTTCAGAATTAAAGGCTCTGGAAGGTACGTGCACAAAAATTGAACTTTTTCCTCCGGGACATTATTTATACAGCAAAGACGGTGAGGTAACCAGATGGTACAAAAGAGACTGGATGGAGTATGATGCGGTAAAAGATAATGAAACAAGTATTCAGAAGTTAAAAGATGCTTTAGAGGCTGCTGTGCATAGACAACTAATGTCTGATGTACCTTACGGTGTATTGCTTTCTGGTGGATTAGATTCTTCAATCACTTCCGCTGTAGCGAAAAAATATGCAGAAAAAAGAATTGAGTCAGACGATACTACGGCAGCGTGGTGGCCGCAATTGCACTCTTTCTCTGTAGGTTTAGAGGGTTCTCCAGATCTGGCTGCTGCACAAAAGGTAGCAGATCATATTGGGACTGTACACCATGAGATCAAGTTTACCATTCAGGAAGGTCTAGATGCGATTAAAGATGTGATCTATAACCTTGAGACTTATGATATAACAACGATTAGAGCATCAACCCCTATGTACCTAATGGCTCGTGTTATTAAGTCTATGGGTGTAAAAATGGTACTATCAGGAGAAGGAGCAGATGAGATCTTTGGTGGTTATTTATATTTCCACAAAGCGCCAAGTGCTAAAGACTTTCATGAAGAAACTGTACGCAAACTCGATAAGTTACATATGTACGATTGTTTAAGAGCAAACAAAAGTCTTGCAGCCTGGGGTATTGAAGGTCGTGTGCCATTCTTAGATAAAGAGTTTATGGATGTTGCCATGAGTATTAACCCGCAGGATAAAATGATAAACGGTGAACGTATGGAGAAATGGGTAATCCGTAAGGCGTTTGAATCGTATCTGCCAGAAAGTGTGGCGTGGAGGCAGAAAGAACAATTCTCTGATGGTGTAGGTTACAGCTGGATTGATACCTTGAAGAAAGTAGTAAATGAAAAAGTAAGTGATGAACAACTTGCTAACGCTCATTATAGATTCCCTATACAAACCCCACAGAATAAAGAAGAGTTTTATTACCGCTCAATTTTTGAAGGTCACTTCCCAAGTGATGCTGCAGCCTTAAGTGTGCCGCAAGAGCCATCTGTGGCCTGTAGTTCAAGAATTGCTTTAGAGTGGGATGAAGCGTTTAAGAATATGAACGACCCTAGCGGTAGAGCAGTTGCAAATGTTCATTCAGATGCATACGTAAAAGCTTAAATTTCGTTTTAAACTTAAAGAGAAAAGCACTCCGTATTGGGGTGCTTTTTTATTGCGATAATTGGTCATTTTTGACCGATTTTCACCTCAAATAAGCTACTATTTTAAATATCCGCAAAAAAGGGCTGTTTTTTCCACAGATTGTTGATAACTTAACAGGTTTGGCGCGGGTTTTGCTCAGGTAAAGGGTTGTCTTTCTTTATATTTGTTTGCTAGCGAAATTGCCACCCTTAAACATCCAGCTAACGATGTTTTTCAGGGCTAATTACGTTTGGTTAACAAGCTGTATAATAATGGCTAAGACCCTAAATTTAAAAGTGAAATATGAGCGAAGAAGTTAATAAGCAGCAATATTCGGCCGATAGTATTCAGGCGCTTGAGGGAATGGAGCATGTGCGTATGCGCCCTTCAATGTATATTGGTGATGTAGGTGTAAGAGGTTTGCACCATCTTGTTTATGAAGTAGTAGATAACTCCATTGATGAAGCGATGGGTGGTTATTGTGATGAGATTAGCGTTGTTATTAACGAGAATAACTCGATCACAACAAAAGATAATGGTAGAGGTATTCCTGTAGACCTACACAAAAAAGAAGGAGTATCTGCACTTGAGGTTGTTATGACTAAAATAGGTGCGGGTGGTAAATTTGATAAAGATTCGTATAAGGTTTCCGGTGGTTTGCACGGTGTGGGTGTGAGTTGTGTTAATGCACTTTCAGATCACTTAACAGCAACTGTACATCGTGATGGTACTATCTGGGAACAGGAGTATGAGAAAGGTAAAGCTTTATATCCTGTAAAATCTATAGGTACTACAGATTACACGGGTACTATTGTAACCTTTTTGCCAGATCCTACGATCTTTCAACAAACCATAGAATACAGCTATGACACTTTGGCTAGTCGTATGCGTGAACTGGCTTATCTTAATAAAGGTATTACGATCACGTTGACAGATAAACGCCAAAAAGACGATAAGGGTGAGGCTGTATCTGAAACATTTCATTCTGAAGAAGGACTGAAAGAATTTGTTCGTTTTCTGGATGGAAACCGTCAGCCTATTATAGGGAATGTTATCTCGATGGAAGGTGAGAAGAATGATATTCCCGTAGAAGTTGCGATGATCTATAACGACAGTTATGCTGAAAATCTGCACTCTTACGTAAACAATATAAACACCCATGAGGGTGGAACACATTTGGCTGGTTTCCGTCGTGGACTTACGGGTTCACTAAAGAAATATGCAGATGCCTCTGGAATGCTTGATAAACTCAAGTTTGATATTGCCGGAGATGATTTTCGCGAAGGCTTAACAGCAATTATTTCAGTAAAAGTAGGTGAGCCCCAATTTGAAGGGCAGACTAAAACTAAGCTGGGAAACAGAGAGGTTACAGCTGCGGTATCGCAAGCAGTTTCAGAAATGCTTGAGATTTATCTTGAGGAAAATCCTGATGATGCTAAAATCATTGTGCAAAAGGTAATTCTTGCTGCTCAGGCTAGACATGCGGCTAAGAAAGCGCGTGAGATGGTGCAGCGTAAAACGGTGATGAGTATAGGTGGTTTACCTGGAAAATTATCAGATTGTTCTGAAACTGATCCTGCTGCTTGTGAAGTATTTCTTGTAGAGGGTGATTCTGCAGGCGGAACTGCAAAAATGGGCCGTAATCGTGAGTTTCAGGCTATTTTACCACTTCGAGGAAAAATCCTTAATGTGGAAAAAGCAATGCAGCACAAGGTTTTTGAAAATGAAGAAATAAAGAACATTTTCACAGCTTTAGGTGTTACCATTGGTACAGAAGAAGATAGTAAAGCACTTAACCTTTCTAAGTTGCGTTACCATAAAATTGTTATTATGTGTGATGCCGATGTTGATGGTAGTCACATTGCAACTTTGATTCTTACTTTTTTCTTTCGCTATATGCGGGAATTAGTAGAGAACGGGCATGTTTACATTGCAACGCCGCCTCTGTATTTATTGAAAAAAGGTAAAAAATTGAGATACGCCTGGAGTGATAAGGAGCGTGATCAATATAATGAGGAAATGGGTGGTAGTGTAGGCGTTCAGCGTTATAAAGGTTTGGGTGAGATGAATGCAGATCAGCTTTGGGATACAACTATGAATCCTGAATTTCGTACGCTTAGACAGGTTACTATAGATAACGGTACAGAGGCAGACAGAATCTTCTCTATGTTAATGGGAGATGAAGTGCCACCGCGAAGAGAATTCATTGAGAAAAACGCAATTTATGCAAATATAGATGTGTAAATAAAAATTATTTAAATGTTTTGATGCCTAGTCTTTAAAGACTAGGCATTTTTTTTGTCAAATCTTCGACGAAGAGCGTGACTATTTTTTTATTTTAGCCGCACCAAATTTACCCAAAATGAAAAAATATATTTTTATGTTAGGCTTGCTATGCTGTAGCGGCATGGTTAAAGCACAAGTTTATGGAGGTGGTTTTGAAGCAGTTCTGGGAGCTGGTGATAAAGATGCCTCAGTTTTAATGGGGGCTTATCTTGAGCCTGCAATGGAAGGTCTGGTTTATGCTATGAATGGTGGCTGGTATAGCACAGCTAAAACGCATAAACAATTTGGCTTTGATATTACAATTGCTCTAAACGCTTCTTTGATTCCTTCTGATAAGGAAATGTTTGCTATCTCGAGTCTCGAGTTTGAAAATTCTATTACAGGTTCACCAGATGGTACTCCTACTGTTGCGGGAGATATTGATCCTTCTTTTGTTACGGTTAGAATAGAAGAGACTGGTGAGCAGGTGCAATTTACAATGCCCGAAGGTATTAAGAATGATTTGCCTTTAAGCGCGATGCCGTCTCCTACACTGCAGGGAAGTGTGGGATTATTTCTTGATTCTGATGTTATTATAAGATACACACCGCGTGTAGGTAGTGACGATGTTAAAGGAAGAATATTAGGAGCTGGGTTAAAGCATAATTTGATGCAATATTTTGGTCCGTTAGATAAGTTGCCGCTTAATGCATCGCTATTATGGGCTTTCACAAATATGAAAGTTGATTATGATATTGAAGATGGAAACGTATTTGATGGTAGTGGTCAGCGAGCAGAATTTAACATGAATGCTTATACCGTACAGGCTTTAGCATCTCTCGATTTTCCCGTATTCAGTGTTTATGGTGGTGTAGGATATACGGGTGGTAATTCTAATTTAAAAGTTTTAGGCACATACGAGGTTACTTATTCTGTAGAAGGTGTTCCTGTGAGAACTACAACTTATGAAGATCCTATCGATCTAAAATATGACCCATCTGGTATGAGAGCCACTGTGGGGGCGAGACTCAATCTTTCGGCTTTTAAAATATTTGCAGATTATACCCTTCAGGATTACAACAATATTACAGCAGGTGTAGCGCTTAGTTTTAGGTAGTTATTATTCTGTTTTTGAATTTCTTAGGATGCATTTTTAGTGTGTCTAATTATTAAAGTAATGCCTATATTTAGTAATTATTTATAGGCATTAATTCTATTATCTAATGAACCTCCAGGATAAACTTGCCTCGCACACAGAAAAAAATACGAGAATAGGTACGCATTATTACGCTTCTTATATTAAAATCACAACATCTATATTAATAGCTCTTGCGATAGCTGTAATATTAGGATGGATTCTTGGTATACGTGTTTTAACCAGTGTAGTGCCAGACTATCCTACGATGAAATTTAATACAGCCCTGGGTTTTTTGTTTCTGGGCGGTGGTATTATCCTTTTATCAATGCGAAAAAATTGGACCAAACAAATTGGGCTATTTTTTTTCTTCCTTCTTTTTGTTTTAGGATGTGCATCAATAAGTCAATATATTTTTCAGCAGGATCTGGGTATCGATCAGTTTTTCTTTAAAGACAGTGAATCTATTGCCATAAGTCATCCCACCCCGGGTAGAATGTCTCAGGTAACTGCTTTGTGTTTTATATTAATGTCAGCTTTTGGGTTCAATTACTTTAGATCTTCAAGTCTTAGAACTGTCGCTCAACTAGCTTTTCATAGTGTTACTTTAATTTCGCTTATAGCGACACTGGCTTATATTTTTGATATAGAGGCAGCTTCAAAGCTCTCATTTTTTACTACAATGGCCATCCATACCGCTTTGGCATTTTTAGCGATATCAATGGTTGCTTCATTGTTCAACCCCACGTATGGTTTAACAGGTTTGTTCACGGGACATCGTATAGGGAATATAATGGCGCGACGTTTATTCTTTAAAATGGCGATAGCTATTATAGTGGTCGCTTACTTACGCATTCTTCTTGCCAGATATAATCTTGTGAGTGTAGAATTTGGTATTACGCTGCATGCCATTTCTTTTATTATAATTGCTCTCTGTCTCATATTGATGGTCGCAAAAGAGATTAATTTGATTGAGGTGAAAAAGAATGCTGCAGAAGGTAGTCTTTCTCGCTTACGCACATTTCTTGATGCAACGCCAGATGCTTTATTTATAGTAGATGAATATCGAAATATTCACTTGTTGAATGAAGAAGCTGTTACGGCTTTTGGTTACTCGCGTGACGAAATAAAAAACCGGAATCTGGACGTTATTTTGCCTCCAAAGCTCGGTTTTTCAAGGTTTTTGACCGATTTTTCTGAAGGAATAAACGATAAGAAAATAGACAAAGATATTTACGCGATCAAAAAAGATGGTACTAAATTTTCTGTCGAGATCAATCTCAATACGTTCGAAACTCAAGATGGAGATTATTTAACGGTGACAATACGTGATGTAACTGTGAGAAAAAAGGCTGAAGCCGAGATGAAAAATCTCTTAAATATCACAATTGATCAAAATAGCCGACTTAAAAACTTTGCTCATATCGTATCGCATAATTTGAGGTCGCATTCTTCTAATATGGAGATGTTGCTTACCTTATATTTAGAAGATAAACCTGAAGAAAAAGATAATCAGATCTTTAATTTTTTGAAAACAGGATGTGATAATTTAAAAGAAACAATAGAACATTTAAATGAGGTTGTTGCAATTAATGCTTTGACTAATGAGAATCTCGAGCCTATAAACCTGAAAAGGGTAGTAAGTTCTTCAATTGAAAATGTAATTCAGCTTGCTAAAGAAAAGGGTGTTGCAATAGAAAATAAAGTAAAGTCTGATATTGATATTTTAGGTGTGAGCGCCTATTTAGATAGTATTGTGCTTAATTTCATCACAAACGGAATTAAATACAGTTGTGACAAACGCGAATCAAAAGTTGTGATTTCTGCTCACAGGCGAAAGGATTTCACTGTTCTGGAAATAAAAGATAACGGGTTAGGTATCGATCTCAAAAGGCATGGCTCTAAATTATTCGGTATGTATAAGACATTTCATAGAAATAAAGATTCACGCGGTATTGGTCTTTTTATAACCAAAAATCAAATTGAGGCCATGGGTGGCAAAGTTGAGGTTGAAAGTACTCCCGATGTGGGCTCGATTTTTAAGATCTACTTTAAAAATACAGTAGAGCAATTGGCTTAATGATTTGATTCTTCTTTGAGATATAAATGGTTTTTTCCGCTGCCGGCGAAATTTTTTATTCCTGCATTTAACTTTAAAGTTTACTTAGCATAATAGTGTTAAAGAAATTGTATTTTCGCACTAAAGACGCGAAAATCGGTCTGTTAGGGTGATTTTTCGTTTAAATCAATATTAATTTCAATACAACATAATAATGAAAATTACCGTAGTAGGAGCAGGAGCTGTAGGTGCAAGTTGTGCCGAATATATAGCCATGAAAAATTTTGCATCTGATGTAATTCTTTTAGATATAAAAGAAGGATATGCAGAAGGTAAAGCGATGGACTTAATGCAAACCGCTTCTTTAAATGGATTTGACACACGCATAACGGGTACGACCGGAGATTATTCTAAAACAGCAGGTACAGACATTGCTGTAATTACAAGTGGTATACCACGTAAACCGGGAATGACTCGTGAAGAATTAATAGGTATTAATGCAGGTATCGTAAAAGACGTTGCATCAAACCTGATTAAGCATTCTCCAGAAGTTACTATAATTGTAGTAAGTAACCCTATGGATACGATGACATATCTTGCTCATAAAACCACCAATCTGCCTAAAAATAAGATCATAGGTATGGGCGGTGCTTTAGACAGTGCTCGTTTTAAATATAGATTAGCAGAAGCTTTAGAATGCCCAATTTCTGATGTTGATGGTATGGTAATAGGAGGTCATAGCGACACAGGTATGATACCTTTAACAAGATTAGCGACCAGAAATAGTGTGCCTGTTTCTGAATTTATTGATGCTGATCGTCTTGATCAGGTTATGGAAGATACTAAAGTAGGGGGCGCAACGCTTACTAAACTTTTAGGTACTTCTGCATGGTATGCTCCGGGAGCAGCGGTTTCTGGTCTGGTTCAGGCAATTGCATGTGATCAGAAAAAAATGTTCCCATGCTCAACACTTCTTGAGGGAGAGTATGGTCTTGATGATATAGCAATAGGTGTTCCTGTTATTTTAGGTCGCAATGGTATTGAGCAAATTGTAGATGTAGAATTATCTGATGCCGAGAAATCTAAACTTCAGGAAAGTGCTGCAGCAGTGAAGAAAACTAATGATCTTCTAGAGCTGTAAAAAGATAATAATATTAGTATTCTTTAAATCTTTTAAAGGTCTAATATTTTATAAATTAAGTAATTAAGGCTGCATTTTGCAGCCTTTTTTCTTGTAAAAAATGTTAAAGAAATCAAAAGAATATTTATTGGCATTTCTACACTGAAACCCTATATTTGCACGTTTTATAAAATTGCCGGATGTCTATTCTGGCTCAACTAATAAATATTAAATAATAATGCAGAATAAAGGACTCATTAGAGTATTTGCAATTTTGTTTGGGTTGGTGAGTTTATATCAACTTTCTTTTACTTATTTCACAAATAAAGTTGAAGACGAAGCAGAGGCTTATGCCACCGCAAAGGTGCCAACAAGTGAAGAAGACTATGTTGATCGCAGAGGTGAAGTACAGCGTCAATATCTTGATTCTATAGGTAATGATCCTATAGCTTTAGGTATTACATATAATGACGCTAAAGAGAAAGAGCTGAATAAAGGTCTTGACCTTAAAGGTGGGATGAATGCGATCTTAGAGATATCTGTTGCAGATATTCTTAAAGGACTTAGCAATAACAGTACAGATCCTGCTTTTAACCAAGCTCTTGCTGAAGCTGCCGAAGCTCAAAAAGATAGCCAGAATCCATTTTTAGAAGACTTTTTTGATGCTTTTGAAAATATTCCTGGTGATAACAAACTAGCTTCTCCAGATATATTTGCAAATACGACCTTAGGAGATAAGATCAACTTTAATATGACAAATGATGAGGTTGAGCCTGTCATTCGTAACGAAGTTGAAGAGTCTATAAAATCTGCTTTTGAGGTATTACGTAATCGTATTGATAAATTTGGTGTTACACAACCTAACATTCAAAGACTTGATAACCGTTCTCGTATTTTAATTGAATTACCGGGAGCTACAGATATCGAGCGTGTAAAATTTCAATTAGAAAGTACTGCACAACTTGAGTTCTATAAAACGCATTATGCGGGTGATGTAGCTGGTTATTTATTTAACGTAAATACAGCTTTAAAAGATATTGTTACTCCTGCTGAAACAGAAGAAAATCAGGCAACAAAAGATTCTACCGAAACTGCAGATGATTCTCTAGAAGAGCTATTAGCTAGTGAAGATGAAGATTCTTTAAGCCAGACTAATGCTAGTAATCCTTTATTTGAGGTTTTCCAGTTTAATCCTGCTCTTCAGCAATATGGGCAGTCAGCAGTTGTAGGTTATGCAGCAGCTCAGGATACAGCAACTATCAACAGATATCTTTCTCTTCCTGAGATCGTAAGAATGCGCCCACAAGAAATACGTTTTGCTAAATTTAGATGGGGTATTACAGAAGATAAAGAGTCTAACATAGTTCCGCTTTATGCTCTACAATCAGAAAGAAGTGGAACTCCTGCAATAGATGGAGATATAGTACAAGATTCAAGACAACAATATACACAGACTGGTCTACCTTCGGTAGGGATTGATTTTGATGGTCAGGGACCTGCGCAATGGGCAAAGTTAACGCGCGAAGTTGCACAAGACGGAAATGCAATAGCTATCGTTCTTGATGATGTAGTTTACTCTGCAGCAACAGCGAAACAAGAAATTCCAGGTGGAGCAACAGAAATTTCTGGCAATTTCACTGTAAATAAAGCTCAGGATTTAGCTAATGTTTTAAAAGCTGGTAAACTTCCCGCTTCAGCGAAAATCATATCTTATGACGTAGTTGGGCCTTCTCTTGGTCAGGAAGCTATAAACAGTGGGTTAATGTCATTTATAATAGCGCTAATATTAGTGCTTGTGTGGATGTTCTTATATTATAGCAGAGCCGGTATTTATGCTGATGTTGCTCTTGCGGTAAACATTCTTTTCATATTTGGTATTCTTGCAGGTCTGGGAGCTGTTCTTACTTTGCCCGGTATAGCTGGTATCGTTTTAACCATAGGTATGTCTGTTGATGCAAACGTGCTTATTTTTGAACGAATAAAAGAAGAACTCCGGAAAGGTAAATCTCAGAAAGAGGCTATTAAAGACGGTTTTAACAATGCTTTATCCTCTATTCTTGATGCAAACATCACGACTTTCTTAACAGCACTTATCTTGTTCTTATTTGGTACAGGACCTATTCAGGGTTTTGCAACCACATTAATGATAGGTATTGGTACTTCTCTTTTTACAGCAATTTTTATAACAAGATTATTTATAGATGGTTATGGTAAAAATGGCAAGTCGCTTTCATTTACTACTGCTATCACAAAAAATCTGTTCCTTCATAGTAATGTAGATTTTCTTGCAAAACGCAAGATTGCTTATGCTGTAAGTGGTGCAGTAATACTTATTGGTCTTGGTTCATTATTCTTTGGTAATGGTCTTGATCAGGGAGTTGACTTTGTAGGAGGGCGTAATTATACAGTGCGTTTTGAGAGTCCTGTAAACGCTTCAGAAGTTGAAGGTGTGCTTATCGATGCATTTGGTAGCGCTCAGGCGAAAACTTACGGTGAAGCAAACCAATTAAAAGTTACAACTAAGTACAGAATTGATGAAGAATCTTCTGAAGTTGATGACGAAATACAACAGAAATTATATAATACACTTAAATCTTATTTCCCACAGGATCTTACTTACGCTGAATTTGTAAAGGGGTCTAGTGGATCTAAGATAGGTATTTTAGAGTATAATAAAGTAGGACCTACAATAGCAGACGATATTAAAAAAGATTCGCTATGGGCAGTTTTAGGCTCTTTAGTGGTGGTTTTCTTATATATATTGTTGCGTTTTAGAAGATGGCAATTCTCAACCGGAGCGGTTGTTGCAGTTTTCCATGATGTATTAATCGTGCTTGGTATTTTCTCTCTTACGTATAAGTTCTTACCATTTAACATGGAAATTGATCAATCATTTATTGCAGCGATCCTTACAGTAATTGGATACTCTTTAAATGACACGGTAATTGTTTTTGATAGAATACGTGAGTATCTTAAAGAGCATGAGACTTCATCTAAGGGTATAGGTACAATAATAAATATGGCGATTAACAGCACCATAAGCCGTACTTTAAATACATCTATGACAACATTAATAGTGTTAGTTGCGATTTTCGCATTCGGTGGAGCTAGTATAATGGGCTTTATGTTTGCACTTATTGTGGGTGTGGTTGTAGGTACTTATTCTTCTATATTTATCGCGACTCCTGTTATGTATGACACAATACAGAAAAAGCAACTAAAATCTGAGAAGAAAAAAGAAGAGGAAGTTGCTTAATACTTTCTCATAATTCTATATAAAAAAACTCCCATCATTGGGAGTTTTTTTATGCAGTAAATTTAAGAAATGTTTAGATGAAAGGTTTGAGTTAAGCTTAGTGCAATTGTTAACTTTATGATAGCTAATTTGTTATCTATAAAATTGCACGTATGAAAAGGATCTATAGCTTATGTATACCACTTATTCTATTATTGATTGTAATTGTGGGATTTACATATAAAAAAGAGGATAAGGACGAAAAGAAACTAGGGCATATTGTATTACAGGTTTCTAACCTAAAAACATCTCAAGATTTTTATAAAGATGTCTTAAATATGAAAACACATGAGCAGGCTACATATCAGGGTAAAACCAGAGTTTTTCTTGCGTCTGGTGATGATGAGCATCATGAACTTGTGTTGCAGGAAAGAAAAACCGCTAATGACAGTCACGTTAATACCCGCTACTTACAGCAGCTAGCTTTTGAGCTCAATGATCATGCAACATTGGTAAATTTTTACAAACAATTAAAAAATAAGAACATAGCTCTGCAGTTGAAGAATAACCAGATTAGCTGGTCTCTATATTTTTATGATCCTGATAGTGTACAGATTGAATTGTATTGGGATGTGAGAAATGAACCTTTTGGAAAGACAAAGTTTAAAGGCAATCAGAAAGAGCTATCTGAGGACTTACTTCTTAACCCACCCAAATAATTGAAAAGAGAGTTTTTTGCAAATAGCTTTAATTAAAAATTATACTATGCTGCGCCCGTGGTAAGCGCGCGCATTTATAATTCTATGGAGTTCTTCAACATTATAACCTGTAATTTTTCCTGCAGCAACTATTTCTATATCCTCTCCGGCGATTTTTAGCATATTTAGCAAGGTTTTACTGCCCACCTGAGCGGTTTTTGCCCCACCGGAGCTAAGTATTCCTGTAATCTCAGGAATATGAATTAGGTCTTTAACTGCTTTTAAAATGTCAGGAGTGTCATCAATGGCTTTGTGAATTGTCACTTTTAAAGGATAGGCCCATTGGGCTAACATTCGTATGGCTGCGATGTCTAACGTTTTGTCTGGACGGCTTGCGCCAAAAACAACACCGTCTACTTTTATCTTTTTACAGAATTCAATATCTGCCTGCATGATGCTAAAATCGGCATTAGAATAGCAAAAATCGCCTTCTCGTGGTCTAATCATAACCCGTATGGGAATGTTTAAAATAGATTTGATCTCTGTTATCAATTGGTGAGAAGGAGTTAAGCCGTCGAGATCTAGTCTGGAGCACAATTCTATGCGATTAGCTCCATTTGCTTCGGCTCTTGTAGCTTGTTCAAGTGTTTCAACACATGCCTCTTTTATGAATAAAGATTGTGGTGAAGACATTTTTTACAGAATTTAATCTCTTTCCCAGCTTACAGAATCGCCTGGTTGCAAATTCCATTTATCAGAAAGTCCTGCGTTTATCTCAAGTACAAACTGAATGGGAAGGCCTGAAGGGAGACTTTCCTCGTTTAGAGGTTTGGCATTTTTAGCAATACTCCCAATTGTTTTATCTGCTTTTATGTAGATAATATCAAGTGGAATATTTGTGTTTTTCATGTAGAAATAACGTTCCTGTATTTCATCAAAGATAAACAGCATGCCTTCATTTTCAGCCATGCTCTTTCGATACATAAGTCCGGTTTCGGTCTCGTAATCAGTTTCAGCGATTTCTATTTTTAAAGAAGCAGCAACCGTGCTGTCTGGCTTAATAATTTTAAGAGTACCTTCCTGAGTAAAAGCAATCGCATCTTCCTTAAATGATGTAGTGTTCTCATTCTTGCAGCTTGTAAATACTAGCCCTGAGAGTATTAAGAGGAGAGCGATTTTCTTTTTCATACTAATAAACCTTTGCTTCTTTTTGTTGCATCCCGCGTATCATTAAGAATATACCTATTATTATAAAGGGAACACTTAAGATTTGCCCTGTGTTAAGACCTAAAACCCAATCTTCCCGACCTTCTACCTGTGCTCTTTTAAAGAACTCTACGATGAAACGTACCGTCCAGAGAAGTGTGAGAAAAAAGCCAAATATGAAACCTTCCTTTTTGCGGAGATCAGTTTTCCAATAAACAAGCATTAAAATTAAGAATACAAAAACATAGCCGAATGATTCCATTAACTGACCCGGAAAACGATAAGGTATTTCTGCAATATATTGCGAAAACTGAGGATCGTCTGTCAAAGCTTGTAGTGCTTTACGCCCATTGGGAATGCTAGTGATGCGCTGCGCCTGATATTCTGAATATTCATCCTGAACAAATTTAATCCCAAGATTGCTGTCTGTAACTTTACCTACCATTTCAGAATTGAAGAAATTTCCAATTCGCACAAAAATAGCGCCTAGTGAGACCGGTAAAATAACGCGATCCAGAAGCCATAAAATACTCTTTTTAAGTATCTTTTTATTGTAAAGATACATGGCGATGATCATTCCTATCGCTGCGCCATGGCTGGCTAAACCCTGAAAACCTGTGTACTCGATCTCAGGTACAAAGCGAAATGGCAATACCACAGAAAGAGGATCCTGCCATAAAAGTTCTGTTTGATAAAAGAAAACGTGACCTAATCTTGCACCAATTAAAATCGCAAGAACAGAATATATAAAAAGCGGGTCTAGTTTTTCTATTGATACATTTTCCCGTTCATATACTTTTTTCATTAGGTACCAGCCTAACATAAAAGCAACTACAAACATTAAACTGTAATAGTGAAGGGTAAAAAATCCTAGATCGAGGCCCGTAGATGGGTTCCAGGTCATTTTTAAAGCGAGCATATTTTGCATTTATCAGTATGTGGTAAAGATATGAAAGCAGCTAAATTCATCAGCTTTATATCTCAATTTTTATCTGCAGTATTAGAAGACTCATTCTTTGGCGGTGGCACGGGGTCATAACCAGAACCGCCCCAGGGGTTACAACTTGCGATGCGCTTAACTGCGAGCCAGCCACCTTTTAAAATACCATGCGCCCTTAATGCTTCTATAGTGTATTGTGAGCAGGTAGGGGAGTATCTACAGGAGGATGGTAAAAACGGTGATATAAATTGTTGATAAAGACGTACTAAGAATATAAATGGAGCCGCTATTAATTGTGAGGCTTGCATTACAGCAGACTGTATGAGGTGCCTTCTCTGCCGTCTTTTAACTGTATGCCCATTTCCTGCAGCTCATCACGAATTACATCGCTCATGGCGAAATCTTTATTTGCACGGGCTTCGTTTCTAAGCTTTATCAAGAGTTCTATTGCACCATTCAGTTTATCTGTGTTTGCCTCATTCGCAACGTTTGTATCTTCAAGACCTAAAACATCAAATACAAATGAATGCACTGTATGCTCAAGAATTTCAATATTTTCTTTAGAAATAGTGGCTTTACCGTCTTTTATCTGATGAATATACTTAACAGCTTCAAAAAGCTGAGCGATTAAAATAGGTGTATTAAAATCGTCATTCATCGCGTTATAGCATGCCTGCTTCCAGGTTGTAATATCAATGCTGCTCTTACCTGAAGTGGGTAACGTTTTAATAAGATGCACAGCTTCCATAAGACGATTAAACCCTTTTTCACTGGCGAGCAGCGCATCGTTGCTAAAGTCGAGAACACTTCTATAATGTGCCTGCATGATGAAAAATCGGGCTACAGCAGGTAAATATCCTTTGGTTAAAAACTCACTTTCACCGGTAAAAATCTGTCCGGGATTGATATTATTCCCCGTGCTCTTTGACATTTTTTTGCCATTAAGCGTAAGCATATTTGCGTGAAGCCAATAATTAACTGGGTTTTGTCCTGATGAAGCTTCGCTTTGTGCGATCTCACACTCGTGATGTGGAAATTTAAGATCCATACCGCCACCGTGAATATCAAATCTTTCGCCTAAATATTTTGTGCTCATTGCTGTACACTCAAGATGCCAGCCGGGAAAACCGTCTCCCCAAGGCGATGGCCAGCGCATAATATGCTGTGGTTCGGCCTTTTTCCAGAGGGCAAAATCCTGTGGATTTCTTTTTTCGCTTTGAGCGGTGAGTTCACGAGTATTGGCAATCATATCTTCAAGCTGTCTTCCGCTTAGCTTGCCATAATCATGACTTTCATTAAACTTAAGCACGTCAAAATAAACAGAACCATTCTCAACATAGGCAAAGCCATTGTCAAGTATTTGCTTAATGATTTCGATCTGTTCTATAATATGACCCGTAGCTGTAGGTTCTATGCTAGGAGGGAGGCAATTGAATTTTTGCAGGATATTGTGAAAGTCTATCGTGTACTGCTGTACGACTTCCATGGGTTCTATCTGCTCAAGTCTGGCCTTTTTAGCAATCTTGTCTTCGCCCTGATCTGCATCATCTTCCAGGTGGCCGGCATCTGTAATATTTCGCACATAGCGCACTTTATACCCCAAATGTTTAAGGTATCTAAAGATCATATCAAAAGACATGAAAGTTCTTACGTTACCTAAATGCACATTGCTGTAAACGGTGGGACCGCAGACGTACATACCTACATTACCTTCAAGAAGAGGTTTAAATTGTTCTTTCTCTCCAGAAAGTGAATTGTAAATCGATAAGTTTTGACTTTGGTATAAGGCAGCCGCCATTGATGCTTTTTAGGTTTTGTTAAAGGCTAAAAATACTACAAAAAAATCGGGTTGCTGAGGCTAAAAATCAGCTAAAAGAGGTTAAAAATGGGTTTCAAGCTTGATGTAGTCTAAGAATTCTCTTCTTACAGCGTTCTCTTTAAACTTACCACCAAATTCACTTGTTACCGTGCTACTCTCTATATCGCGTATACCACGACTATTCACACAAAGATGTTTTGCGTCTATAACACAGGCAACATCTTCTGTGCCTAAGGTTTTTTGTAATTCCTGAACAATTTGCATGGTGAGGCGCTCTTGTACCTGAGGACGCTTTGCATAAAAATCTACAATGCGATTCATTTTAGAAAGACCTACAACCGTACCATTTGAGATATAAGCAACATGCGCTCTCCCTACAATAGGTAATAGATGATGCTCACAAGTAGAATAAACAGTAATGTTCTTTTCTACCAGCATCTCGCCGTATTTGTAACTGTTTTTAAAAGTAGAAGCTTTAGGTTTTCTGTCAGGATGAAGGCCGCTAAAGATCTCGTTCACAAACATTTTAGCCACTCTGTTAGGGGTGCCTTTTAAACTATCGTCTGTAAGGTCAAGACCTAAAGTCTTCATTATGTGCTCAACATCTTCCTTGATTAAAGCTATTTTTTCTATATCGCTTAGAGCGAAAGCATCTGCTCGCATAGGAGTTTCTGCAGAGGTTCCCACGTGATCGTCTCCTAAGGAGTCGGTTTCCGCGATGGGTTGTTTTTCAAAATTCATCTTCATAAATCTATAGTCGTAACTTGCGCTAAAGGCTTGCAAAGATAAGTAATTTGAATATTTAATCACCTATTTGTTAAAATTGTATCTATGCAGCTGTAAGCAGTTTCTATAGTTAATTAGTGACTGTGAAAGTCGAGTTTATGTTTCTGTATGCTGTGCGATTAAAGTCTAAAGCTAAAAGTCGCAGCTACTGTAGAATTTACACCGTCTACAAAAGCAGTAGATGTTAGACCCGTATCGTATAATTGTGGATTGCTTTCTTGTGTATATCTTGAATAAGCTAAATCTAATCTGGCAGATCCAAATGAATATCCTAGTCCGGCAGAAAAACCTGACAGATTGCTCATAATATCATCATTTTCATAAGGACTTTCCTGATACTTATAACCACCTCTAAAGCTCCATTTTCTTACTTTAATTTCGCCACCTACTTTATAAGTAGAAACCGCTTTAAGATTTGAGTCAATTTCATCATTCAATCCTTGAAAAAAGGTGTCATTTTTTGGTTTAAAGGTCACGCTTGAAAAATCTTCGTAAGAATAATCAAAACTTAAGAAACCATTGCTGCCAAAAATATAAGCCAAGCCGGCTGTTCCTTTTCCTGGTGTTTGTAATGTATAGTCATCATAAACATTTGTAACTCTTGGGTCAAGAGTTACATTACCGTTTACTCCTGAAGTTGTAAGGCGTTGTGTAGTTTCTTCTTCTATGTTGTACCAGGTAGGTGAGTCATAAGTTAGACCAACGCGTAAACTGGGTGATAGATGATAAATACCTCCTATTTGAAAAGAAAAACCGTTACCGAGTGTGCTTAAATTATTTTCGAAACGCAGATTTGTTACCTGGCTGTTGGCATTAGCGTTATCTTCAAATAGAATGGTAGATTGTCTGTAGTCTATAAAGTGCGAATTCAAATTGAGACCTACATACAATTTTTCTTTATATTGAGTAGCAATATTAAAACTCGCCTTCCCCGCATAACCGCTAGTTAATGACGTGTATTCCTGATCAAAATTCCCTGCGCCTATAGCTGAGGAATAGCTTGTATTATCAGGATCGTCTTCTGCTGGATCAACTAAATATCCCTGATACCCTAAAAACGCCTGCTGAGCGCCAAAACCTTCATTTTCGCCCAAAAAATCGTACAAATCGTCTACGTTTTCACCAGATCTGTATTGTAGTAAATCTAATGGTGTGCCCTGTGCAAATTGTAAAAAGTAAGCATCTATAGAAGTGTTGCCAATTCCGGAAGCTGTATAAACATTGTCAAAATTTGCCGTTCTATCATAATTAAATGCGATCGCCAATTTTCTAAAAGCTGAACTCTCGTCGTTATTGTTTAAAACAAAAACGCCACCGCCCTGATTAAAATTGATATCAGAGTCATCAGTAGACGTACTTCCATTAAAATATTTGGTTGAATTATCATACATGTCTAATGCAGCAGTAATAGAGGCATAGCTATTTGTAAATATTGCTGAAGAAGCAGGATTGTTATTAATTGCAGATAAATCGCCGCCCAGAGCGCCAAAGGCGCCGCTCACACCTTGATACCTTGCGGTACCGCTAATATTTTGTGTGCTGTAACGTACTGCATCATTAATGTTTTGAGCGTAAGAAGTCCCTATGGCAAGAAGAGCCATTAAAAGAAAATTGATTTTATTCATGATTTAAAATGAAGATCAAAATTAAGAATCAGAAAAGTTTATCCGCGACCACCGCCTCTTCTACCTGTACTGCCGCCACCGCCGCTACTTCTGGTTGTGCCAGAACTACGAGCAGGAGCACTACTTCTTGATACGTTGCTAGAGCTACGCGCCGGGGTGCTTCTGGAGTATGTGCTATTGTTACTTCTTGAATAACTTGAGTTATTAGAGCGTCTCACAGCAGTATTTGCATTAGTGCTATTTGCTCTGCGGGTGTAGGTGTTGTTACCTGTTGATCTGCGCTGCTGAGAAGTTGAATTGTATATAGAACGGTTAGAATTGTCTGCCCGTCTCACTGTAGCGTTGTTATTACTTCTTGATAATCTTGAAGTATTTACCCCAACGTTGTTACGGCTGTATGTGCGTTCTGTTCTTCTGTAATTTGCTTGTTGGTTACTTCTGTTGTTAGCGGTCGCAGATCTGTAATCATTTCTACGTGTGTTGCTATAAGTATAACTATTATTGTAATAATTGTTATAGTAATTTCTATAACCAAGATAATAAGGATAACCAAAGTATGGGTTGTAGCCGTAGCCAAACCCGCCAAAATAAGGGTAACCAAACCCACCATAAAATGGAGATAAACCTACGCCAAAGCCGCCATAAAAGTAAGGGTTGCCATAGCCGTAACCATAACCATAACCACCTGCATAACCCCAGCCTCCATAACCAAAACCATTGCTGAAGCCCCAGTAATTACCAAATCCAAAATAAGGAGATCTTCCATAAAACGAAGGATAGACATTTACGATTGTTCTGTCATAAGTGTCGCCCCACCCCGCATTAGGATTATAAATCGTATCTCCTTCCTGAAACATTTGTTCATCTTCTGCATAACCAGATGCAGAGCTGTATGAATCAACGTCTGTGAAAATAGTTCCTTCAGAATTGGCTTGATCTAATTGTTCAGCACCTTGATTAAAGTAATCTGAATAATATTCTGATCTCGTGTTTGCGTTATAAGTGTTCTCAGATATTTCTGTTCCAGAAGAGTAAATCCCGTCTTCTGAAGTTGCATATTGAGATGTACCGCAGGAAATTAATCCGGCCGTAGCTAAAAATAAAAAAAGTGATCTTATCAATATATTTTGAGGTACAAGAGCGCGTTGCATATCTATCGGTATTTTATTGTTGTACAATGTAAATTTAGTTAGTTTTGCCGTCAATCCTAAGGGGTTTAACATTGATTAGTCAAAAACTTAACTATTAACGAAGTCACAATAGTTGTGCCAATTATTTATATATGAGCAAGAATTTAACCACGCGCGAAGAGGACTATTCTAAATGGTACAATGAATTAGTTGTTAAAGCAGATCTAGCTGAAAATTCAGGAGTTAGAGGATGTATGGTGATTAAACCATACGGCTATGCAATTTGGGAAAAAATGCAGGCAGAGCTGGATCGTATGTTTAAAGAAACAGGTCATCAAAATGCCTATTTTCCTATTTTTATCCCAAAATCTTATTTTAGCAAAGAGGCGAGTCATGTAGATGGCTTTGCTAAAGAATGTGCGGTAGTTACGCATTATCGATTAAAAAACGACGAAGATGGATCGATTATCGTTGATCCAGATGCAAAACTGGAAGAAGAACTTATTGTAAGACCAACTTCTGAAACCATTATCTGGGATACTTACAGAAAATGGGTTCAATCTTATCGTGACTTGCCTTTGCTTATAAATCAGTGGGCAAACGTGGTTCGTTGGGAAATGCGTACGCGGTTATTTTTGCGTACTTCTGAATTTTTATGGCAAGAAGGCCATACGGCTCACGAAACTCGTGATGAAGCTGTAGCAGAAGCGAAGCAGATGATGAATATTTATGCCGAATTTGCTGAAAACTTTATGGCGGTACCTGTTGTAAAAGGTACTAAGACAGAAAGTGAGCGTTTTGCAGGTGCGTTAGAAACGTATTGTATTGAAGCTCTTATGCAGGATGGTAAAGCTTTGCAGGCAGGTACATCTCACTTTTTAGGTCAAAATTTCGCGAAAGCTTTTGATGTAAAATTTGCATCTAAAGATGGTGGGCAGGAATATGTTTGGGCGACTTCATGGGGAGTTTCAACCCGATTGATGGGTGCTTTGGTAATGACACACAGTGATGATAAAGGTTTGGTTTTACCACCTAATCTTGCACCTATACAAGTGGTTATAGTGCCTATTTATAAAGGGCAGGAGCAGCTAGAGGCAATTTCGCAGGTAGCTAATGAACTTCAGAGAGAATTGCGTTTACGAAGTGTTTCTGTGAAATTTGATGATAGAGATACTTATAAGCCGGGATGGAAGTTTAATGAGTACGAACTAAAAGGTGTGCCTTTACGTATAGGTATAGGTCCTAAAGATCTTGAGAAGCGTACGGTTGAGCTGGCCAGAAGAGATACATTGACAAAGGAGTTTGTTTCTAAAGATAATATTGTAGATCGCGTTCAGGAATTATTGCGTGAGATGCAGGCTGCTTTATTCAATAAAGCTTTAAAATATAGAAATGAGCACATAACTCAGGTTGATACTTACGATGAGTTCAAAAAAGTTCTTGAAGAGAAGGGTGGCTTTGTGAGCGCTTTCTGGGATGGGACAATTGAAACAGAAGAAAAGATAAAAGCAGAAACTAAAGCAACCATACGTTGTATACCGCTTAATGCTCATGAAGAAGAGGGTGTTTGTATGTACAGCGGAAACAAGGCAAGTAAGCGAGTTTTATTTGCAAAAGCATATTAGTTTTAAAAAAGTTTTAGTAACGCTTGCGGCATTCAAAAATAGTTGTATTTTTGCATCCGCAATTGAGCGGAACTAAACCGGTCCGTTCGTCTAGGGGTTAGGACGCCAGGTTTTCATCCTGGTAACAGGGGTTCGATTCCCCTACGGACTACAAGAGGTTAGTAAATGCACCTTAAGCATTTAAAATTTGACATAATGGCCCGTTCGTCTATCGGCTAGGACGCCAGGTTTTCATCCTGGTAAGAGGGGTTCGATTCCCCTACGGGCTACAATTTAAAAAAACAAAATAATGGCAAATCACAAGTCATCTTTAAAGAGAATCAGAAGCAGCGAGAGCAACAGATTGAGAAACAGATATCAGCATAGAACGACACGTAATGCTATTAAGAAATTGCGTGATTCTGAAAAAGAAGAAGCTGAAACTTTGTATCCATCAGTTGTATCTATGATTGATAAACTAGCTAAGAAAAATATCATTCATAGCAACAAAGCTTCTAATCTTAAATCTCAGCTTGCTAAGCACGTAGCTGCTTTATAAGAGTTTAAATTTATTATAATATTAAACTCCTGCAGTAGTGGGAGTTTTTTGTTGGTTAATATGTTTATTTGTTTATTGAAAAACTCCTTTGCATCAAGAGATGTTTAGGAGTTTTTTAATGCCATAAATTCACTACGATCGCGAAAGTATGGCGCAAAAAAACTCCCTATTTTTGAGTATTATAGGGAGCTTTTTGTATTAAAAAAGGAGCTTTTTAGCCGTTCATAGAGATTAAAAACTCCTCGTTATTCTTTGTTTGCTTTATTCTCTCGCTTACAAATTCCATTGCTTCAATAGGATTCATATCTGCAAGATATTTGCGCATAACCCACATGCGTTGTATTGCATTATCACTAAGCAATAGATCATCGCGACGTGTGCTTGAAGAAGTAAGGTCTATAGCAGGGAAGATTCTGCGGTTAGCGATCTTACGATCAAGCTGAAGCTCCATGTTACCTGTTCCTTTAAATTCTTCAAAAATAACTTCGTCCATTTTAGAGCCGGTTTCGGTAAGGGCAGTTGCAATTATAGAAAGAGATCCTCCTCCTTCAATATTACGGGCAGCACCAAAGAAACGTTTTGGCTTATGAAGTGCGTTAGCATCAACACCACCGCTCAAAATCTTACCTGAGGCTGGTTGTACGGTGTTGTATGCGCGAGCAAGTCTGGTGATCGAGTCAAGAAGTATAACTACATCATGGCCACATTCTACAAGACGCTTTGCTTTTTCTAATACGATATTTGCCACGCGCACATGCTCATGTGCTTCTTTGTCAAAAGTAGAAGCGATAACTTCACCTTTTACATTACGTTGCATATCTGTTACTTCTTCTGGTCGCTCATCTATAAGTAATATCATTTGATATACTTCGGGATGATTAGCAGCAATTGCATTTGCCACATCTTTAAGCAACATCGTTTTACCAGTCTTAGGCTGAGAAACGATCATACCACGTTGTCCTTTTCCTATAGGAGCAAAAAGATCCATTACACGTGTTGATATTGTGCTTTGGCGATCGCCTATATTAAATTTCTCTTTGGGAAAAAGAGGAGTAAGGTGCTCAAAAGAAACTCTGTCTCTAACTACATCTGGATTAAGACCATTTATTTTGCTCACTTTAATAAGTGGAAAATATTTCTCTCCTTCTTTAGGAGGACGTATTACTCCAAGTACGGTATCGCCGGTTTTTAAACCAAATAATCTTATTTGCGATTGCGAAACGTATATATCATCAGGAGATGACAAGTAGTTGTAATCTGAAGATCTTAAAAAGCCATAGCCATCTTGCATAATATCAAGTACGCCTTCACTTTCTATAAGTCCTTCAAACTCGTAATCTGGCTCGCGGTAACGATTACGAGAATCTTTATTCCCGTTATTGCTGTTGCTGCGATTACTGTTAGAATTATTATTGTTGCTTCTCTGGCTTCTATTAGAGTTGTTAGAATTATGAGAAGTATTGGTATTGTTGCTATTGCTATTGCTATTGCTATTTTCCTTACGAGCGCGAGGCGGCTTATTAGATTTTGAATCGTTAGAAGCCGGCTTGTCATTCTGATTTTTAGCAGAATCACTTTTTTCGCTTTCAGCGGGTTTTGAGGCTGGTTTTGTAGGTTTTTCTACTTTACTGCGCTCCTGGGTATTTTTCTTTTGAGGGCGTGGTGCTCTGGGCTCGCGTTTAGGAGTTGGCTTTTCCTCAGTTTTTGAGGGTGAAGTTTCCTGTACAACCTCTGCAACAGCTTTAGGATTTGCGGCTTGTTGATCGAGTATTTTGTAAACAAGATCAAGTTTTTTTAAGGTCCTGAACTTGGGAACATCAAGGCCTTTTGCTATATCCTGTAGTTCAGGAAGCTTTTTAGCTTTTAATTCTGAAATGTCAAACATTAATTAAAAATAAGATTTCCGTATTGGTTTTGAATGCTAACAAAGATCTTGAGAGAAGATTCTAAGAAATTTTTGGCAAGATAAGTAACCAACTCAGAGGTGGTTACATTTCGTCTTGCAATTATACAACATTATTTTGACAATATTCTACTTGAGTTTAAAAGAAGTTGTTATTTTTGTCAGCCCAAATGGGTTTGTAAAATGATTCAACGCATACAAAGTATTTATCTTATTCTTGCAGCTGCAGCCTCTGCCGGTCTCATTTTTGTTTTTGCATTATACGCTAATGCGGAAGAAGGTGTAGTTTTTGCTCAGGATAACCTGGTTTATCTTGGCTTATTTGTAGCAAGCGCAATACTATCTTTAATTACTTTATTCTTATACAAGAACAGGAAGTTGCAGTTTGTGCTGGGACGACTCAATATAATATTAAACTTTATTTTACTAGGTGTGTTAATTTACCAATCGCAAATCTTATCCGGAGAAGCTGATGCTTCAGAGAAGGGTATTGGGATGTTTATTCCCGTTATTTCTATCGTTTTTATTGCTTTGGCCAACAGGGCAATCAAGCGGGATGAAGATCTTGTAAAATCTGTAGATCGGTTGCGATAGACCTATAATCTTAGTTCATTAGTGCGTAAGCCCTGCAGTATGCCAACTGCAGGGTTTTTGCGTTTTACCAGAATAATTATCTAGGTACTTCTATCACTTCCAGATTTTCTATTTTTTTACCATCTATGGTAAATCGTAACATGGTACGCACTTTATGAAAACCATGTTTACCTATTGCGCCGGGATTCATATGTATAAGATTAAGTTTTTTATCTGGCATCACTTTTAAAATGTGAGAATGACCACATATAAAAATTCGAGGAGGATTATTTCTTATTTCGTCGCGAACTGCAGGAGAATATCTTCCGGGATAACCGCCTATGTGGGTGATCCATACTTCTACATCTTCACAATAAAATCTGAGATTTAAAGGGAATTCATTTCTTATCTCGTGATTGTCAATATTTCCATATACGGCCTTAAGAGGTTTTATCTTTTTTAGTGCATCTGTTATCGCAAGATCACCTATATCACCGGCGTGCCATACTTCATCTGCTTTTTGAGCATGTTTTAAAATATGATCATCGATGTAACTATGCGTATCACTTAGGAGCAATATTTTTTTCATAAAGTAAAGTTAGTCAGGCTGTGTTGACTTGTTATTAGGTACAGGGTAAAAACACCTCAAAGATGTATCTTTGCAAACTTAATTAGAAAAAGTAGGATTGAGATATTTTATTGAAATAGCTTACAACGGCTCTAATTACCATGGGTGGCAGCGCCAGCCTCAAAGTAGTTCTGTGCAGCAAATGCTGGAAAAAGCAATAAGTACAATTTTGCGTGCCCCAATTTCTATCACCGGTGCCGGTCGCACAGATACCGGGGTGCATGCTAAACAATTATTTGCTCATGTAGATCTCGATGAAAACTGGGATGCTTCAGATTGTGAGCAGTTCAAATATAAACTCAATCGCTTCTTGCCCGCAGACATTGCTATTTTAAATATATTACCCGTAAAGATGGATGCTCATGCACGCTTTGACGCAGTAAGCAGAAGCTATGAATATATTATAAATGTAGAGAAGAATCCTTTTACTACCGGTCAGGCCTATTATTTTCAGCACAGGCTGGATATAGATGCTATGAACGAGGCGGCTAATTTTTTAGTTGGTAGCAAGGATTTTAAGTGTTTCAGCAAGACAAATACCGACGTTAACAACTATATTTGCGCCGTAACAGAAGCTTATTGGGAGCAACGTGGTAGTCAGCTTATATTTCGCGTAAGCGCCAACCGATTTTTACGAAATATGGTACGTGCAATTGTGGGTACCTTACTTGAAATAGGAAAAGGAAAGCAAGGTGTGGCTCACATGCAGGATGTTCTGGCAAGCAGAGATAGAGGAGTAGCGGGTACTTCTGCACCGGCGCATGGTTTATATCTCGTTTCTGTAAAATACCCTGAAGAAATATTTATTTAAATGGCAGAGAGTAAAGGCAACGCATTCGATTTTGGTCTTTTTAGACGCTTGATGACTTATACCCGTCCCTACAAGCCAAGGGTTTTTCTGGTAGCGATTTCTGCTATATTAATGTCACTTTTTGCTGTTCTAAGACCGATTTATCTTGAACTCGCCATAGACGAAGGTATTAAGCCCAAGAGTCTTGATGCAATGTTGCACTACATCGTATTGATGTTTGTGGTGTTGATGGGTGAGGCCATCTTTCAATTGATATTTATATATTTTGCAAGTTGGTTAGGCCAAAATGTGATACGTGATATGCGCGTTAAATTGTTTGGCCACATGCTGCGCTTCAAAATGCAGTACTATGATAAATCTGCCGTAGGCAGGCTGGTCACTAGAGCTGTAAACGATATTGAAACGATCGCGAGTATCTTTAGCGAAGGCTTATTTATGATTATAAGCGACTTGCTGAAGATGAGCGTAATTATAGGGGTTATGCTTTATAAAAGCTGGGAACTCTCTTTGATCGTTTTCGCCATTCTGCCTTTTATACTTTACGCCACGCGAGTTTTTCAGCGGGCAATGAAACTTGCCTTCGAAGAAGTGCGCACACAGGTCGCAAACCTTAACTCTTTTGTACAAGAACGTGTTACCGGAATGAAGATCGTTCACATTTTTTCTCGTGAGAAAATAGAGCAGGAGAAGTTTGATAAGATCAATAAAAAGCACATGAAAGCGTGGAATAAGACCGTCTGGTACAATTCTATATTCTTTCCTGTAGCAGAAATGTCTACTTCTATCACAATAGGTTTGTTGGTTTGGTATGGCGGTCTAAAAGCTGCACAAAGTGATGTGATAACTATAGGTCTTATCACGGCTTTTATTCAATTTGCGCAGATGTTATTTACTCCGCTAAGACAGATAGCAGATAAATTTAATACGCTGCAAATGGGTATGGTGGCTGCGAGCAGGGTTTTTGGTATTCTTGATACAGATTCTACTATTGCAGATAACGGTAAAAAGGAGCTGGAATTTATAAAAGGTGAAATACAGTTTGATGATGTGCATTTTAGTTATGTGCCTGATGAAGAAGTATTAAAAGGTATTGATCTTACTGTAAATGCTGGCGAAACAGTTGCAATTGTAGGTTCTACGGGCGCAGGTAAATCAACTATAATTAATTTACTCGGCCGTTTTTACGAGATTGATAGCGGTAAAATAAGTATTGACGGTATTGATATTAAAGATGTCTCGATTGCTTCTTTACGAAATAATATAGCGGTTGTTTTACAAGATGTATTCTTGTTTGCAGATTCTATTTTAAATAACATCACTCTTAGCGATCCTACTATTACAGAGCAGGATGTAGAAGATGCCGCAAAAGCCATTGGCGTAGATAAATTTATACAAACGCTTCCTGGTGGTTATCACTATAATGTGAAAGAGCGCGGTGCAATGCTGTCAAGTGGGCAACGCCAGTTGATCGCATTTTTGCGTGCATATGTAAGCAACCCAAGCATACTTGTGCTTGATGAGGCTACATCATCTGTAGATTCATACAGTGAGCACCTTATTCAAAAAGCAATAAATAAGATCACAAAGGGGCGTACTTCTATAGTCATTGCGCATCGCCTTGCTACCATTAAAAAAGCAGATAAGATCATTGTGATGGAAAAAGGTAAAATAGTAGAGTCTGGAACACATAAAGAATTGCTCAAAAAAGAAGGTGGTCACTACCGCAATCTTTATGAAGTTCAATTCATGGCAGAAGAAACTATTTAATTAGAATTGGCTTTCACAAATGACTCAAGTAAATTCAGTTTGTAGGCAATAATTCCGGCTGCAATTGATATAATCGCTATTAAGAAAGCGGCAATGAGCAAATAAAGCAGGGCTTTTAAAATAACTTCTCCCCAATCTATGGCATATAACTTCTTAAATACATATCCTGCATAGAATAGGAGTAAGAGTTGTGTTGTACTTGCTATTACTAAATTTAGCGTGAAAAAAGGAGCAGTAATAAGCGATAGAATTGATGTAATAATACTGTACTGGCTATATAAATACAGAAATATGATAAGATGCTCCAGGTAGTTGTATTTCTTGTTGGTTATAAAAACAAGTCTTGACAGTGCCGCTAAAACCGGAATAGTGCAAAACTTTAAGAGAGCAGAATAGTTGGTTGCTATTTGAAGTACCTTTTTAGTGATCTCGACTGTTCTTTTATCACCTGTTTGTCCTGATATTTCAAAAGAGTTAAACAGATCATCAAGAAAGAAATTATTAAAAAAGAAAACGTAGATACCTGTTACGGTTAAGGAGATCCCAAAATAGCCAACAGCGCTAATATATCTTTTGCGCATCCCTTTTATGTAACCGCCTATAACATCTTCCGGTTTTGTAAAAAGAGCTATAAAGGTTTTAAAAAATGAATTGTCAAGATTTAAAAAACTACTTGAGAGTTCTTCAAGAAGATTTCTGGCTGTTAGTCTGTTTTCTATTTGTTTAGCCCCGCAGGAAGAGCAATAAGACATTGCTGGCGGAACGCTAGAACTACAATTGAGACATTTTTTTATGTGAACGACATGGGTACTTCGTATTTCGCCCATGAGATTAAGACAGATCTTTACGTATCAGCTCTATAAGCTCTTCAGAATTTTTAAAGAGTACAAATTCTCCATCTTTTAAATAGCTTATTTGCCCCGTTTCTTCACTTACAACTATTGCAAGAGCATCTGTTTTTTCGGTTACACCTACCGCAGCCCGGTGGCGCAGACCAAAGCGCAGCGGGATATTTCTTTCGTTAGAAACAGGTAGAATTGCTCGGGTAGCTGTGATCTTATTTTCTTCTATAATTACGGCACCGTCATGCAGGGTAGCATTCTTAAAAAAGATACTCTCGAGTATAGGTCTGTTGATCTCAATATTCATAGAATCGCCGGTAGATTTTATAAAATCGAGATTAGTGGCGCGCTGTATAACTATTAAGGCACCGGTTTTAGTCTGTGCCATATTCTCACAGGCACGTATAATATCTTCAACCTTTGTGGGTGATATAGATTCATCCTGTAGAAATTTTATATGTTTTAAAAAGCCGGTTTTTCGGCCCAGTTTTGTAGAACCTATCATAAGGAGAAACTTTCTTATCTCCTGCTGAAAAACCACGATCAAAGCAAACATACCGGCACCTATAAACTCACCCAGGATGTTACTTAGCATTTCCATCTTTAAGATCTCTGTGATCTTCCAGATTCCCCAGACGATAACGATACCCAGAAAGATGTTTATGGCAACCGTACCTTTTACAAGTTTATAAACATAATAGAGAAGAGTAGCAACCAGCAGGATATCTATGATATCTAAAATTCTGAAATTTTCTAAAATGTCCAAATGATGAGGTTTTTGTAAAAATAAGAGAAAATTTAAAGTGTAGTGATTTCACTTTATGTATTACTCCAAAATTTATCAACTTTAGTTAAAAGTGGCAAATTTAATAATAACTATAAAAATAGTTGTATAACTAAAAATTTCGTTTTAAGTTTGATATGTATTTATTATGTATTGCATTTTATGGAAAAACTTACCAATAAAGAAGAAGAGATCATGCATGTGCTGTGGCAGCTGGAAAAAGCATTTGTAAAAGAAGTGCAGGCAGAACTCGCTGAAGAAAACCTGCATTACAATACGGTATCAACAATTATACGCAACCTTGAAGAGAAGGGATATGTAGGGCACAATGCCTTTGGTAAAACACATCAATACTTTCCTATTATAAGTAGAGAAGTTTATGGCAAGAAATTTCTAAATGAGGCTACCCGCCGATTTTTTGACAGTTCATACAAAGACATGGTTTCCTTTTTTGCAAAAGAAGAAAAAATCACAGCAAAAGAGCTGCGCGAGATATTAGAAATTATAGAATCTAAAAAATATTGATATGGAAGCTTTGATCTACTTGCTAAAAAGCGCCGCTGTTTTGGCGATTTTCTATAGTATTTACCGGATTTTTCTTGAGAAAGAGACGTTTTTTGGTACAAACAGGCATTTTTTGATCGCCGGTATTTTATGCGCAGCAACCTTCCCTCTACTCACATTTACGCAACTTGTATACATTGACCCGTTGCCTGTAGATAGTTTGCAGATAGATCAATCTATGCTCGTAATAAAATCAAATGAAAGTGCAGTTGCATCAATCAACTGGTGGCAATGGGGATTTTATATCTATTTTACCGGATTTTTAATAATGACCGCCCGATTTTTAATGCAATTGGGAAGTATGTTCAAATTCCTTTTCGGGAAACCGGGAAAGAAAATAACTGGTTTTAGATTTATAGAAAATGAAGACCTGGACGCACCATTTTCATTTTTTAACTGCATTATTTACAATCCGCAAAATCATTCGGCAGATGAGCTGGAAATGATCTTAGCGCATGAGAAAACACACGCAAGACAACTACATACTCTTGATATTTTGCTTGCCCAGGTTTTACTGATCGTACATTGGTTTAATCCGATCGCGTGGTTTTATAAAAAGAAAATAGAACAGAATCTTGAGTTTCTTGCAGATAAAGAAGCTTTAAGCGAAATAACAAACCGTAAGACTTATCAACTTACGCTTCTCAAAGTTTCTTTTGCCGGAAATACACCGGCTTTAGCCAATAATTTTTATCAATCATTTATCAAAAAACGAATAGTTATGTTAAACAAAAATGAGTCTCGTCGCAGCAGTAAACTTAAGATTGCTGTGGTACTTCCGCTTATAGCACTGTTTTTATGGAGTTTTAATGTGAAACAAGAAGTGAGGATTAAAGAAAGCAAGAGTACATCTGCTAAACCTACAGCAAATCCTAAACAAAATAATGCGCAAATGTCAACTTCAGCTCAGGAAGTGAAAGGAATAATACAGCAGGATACGCTAACTGGCAATTACAGAGTTCTGGATTCTCTTGGCAAAGCCTCAAAAGGCTATAAGATGGTAAAGGATACTCTTGTTAAAATACCAGTTCTAAAAACTTCAAGCATCAAAATAAATGACCCATTTAGGGTTACAATAAACCAAACAATGTCAAAAGATGAAGTTGATGATGTTGTAGACAGGTTAAAGGCAGATTATGATGTGGTGCTGCGTGTAAGTAATTTAAAATACAACAGTGATAATATTATTTCTGGAATTACATTAAAAATAAAAGATAACCAGACTGGTAATACCGGTAACTTCAATTTAAAGAAAGAATCTACTAATTCTAATGAAGAAGGTGTCGGTATTATTGTAATTGAACGTACAAAAAGTGGCGGACTAAGTTTTGGCTCTGGTAAAACCATGACAGAATATTTAGATAAAACAAGAAATTTATACGGTAGTGGGACGCGTTTTCATGTACAGAGAGATAGTTTACACGCTTTAAATCAGGAACGGCAGGTAGAGGTGGAGAAGCGAAGAATAGAAAATGAAAAGAGGCGAATACAAGGAGAAGGCCGCATTGTAAAACGTCAGGAAGATGCAAATCAGCGAATTGTAGAGCGTGAAAGGCGACGTGTAGAGCAATTAACAGAAGAGCAACAGGAAGAGCAAAATCAACGCGCATTAGCATATGAGGAGAGAAAAAATGATCTTATAGACGAGCGTAAGGAACGTCAGGAAGAAATGAAAGCACGCATGGAGGAGATGAAGGAGCGCCAAAAGGAAATGAAAGATATTGTTGTTTCTGAAAATGAACTTGGTACAATAGGGCCTATAAAGCTTAAAGATGATGTTCTTTACATTTTAGATGGTAAAGAAATTGATTTAGAAGAAGCAAATAAAATTGATCCACTCGACATAAAATCGGTAAATGTGCTGAAAGGTGACAAAGCCACAGAAGAATATAAAGACAAAATGGAAGGAAAACGTGGTGTGATTTTAATTACTACGAAAGAAAAATAAGTAAGTCTTCAATAAAAAAAGCTCGATTTAGATCTACTAAATCGGGCTTTTTTATGTCAAAAAATTAGCGGCCAAATAATGAATATGTGTAAAATCGCCCTTTTTTGATTAAAAATCGCCTAGGGATCTCAAAAATCGGAGAAAAATACCCTACAATTATTACAGTATTTGAGCTTTAATGCAATTTTTCCTTATGATTGATAACTTGTTTGAAGGTAAAATTTATAGATAAATAATATAACCTGTTTTTTTACTTACAACTGTATAGGCAATTTCACAGATAATTAACTAATTGCTTGCCCACCTGATTTTTACTTACATACTTTGTATATCAATAAATCAAAAAACAGTATTAATCAATTAAAAAATCATCAATCAAAATCGAATTTCATTCATCAATCAAATCATCATTCATCAATTAAAAACGAACATTTATTTCATTTAATCAATCATTAAACTAATAGTAACCTTTAAAATTTTTCAATCATGATCAATGTAATTATCAAACTAATCGAAACAATTTTTGGCTAACCACCTATTTAATAGATTCTGAAAGCGCGCTCAGAATCTTATTAATTTCAATAACTTTGATAGATTACAAATTGATACGATTACTAAAATTGACCATAGGTGAAGAAAAAACTGTTTAAGGCATTAGCAAAAATCAATAAGCAAGTACTTCCTAGTTTTACTAAGAAGAACCTTGATCTTACAAAAGCCAGTAAATTGCAACTGGCAATTTTTGGTTACAAACTTTGGGTAACTAAAAATGCTCTTGATTAAAATAAAAAAACCTACCCGTTTGCAGATGCAAATTACAGGTAGGCTTCTATTTAAGGAGAAGAAATTTCTTTCTAAACTTCCTTTTATTTTACTTCTTTTACTGGTTTAATCCATAGATTATCCATCTCTTCTAGTGTTTTTTCTTTTGTTTCCGGAACAAATTTCCAAACTAAAATCATGGCCAGAATGCTCATAACTCCATAGATCCAATAGGCGAAACCGTGATTGAATTTTTCAAGTAAATAACTGTTTTTGTCCATTAAAGGGAACGTCCAGGATACTAAATAATTAGAAATCCATTGCGCTGCTACAGCTACTGCCATTGCTTTACCTCGTATTTTATTAGGAAATATCTCAGCTAACAAAACCCACGCTATAGGCCCCCAGCTCATTGCAAAACTCGCTACATACAGTAACATGCATATTAATGCCACGATACCTACGGTTTGAGAAAAGAATGCGGTACCCAATGCAAACATTGATAATGCCATACCTAGCGCACCTATTATCATTAAAGGCTTTCTGCCAAATCTGTCTACGGTTAAAATTGCCAGAACTGTAAATAATAAATTCACTGCACCTACAATGATTGTCTGTAGCAAGGCTGTATCTGTACCAGAGCCCATCCCTTTAAAGATCTCAGGAGCATAATATAAAACCACATTTATACCTACAAACTGCTGGAAAACCGATATTAAAATACCTATCACAATTATAGGAACACCGTAAGAGAATAATTTACCCGAATGGTGTACAACTGTACTTTTAATTTCTAAGATGATTTTTTCAGCTTCTGCAAGTCCATTTACTTTAGTTAAAACCTCGAGAGCTTTCTCAGGCTTATTCTTAAGCACAAGTGAACGTGGTGTATCTGGAACAAAAAATAATAAAACAAAAAATAGAGTAGCGGGTATAGTTTCTGAAGCAAACATATATCGCCACCCTACAGTATTTAACCAGCTATCATCACCCTGACTGGCAATGTAATAGTTTACAAAATAGACGATCAACATACCAAATATTATAGCAAACTGATTTAAAGAAACCAGTTTACCCCTAATCTTAGCCGGTGCTATTTCAGATATGTATAAAGGCGAGAGCATAGATGCCAGACCTACTCCTATACCACCTATAATTCTATATACTATAAAAATATAGATATAGGTATGATCTCCTTCACCTATTGGTTTAAAGAACATTTCTGGCATTGCAGATCCTATTGCCGAAAGAAGGAATAAGAATGCTGCCAGAAGAAGACCGTTTCTACGGCCCATACTCTTGCTAATTACACCTCCAGAAAGACCACCAATGATACAGCCTATAAGTGCACTTGACACTACAAAGCCTAATCTGGCATTTGCACTGGTTTCGTCCAGACCAAATGGAAGAACAAAAAAGCTTTCCAACGAGCTAACTGTACCAGAGATTACCGCTGTATCATATCCAAATAAGAGGCCACCAAGGGTGGCCACTAAGGTTAACTTAAGTAAATAGGTAGTATTATTTGATATTGCCATAATCTACTTATTAACTAAATTGATTGATTATATTCTCATAAAGTTCTTGTTGACCGCTTACAGGTTTTATATCCTGATGATTTTTCGCGTAAGCGTGAAGATCTTCAAGAGTTGATTTCCCTTCTTCAAAAGTTTTACCTGCACCGGTGTCAAAAGTAGCATAACGCTCTTTTTTCATTTGCTTGTAGTTTGATTTCTCAAGCACAGCATCTGCATTAATAAGCGCTCTTGCGAAAACGTCCATACCACCTATATGCGCGTGGAAGATATCGATAAGATCTGTTGAGTTTCTTCTGATTTTTGCATCAAAATTCACGCCGCCGCCTTGTATACCGCCAGACTGAAGAATAACCATCATTGCCTGAGTAAGCTCATAAACGTCTACAGGAAACTGATCTGTATCCCAACCGTTTTGATAATCACCGCGGTTAGCATCAATACTACCTAGAAGTCCGTTGTCTGCAGCAACTTGTAATTCATGCTCAAAAGTGTGCTGTGCAAGCGTCGCGTGATTAACCTCTATGTTTAATTTAAAATCGTTTAATAGATCATATTTAGTAAGGAAACCTAAAACAGTTGCAGCATCAAAATCATACTGATGTTTAGAAGGCTCCATAGGCTTAGGCTCTATAAAGAATGTTCCTTTAAATCCTTGTTTGCGTGCGTAATCTTTTGCAGAATGTAAAAAACGAGCCATGTGATCCTGCTCACGTTTCATGTCTGTATTTAAAAGAGACATATAACCTTCACGACCACCCCAGAAAACGTAATTCTCACCGCCTAATTTAATTGTAGCATCAAGCGCGCCTTTTACCTGTGCACCTGCATAAGCAAGAACATCAAAGTTTGGGTTAGTTGCAGCACCGTTCATATAACGTGGGTTGCTAAAGCAATTTGCTGTACCCCACAATAATTTTACTCCGGAAGCTTTTTGCTTTTCAAGAGCATAATCTGTAATGATGTTCAATCTCTTTTCAGACTCTTCAAGAGAGCTGCCTTCTGCGATAAGATCAAAGTCGTGAAAACAGTAATATTCTGCACCTATTTTAGTAATAAATTCAAAGGCGGCATCCATTTTATCTTTGGCTTGCTGAATAGGATCACTATTTGTTAACCAAGGAAAATTTTGTGTAGGAGCACCAAAAGGATCTCCTCCTGTACCTGTGAATGTATGCCAGTAGGCAATGGCAAATTTAAAATGTTCTTTCATGGTCTTGCCTGCAACCACTTTGTCTGCGTCGTAATATTTAAAGGCTAACGGGTTAGTAGATTCTTTCCCTTCAAATTTAATTTTATCAATACCTTTAAAGTATTCCTTGTCACCTAGGGTAGTCATAATTTTTATATTTAAAATCGATTAATATATTCAGTTAGTTCTTGTTTCCATAAGTCATAAGCCTTTTGATAAGGTTCTTTATCTGCTAAAGGCTTGTAAGTAAATTGTACTTCATCTGTTGCAACAGCTTCATCAAAAGATTTAAAATCTCCTGCGGCGTAAGCGGCTGCTCGTGCTGCACCTACAGCACCGGTTGTCTCAACTATTTTTATTTCACTTCCGGTTAATGTTGAGATTGTATTAGAAAATATCTCTGAGCGAAATAAATTGTCATTTCCTGCTTTTATAGTAGAAAGGTCAACCCCATCATTCTTTAAAATCTCAAGGCCATACACAAATGAAAAAGCGATACCCTCAAGAGCTGCTCTAAAAATGTGTTGCTTTTTATGGATATTAAAGTTGAGGTTTAATATGCGACCACCGTCATTATTGTTATTAAGCATGCGCTCTGCGCCATTACCAAAAGGTAGAATTCTTAATCCTTCTGAACCTATTGGTACCTCTAATGCCATTTTGTTCATTTCGCCGTAAGGCAGGTTATCAGTAAGTTGATTACGCACCCAGCTATATTGAATTCCGGTACCATTAATACAAAGCATTTTACCTATACGAGGTGCTTCTGCAGTGTGATTAACATGCGCAAAACTATTGATGCGCGTACTCTCTTTTGTGCTTTCTCTGTCTGATATTGCATACACAACACCAGAAGTACCACCTGTAGCAGCAACTTCACCGGGGTTCAACACATTTAAAGCAATGGCATTATTGGGTTGATCACCCGCTCTGTACATAATAGGAATACCTTCGGGCAATCCTGTTTGTTTAGAAGCTACGCTATTTACTTCTCCCTGATTAGCAAATGAAGGTAATATCTCTGGGATAAGGTTACTGTCGATCCCGGCATCTTTTAAAAGCCATTCTGCAGACGCATTATCTTTAAAATCCCATGTGATACCTTCAGAAAGTCCAGACGGGGTGGTTACACATTTCCCGGAAAGTTTCATGGCAATGAAATCACCGGGAAGCATAAATTTATAAATTTTCTCGTAGATCTCTGGTTGATTATCTTTTACCCATTTTAATTTTGAAAGAGTGAAGTTGCCTGGCGAATTTAAAAGACGCTCAACACATTTTTCACTTCCACTTTTTTCAAAAAGGATGTTCCCTGTTTCTACCGCGCGGCTGTCACACCATATTATAGATGAGCGTAAAACCTCAAGATCTTTATCTACTAATACAAGACCATGCATTTGATAAGAGATACCTATACCTTTTATATCATCTGCAGAGACAGAAGTATCTTTTAAGAGTTTTGCGGTCGCTTTACAAAGATTCTCCCACCACATGTTTGGGTCTTGCTCTCCCCAGCCAATTTTTGGGGAATCTATGGGCATTTCTTTTTCAGGGTATTGAGCAATGCCATGCGTACCTCCGTCTTCTTCATTAATGAGAGCAGCTTTAATTGATGAGCTGCCAATATCGTATCCTATCCAAAACATAAATTACTAAGGTGGCTTAAGGTTAAAAGTTTTTCAAATATAAATAACGAAATCGATTGCATAAAGATAAATCTTATTTTATATTCAACCGGGTTGTGAATAATCATTCACTGCACTTCTTTTTTTTACGGAAGTGTTAATTTATATGCGAAAAAATCGCCTCTTGATGTCAAAAAGCTGCTTAATTTATGCAATTTTTAGCATTTACCTATTGCAAAGATTTTATATAATTTTTATTTAAACTATTTTAGATGCCTTGAAAGTTACCGTTCATACTACTATTTGCGGGCTGATGCACTTATTTACACTACATGAGTATTAAAAAAGAGATTACCATCTATGATATTGCTAAAGCGTTAAATTACTCACCCTCTACGATTTCACGAGCTTTAAACAACAATCGTAGTATAAGTAAGAAGACGGTAAAGATCATACAAGATGCAGCTAAAGAGATGGGCTATCGTCCTAATTCATTAGCCGCAAGTCTGCGCAATAATCGCAGTAATACAATAGGTATCATGATCTCTCGCATCAACAGACCGTTTATTTCTTCATTGATTAGTGGGGTAGAAGAACGAGCCAGAAAGGCGGGCTATAATGTGATTATTAGTCAAAGCAACGATAAATATGAGAATGAGATCAATAATGCCAAAGCGCTTTATGATAGTAGAATAAGTGGTCTTGTAGTTTCACTTGCTATGGAAACTACAGATTATGGGCATTTTCAGCAATTTGTAGATCAGGGTATTCCTATTGTATTTGTAGACAGGGTTCCTGAAAATTTCACATCCTACAGAGTTATAATAGACAATTATTCTTCAGGATATATGGCGACCAAGCATCTTATAGAGCAGGGTTGCAAACGCATAGCACATTTTGCCGGAGCGCAACACCGCAATGTTTATGAGGAGCGGAAGAAAGGTTATATAGAAGCTCTAACCGAATATGGTTTGCCTATAGAAGAAGATCTTATTGTTGAATTTGAAACTTTAAGTTTTGAAGAGGGTAAAAAGGCCACAAAATCGCTCCTAAAGATGAAAAATCCGCCAGATGGTATATTTTCTTCAAACGACACCGCAGCGGTTAGTGCAATTATGTATGCTAAAAAACACGGAGTAAGAATACCTCAGGATCTTGCGATCATTGGGTTTAATGATGATCCTATCGCATCTATTGTTGATCCCGGACTATCAACTGTTACTCATCCCGCTACTAAAATGGGCAATATTTCTGCGTCAAGAGTTTTAGAACATTCTACAGAAACCTATGATGAGAGCATATCTGAAGTGACCATTCTCAATACAAAACTGGTAATTAGAGAATCGTCTCAAAGAATTCCCTGTTTAGAAACCAAAAAAGTGGGGCAACCAAAGGCTTAATTCCGGAAACAAGCTTATTAGAATTAAAGAGACAAGCATGGCTGCGAAAAGTGGTAATAAAGGCTTGATCACTTTTTGAATGGAAGTTTTACCTACGCTCACACCTATAAATAATACCGCACCTACGGGTGGAGTACATAAACCAATGCAAAGGTTAAGTACCATTATAATCCCAAAATGAACGGGATCAATACCCAGAGCGGTCACTACGGGAAGAAATATAGGTGTGAAGATTAATACCGCCGGTGTCATATCCATAAAAATACCTACAAAAAGCAAAATCAGGTTTATAAGTACTAAAACCATTATTTTATTATCGCTTAAGCTGAGCAAGGCATCTGTTACCGTCTGCGGAATATTCTCATAAGACATGACCCACGACATCGCAATAGACATGGCAATAAGCAGCATTACAATAGCAATTGTCGCAGATGATTCTACGAGTATGGGTTTAATATCTTTTATTTTGATTTCTTTATAGAGAAAGGCGAGAATAAAACAATAAAGAACAGCTACAGATGAGGCTTCAGTTGCGGTAAAGATTCCCGCTACTATTCCACCAATAATAACGATTAATAGAAATAAACTGGGGACTGCCCCTATAAATGATTTTGCGATGGTTCTAAAATTACTGCGTTGTGCGGTTGGATACCCTTTCTTTTTTGCCCAGATATAAGCAACAAGCATTAGCATAAATCCCGTTAATAACCCCGGAATATAGCCGGCTAAAAATAGTGCGCCTATACTTACTCCGCCGCTGGCAAGTGAATAAATTATAAAAATATTACTGGGAGGAATCAACAATCCGGTGGTTGCTGAGGTAACGTTTACGGCCACACCATAGTTTTTGTCGTAGCCCTCGTCTTCCATCTGATCAGACATGAAGCTTCCTATGGCTGCCGCTGCTGCACCCGCAGATCCTGCAATTGCACCAAAGAGCATTGCAGCTACAATATTTACATGTGCGAGGCCGCCGGGAAGCGAACCCACCAGAGCTTTGGCAAATTCTATAAGCCTTTTAGCTATTCCGCCTTTATTCATAATATGACCCGCCAGAATAAAAAATGGTATCGCTAAAAGCGAAAAACTATCTAATCCTGTAATAACACGTTGTGCCACTGTAGTTAAAGCAGGTATAGTTTTGACGCTTATTAAAATAGTAAGCAAGCCTGAAATACCTATGCTCCATGCAACTGGAACCCGTAAGGCAATAAGTATTACAAAGGCGAGAACGAGTATGGTAATTTCCATTAATTATTTATTGGGAGTGCTTAAATAGTGATAAAGGTCATTTAATCTGTAGTAGATTATACAAGCCCCTGCAATAGGAAAAACAAGGTAGATGTATCCCATAGAAATGTCTAGAGCTGCAGATGCCTGACCAAGTATAAAAGATATATATACGTAGCGGATACCACCCACGATGAAAACAGCGGTAACAAAAATTACTACTAAAGAGGCGATAAATATTTCTAGTTTTCTCCTGTTTTTAGGATTGAGGTATTGAGGTAAAAGATCAATAGCAATATGCAAGTTTCTGCCGGAGGCGTATGCTGCTCCCAAAATTCCTACCCAAATAAGGAAAAAACGCGCCAACTCATCTGTCCATGAACTTTGACTGCCAAAAGCATAGCGAGTCAAAACACCCCAGAGTACAACCAGTGTCATCGAGCCAAGTAGAACTGCCAGCACCCATTCTAGAATTTTATCGAGTTTAGATCGCATTACTTAACTTCTTTAATTTCTTCAACCAGATCATACAATCTGGGATTCTCTGTTTTAAGATCTTCAATCATTTTTTCAGATTTTTCTTTAAACAATTCCTTGTCTGGATATGTAACATGAACGCCAGCTTTTTTTATAGCGTCAAGTGCCTCAATTTCTGATTCGTGCCACAATTTGCGTTCGTAAACAGTAGCATCTGCCACAGCATCAGTTAGCCATTTTCTTTCATCAGCATTTAGATCTTTCCAGATTATTGTGCTTATCACCAGAATATCAGGGATTGCAGTATGCTCATTCAGCGTTAAATATTTACAGACTTCATAATGTTTTGAGGTGTAAAAACTGGGCAAATTATTCTCAGCCCCATCCACAACTCCTTGTTGTAGTCCTGTATATAATTCTCCCCATGAAATAGGAGTAGGAGCACCACCAAAACTTTTAACGAGGTTAATAGCTGTGGGACTTTGCATCACTCTTATTTTCAAACCTTCAAGATCAGAAGGTTTATCAATTTCGGTGTTTTTCGTGTAAAAAGAGCGATTTCCGGCATCAAAATAGGTGAGGCCACGTAGCCAATATTCTTCACCCTCAAGCAGCAATTTTTGACCTATAGGCCCATCATAAACTTTAAATCGATGCTCATTATCTCTAAAAAGATAAGGATAGCCAAAAACCTTTAAGTCAGGCGAAAAGTTCTCCATAACCGCGGCTGAAACTTTGGTCATCCCTAAACTGCCTATTTGAAGCAGTTCAAGACATTGCCTTTCAGAGCCTAACTGACTATTAGGATATATTTCAATTTGTAATTTTCCATCTGAATTTTCAGCCACTCGATCTGCCAGATAAACCATTGCTTCATGCACAGGGTGATTAGTGCTTAAGCTGTGTGCTAACTTAATCGTTTTCGTATCGGTAGCTTTTTCACAGGAAAAAAGCAGCAATAATATACATGGAATCAAGAAGAACATTAATCTCATGCCTTCTTGATCTCTTTTATGATAGCGAGGACATCTTTTGTTTTTTCAGTAAGAGATGCGTAATCGGCATTGTTAACTATTTCTTTGGTAATTAGCTGAGACCCTAAACCCACACAGGTTACACCAGCTTTAAACCAATCTGTTAAATTTTCTCTAGTTGCATTTACACCTCCTGTAGGCATAATTTTAGTCCATGGTTGAGGTGCTTTTACAGCTTTTACAAACTCAGGTCCATAAATAGCTCCCGGGAATAATTTTACGATTTCACAACCAAGTTCTTCTGCTGTGGCAATCTCTGTAAGAGAGCCACAGCCTGGTGCCCATAGAATTTTTTTGCGGTTACAAACCCTGGCAATGTCTTCCCTGAAAACCGGAGTAACGATAAATTGAGCACCCATGTTCATATACAACGATGCGGTGGCCGCATCTGTAACAGAGCCTACGCCTAATATCATTTCAGGACATTCCTGAGCGCAATAGGTGCTTAATTTATGAAAAACATCCTGGGCAAAAAGCCCTCTGTGCGTAAATTCTAATAGCCGGGCACCGCCATCATAACAGGCCTTCACCACATTTTTTGCAATTTCAGCATCAGCATGATAGAAAAGAGGCACAAACCCAATTTCTTCCATCTTTAAAGCAACTTCTATTCTTGTATATTCCATAATTCTGCTAATAACCAGCTATTATTTTATTCAATTTATCTTTTAACTAACCCGCCCAGATCGCCGTCTGTAAGATTTTCTACTTCTTCTACAGAAGCAAGATTTGCATCACCGTAAATGGTGTGTTTTAAAGCAGATGCAGCCACGGCAAAATCAAGTGCTTTATGATCATCATCAAGCGAGATCAGCCCATAGATCAAGCCTGCCATAAAGCTATCTCCTGCGCCAATACGATCTACAATATCAGTAATATCATAAACCGTTGAATGTAATAACTCCTCTTTTTTATTATAAAGAACAGCAGACCATTTATTATGTGTGGCACTAATCATTTCGCGATGCGTGATCGCAACATATTTTAATTTCGGGAACCTGCTTTCAAGTTGTTGAGCGAGTGATTGATGAACATGTGAGTGAATAGGTTTGATGTCAAAATATTGAGCGCAGGCATATTCTCCAGCTAAAACAACATCGCATTTCGCTATCATGGGTTCCATAATTTCCTGCGGACTCTTATCATACTTCCACAAATTGGCTCTGTAATTGAAATCTGTAGAAATGGTTAAACCCATTTTTTCTGCAACTTCAATAGCTTCAGAGCATACTTCTGCCGCAGAATTTGAAATACCAGCCGTAATCCCAGACCAGTGAAACCACTGCGCATCTGCAAATACTTCTTCCCAATTAATCATTCCTTTTTCAATCGTTGTCATTGCCGAAAACTGCCTGTCATAAACAACGCTGCTTCCGCGTAAGCCAGCGCCTACTTCAATAAAATAAAGACCTAAGCGATCCCCGCCATAAACTATATTTTCTGAAGAAACACCATATTTGTGCATTTCCATCACGGCACTTTTGGCTAATTTGTTTTCCGGTAAACGTGTTACGAAATCTACAGGCAAACCAAAATTTGCAAGTGAGATGGCAACGTTTAATTCGCTGCCGCCATAAACTGCAGAGAAAGTATCTGCCTGACTTAAACGAAGATTATCAGGAGGTGACAAACGAAGGAGAACCTCACCAAATGTTACAACTTTTTTTAATTTCTTACCGGAAGTGTTAGATGACATTATTTAATTGTTTCGAAATAATATTGGGAAATTTAAGATATTCTTTGGCATTTTTATAACAAATGTCTTCAACAATCTTCCCAAACCATTTCATATCTTTTGGTAGAATTCCTTTTTCCATGTCATTTCCTAAGATATTACACAAAATACGTCTGTAATATTCATGGCGTGGGTAAGACACAAAACTGCGACTGTCAGTTAGCATTCCTATGCTGCAACTTAAAAGGCCCATGTTAGAAAGCGCGTTTATCTGGTCTGTAATACCATCTTTTTGATCTAAAAACCACCAGGCTGCGCCAAATTGAACTTTTCCCTTTATATTTTCACCGCTGAAATTACCCGCCATGGTAGCAAAAACCTCATTGTCTACGGGATTTGAATTGTACAGGATGGTTTTCGGTAAACTGCCGTTGTTATTGAGATTGTTAAGAAATTGAGCCAATTGTTCCGCTTGCTGAAAGTCGCCAATACTGTCTACACCTGCGTTTATTCCTATTTTTTCCAGTAATGCCTTGTTGGTATCGCGTATAGGGCCAAGGTGCAATTGCATTGCCCAGTCTTTTTCGGCATAAAAGCAGCCTAAATAGTATAAAATCGCCGATTTATACTTAAAAACCTCCTTTTTAGACAGGTTTTTCTCCTCGATTCTGTCTTTTAAAATGCTGTTTATTTCTTCCTCTGTAAAAGATTCTCCATACGCATGTGGCAAACCGTGATCTGAAAGTCGGCAGCCATGCTCATGAAAATAATCAATACGTTTTTTAATAGCGGCTTTAAGAGATTCTACATCTGTAATCTCAATATCTGTAATCTGTGAAAGGGTAGAAAGATAATCTGTAAAGTCAACTTTTTCGATGAAAATCAGGCTGTCTGGTCTAAAAGTGGGGAAAACCTGTACATCAGTGTCAGCCTCTGCTATTTTTTTATGATGAGCCAGATCATCCAGCGGATCGTCTGTGGTACACACTACCTTTACGTTCATTTGTTTTATGAGTCCGCGGGCAGAGAATTCCGGTTTTTGCAATAAGCGATTACACTGCTCATAAATAGAAGAAGCATTTTCCGGAGTCAGAATTTCGTCAACATTAAAATACCGTTTTAGTTCCAGTTGATTCCAGTGAAAAAGTGGATTGCGCATGGTATACGGAATGGTATACGACCATTTATCAAACTTTTCTTTATCAGAACTTTTTCCGGTAATGAATTTTTCGGGAACACCCAGACTGCGCATCGCACGCCATTTATAATGATCGCCTTCTATCCAGAGTTTCGTCATATTTTCAAACTTCCGGTCATTTGCGATCTCATCCGGAGGAAGGTGGCAATGGTAATCTATAATAGGTTGTTGTTTGGCAAAATCATGATATAATGCTTTGGCGGTTTCGTTTTCCAAAAGAAAATCATCATGAATAAAACTTGTCGTCTCCATCATCTGTAAGTATAAGTGCTTATTGCAATTTAAGGGTTGTTTCGGCCATTTTTGGCGCTCCCAGGTCAAAACTTCTGGGCATGGGGCTTGACCCGCCAATGTAAATTTTAAAATCCCCGTTTTCCAGAACACGTTCCCCGTCATTATTGACCAGCTCGAGCATGTGCGGCGTGATCTTAAAAGAAACTTCCTGAGCAGCTCCGGTTTCTAACGTAATACGTTTGGTTCCGTACAATTGAAAGTTGGGTACATCTACCGAAGCTTTTACATTGGTAACATACAATTGTACCACTTCATCTCCCTTTGTTTTGCCGGTATTTGTAACGGTAACCTTTACAGTTGGCGTTTCGTCTTTTGAAAATGTGGTTGCAGAGACTTCAGGTTCAGAATAAGAGAATGTCGTGTAGCTCAATCCATAGCCAAACGGGTAAAGCGGCTCTGCATTCATATATTTATAGGTTCTGCCTTTCATGGTGTAATCTTCATAGGCAGGCAATTGATCTAAAGATTTTGGAAATGTAATAGGTAGTCTGCCTGATGGCGAAATATCACCAAAGAGAATATCTGCAACTGCAGTACCGCCTTCTTCACCGGGATACCACACTAAAAGAACAGCATCTGCCAGTTCATCTATTTTGGCTAAATTCATAGGGCTACCGCCAGTAACTACTGCGATCACCGGTTTATCTCCGGCAGCATTGCGTAATTTCTGCAGGTAATCAATTTGATTCTGCGGAATATTATAATCAAGACGATCACCAAAAGTTGCCGATGAAAGCGATTCTCCTTCTTCACCTTCCAGTAGGCTTGAAATTCCAAGAACTGCGATTGTAGCATCGCTGTTCCCCGCATTTCCTGAAGCCCAATCAATTGGGTTTACAGCATCGCGATCGAGTAATGCGCCAATGCGATATTGCAATTGACTTGCCGGGTCAACTTTTGCGGCAATACCTTCTAGTACAGTTACGAGCTTAGGGTTTACACCGTAATAATTACCCAATAAAATATCTGTATTTGCAGCATTTGGGCCGGTTACAAAGTATTTAGATAAATCTTTTTTCAGCGGAAGCGTGCCGTTGTTCTTTAATAAGACAATTCCTTTTTGCGCAACTTCTTTAGCAAGGGCTCGGTGTTCATCACTATCTACCACATCGCCAGAAATATTATCATACGGGTTGCTTCCGGCAGGATCAAATAAACCTAGTTTAAAGCGCGTACGTAATAAAATGGCAAGTTCTTCGTCAATTTTCTCTTCCGTAATAAAGCCTTTTTCTACAGCTTCAGGCAGGGCAGGATAAGTATCACCACAGTTTAGACTTACGCCGCTGTTTACGGCAAGTGCGGCCGCTTCTGCTTTTGTTTGCACAGTACCGTGGCCATTTTCCTGATTGTACAGATCTTGTATAGCTCCGCAATCGCTAAGTACATGCCCTTTAAAATTCCATTTGTCTCTTAATACATCAGAGATCAAATATTTATTGGCACAACAAGGTTCGCCATTCGTACTATTATAAGCGCACATAACAGCCTCTACATGCGCATCTTCTACCAGGGCTTCAAAAGCAGGCAGATAAGTTTCCCACATATCTTTTTTAGAAGCCACGGCATCAAACTCATGACGCAACTTTTCAGGGCCGCTGTGCACTGCAAAATGTTTCGCGCAAGCGGCAGTTTTTAAATATTTGTCATTGTTGCCCTGCAATCCTTTTACAAAAGAAGTTCCTAAAATAGAAGTGAGGTAAGGATCTTCGCCGTAAGTTTCCTGACCGCGTCCCCAACGCGGATCACGGAATATATTAATATTAGGCGTCCAGAACGTGAGTCCGCCATATTGTTTATAATAACCTTTCGCTTTAGCGGCATTATGCATAGCGCGTGCCTCATCTGAAATTGCTGACGAAACCCTGAACGCAAGATCACTGTCAAAAGTGGCGCCTAAGCCTATTGCCTGAGGAAAAACCGTTGCGATACCACCGCGGCCTACACCGTGTAAAGCCTCATTCCAATAACTGTAAGGCGGAATTCCCAACCGTTCAATCGCCGGCGTGTTATGCGTCATTTGCATCGCTTTCTCTTCTAAAGAAAGACGCGAGATAAGATCGTTCACTCGCTCATCTATTGAAAGCGAAGTGTCGTAAAACGGAAAGTCGGGCGCTGAGATATTTGTTGAAAAATTATAGGCTAGATCACCTTTTTCCGACTGTTTTTTTGTGTCGCAGGATAGTAGGAGAAGAAAACTTCCTAACAGACAGAATAGCGTTTTTTTCATATATATTTAGGTTGATACAAGCTGATTTTTGCTAAACGATAATCAAATGTCACATAATTTGACAACAAATGCAATCGATTGCGTTGATATTTTGTTGAGGTTAGCTATATTTGGTTAATTATTGGATAATAAAGGCCGATTTTTGGCATTTTTCACCCGATTTTTCAATCGATTTCGAAATTTAAAAAGTTTAATTTGAAACAAAGACATTTAATATTCTCGGTTTTTGCCTACTTCTTTGTGATTGCGGCTGGTTTTGCTTCTAATGGTTATAATCTGTGGTTGCGATATGCACCTATTGATAATGAAAAAGTAGCGACTCAGTATCGACAACAATTTGAGTCGGTTTATTTTAATGATGGCAATGCAACAATTGCAATCGCTCAGGATGAATTGAAACGTGGGCTGGCAGGAATGCTGGGTGCAGATTTCGCTTTAAGCGAAAAATTCTCTGCAGATAACACAACGGTAATTGCAACCGCCGGTAGTTTAAATGAAACACTTGCTGAAGCTGTAAAAAGCCAACTTGAAAACTTGGGAAAAGATGGCTTTATAATAAGGACACTTAAACAAAACGGAAATAATACGCTGCTTGTTACCGCAAACAACGATCTGGGGATTTTGTATGGGACGTTCAGGTTATTGATGCTTATGCAGGAAAATCGGGATTTATCTGCCATAAACCTCGCTGACGCGCCAAAAATCGACCTGCGAGTTTTAAATCACTGGGATAATCTGGATAGAACGGTAGAGCGCGGTTACGCCGGTTTTTCGATTTGGGATTGGCATAAATTGCCTGAATATATCGATCAGCGTTACATAGATTACGCCCGCGCAAATGCCTCAATAGGAATTAACGGAACGGTGCTCACAAACGTAAATGCAAATGCGCTGGTGCTTACTCCGCAGTATCTGGAAAAAGTAAAGGCATTAGCAGATGTTTTTCGCCCGTATGGCATAAAAGTCTATTTAACAGCACGCTTTTCGGCACCGCTTGAAATAGGCGGTTTAAAAACAGCAGATCCACTTGATGCTAATGTGCAAAACTGGTGGAAGGAAAAGACAAAAGAAATTTATGAATATGTACCGGATTTCGGCGGATTTCTGGTAAAAGCCAATTCAGAAGGGCAGCCGGGACCTCAGAATTATGATCGCACGCATGTAGACGGCGCAAATATGCTGGCAGATGCGGTTAAGCCTTTAGGCGGAATTGTGATGTGGCGAGCTTTCGTTTATTCAGAACATGATCCTACAGATCGTGCAAAACAGGCGTATAGCGAGTTTGTGCCTTTTGATGGGAAATTTCGTGACAACGTATTAATTCAGGTAAAAAACGGGGCGATAGATTTTCAACCGCGTGAACCCTTTCATCCTATGTTTGGCGCAATGCCAAAAACTAACCTGATGATGGAATTTCAGATCACTCAGGAATACTTAGGTCAAAGTACAAATCTGGTTTTTTTGCCAAAGCTTTTTGAAGAAGTGCTCGAAGCAGATACCTATAGAAAAGGAAAAGGCTCAACAGTAGCAAAGGTAATTGATGGCCCGCTTGACAATAAGAAAATTACAGGTATGGCCGGAGTGGCTAATATTGGTACAGATATCAACTGGACCGGACATATTTTTGGTCAGTCTAATTGGTACGGCTTTGGAAGACTCGCCTGGGATCCAGAAATGAGCTCAGAAAAAATAGCAGATGAATGGTTGCGCGCAACTTTTTCTAATAAAGAGGAGTTTGTAAAACCTATGGAAGATCTGTTGATAGAATCACGGGAAGCGGTGGTTAATTATATGACTCCGTTAGGGCTTCATCATATTATGAATACCGGGCATCATTATGGGCCGGGACCGTGGGTGAGCAATCTGTCAAGACCAGAATGGAATCCTGTTTATTATCATAAAGCGGATAGTCTGGGTATAGGTTTTGATCGTTCTAAAACCGGAAGCAAAGCCACCGCCCAATATTCCGCTGAAGTCGCTAAACAATTTGATGATCCTAAAACTACGCCTGAAAATCTGCTCTTATGGTTTCATCATTTACCATGGGATTATAAATTAAAAAACGGAGAAACCTTATGGAACGGAATTGCAAATAAATACCAGCAAGGCGTAGAAGAGGTAGAGCAGATGAAAAATACCTGGAGAGAAATGAAACCTTATGTAGATACGCAGCGTTTTGAAGAAGTGAGCATGCTGCTTGATATTCAATTAAAGGAAGCTAAATGGTGGCGTGATGCTTGCTTGTCGTATTTTCAGCAATATTCAGGAATGCCTTTACCAGAAGGAGTGGAAAAACCAGCTCATGATCTGGAATATTACGAGTCTTTAAAATTTCCGTTTTCACCGGGAATAAGACCACAATGGGATTAAAAAACGAACAAACTAACTAAAATTATATAATGACGAAAATAGCTATAGTAACCGGCGGTAATAGCGGACTTGGTTACGCAACTGCTAAAAAATTCTGCGATAACGATTATAAAACCTATGTGATAGGTCGCAGTGAAGGAAAAACTCTAAAAGCCTGTCAGGAAATGGGCCCCAATGCGATACCTGTTCTTTTTGATCTTACAGATCTGGAAGCAATTCCTGCCATGATTCGCAAAATAGCAGAAGCCGAAGGGCAGATAGATGTACTTGTAAACAATGCTGGAATTAATATGAAGAAGGAGTTTACAGAAGTTACGAATGATGATTTCACCAAGATCATTCATACAAATATTACCAGTGTTTTTGTGATAAGCCGTGAGGTAGTTAAAATTATGAAAGACAACGGTGGTGGTAGCATTGTAAATATCAGTTCTATGGCTGCACAATATGGAATACCAAAAGTGATCGCTTATTCTGCCAGTAAAACGGCTATAGAAGGGATGACCAGATCTATGGCTGTAGATCTTGCACAATTTGACATCCGCGTGAACTGTGTGGCTCCGGGATTTATAAAAACGCCCATGACGGCAACTGCTTTAGACAGCGATCCCGAGCGCAAAAACAAAGTATTCTCAAGAACACCTATGGGTAAAATGGGCGAGCCGGAAGATATTGCAGATGCAGTTTATTATCTCGCTTCAAACGAAGCCAAATTTACCACAGGTATTGTAATGCCGGTAGACGGCGGTAATAGTATTGGTTTTTAAAACGAAAATAGTATGATTAAGATGCAGCAAACCATGCGGTGGTTTGGTCCTCAGGATACGATCAAGTTAACAGACATCAGACAGGCGGGTGTGACCGGTATCGTTACGGCACTTCACCAGATTCCGGTGGGTGAAGTCTGGAAGGTTGAGGACATCAAAGAACGGCAGAAAGTTATTAATGATGCCGGAATGGAGTGGACTGTGATAGAAAGTCTCCCTGTTCACGAAGACATTAAACGCGGTCTGGGTGATTATAAAAAGTATATTGAGAATTATAAGATCAGTCTACAAAATATCGCAGAATGCGGCTTAAAAGTGGTGACCTATAATTTTATGCCCATTTTAGACTGGGTGCGTACACATCACGCGCATCTTAATCCAGATGGCACAAAAGCATTGCTTTATAACCCGAAAGCGTTCATATATTTTGATGTGTTTTTGCTTAAACGCCCAAATGCAGAGAATGATTATTCTGATGAAAAGAAGCAAGAAGCTCTAGCCTACGGCGAAAAATTAACACAGGAAGAAAAGGAAACCTTGTTTAGAAATGTACTTCTGGGATTGCCCGGCAGTACGGTGAATTTTACGGCAGAAGAGATTTTGGCTTTGCTTGATAATTATAAAGATATCAATGACGATAAGCTGCGCGAAAACCTAGTTTATTTCCTTTCTGAAGTTGCTCCGATAGCCGAAGAATTAGGCGTAAAACTCGCCATTCATCCTGATGATCCCCCGTTTTCGGTTTTAGGTTTGCCAAGAGTTGTGTGTACAGAAGAAGATCTAAAAAAGATCTTTGAAGCAGTGCCTGTAAATGCCAACGGACTCTGTTATTGCACTGGTTCGTTAGGAGCGCAACCTGATAATAACTTGACAAGAGTGATCGATAATTATGGTGATCGTATTCATTTTCTGCATTTACGTAATGTAAAACGGGAAAATGATGGCATTTTTCGGGAATCTGAGCACTTAAATGGCGATAATCCTATGGAGGCTGTGGTAGAAAAACTCATTCTGCTTATGCAGAAACGAAATATAAGCCTGCCTATGCGACCCGATCACGGTTTCCTTTTTAGTATGGAAGGTGATAAGGAACAGTATCCCGGCTATTCGTTAATTGGTCGTTTAAAAGGACTTGCGGAATTACGCGGACTAGAATTAGGTCTCACTTATAAACTAAATGCATAACCCTGATACCTGTGATTAGTCCTAATATTTTTTTGGTCATGTTGAACTTGTTTCAACATCACATCTTAAGTCTGATGACTAATAAATTATCTGGTGAGACCCTGAAACACGTTAAGGGTGACGTTAGATTAATGAACTTTTAAGGACATCTATAATAATGCATAATCAATCTTAACCATCATGAAAAAAAATATTTTAAAAAGCGTTCTGGTTCTTCTTCTATTTGGAGGAACGATCTACAGTTGTAAAAATGCCACAGATAAAGCTGAAGTGAAAGATGAGCCTGTGGCTGAAAACACAGGTTTAAAAGATTACTACAAAGATTATTTCCCAATAGGAGTTGCGGTTTCGCCTCGAGCTTTAAAAGATTCGGCGGAAGCCAACTTGATAAAAACCCAGTTTAAAAGCATGACACCTGAAAATGTGATGAAAATGGGGCCTATTCACCCAGAGCAGAATAGGTACAATTGGGGTCCGGCAGATGCGATCGTAGACTTTGCGCAAGAAAATGATATGATCATGCGCGGTCATGCTTTAGTTTGGCATCAACAGTATCCTGACTGGTTCTTTAAAGATGCAGATGGAAATCAAATAAGCAAAGACACGCTTTTTGCACGAATGAAAACACATATCACAGATGTGATGACCCGCTATAAAGGTAAAATCTATGCGTATGATGTGGTTAATGAAGCAGTTTCAGATGATTCTAACTTCGTTTATCGCCAAGAATCGCCTTATTACCAGATTGCCGGTGAGGAATATCTGGCCAAAGCTTTTGAATATGCACATGAGGCAGATCCCGATGCAAAATTATTTTACAACGACTACAATGCCGTACGTCCTGAAAAAGCAGAACGTATATATACGTTAGTTAAAAAACTGGTTGATGCAGGAGTGCCAATTAACGGAGTAGGTATTCAGGCACACTGGTCGATTTTTGAACCTACAGAGCAGGAATTACGTACTGCAATGGATAAATATGCGTCTTTAGGTCTAGACGTACAGATAACAGAATTAGATGTATCTCTTTATAAGTGGGAGAAAGAACGCAGAGAATTGAGAGAAGATGAAAGTGATGAATTTACTCCCGAGTTAGAACAAAAACAGGTAGATCAATACGCTATGTTCTTTAAAGTTTTTAGGGATTACAAAGACACTTTGACCGGTGTGACTTTCTGGAATATTTCAGATAAATATTCCTGGTTAGACACCTATCCTGTCAACGGAAGAAAGAATTATCCGTTACTATTTGATGAAAATCAGCAGCCTAAAAAGGCCTTTTATGAGGTTGTAGAATTTAAAGAATAAAAAGAAATATCACTATGAAATTCCGTTTACTCAACCTTTTCGTTTTAACCGTTACTTTTCTTACAACATCGGCTTCTTTCGCCCAAAAAGTGAATGAAAATTATGTGACCGAAGAAATTTCGCCGGAGAACTTTCCTTTAATTTCACAAGATAAAGTGGCATCACTCTTAGTTAGCGATTCAGATTTCCCCGGCGTTCTAAGGGTCGCAGGACATTTACAAACGGATATCGAAAAAGTAAGTGGCAAAAAACCAGAGTTAATTATTGGAGAATCTGCTAAAGGAACCGTAGTTATTATTGGGACTTTGGGAAAAAGCACATTGATTGATAAGCTGGCAAAAGATGGCAAAATTGACGAAAGTGCTTTAGATGGAAAATGGGAGAAATTTACTACTCAGGTAGTAGAAAATCCTATGGATGGTGTTGAGAAAGCGCTGGTAATTGCAGGAAGCGACAAACGCGGAACCATTTATGGCATGTATGATCTTTCTGAGCAAATCGGCGTTTCGCCCTGGTATTACTGGGCAGATGTTCCGGTAAAAAAACATAGCGAACTTGATGTGCTGCCGGGCGTTCATACAGCCGGAGAGCCTAAAGTAAAGTACAGGGGGATTTTCTTAAATGATGAAGCTCCGGCGCTTTCGGGCTGGGCATTTGAGAAATTTGGCGGATTTAATGCGAAATTTTACGATCATGTTTTTGAACTTATTCTTCGGCTAAAAGGCAATTATTTGTGGCCGGCGATGTGGGGCAGAATGTTCTACGTAGATGATCCTGAAAATCCCAAACTTGCTGATGAATATGGTATGGTGATGGGAACTTCGCATCATGAACCGTTGACCAGAGCGCATGCTGAGTGGGAGCATTTTGGCGACGGCCCTTGGGATTTCTCCAAAAACGCAGAGAATCTCAAGGATTTTTGGACAGAAGGAATGCAACGCAAAGGTGATACTGAAGCTATTGTAACCGTAGGTATGCGCGGTGATGGCGATGAGCCCATGACACAGGGAACAGCTATTGGTCTGCTTGAAGATATAGTTAAAAATCAGCGTGAAATAATCGCAGACGTAACAGGGAAACCGGCAGAAGATACTCCGCAAATGTGGGCGTTATATAAGGAAGTTCAGGATTATTATGATCAGGGCATGCGTGTGCCAGACGATATTACGCTTTTACTTTGCGACGATAATTGGGGCAATATTCGCAAGCTTCCCGAACTGGATGCTGCGCCTCGAAAAGGCGGTTACGGCATCTACTATCATTTTGATTATGTGGGCGGCCCCAGAAACTACAAATGGATAAATACCACACAAATTGAACGTACCTGGGAGCAAATGCATCTGGCCTATGAATTTGGGGCGAAAGAAGTCTGGATCGTGAATGTGGGCGATTTAAAGCCTATGGAATTCCCTATTTCCTTCTTTCTGGATTACGCCTGGGATCCGGAAGCGATAGACTCTTCAAACCTGCAGGACTATTATACAAAGTGGACGGCAAAAACGTTTGACGGTAATTTTACCGAGGAAATCGCAGATATTCTGCGAAAATATACCAAATATAATGCGCGGCGTAAACCTGAACTCATCGATGCTTCAACGTATAGTTTGACTAACTATAATGAAGCAAATAGAGTAGTTGAAGAATACAATAGCCTTGCGGCGAAAGCCCAAAAAATAAACGACCAACTTCCCGCAGAATTTAAAGATGCTTATTATGAGTTGGTTTTATTTCCGGTTCTGGCTAGTGCAAACGTTAATGAAATGTATGTCGCTGCTGCGAAAAATAAATGGTATGCAGAGCAGGGGAGAGCAGCGACAAATGAATATGCAGATAAGGTGAAAGAACTTTTTGATAAGGATGCAGAATTAGCCGATTATTATCACACACAAGTAGCAGATGGAAAGTGGAACCACATGATGTCTCAAACGCACATTGGTTATACGTATTGGCAGCAGCCCGAAAACAATAATATTCCGGAAACTGAAACCATTGAACTTCCAGAGGAAGCATCTTTGGGAGTTGCTATAGATGGTTCAGAAAAGTGGTGGCCAAATGCTGAAGCTGAAGCTGTTTTACCAACTTTCTATTCATTTGATGATTCGGTTTATAACCTGACGGTTTTTAATCGCGGGAAAGAATCGCTTAAATACACCATAAAATCGGATGTGAACTGGCTGATTTTACCAGATAAAAATCAGGTAATTTCTACCGAAAAACCGGTAGAAGTAGGGGTAAATTGGGAAATGGCTCCCCGTGGAAAGAACAGTGCAAAAATTACTGTCTCTTCAGGGAAGCAGGAAGTTTCAGTTACGGTCAACATCGTGAATGGAGTTGCTAATGGCGCTAAAGGTTTCGCAGAAACCAATGGCTATATTTCGCTTGAAGCGGCCGATTTTTCATCTAAAAAGACCGATAATGACTTCAATTGGGCGGTTATTGATAATCTAGGTAAAACCGGTTCTGGAGTTACGCCAATGCCCGTATTTGTCGGTCCGCAGGATGTAACTGATAGTTCGCCAAGATTAGAATATAATGTTTATTTAGAATCTAAAGGTGAAGTAAAAGTTCACGCTTATTTTTCGCCTACAATTAATTACACAACCCGCGACGGACTTAAATATGGAATAGGTTTTGACGATGAAGAGGCACAGATAGTTAATCTGAATAAAGATAGTTCTGATGCTAACTGGAATCAATCTGTTGCAAACAATATTAAAGTAATTACATCCACACATACACTTTCAGAAGCTAGCAATCATACGTTGAAATATTACATGGTAGACAGTGGTGTTGTTCTTCAGAAGATAGTGATTGAAACAGGTGATTTAGAACAAACTTACTTAGGCCCGCCAGAAAGTCCTAAAGTAAAATAACAGGATATAAATTATTCCTTTCCGGTTAGTTAATTGGGAACTTACCAAGGTCACATAAAAAACCTGTCAGCGTTAAGCTGACAGGTTTTTTACTTAAAAGGTGCTTCTGATAATTAGTATAGAAAATCCGATTTTTTACATGCTAAAGGGGATTTTTACCAATTTTGTCCGGATTTTTGGAAAGAACCTTTGAATAGTATTCATATGTAAAAAGAATAAATTCATTAATCCTTATTCAGTTCTACTCTAAAAGGTGATGCCGGTAATCCTTCTTTATTGTAGAGATTAGGATTGTCAGGATTATCTGCCCAGGCATAGCGTATATATTTTGGGTTTTCAATTTCATCGCTCCAAACAACTACATGGTCTCCTTCTATTTTGGCTTTCGCCCAAACAAAATTCTTATCGGCGCCAGCTATGGCAAATTCGCTTAAAGTTTCACCGTCATCAGTCACAAGTCCGCTCCCAACATGAGAAAATGAAAGAGATACTTTACCATCTTGTATTGTGTAATCTTCATACAAAGGCCCGGAATATACAACATCTTCATTATAGGCTAGTTTTAAAGCAGCCAACGCCATACGATCACCCACATCTTTTTTGTTTAGTGGATGAATATCATTCCATTCTCCTAAATCTATATTTACGGTCATGGCTGTATTAGGTTCTTTAAGTGCTTTAAGTTGTGCATCTCTTAGTTCAGCCCAATTGCTCTCAGTGGGCAGATAAGACACATCCATATAATTAGGAAGTTGGGCATAGATAAACGGAATTTCAGGAGCCTTGAAAACCTTACGCCAGCTTTCAATAAGTGATTCCATATAGGCTTCATAAGTCTCAGGATGGCCTGAATTACTTTCTCCCTGATACCATAAAATTCCTTTGAAGGGATATTGAGTATACGGAGCTACCATCCCATTAAAAAGAGCAGTAGGTTCATTTTGAGGATTTATCCTGCGGGTTTGATTACCCTGAGAGGCGGCTTCATAATCAAAAGGTTTAAAAACTTCACCTACTTTATACTGCCAGTAACCCTTAAGATCTACGGTATCTTTATCTGTAAATATGTAGTAGGGCTTGTCAGGTACAAATCCGCCTTTACCAAAGTTGTTAGTTACTCTGATCACAAATGTGTTTTTTCCTGCTTTGAGTAGATTGGCCGGAATATCATATCTCCTTTGTGGATATTGATAAGTTGTATTGCCTACTTTTTCACCATTAATATACAATTCGTCGGCATCAACAATTCGTCCTAAGAAGACAGTAGCCTCTTTGCGTGCCATATCTTTTGGTAACTCGATCTCCTTACGAAACCAAACTACACCGTTAAGGTCTTTAGCCCCCTGGTCTTCCCAATATCCCGGAATATTGATACGTCGCCAATCTTTAGGTAAAAAATCAACATCATACCATTTCTTATCTCCTGTTAACCCTTTATCCTTAGGTTGTGAGGGAGCATCATTAGAAGGACTATTTCGCAATTGACTATTTACAAACGAGGTGTCCTGATTTTCTTTGATTATCTTTTCAACATCAGGAAATTTTTTAAAACCTTCTTCCGGTATCCATGCTTCTATGGGCGTTCCGCCTACGCTGGCATTGATAAGCCCAATGGGGATATGGTATTTTTCGTAGACTTTTTTAGCAAAGAAATAGGCTACTGCAGAAAATGGTCGTACTTCATCGCCTACAGCTTTTTGCCATTCACCTCCTTCAAGCTGCTCCTGTGGACCGTCAAGTACAGGAGTGGTTGGGATTTTGAAATGTCTTATTTCGGGATTATTAACGGTAGCGATCTCATTAGCATAGGTAACATCATGAATATCCATCTGGTGCACCATGTTAGATTGCCCGGAACAAAGCCAGACATCCCCTATTAAAATATCTTTTACTTCTATAGTATTAGTTCCTGAAACGGTCATATTATAAGGTCCGCCCGCTTTCATTTTAGGAAGTTCTACACTCCATTTTCCGTCTGCAGATGCTGTGGTCTTATACTTTTTTCCATTAAAGGTGATGGTGATTTTTTCGTATGCATCTGCCCAGCCCCAAACGGGCAGTTTGGTATCGCGTTGCAAAACCATGCCGTCGCTAATTAATTTAGGTAACCTGACTTCAGCAATTGATGTAGCTGTTGTTAGGAGCAGTAAAACTGCCGTTATAAATGCCTGAATACTTCTCATTGAGTCCTGAGTTTATAATTAAAATAATTTAATGTTTTTATGTCTTTTTATAAGATATAATACTAACTGATTCAAAGAAAAAAGGTTCCCCAATTTATGAGGAACCTTTGTATTATTTGTTAATCCCAACGGGATTTATTCCCCTTGTTCTTAATTTTAATTGTATCCTGGATTCTGATAATTAGCTATGTCACCTTCCATACCATCAAGTTGACCTTGTGGGATGGGACGTAGATAAAGATAAGGTTGAATATCACGATTTACTGTCTGAGGAGTATGATCTCCATAATTACTGCCTCCAATTGTATAAGTGGAAGCTAACTCTTCCCACTTTTGTGTTCGTACAAGGTCAAACCAGCGATAACCTTCTCCATAATATTCTCGAGAGCGTTCAGCAAGAATATACTCTATGTCAATTGTTGCAGGTGTTTCAGCAATCATTTGTGTGCTATTATCTTCTAACTTCTCTTCATTACCATTGTTATCCCAGCGCCATACTCCTGCACGTGCACGAATAACATTTATAAGATCTCGAGCACTTTGTGTTCCTGTAGCTCCTTTTACTGCGGCTTCAGCGGCTATAAAATATAGCTCAGAAAATTTAGCAATATTAAAAGGACGAGTACTAGCAGCATTAGGCTGACCTAAACCATCACCATCATTTGTACGATATGGCCCCAATTTCCACAAACCAGGATATACGATTCTGCTTATTCCGCTAGGTGCGATAACAAAATCTGACCTGCCGGGAAGCACACCTGCACCTATATTGCTATCACCACCACCATTAGGATAATCTATACTGCCTGATGGCTCTTCATCGAGGAATGTAAGAATAGCATCACCCGGATTAACTTCTAAAAGGTTTGCATTATATAAAGGTCCCTCAATTCCTGCTTTATCCCAATTACCTCTGTAAACTGTAGTAAAAGTACCATCGTATCTAGAGTCATTTGTTTTATCTGCAAAGGTATTAGTAACCGCTTCAATTGTAGGACACATACGCGTCCACGGTCTTCCTAAATGTTGCTCTGCCTCACGTTGTACAGAACTAATAGATTCCCATGAAGAGTTTGATGAGCTGCTTCTTATGTTTGTATAATTCCAAGTCATCATCCAGCCGGCGAAGTTATCAGGAGCACCGCCATTACTATAAGTAAGGCTCCCTCCATTATAAAATTCACTCGTTTCTGTATGATCTGCAAAAAGAAGAATCTCATTATTACGATCATTTTCTGCCAGGTTTACGTCATAATATGTTTCCTGTAAACCAAAGGGACCGGGATTAGCAATTGCTGTAGTAGCAATATCATAAGCTTGTTGAAAATACCATTGTGGGTCATGACTGTCTGGGTCTGTTCTGGGAGCTTCTGGATAAGTAGGAATATTATCAGGATTTTGTAACCACCAGCCATAAGTAAGATATGCTTTAGCAAGATAAAGACGAGCCACTGTTTTAGTCACCCCACCTATTACTCTTGGTTCATCATTAAGGTCATTAACTGCGGCTAACAGGTCTGGGAAAATAGCTCTCGTATAAACTTCAGGAACAGTATTGCGCTCAGATGATCGTACTGGATTTGTATTAAATTGTAATTCTCCGGCACCCAAATCTAAAGGAACACCACCAAAGGTCTGCACAAGAATAAAGTAATCAAATGCTCTAAAGAAACGGGCTTCTGCAATCAAAGCATCTGAAATTGTACCTACCTCTGTAGCGTTTTCAATAATTCCACTGGCTGTATTAATGTTAGGAAAAGCAGCACCCCACAAGGCATCAGAGCGACTACTTGTAGAGGTTATATCTCCTTGTCCAGACATATCCATTACTTGGAAATTCTGGTCGGCACTTTGAGCATAAGTTACCTCATCTGTACCGGTTTCTGTAGTATTATAGTAATACGCCTGGCCATAAATATATCGTAAGTGAGCATATAGAGAAGTTAAACCACCATATACACCTTGTTCAGTTTTAAAATAACTGGGCTCATAAATACTTCTGGGTTGTTCATCTAAAATATCAGAGCAACTCATTAATGACATGGTCATGATGACTGTGCCAAGTATGATATTAAAATAATTTCTTTTCATCGCTGTTTTTTAAAATGTTAAGTTAATTCCAAGAAGGAAGTTGCGGGTTGAAGGTGTATTAGTACCTATGGTTAGCAACCTTCTGTTGTAACTAGTAGTAACTGCAGCATTCTCATCTCCATAAGAGTTAGGTTCAGGATCCATTCCTGATTCTCTGTTATAAGGTGAGAAAAGCACAAATGCATTTTGAACTGTAGTATAAAGTCTAAATCTGTCTACACCCAATTTTTCAAGAAATTCATCTTCAAAATTGTAACCGAGCGTAATGGTTCTAATCTTTAGGAATGAACCATCAAAATAACCTAGAGTTGAGCCATATTTAGGATTGTCTCCGCTTTTTATTCCTGCAGGATTAGGATAATCTGCACTCGTATTTTGAGGTGTCCAGTAATCTACATCTACATTTCCTCTACGGCCGCTCAGCATATTTAAATAACCTGAAGAACCGTATAAAGTGCTAATCAGGATTCCTCCGCTTTGAAATGCTCCTACTGCAGTTAGATCAAAATTCTTATAAGCTAATCTGGTATTAAAACCTCCCTGAAAATCTGGATTAGTGTCTTGTATTTGTCTATCGTCTGGACCTATTGCTCTTACAGGAGTGCCATCATCATTGTATTCTCCTGTGTACTTCACTTTAATAGAACCTAACACAGTACCTTGATCAGTAGCGCCATAAGGACCAGGTTCAAGAATATCCTGATAAGGATCACCTTCCTGCCATAATCCTATTTTTTCATAATCATAGATCACATTAACAGGGTGGCCTACAAACCAACCATTTGCTTCATCCCGTTCTTGTCCTGAAGAGAGAGAAACCAGTTCATTGCGGTTTGCATATAGGTTAAATCCTGCTTCCCAGGTAAAGCCATCTGGATTGTCTATAATGACACCATTAAGAGAAACTTCTATACCTTTATTCTGGGTCTCACCAATATTTGCTGTATAACTCCCAACACCTGCGGTACTAGGAAGACTTACTCCAAGTAAGATATCATTAGTATTTGTTTTATAATATTCTACAGTACCTGAAAGACGATTATTAAAAAAGCCGAAATCAATACCAAAGTTCCATGTAGTTGAGTATTCCCAGCCCAATTCAGAGTTAGGCAGTTCAGTTACATAATAGCCTGTTTGATAATTTTCATCACCAAAGTTATAGGGTCTCGTACCCAGGCGACCTAAAGTTGCATAAGGAGCAATTGCCTGGTTAGATGTTTCACCATATCCTGCACGTAGTTTTAATTGATTAAGCCATTCAACCGGCTCCATAAAAGATTCGTTCTTAATGTTCCACCCTACAGAAGCAGCAGGATAGGTATTCCATTTATAACCTTCAGCAAGACGAGAAGATCCATCTGTACGCAAGGTTGCCGTGAAAAGATATCTGTCATCATAAGAATAAATGGCTCTTCCCATAACAGACATTAAGCCGTATTTTTGATACACCTGTGTATCAGGATTAATAGATATCTCACCATTAGCCTGTCCTAAATTGTAATACTGAAAAGCATCTGATGGGATATCACGTGCAACAATAGAAGATCTGTTATAATTTGTTTCTTCTGCAGAGAATAAGCCTACAACATTAAGGCTGTGTTTCTCTGCGAAAGTACGATCGTAAGTAAGTAAATTCTCAATTAACCATCTTGTTTGTTGTGAATTACCAATTGAAGCTACAGATTGTGTGTCTGGCTGAGCACTAAAAACGCCTTCTCCTGTATATTCACCATCATTAGACACATTAAAATTAAGACCAAGATTGGTGCGAAATTTTAATCCCTCTACACCTGGTATAGCTATCTCAGCATACATACTGTTGTATGAACCGAATGATTTTGTGTGATCAACCCAACGGTCACCAAGACTCTTTACAGATTCTCTTGTATATACCCATTGATCGTCTAAAGGCATTCTAATAACCCTTTTTAAAGTTCCGTCTTCATTATAAGGGTCTGCAAGAGGCGAACTGCTAAGAACTCCATACAATCCTAAATTATTACCATTGCTAATTGAATAGTTATTGTTAGTGCTAAAACCAATACGAATATTCTCTCCTATTTGCTGGTCCAAAGCGCCTCTTAATGATATACGTTGATAGTCTTGATCTGGTATAACAGCCTCTTCTTTATAATAGGCTAGCCCAAAGTTATAGTTGCCTGTTTCACCGCCTCCTGAGACACCCATATCATGGTTCATAATTAAACCAGGAGCGTAAAACATACCTTGCCAATCTGTATTTACATCACGAGCTTCATCAGTACCATCATTAGGATACAGACCTGCTGCATCTCGAAGGGCAGCGAGTTGTGAACCATTCATCATAGGGTATTCAGAAAATGTGGTAGCAAGTCCTGAAAAACTGTTATATGTAAATTGTGCAGTTTGACCTTTTTGTCCTCTATTAGTAGTAATTAAAACAACACCATTAGCTCCCCGTGATCCATAAATAGCGGTAGCAGAAGCATCTTTTAAAATATCTATACTTTTTATGTCATTAGGACTAATATCACTTATAGATCCAGAAAAAGGAATACCATCCAGAACAATAAGCGGGTCATTACTTGCTGTAAGAGAGCGTACACCCCGTATACGTATTTGCCTTGTAGAACCCGGTTTTGATGAAGATCGTGAAAGTTCTACCCCAGGTAAACGTCCTTGCAAAGCTTCAGACACGTTAGCAGAAGGCACTTCACGTATCTCATCACCTTTTATAGATGCTACAGATCCTGTAACAGATTCTTTACGCTGTGTACCATAACCTACTACAACGATTTCGGCTAGAGACTCAGCATCAGCGGCCATAGTCACATTAAAAGTAGACTGACTATTTACCGGTATTTCCTGAGTTGCAAAACCTACAAAGCTAAATTGTAATACACCATCTGAAGGCACATTTGATAAGGTAAAATTACCATCAAAATCGGTTGCTGTACCATTGCTTGTTCCCTTGAGTAACACAGTTACTCCGGGCAGGGGTCCCATTTCATCAGAAACGGTACCATTAACAGTTCCATTTTGAGAATAGGCCGGAAAGGCTAATGCACAAAACAGAACAAAAAAGAAAAGCTTTTTAAGCTTTAAATGTTGTTCATTGAGTAAATGATTGATCATTTTGTTAATTTTTTTGATTTAAAGATGCCTGGCAGGCGAATTCTTAAAAAGAACAGCCATTTTTTTTTGATGTCATAAAAATACACAAATTATAATATGATGCAATCGATTGCGTAAAAAAAATGCTAATTTATTGTGAATTTAACTTTTAACGGTGTCACTTTATTGTATTAAAATGCTATAAGTCAGATCATTAAATATTAAATTAATTTTAAGAAAACGATTGATTTTTTTTTGAATAACTTAGCGATGCGCAAATGAGTGTTCATATGCGCTTTTCTATATATTTGATTCTTAATTTAATAAACAAACACCAAATGATTAAATCTTACATGAAGTTAAATGCGGTAGCACTGCTCACCATTACACTTGCAACCACTACCGGCTGCAAGAATAATGAGTCTTCTAAGGCCTCTGCAGAAACAGAAAATAGTGCTGTAAATGATACAATTGCTAGTGGCAATTTAAATGATGAGCCTTTAGTTACTAATATTTATACTGCAGATCCTTCAGCACACGTTTTTAACGGTAAGTTATATGTATATCCTTCTCACGATTATGAATCTGGTATACCTGAAGATGACCTTGGGAGTCACTTTGATATGAAAGATTATCATATTCTTTCTATGGATAGTGTAGGAGGTAAGGTTACAGATAATGGTGTTGGTCTAGACATTAAAGATATCTCTTGGGCGGGTCGCCAGTTATGGGCACCAGATGCTGCAGAGAAAGATGGTACATACTATTTATACTTTCCTGTAAAAGATAAAGAAGATATTTTTAGAATGGGTGTCGCTACAAGCGAAAATCCAGCAGGTCCTTTCACAGCCGAAAAAGAGCCTATTAAAGGTAGTTTTAGCATAGATCCGGCGGTTTTTGAAGATACAGATGGTGAATATTACATGTATTTTGGGGGAATTTGGGGTGGCCAATTACAACGATGGACTTCTGGAAAATACGTGGATGAAGATAAATATCCTGCAGATGACCAACCGGCACTAAGCCCAAAAATTGCAAAATTGAGTGACAATATGCTTGAGTTTGCTGAAGCTCCTAAAGATATTCAGATTCTTGATAAAGAGGGTGACCCGCTTACTACAGGTGCAAACGACAAGCGTTTTTTTGAGGCTGCATGGATGCACAAATACAACGGTACATACTACTTTTCTTATTCTACAGGTGACACGCATAATATAGTTTATGCTACAGGTGATAATCCTTATGGTCCTTTTACATATCAGGGAGTTTTATTAAAGCCGGTTTTAGGCTGGACAAATCATCACTCTGTTGTAGAATTTAACGGTAAGTGGTATTTGTTCTATCATGATAGTTCGTTATCTGGTGGTAAAACCCATTTACGTAGCGTGAAGGTAACAGAACTTCATTATAATGACGACGGCACAATTCAAACTGTTGATGCTATGGTAGAAGCAGAATAATTAAGAATATCTATAAAAAGAAAAACCTCTGCACTAGCAGAGGTTTTTCTTTTTATAGATATTCTTAATTATTCTGTTACTGTTGCTGCCTCGTCTTTAAAAACCACATCATTGCCTGTATATTCAAACCAATCAAAGTATGCTTTAGAAGGACTTTGTTTACCATTAGAGGTGGTGTACATACCAATAGTTACGCCTACAAAACCACCTGCCACTTTGGTGCTCAGGTATTTTCCATCAACGTCTTCAGCTAAGGAGTTCCAATTATTATTGTTGCCGTAATAGAAATTGTAATGATCTGTATGAAATTCTATTTTTAGTTCGAGCTCGCTCTCTGTTGCCTCTATTTCTTTTTCGGCTAAAACCTCAAAGCTATCCTCGTTGCTTTTTCGCAGTTCTACAACGGGTACGTTATCTTTTATACTTTTACACAAATAATAGAAGTGAGTCTCATTTTGAAAAGCCACAATACCGGCACTTTCATTATCAGATTCTGGTTTAAAATCTAGGCTTACAGCGACAGAACCTTCTAAATGTTGCTGTCTGTGACCTATAAAACTAGGATTGCTTTTGCCTGAAATAGTTTCGGGTCTTGTTTCTAAAGCAATACTTCCTGCGCGATCTGTAAAGTTGTACCACATATCATTTACAGTTCGTATAAATAGCCAGTTAAAACCGAGTGAATCAGCTTCAAAATCCTCTTTAAATGTGAAATTTCCACTTAAGGGAAATGCGTTTTTATCAATTGTCACTCCGTCAGGAACGGGATATTTGTATTTTACAGATTCACCTTTAAGATCAAAAACCGGCCAGTCGTCTACCCATTTTACCGGGGCAAGAAAAGTTTCTCTACCTGTGTTATAATAATCATCACCGTAAGCGCGGCATGCCAAAAAAATACCGTACCAGTCACCGTTAGGTGCCTGAGTAATATCTGCATGTCCTGCTGAAGTGATAGGGTTTGGCCTTGTTGGGTCTAGATCACGCTGCGTTAAAATAGGATTATTCTCATAAGGAATGAACTTGTCATTTATATCTTTAGTACGGTAAACAACTTCAGAGTGATCAATGGCCGTGCCGCCTTCTGCCGTCATGAGGTAATAATAACCATTAAGCTTATAAATGCGCGGACCTTCCGCCCAGATAGGTTTTTTCGAAATATCGACGCCGCCATTTACCAGAATTCTATTCTCGCCTATAACTTTTAGGTTTTCTTTGTCAAATTCAAGAAGTCTAATTGTTCTGTGACCCTGATATAAAGGTTTGTTATCTGGAGCGTCACTATTATAAACGATATATGCCTTGTCCTCATCAAAGAAAAGACCTGGGTCAATACCTGAAACTTCCGGAAGCCAAACCGGGTTAGACCAGTCACCGGCTGGATCTTTAGTTGTAACTACAAAATTACCTTTGCCATCTACTAAAGTACAGGTTACATAAAATGTACCATTGTCATAACTAATATCTGGGGCAAAAATGGCTCTTGAAACACCAAAACCTTCTAATTGTAATTGCTCTGGTCTGTCTAATACGTTTCCTATTTGTTTCCAGTTTATAAGATCTGTACTGTGAAAAATGGGGATTCCCGGGTAAAAGGCAAATGACGAATTTACCATGTAATAATTACCCTTACCATCATCTGTTATACTGGGATCTGGATACCAGCCGGCAAGAATGGGGTTGTTAAAATATTCTTGTTCTGGTTGCTCTGCTGAAGCGGTTTCAGTTCTTTCTTTCTTCCCGCAGCTGGTTAGAATAAAAGCGGTTAAACAAATGCTTACCCAAATTTTAAAAGGCATGTTTATTAGAATTGGTTAATCAGGAAGAAATATAGCCAATAAAACCATGTTTTACGCAATCGATTTAAACTATTCAAATAATCTCATATTTATAGATGAAGAAAAGGTAAAAAAGAACCGATTTTTACTAGTTAGGAGCGATTTTATAGGTGTTTTACCCAGTTTGTAGGTTTTAATCAAGGGTTATGGAATTTGTTTCAGCCTTTATTCTAAGTGTTTATTCTTCAGGAAATTTCATTTCTTGAAATTTAAAAATACACACAGCTAAAACTATAGTTAGGGAGTATATTAGAATCCATATTGTTTGTGTGGAGAATCTTGTAACAAAACCATTATCTACTAAAAAAAAGTCATCCAAACAGAGAAGAAAGAATATAATGATAATATGGTCTTCTTTTGCCACACTAAATAATCAGACTTCAAATTCCGTTTAATAAACCAAAATACTGCCATAGCGGGAATTGACAGCAATGAGCCCATTATGATCATAGCGAATATCACTTCATAAGAATTTAAAATACTGTCAGGACTAGCTTTGTTTGTTATTATGCTTAACATCAAAACTAATAAAAGTGGCGAAATGATGATTGTAAATAACCAAACTAGAATAGTGTATTTCATTGTCTTGCTTAAATAATCTCAGGTATATACATGAAGAATCGGTAAAAAAGAACCGATTTTTAATAGTTTAGGAGCGATTTTATAGGTGTTTTACCCAGTTTTTCTCTTCCTTTTAGAAAATCTAATTCCATTAAAAAATTGAATTCAATGACTTCTGCCCCGCAACTTTGTATAAGTTGTTGTGCAGCGGCTGCGGTACCGCCGGTTGCCAGAACATCATCATGCAGAATAACTTTTTGACCTGGTTTGATCGCATTTTCCTGTATCTCAATAGCGTCTTCACCATATTCTAGTGCATATGGTTGTTTAATAACCTTGCCGGGGAGTTTATCCGGTTTTCGCATAAGTGTAAAACCCACCTGTAGATGTTGTGCAAGCAGAATGCCTAGTAAGAATCCGCGGGATTCTATGCCTACAACCTGATCTATTTTTTTGGTATCTAAGCCTTTAGAAAGTTTCAGAACAGTTTCTCTGGTGGCTTCAGGATTTCGCAACAGCGGACTTATATCTTTAAAAATTATTCCCGGTTTAGGAAAATCTGGGATATCGTGTATAAATTCTTTCAGGTTCATGGGAGAAATATATCATTTTCTGCTGAAGTTCTCTAGCGTATCTTTGAAACTTCTATGATCTAATATATTCTCTATGGAAATTTTACTTGCCCAGATTTTTGGTTCATTATTTGGTTTTTTAGCTATTATTTTTGGTGCATTTGGCGCCCACGCGCTAAAAAAGAAGTTTACCGCAGATCAACTCAATTCATTTGAAACAGGGGTAAAATACCAGATGTATCACGCAATAATTCTGGTCGTACTTGGCATTGTGCTGGGTAGTGCAAGCGCTCTGGAGACGTATGCGATTTATTGCTTTATTATAGGAACCTTTTTATTTTCTTTTAGCATCTATGGTTTGTGCATTAGCGCAGCCGCCGGCAAAAAATGGAAATTTCTGGGTCCTGTCACTCCGTTAGGAGGCTTATTTCTGGCCGCAGGCTGGTTTATGCTATTGCTCAATTTTATCTAGAAAGCAAAAATGCCTGTGATTAGTTATTGCTACTAATTCACAGGCATTTATAAGGTTTTTAATTTAAATATTTTTACTTGCCCTCAAATTCAATTCCTGTCACAGCAGATGTTGACTGGGTTTGATTGGGAGAATTTTTAGGCACATACGTGAAATACACTTTGTGGAAATCACCATCTGTAACCGGATCTACTTTAATGGGTAATTGAGCTGTTTTTTGAGAAGCTTTAGAAGCCGGAAGCGTTCCCTTACCTACTAGTTTACCATCTGGTGCATCAAGATGGATCTCATAATCAAAACCAGCGTCTAACGTGTCCTGCCAGCCAATTGTAAGATTTGCTGTTTTTACATCTGTAAGATCGAGATGAGGTATTGCAAACCAGCCCATTTTCTCAGGATTGATAAGCATGTCTTTACCGCCCATAGACATGATCTTAAAACCGTCTGTCTTCATGTCTTCAGAAATAGAAATACTGTTGCCGGGTAGCAGAAGCTGAGATGTCCCTGTTAGGGATTTGCTTCCGGAAGCACCGTGATCTGTATAACTTGCGGTCACTACCAGTGTATTGCCTGCAGGTTTTTCTTGGGGAATTATCTTTCCGGAAGCCGGTAAGGATTTGTTTTTTTCGCCTTGAGTTAAAGACAAAATATAAGCTGTGATCTGTCTTGTATCTTCTGATGTTAAAGTAGGATGCGCTGGCATCATAACCTCACCCCAAACGCCCGCACCACCAGCAACGATCTTCTTGCCCAGATAATCATAGACATTCTTATCGTCTTTATATTTTTGTGAAACGGCTGTATAAGAAGGTCCTACAGATTTCTCATTGATCTTGTGGCAGCTGCGGCAATCCATAGTTTGTGTAAGGGTTTTACCCATGATAGAAGCAGCAACTTCGTGATGACCCATAGCCAAAGAAGCTTTATCTAAACCTTCAGCATAATCCATAGCGACATAAACGTTTGTACTGTCTATCTGGCTTGCATCTTCACTATCGCTAACATTTACCTGATATTGAATAGGTACACCAGGCATAAAGAATGATTTGTTTCCTTTTGTGATCGCGATATCTACTTTGGGTCTTTCATTACCTGCATAAATATTAATGACATCACTGCTCACCGATGCATTTTTACTATCTGTGACTTTTACAGAAATTTTATATTCACCCGGTTCTGAGTAAGTATATTCCAGCTCTGGCTCTGTGGTCTCTTTAGTCTCGTTATTACCAAGATCCCACAAATAAGTAACCTCATCTTTCTCACGGTCTCTGGCATTAACTGCTACTTTTACTTTTAGCGGTACAGCGCCAGAAGTTTTATCAATCTCTAGACCTTCTACTAACGGTGGTCTGTTACCGCCATTGTAATCTATACGGGCCAGACCCGAGTCATCATTATTTGTAAACCAGCCGCTACCGTACTCAAGCAAGTAGATCTTACCATCAGGACCTACTTCCATATCTATTAGAGAATTTACTTTTATTAAAGGAGCGAAAGGTTCCATTTTTTCAAAGTCACCGTTTGGTTTCATAGTCACGGCTTTCATCCAGCCACGTATCCAGTCATAAATAATCAATTTACCATTGTAATATTCTGGTAAAGCTGATTTTTTAGGATACATATCTGTATAATACACAGGTCCCGCCATCGCGTTTCTACCGCCCTGACCTACGTCAGGAAAATCTTCTGAAGCGGTGTACGGATACCAAATATAAGCCGGTTGCGCAGGTGGTAATTCTTCTAAACCGGTATTATTTTTAGAATCATTTACAGGCTTTTCAGGATTAAAGGGTTCACCACTTTTGCCTGTAGCATAATCATAATCTCGATATGCATAGTTGTTACCTATAAATAATGGCCAGCCAAAGTTACCTGGTTTTCTTGCCTGGTTCACCTCGTCATAACCGCGAGGACCACGAGTTTGCAAGCTGTCATTATTTGCATCTGGACCTACATCACCCCAGTAGAGATTTCCGTTTCTTGCATCTACAGAAATGCGATAAGGATTGCGATGTCCCATTGTATAAATTTCAGGGCGTGTTTTATCAGTTCCTTCAGGGAATAAATTACCGCTGGGAATATCATAAGACCCGTCTTCATTTATTTTTATACGTAAAATTTTACCTCTCAGGTCATTTGTATTTCCTGCAGAGCGGCGTGCATCAAACTGGCGATGGTCTGGCAAATCGTTAAGCGGTGCAAAACCACTGTTTACATATTTTGCATTCTTTTCGTCGAAAGGCGTAGAATTATCTCCTGTAGACAGGTAGAGTAAATTATCGGGTCCAAAGGCGATAGAACCTCCCGTATGACAGCAAATTTCGCGTTGCGTATCAATCTCTAGAATTGTTTGCTCGGTATCGGTGTTAAAAGTATCATCTTCAAATTTAAAACGCGATAGACGGTTTATAGATCTATCTCCCGTTGGGCTGTAATAGGCATAAACCCAATGGTTATTTTCAAAATCAGGATCTTTTTGTAATCCCATTACACCTTCTTCTGCATTTACGCCGGGTGTGTGCAGCGTTTTACAGTAAACATCGAGAAAACCTACTTGTGTTACCTTTTTGGTTTCCTGCTTGTACAGCATAATTTCACCCCTTCTTTGTGCTACCAGAATATCAAGATCTGGAAGAATGGTCATTTCGGTAGGTTCAAAAAAGTCGCCCTGTACAAGCTGCGTTTTAGTAAATCGATCTGCATCTGGCATTGTGTCTGCACTGGCTAAATCTGGATTTTGTTTTTTATCACTCTCACATGCTAGAATAGAAAACAGCAGAAGCGATGCCAGGAGTATTACTGGTTTTTTCATTAAGAAATTTGGTTTAATCGAAGAAAAATTAAGTATTAGGTTGGGTATGATGAAAGTACAATTAATTATTACTATAGAACGAAAAAATCGGGTGAAAAATCCCGATTTTGATATTAAAACAACCGATTTTTTATCAGTTTGCTTCTGTAGTTAATGATGTGACGTCGTTACTGTATCATTTTTTACTCTTATAAAGCGGGTAATGTCAACTCGTGAACTGCATTTTGATTGGTGTCGATTTCAAAAAGTTTTGAATAATCCATTACATTAGGCACGTTATCGAGCTCACATAAAAATGCGACTGCAGCGCAAAGCCCGTTAAATTGTGTCTCTTTAGAAGTAGGATCTTTAGGTTTTGTTCCTCTGTGATGTAAAGGGACAGAATACCCACAGCCTTGTAAAAATACAGCTTCAATTTTAAGAAGCTCTAACGGGGAATAACCGTTTATTTTACGACCAAAGGTCTCATTTACTCTCCCTACATAATTAAGAACTACAGAGCCGTGTTGATCTGTAAGATGTTTCCAGGCTTCTGTATTATCACAAATATTACCAACTGCGCAGCTTTTGCTGCACTCAGGGTGAAGGTTACCATTATGAAAAGCAGTATATAATTTGCGTATAGCTTGTTCTAAACGTGGAGAAGTAATCATAGCGTATTCTTTTTCTTGAGATTAAAGTTACAAAAAAGGAGCTAATTCCTGATTTAAAAGATATTGACTATTTAAATGTTATTACGGAAACATATCGCAGCGACAAGCATACCATTGCTTTACAAAACCGTCTAGTTTATCGAGATATTCATCAATCTCAACTTTGCCGGTGATCTTATTTTCCCCGTCAATTAAAAGAGGTGCTTCTGCTAATTTATCATCAATAACTTCTGAAGGAATCAAAAGCGCATCAACACGTTGTTGTAAGCTGATATTGTCTGAAGTATTTAAACGTAGTTGTAGCATTTTGTTTTGATTTTAACTAAGTGTTCTTAAGGGATTTGTCGTAAAATGGTGTTAGGGATTACTATTTTAACGGTTATTATAAGAAAAGTAGGCTATTTAGAAGCACAAAGCTTGATTTAACCACTGAACCGCCACTTTTGGGTAGGTGCTGTTGGGCAATCGCTCTTATTCTATTAAATTTAAAGTTTCCATTAAATATTTTTCTTGTTCGACATTTAACGATTTTAAAATCGACCTCTCATTCGTCAAATCAGTTAAAATCAATTTAGCCTCATTTTTTATTAATTCACGATTATATTCATTTGCAGTCTTCGGATTTTTTGTCGACTCAGCAAATGAAAAAATGATTTGCTCATCTTTAGGTTTGTTTTTATAAATAAATTCAAGAATCATTTTTCTATTGTCCTCATCTATATCTTCTTTAAAAATAGCATCTAATAAAAATGGAAACCTATGTACATATTCTGTTTCTTCAATTACTTTGTTAAATGCAAAATAATAAGCTAACATAGTTTTTAATAGTTCGACACCTTGTTTTGGAAAAATACCCATCCAGTATAACAATGTGTATTTATTATCTTCAAATTTTTTCACTTTCAATTCATCTAAAAGCTCGATGAAATATTTTTTAAATTGAAAATCCCGTGTATTTCTTTCTTTTTTAATATCGTCATCTGTTTTGAATTTTCTTAACTCTTCAATTTTTTTATTAAGAATTATCGTTGTTTCTCCAATTTGGGTTAAAACATTTTCTGAAAGTTTGACATTTGTTTTGTTATCTAACCAAGTGCCAAATGTCAAATCTTCAATTTTGTATTTAATTAGAACTGAATAATCTTTTGAAACTTTATCTTTTTGAGTGCTTATGCCTTCCTCTATGCTGTTTATAGAACTTTGTAATTCTTTAAGCTTATCTTTTACTTTTTGAATTTCTGCAATTGTGTTATTTACATCTTGTGAATATTCATAAATATTCTCTAAAGAACTTGGTAAATCTTGTTTGCAAGTTGGGCAGTCGTTTTTTAATGGATTTTCGCTTTTTAAAGACTTATTTACTTTGTTTAAAATTTTTAAACGCTCTTCATAAAAAGTTAATTCGTTGCATTTTAATAAATGTTTTTTCTCTGCTTTGATTAATTCCTCTTTATTCTTTTTGTAAGAATCTAAATATTCGATTGACTTTGAAATAAATGATTCATCTTTTAATTTAGAGAGATTTAATTCGTCTTTTTGTTGTCCAACATTAGTGAGAAATTTGATGGAATTTTCTAAATCCTTTTTCTCTTTTTCAAGCTTTTGCTTTTCTAATCTGTCAAATTCATTTGTAATTCCTAAATAGTAATCATAGTAATCATATTTGAAATTTCTGAAAAATTCTAAACCTCTAAATGATTTTAAAGCCAAAACCCAACCGTAATCCTGGGCGACATAATAGGGTAAAAACATAGCTTCAATAGAGGCTAATTTGTATTCACCAGATGTTTCTAAATACAAATTGAAATCAAATAATTCTGATAAATAATGCTTTAATTTAATGTGTTCTTTAGATGAATTACCACCAATGCCAGAAAACTTTTCTAAAGGATGATTTTCTCGTTTGATAAACATAAAATCATCATCGCGAATAATAGTTATGTGTTCTTCAGTTCCTTTTTTCAAAATAAAATCTAATCGAAAAATTACTTTTTCAGTTAGAATTTCGAACAATTTATGTTTTTCATCGTTTATCCCGAAAGTATAATGAATGGCTTGAATAATAGTACTTTTCCCTGATGTGTTTTTCCCGTAGATAATATTTAATCCATCACTAAAATCCGTATAGAAACTTGTTTTGTGCTGTTCACAGTAAATAAAAAAGTTTTTATATATAACTTGAGATTTCATAGTTGATTTTCTTTTATGTGTAAAGCTTCAAAAAGAGCTGCGAAAAGAATTGCCTTTATTTGCAAATCATTAAAATTTGTTCTTTCTGAATTTTTAAATAACTCAAATAATTCTAATACATTTTCCTCTTCTGAATAGGAATTTAAATTATTAACCTGCTCTTTAACAAAATTGAAAATCTTTTTATGCTCGCGTTCTTTGATACTTTTGAATAGATCAAATGCTGAATTAAAAACTAATTGAAACTGCTCTTTTTCAATAGGTCTTATTTTTAATATTCTTGAAATGTCAGTTTCTTTGCTATGCCAATAATCAAAGCATTTAGCTTTTGAAGTTAGAATATTGAAAGCATCTTCAATTTCTAGATTGCCTACTCTTTTTGTACTGTCCAATAATTTTACTGTATTACCATTATTATAGGTAGTTTCTATTTTTCTGAAAAGACAAACTAAAGTATCAATTGCAGCTCGCTTATCAGAAACTTGGTTTCCAAAAACTTCGTCTATTTTGCCTACAAGTTGATTTTCTTGCTCTTTTTCTGTTGTCGTAAAGGGAATCCAGATAAAACTTAAATTGTCTAATTCGCTATGCAAATCAGTTTCTATAATATTTATTTTTATTTTTTCTTTAAGTTCTATTGGTAAATTTGGAAAAATATAATTCTTATTGTCAGCTTTTATTGAAACAGAAACAATTGGTAATTGCTCACTTTTTTTAGGTTTATGCTCTAAGTGAATTGTTTGATTAGAAGAGAAATAGAGTATATGATTATATTCTGAAGATTTAGAAATTCCATCTTGAATTAATCCTTTTCCTGTTTTTAATAATTTTGTTAAAATCTCAAACAGCTTATTATTCAACCGCCAAATATCAGGTGATTTTTTTTTTGATTGATATGCTTCAATTAGCGATACTTCATCATTTTCATTTAAAAAGCAAAACAAGAAATCTTCGTGATGTTCAAGACAAACAAAATATTTTTTAGTTTGAAACTTGGAAAAATAATTCTCTAATAATAAAAAAATTGCAGTATTCCTCTGTAAAGCGAATCCGTTTTGAGCGTCTGGTCCTGAATTAATTGTTTTATTTATCATTTTCCAATGTCTTTTTTAGGTGTCGCCCAATAATATAATAAGAGTACAATTACTCTTATTCTATAATAGCCTTAAAAATAACTATTTAAAAATCAAATATATTAAGGTATTCCGTAAAGCGACCAAAAACTCGCTTTTGTAATAATTTGCAGTGCTTTTTATTTTGGTTTTCTTTCTTCAGGCTTTCGCGTAATGACAAAATATATAACGTAGAACCAACTAAAGATTCCGTGCAAAAAGGCTAAAAGGACAGATTTATTCCTTTCCCAAGAAAGCACAACTGCTAAGACACTGCCCAGACCTATTCCGCTTGTAATTGCTGTGTTTTTAATTCCACCGTTTCCGGTTTGCTGGCTGTAACATTCTAAAGAAACTGTAAATAACAGAACCAGGGTAAATCTAATTTTACTCATATTTTTTGATTTTTCGTTTTATAACAGAGGGGAGACTGTGGTTCTTGAAATTTCAAAATAGCTATTTTTCCCTTATTAGTATGATGGATTTCCGCAAAAGGATGGAAAAAGCCAAAAATTGTAGGCAAAAAAGCACGGCATCAGATTACTCGCTAGTTGTTATATAGATCTGGTGTTACAGCAATCTCAAGGGCAAATTCTCCTTCCTTGTCGTAATATCTGTAATTCATCGTAATGTTATTTTCTCTGTATGGTTTTAATTCCGGATTATTCTTTACATTATCAATTAAACCAGTTCTAACGTATTTATTAACCGTATCCAGATTTACTTCAGATTTTAAAGTATTTATCAGCGTATAATAATAGATGAAATGTTCTTTGCCTTTTGACGAAGCGCTGTCTAATCGCGTATATTGATCAATTTGCAAAGGTGTTTGCTTATTGACTTCTACAGCAGCTTTTTTTAATTCAGACTCCACATCATTTTTAAAGAATATATTTTGAACGGTGAAATAAGAAATTACGGCTGCAATCATTGCAACAATTGCCTGGGTTAGTTTAGCCTTTTTAGAATATTGATCTTTCATAGAATTCTTAAGCATTCTTTGATAATGCGGTTAAAGTTTGCATTGCTTTTTTGGCATCTTTTTTATCTACAAAAATGTGGTCGTGGTAGTAGCCGGCGATCACATTACAGCTTATATCATTTTTTGCCAATGCTCCTGAAAATGCTGCCGTAAGACCCACCGCATCAAGCGATGAGTGAATTGTAAGTGTGATCCATGAAGCGATAAATGTATAATTCAATTTTAAGGTATCAGCTTTGTTTTTTTCGATCACGATCGTGGTTCCTTCCTCTTCTTTAAATTCACAGATCGTGTCATTTCTGCCAATTTTATCAAGATTTTTTACAGTAACAAAAACATAATCACCCTCGTTTAACACAGGAGTCATGCCTTTTAGCAAGTTAGTTAAATCTGTTTCTCCGCTCACTTTTTATATTTTATTAATGAAATTAATGAGGCTAGCGCCCAAACACCTTCAAGTATTATAAACGGAAGATAATTCATTAATACAGACGCTAAACAAGCTAAAGATGCGCCGGCTAAATTTAAAAGTATGAATGCAAAACTGCTCTTATCTAATTTTCCGTTTATATTTAAAATGTAAGCTGAGAGTATTAATAAAACACCAATAAAACCTATCCAGTCTACTTTTTCCATTGTGCATTGTTATACGTTACAGATGAGTATATGCTCACTTGATCATCGAAAATAAGTTTTTAAATACAAATAGCGATTTACTAATTACAATCATATATAGAGCTGCATTACATTTACAGTATATGATTAAAAAAGATAAGAATACAGGCAAAGTAACTTTAGCTTCTGCATTTAAAACGATTGTCTGGCCACGAAGAAAACTGCTTTTTCTGGGACTATTCCTTATAATTATCAGTAGGTTGGCGGGTTTTGTGTTGCCCCTCAAGTCTAAAGAATTACTTGATGAAATTGTGCCAAATAAAGACATTAGCGGACTTTATAATCTCTTGTGGATGGTGGGTCTGGCATTGCTGGTACAGGCAATTACGTCGTTTTTACTTACTAAACTTCTAAGTGTGCAGGCGCAATATTTAATTAGCGAACTGCGCACACAGGTACAGAAAAAAGTTTTGTCGCTGCCCATTAGTTTTTTTGACAATACAAAATCTGGCGCTTTAGTTTCTCGCATAATGAATGATGTAGAAGGCGTGCGAAATCTTATTGGTACCGGTCTTGTTCAGCTCGTAGGCGGAACGCTCACCGCGGTAATATCTTTGGTTTTATTGATACGCATAAATGCATGGATGACACTTTTTGTATTTGTTCCTGTTGGTGTTTTTGGGTTTGTAGCACTAAAGGCTTTTAAGTTTATACGGCCTATTTTTCGCGACCGCGGAAAAATAAATGCAGAGGTTACCGGAAGATTGACTGAAACACTTGCCGGAGTGCGCGTGATAAAAGGTTTTAATGCAGAACAGCAAGAGAATAAAATCTTTGAAGAAGGCGTTGAGCGCTTATTTCAAAATGTCAAAAAAAGCCTTACAGCGACCGCTTTTATGACCAGTTCTGCCACTTTTTTGCTGGGTCTCGCCTCTGTAGGAATAATGGGAATAGGAGGTTATTACATGATTCATAGTACCATGACAACAGGAGACTTTTTGCTGTTTACATTACTGCTGGGCTTTATGATCGCTCCTATCGTGCAAATGAGCAATATTGGGAGCCAGTTGACTGAAGCTCTTGCCGGATTAGACCGCACAGAGGAACTTATGAATATGACCACCGAAGAAGAAATGCAAAACCGTACGGTAACTCTTGATGACGTGCGTGGGCACATTAAACTGCAGGATGTGACATTTGCATATACAAAAGGGAAGAATGTCCTCCATAATATAAGCCTTGATGTAAATGCAGGGCAGGTTATTGCTCTTGTGGGGAGTTCTGGCTCTGGTAAATCTACCATTGCCGGACTTTGCGCTAGCTTTATAAATCCTACCAGCGGGAGTGTTTTTATTGATGGGGTAGACCTTTCTACTGTTCAATTAAATAGTTATCGTAAGCATCTGGGAGTTGTATTGCAGGATGAATTTTTATTTGAAGGAACGATCAGGCAGAATATACTTTTTCCCAGGCCAGACGCTACAGAAGCTGAACTTCTGGCTGCTGTGAACGCGGGTTATGTAAATGAATTCACAGATCGCTTTGAAGATGGATTAGATACATTAATAGGGGAGCGGGGAGTAAAATTATCTGGAGGGCAACGCCAGCGCATCTCTATTGCCCGCGCTATTCTTGCAGATCCTAAGATCATAATTCTTGACGAAGCCACATCTAATCTGGATACTGAAAGTGAAGGGTTAATTCAGAAATCGCTGCAGGAATTAATAAAAGATCGTACAACAATTATTATCGCCCACAGATTAAGTACGATCAAAAAAGCCGATAAAATTCTGGTAATTGAAAATGGCAAAATTGCAGAAATAGGTTCTCATGAATCTTTAATCGCTCAAGGCGGAAGATATCACGATTTATATACATACCAGGCGAAAATATAAGTCTTGATTTAGAAGAAAAATCGGGGCTAAAACCAAAAAAACCACATCTTTTAGATGTGGTTTTTTAATTTGTGGTGACCTCGACAGGATTCAAACCTGTAACCTTCTGAGCCGTAATCAGATGCGCTATTCAGTTGCGCCACGAGGCCTTTTTAATCAGCAAAAGCAAATAATTTCTTACCCTTTTTGCGGGTGCAAATATAATTATATTTTAAGTATGCACAAGTGCTTTTTTAAAATAAATGAAATCACATTTTACAGTTTGCGTGTAAGATCAAACGATCTCTGCACTTAATCCCGCTTCAAGCAGTTTTGAGCACTTAGGAACTAATTCTTCATAGCTACCTGTTTTTACTGTGCATTTGCCTTTATAATGAACAATTAGAGAGCATTGTTCAGCCTGATTAGGTGTATGTTCACAAGCTGCGATTAATGTCTCTATCACATAATCAAATGTGTTTACATCATCATTATATAGAACGATCTCACTATTAAGAAGTTCCTGTACGAGGACATCTTCCTTTTCCTGAATTTTCTCTTTGATACTCATTGGTTTATAAATTACTAACAATTAGTTTTTTACAAATTTACAAGCTACCCAATTATTTTTTTCAAAATTCATGATAAAATTAAGTCCGTGTTTGTTGCTTTCACTCGTTATAGCCGGAATATCTTTTGTATAAAAGCCACTAAGCAGCAAAATACCTTCTGGTGAAAGGCAACTCGCATACACAGAAATGTCTGCTAGTAAGATATTCCTGTTTATGTTAGCAATGATAACATCATACTGTTTATCATCGAGCAGTTTTACATCTCCCTCATAGACGCTTATATTCTTAATATTATTACGTTCAACATTTTCTAGTGAATTCTCATAACACCAGTTGTCAATATCAATGGCTTCAACAGGATCTGCACCGCGCATTGCGGCTAATATGGCAAGAATACCGGTGCCACATCCCATGTCTAAAGTCTTTTTACTCGTAAGATCAAGTTTTAGAATATGTTTGATCATAAGATGTGTGGTCTCATGATGCCCGGTTCCAAAAGACATTTTTGGTTCTATGACTATATCATATTCTGTATCGGGAACCGGGTGAAAGGGAGCTCTTACGGTGCATTTACCATCAACTTCTATGGGTTCAAAATTCTTTTCCCATTCTTCATTCCAGTTTACCGGCTCGATTTCAATTTTAGAAAAACTAATTTCAAATGTATCGTCAGCGAGTAGTTCAAAATCGCTTAAAAGATCTCCTTTTATCTCTGCCGATTGTATGTAAGCCTTTACTCCCAGATCTGTTTCTTCAAAACTTTCAAAACCTATTTCAGCCAATTGAGCAATTAAGATCTCTACTCCGGGAATGAGCGGTTCTATCTTAAAGTCATATTCAGTGTATGCTACTGCCATTAGTTAAAAAGCGTTTACAATGGCCATAAAATCGTCAGCTTTTAATGAAGCGCCGCCTATTAAACCACCATCTACATCTGGCTTAGAAAAAATTTCTTTCGCGTTAGCGGGTTTTACACTACCACCGTAAAGTATGGTAACATCATTAGCTAAAGTTTTGCTGTATTCATCTTCAACAGTTTTTCTAATAAAAGCATGCATTTCCTGAGCTTGCTCTGGTGAGGCGGTTTCTCCTGTGCCTATTGCCCAGACTGGTTCATAAGCAAGAATAATATCTTTCCATGAATCTGCTTCTAAGTGAAAAAGTGCATTTGCAATTTGCTTGTTCACTACTTCAAAATGCTCACCGTAATTGCGATCTTTTAACTCTTCACCAAAGCAATAAATAATACGCATGCCATTTTTAAGGGCTGTATTTACTTTTTCGGTTAAAAGAATCTCATCTTCATTACAGTATGCACGGCGTTCACTGTGACCCAGAATCACTGTTTTTACACCTACGCTTTTTAGCATTTGTGCCGAAATCTCACCGGTAAACGCTCCAGATTCTGACTGATGCATATTTTGAGCTGCAACATGAATATCTGTATCGCGTAAACTTTCAAAAGCGTTGAATAATGAAACGAATGATGGTGCGATTATAACTTCAGCATCAGAAGTTTTTGGTATGGCTTTTAGCCCGGTGATTAAATCCTGAGTTTCTGAAAGGTCGTTGTTCATTTTCCAGTTACCGGCTACTATTTGTTTTCTCATCGTATTGATTTTGTTAGATTTTGATCAGTTGTAGTTATTGCTCTGTTTAGTTTTATTTTTCCGTTTTTATCGATAAGCATATATCTGGGTATCCAGTCTAAATTTACAGACTTGCCCAGTTCTCCTTTCCATCCCGCCTTCACGAAATAATGTTCTCCTTTCAGGTTAAAACGCTCTATTCCTTCTTTCCATGATGTGACATCTTTATCCAGAGACAGAAAAATATATACTAACTGCGGATTATTTTCCTGTAATTCTTTAAGATGCGGAAAGCCTTGTATGCAGTCTTTGCACCATGAGGCCCAGAAATCAATTAAAATCTCCTTTCCTTGATTCTCTTCCAGAATTGACGCAAGATCTACCGCATCACCATCTCGTGATATCATATCTTCATTAAGGGCTTCTTCAGAAAATCGCTCGTTTTGAGCAAAAATCGGGCTGCTAAGGCTGAAAATTAGCAAGATTAAAATATATTTCATAAAAAAATGAGAATAAGCCATAAAATTAGGGTTAGAATTTTTAATGTACAAATAGAAGTTTACTTAAATCGTATTTTTGGATCTAACCAGCCATAAATCACATCAACCAGGATATTTATGATAATAAACATAGAAGCAATTACAAGTACAGAACCCATGATTATAGGCAGATCTAAGGTATTCAATGCATCTACAATTTCCTTTCCTAAACCATTCCAGCCAAAGATATATTCTACAAACACCGCTCCTGCAAGCATAGACGCAAACCAGCCAGAGACAGCAGTAACTACAGGGTTTAAAGCATTTTTTAAAGCATGGCGAGTAATCACCTGATAATTATTGAGACCCTTTGCGCGTGCTGTACGTATATATTCCTGATTGTAAACTTCTAACAGTGAGTTGCGCATTAATTGTATGACAACAGCCAGCGGTCTTATGCCTAAAACAACTGCAGGCAGCAGTAGATTCTTCCATTGTATTGTGATGCCTTCCCCATAATCATCCATCTCATATAAACTGCCAGTCATATTTAGATTTGTGTATTTGTGTAGTACGAAACCAAAAAGCCACGCAAACAAGATTGCACTAAAAAAGCTAGGTACACTCATTCCTAAAGTACTTACTACCTGAATAAATTTATCAATCCAGGTATCTCTAAAATTGGCTGAAATAATACCCAAAACAATGCCTATAAAAATGGCAATGCAAATGGCGCTAACGGCCAGAACGACAGTGTTGGGCAGAGTTTCGGCGATAACTTCGGTAACCGGTTTGCCAGATTTTTGAAAAGATTCTCTTAAGTACGGTTCCTTTATAACAACATCAGTTTTTGCGACATTAAAAAGATGCGTGTAATTGTATTTTTCCGTTTTTAAAGACGTGTAATTGTCTGCGTTTTCTGAATGAAAAGAAACAGGAGACAGATCATTGAGATAATATAAATACTGGGTGAAAATAGGCTGATCAAAACCATACTTTTTTTTAATGATCGCTAACTGTTCCGGATCTTCATTTTGGTCAAGCATCATTCTGGCAGGATCACCGGGCAGCACCGTAAATAATAAAAATATCACGGTTACAACGCCAAAAATGGTTAGTAGCGCATAAAAGATTTTATTGAGGAAGTAGTTGGCCAAATTAAAGTCGCTGAATATCTGCAAGAGCTAAAGCTTTATACTCGTGGGTATCACCCAGTAATTCTTTAGCATACTCTTCTATGGTCGTTGTAAAACCCGCTTCCTTGCGTCTTTTATTTACGTTTTCAGGATCTTGCACCGGCCAGATAAAAATGCCGTTAGCAGCAGTTATTTGTGCTTGTGTACCGTAGATCTGTTCTTTACCCTGATTCATAAGATAACGGTCTTCCATAGTGGCGGCAAGCGTGAATGGCAATTGGCCATCCTGCGCCGCTTTTTTTATCATAGGCAGGTAATAGTCGATCTGATCCGGATTGTGTTTTATGACCTCATATGCGACCAGATTTGTAGGTTCGCCCACCAGATCCTTCCCGGGATATCCTAGATTATCCAGAATATTCTTTACGATCTTTAAATTGCTTGTATCTAGCATTTCCTGCTTTTTATAAAGATCGCCGGTATAATCTTCAGGATCTAGACCAAGTTTAATGCCTAATGCTTCTCTTTCTTCAACTGGAGTTTGTAGTAATGGGCGGTAATAGGTGTCATATTTAGAAATGCTATCCAGTTTTTGCTTAAGCGAAAGATCAAGCTGTGGCTTTGCAGTATCCAGATTATCGAGAACGATCTTATCTGCGTCATTCCAGTGCTTTTTTTGCAATATGGTCCCGGAATTTAAAACCAATATCCCCGGATTGCTGCGTACTATGGTTTTAAGCGCAGTCTCATCTGTAAAATAAAAATCGAAGTTTAATTTTTGCTTTTCCTTTAAGTTCTCCACATTTTTAGCTCCCGAAGCGGTAAGACCAATAACCTCGTAACCTTTTTTCAGGGCTTCATCTGTAAGCTCTTTAATGTTTGGCCACCCGTTCCATTCTGTTTTGTCAATACTGTAAGCTACAATTACAACCAGATTTGGCGTGTTTAAAAACCGCTCTGTATGATCAATATCTCCCTTTTCTATGGTAAAATCGTGCACAGGAGGTAAATATCCGGCTTGTATTTCATCTGTCTCTACACTTATAAATTTCCCATTTACATCAGGATAGCTGCCAGAAGTCGTGATTATTTTTTCTTCACCATCAACTTCAAACTTCCAGTTATAATCAAAAATTGCTTTAGGCGCATCATCAGGAACCTGCATTGCATCTGTAATGTTTGTTCCTATTTTATAAGGTCTAAAGTCAAACGTAGGTAAATGCATAAGAACATGATAACCAAAAGCAAGACAGCCAATAAATGAGATGAAAATTATAAGCGCACGGCCAAAATTTGTAAAGAAAGGTTTAATGTACTTGCTATTAAAGAACAGCAATAAAATAAGAATGAGAAGTACTACATCTTTTGTAAATGACTGCCACGGTGTGAGTGGTAAAGCATCGCCAAAACAACCGCAGTCTGTAACTTTATTAAAATATGCAGAATAGAAAGTAAGAAAGGTGAAAAACAGGATCATGAGCAATAGTAACCATAGCGTTATACGCTTCATATAACCTATGATCAATGCGATACCCAACGCCAATTCTAAAATCACCAGAATGATCGCAATACCTAAAGCAAACGGACTCAAAAATTCAAGATTGAGAACGCCGGGGCTAAAATATTCCTGCAATTTATATGAGAATCCTACAGGGTCATTCAGCTTTATAAAACCGGAAATAATAAAAAGAATCCCGACAAATATCCTGGTTAGGCCTATAAGAAATTTCATAAGGTAATTTACTGTTATTGATCTATGCTTCTACTTTAGCTTCGTTCATCAGGATAAGTGCAAAAACCGAATAATTTATCATATCTTTATAATTGGCATCTATACCTTCAGAAACTAATGTTTTTCCTTTATTGTCTTCTATTTGCTTCACACGTAAAAGCTTTTGCAGAATAAGGTCTGTTAAAGAACTTACACGCATCTCGCGCCAAGCCTCCCCATAATCGTGATTCTTATTTTCCATCAACTCTTTTGTGAGCGCAATTTTTTCATCATAGACCTTTAAAGCCTTTTCTACATTTAAGTCGGGCTGATCTACAACTCCTAAATCAAGCTGAATAAGCGCCATTATTGAGTAATTAATAATGCCTATAAACTCACCGGCTTCTCCTTCATTTACTTTTCTAACCTCATTTTGCTGCAGGCTTCTTATACGCTGTGCCTTTATAAAGATCTGGTCTGTAAGAGATGGCAGCCGTAGTATGCGCCATGCACTGCCGTAATCTTTCATCTTTTTTTCAAAAAGCTCGCGGCACATGAGTACTACCGCATCATATTGTTTTGAGGTATGGTTCATTAATAGATAAGAATTTGCGTAAATTTCGCTTAAAATAATCAATATAAAAAACCACCACACTATTTAATGGCAAGCATTAATTGCAAAGGCAAACTCATAGATTTAAACATACCCAGAGTTATGGGTATTCTTAACCTCACGCCAGACTCGTTTTACGATGGCGGGAGTTACAAGAATGAGAAAGATGTACTTCTAAAAGCAGAGAAAATGCTTACTGATGGCGCTACATTTATTGACGTAGGCGCATACAGTTCACGACCTGGTGCAGATGATATTGCTGTTAAGGTTGAGTTGGCGAGAATCGTGCCTATAATAGAATTACTTGTGAAAGAGTTTCCTGAAATTCTTATTTCTGTAGATACCTTTCGGGCTAAAATTGCTAAGGAAACGATAGAAGCAGGAGCCGCACTTGTTAATGATATTTCTGCCGGTTTCCTTGACGAAAATATGATCTCAACTGTAGCGACTTTAAAAGTGCCCTATATTCTTATGCATATGCGAGGTACACCTCAAACGATGAAAGAGCTGAATACTTATGACAACCTTGTAAAAGAGGTTTTATTTTATTTTAGCGAAAGGATTAAAACCGCCAGAGAAGCAGGGATTGATGATATAATTCTGGATCCCGGTTTTGGTTTTGCTAAAAACATAAAGCAAAATTTTGAAATGCTCGATAAGTTTGAACTATTTGGCATTGCAGAACTTCCCGTACTTGCCGGTTTATCACGAAAATCACTTATTTACAAAACCTTGCACATAGAAATAGAGGAAGCACTTAACGGTACCACTGTTCTCAATACAATTGCGCTGCAAAAAGGAGCATCAATTTTAAGAGTGCATGATGTAAAACCTGCTGTAGAAGCGGTTAAACTGTACAATGCCTTAAAAGGCGCGCCAGCAGAATCTTAGCATACTGGTCTAAGTTTATTACCTTCGCGCGATAAATTTTAGAATATGAGTGTATTTTACGTGTTGCTGGGTTTGGTTTTGCTTGTCGTAGGTGGCGAATTCCTGGTGCGCTCTTCTGTAGGACTTTCATTTAAGCTCAATCTTTCTAAAATGGTAATTGGGCTCACTGTGGTTTCATTTGCTACTTCGGCACCAGAATTATTAGTGAGTTTACAAGCAGCGCTTGATGGTTTTTCAGATATATCTTTAGGAAATGTAATAGGTAGTAATATTGCTAATATTGGTCTGGTTTTAGGCTTAACGGCAATAATATCGACGCTGGGTATTGATCGTGATTTTTTTAGATTTAATTGGCCTGTGATGGTTTTGTTTTCGCTTGCGCTTTATCTTATTCTAAAAAACGATCACGTAATTAGCAGGAGTGAGGGATTGGGTCTTTTAAGCGCGCTTTGTGTTTATCTGTATTTTTTAATTCAGCGAGCGAGAAAAGCGAGACCCACAGAAGAAGGTCAAAATGATGAGATAGACGATGGTCTATCTAAAACTTCCTATTTTAAGATTGTTGTCTGGCTAATAATAGGAGCAGTAGCTTTATATTTTGGTTCAGAATTTCTGGTAAAAGGGGCGAAGGAGTTGGCTTCGGCTTTGGGAGTAAGTGATTATGCAATCTCGGTAACCGTTATTGCAATTGGCACAAGTGTTCCTGAGCTTGCCGCTTCAGTTATTGCAGCTTTAAAGAAGGAAAAAGCTATTTCGCTAGGAAATTTAATAGGTTCTAATATCTTCAATATCGCCTCGGTTTTAGGCTTAACAGCAGTGATCACGCCTATAAATGTAATTGATCCCAGTATTCTTTCTACGAATATTTTCTGGTTGATAGGTTTCGCTTTAATTTTGTTACCACTTGGTTTTTTACCCATAAAAATGGAATTGAGCAGGTGGAAAGGCTTTTTACTTTTTGCAGCTTATTGCGTATTTATCGGGCTGATTTTCGCTTAAAAATAACCGATTTTTAGCTGCTGCAGGAGGATATTCTTTGGTTCAAAACATAAAAGAAGGGAATTATTAAATAGAATAAAAAAAACCCGCTTTTTAGATCTAAAAAGCGGGTTTTATATTTAGAAGAAACTTCTGCTATAATTTAGCTTCAGCTTCTTTTACTGTTTTAACAATACGACCGGCAATCTTGTAAGGATCTCCGTTTGACGCTGGACGACGATCTTCTAACCATCCTTTCCATCCTCTTTCTTTTGCTAGTAGAGGAATACGAATAGAAGCACCACGGTCTGAAACTCCATAAGAGAAATCATGTATTGATGCAGTCTCGTGAAGTCCTGTTAAACGTTGATCGTTAAACTCACCGTAAACAGCAATGTGTTCTTTAACTACAGGGCGGAAAGCTTCACAAATAGTATCGTAAACATCTTTAGAACCTGCAGTACGTAAAGTTGTATTTGAGAAATTAGCGTGCATACCAGAACCGTTCCAGTCACCTTTAATAGGTTTAGGGTGAAATTCTATGTAATACCCGTAATCTTCAGTAAGACGTTGTAGTAAGTATCTTGCTACCCAGATTTCATCTCCGGCTTTTTTAGCTCCTTTTGCAAAAAGTTGAAATTCCCACTGGCCACTTGCTACTTCCTGGTTTATACCTTCAAAAGTAAGACCTGCTTCTAAGCAAAGATCTGCATGCTCTTCTACAAACTGTCTGCCGTGTGTGTTTTTACCGCCTACAGAGCAGTAGTACATGCCTTGTGGTCCTGGATAACCTCCCACAGGGAAACCTAAAGGTAACTGTGTACTTTTATCCATTATAAAATATTCTTGCTCAAAACCGAACCAGAAATCATTGTCATCATCATCAATAGTTGCTCTTGCATTTGATGGGTGAGGTGTACCATCTGCACTTAAAACTTCGGTCATAACCAGATAACCATCTTTACGAGCAGGATCTGGATATATAGCAACAGGCTTTAATAAACAATCTGAAGAACCTCCTTCAGCTTGTCTGGTTGAAGAACCATCAAAGGACCACATTGGGCAATCTTCAAGTTTGCCGCTAAAGTCTTCTTCAATCTTGGTTTTACTTCTCAAATTGGCAGTTGGCTCATAACCATCTAACCAAATGTATTCTAATTTTGCTTTGCCCATATCAGCTGATTTTTAAATTTTTCGATTATTGAACAGTAAATATACTATTTCTTTGAAACCTGCTATACGAGTTGAGGGGGTGTGTTGATGATTTTATAACTTTTTTTTTAATAAAAGGGGTATAAATAGGGGGTGTGTTAAGGAATCTTATAATTTTGCAGGACCTTTTTTTTAAATTGATAAAAATTAATAAAGATGTTAACACTCAGATTTGCTGCTTTAAGTGAAGTTTTGGCCCGTAAACCCATTGAAATCACTGAGAAAGGGAAACGATCAGAACTTTTTGCAATGCGCGTTTACAACAAAGCGGCAATGCGGCAAACACTTCCTGCAGATGCGCTGCAGGCGGTTGAAGATGCTATACAAAATGGATCTAAAATAGACCGCAAAATGGCAGATGGTATAGCTTCTGCAATGAAACAGTGGGCTTTAGAAAAAGGAGCAACACATTATACACATTGGTTTCAGCCACTTACCGGGGCTACGGCAGAGAAGCATGATGCTTTTTTTGATATTCTGCATGACGGTTCGCCCATAGAGAAATTTGAAGGCAGCAGACTTGTACAGCAAGAACCTGATGCTTCTTCTTTTCCTCATGGCGGTATACGTAATACGTTTGAAGCGCGCGGTTATACCGCCTGGGATCCCACATCACCAGCTTTCATTTTAGGGACGACCTTATGCATACCAACCGTTTTTGTGTCTTATACCGGTGAAGCACTCGATAATAAAACCCCATTGCTTAGAGCGTTAAATGCTCTTGATGAAGCAGCGACGAATGTTGTAAAATACTTTGATAAGTCTGTGGTGAAAGTAAACGCAACCCTGGGGTGGGAGCAGGAATACTTTCTTATAGATTCCGCTTTAGCGGCATCAAGACCAGATATTACACAAACTGGGCGCACCTTGTTAGGACACACTTCTGCAAAAGGGCAGCAGCTTGATGATCATTATTTTGGTTCTATACCGGCCAGAGTGCTCAATTTTATGCGTGATCTGGAGCAGGAATGTATGTATCTGGGTATTCCCGTTAAAACAAGACATAATGAAGTTGCACCTAATCAATATGAGCTTGCGCCAATTTTTGAAGAAGTAAATCTTGCAGTAGATCATAATTCGTTGATCATGGATCTCATGGATAAGATCGCCGAGAAGCATAATTTTAAGGTCTTGTTTCATGAGAAACCCTTCGAAGGCATAAACGGCAGCGGGAAGCACAATAACTGGTCGTTGAGTACAAATACCGGTGTAAACCTGTTGAGTCCCGGTACTACGCCCATGAAGAACCTTCAGTTTCTTACATTTTTCGTGAATACGATAAAAGCGGTTCATGATTATGAAGAACTGGTGCGATCTTCTGTAGCTTCAGTCTCTAATGATTATCGTCTGGGCGCAAATGAGGCACCACCGGCAATAATTTCGGTCTTTATAGGAAAGCAACTTACAGAAGTGCTTAACGAACTTGAAAAAGTTACTGCGGGTAAGCTTTCGCCCGAAGAAAAAACAGAACTAAAACTTAACGTAGTTGGTAAAATACCTGAAATTTTACAGGATAATACAGACAGAAACCGTACTTCACCTTTCGCCTTTACAGGGAATAAATTTGAATTGAGAGCTGTGGGTTCTACAGCAAACTGTGCTCGCCCCATGACGGTGCTTAATACAATTGTGGCTAAACAATTAAAAGAATTCAAGAAGGAAGTAGACGCGCTTATTGATAATAAAGGGATGAAAAAAGACGATGCTATTTTTAATATTCTGCGAGAATATATAAAGGCATCAAAAAAGATACGTTTTGAGGGTGATGGTTATGGTGATGCGTGGGAAAAGGAAGCAGTTAAGCGAAAATTGAGCAATATTAAAACCACTCCTGATGCTTTAAAAATTCAGTTAGACAAGAAAACCATCAGTCTTTATGAAGAGATGGGGGTTATGAATGCGATCGAACTGAAAGCGCGACATGAAATAGAAATTGAAGAATACATCAAGCGTTTACAGATAGAAAGCAGGGTTTTAGGTGATATTGCGAGAAACCACATTATACCTACTGCAATACGTTATCAAAATCTGCTTATTGAGAATGTACAGGGTTTAAAAGCGATCTATGAGAAGGACTTTAAAAAATATGCGGCAGAGCAGATCAAATTACTTGAATTAATTTCTGAACATATTGTAGCGATCAATTCTGGTATTACAGATATGATAAACGCCAGAAAAGTAGCTAACAAACTAGAATTACAAGAACGGGCTGCTGCATACAATCTTAAGGTAAAACCTTATTTTGAAGGGATACGATACCATTGTGATAAACTGGAACTTCTGGTTGAGGATAAACTTTGGCCGCTTACTAAATATAGAGAATTACTTTTTAACTAATACTTTTTAAAACAGGGCAGATAGAGAAAGAGTGAGCAGCATTCGCTTAATATTTTCTTACTTTTGCCGCATATTCAAGAGTAATGAGTCAGGAAATTTCAAAAAGGTACGCACAGCGCGGTGTTTCAGCAGGTAAAGAAGACGTTCATAATGCAATTAAAAATGTTGATAAAGGCCTTTTTCCGCAGGCTTTTTGTAAAATAATACCCGATTTTCTTACGGGAGACCAGGATCATTGTCTTGTTATGCATGCTGATGGAGCAGGAACAAAATCTTCTTTGGCATATATGTATTGGAAGGAAACCGGAGATCTTTCTGTATGGAAAGGGATTGCTCAGGATGCTTTGATAATGAATATTGACGACCTCTTATGTGTAGGTGCGACAGACAATATTTTGCTTTCTTCAACTATAGGGCGTAACAAAAACAGAATACCGGGAGAGGTAATTTCTGCTATTATAAATGGAACCGAAGAGCTGATAGAAGAATTGGCTCAATTTGGTGTAATAATAAAAAGTACCGGTGGTGAAACGGCAGATGTGGGTGATCTTGTGCGCACACTTATTGTAGACTCTACTGTGACTGCACGTTTAAAGCGTGAAGACGTTATAGACAATGCTAATATTGCTGAAGGTGATGTTATCGTAGGTCTTGCTTCATTTGGTCAGGCTACTTACGAGAAAGAATATAATGGCGGAATGGGAAGCAACGGTCTTACTTCTGCTCGTCATGACGTTTTTGATAAATACCTCGCCAAGGAGTATCCTGAAAGTTTTGATGCAGAAGTGCCTGAAGATCTTGTATATGCAGGAACTAAAAAATTAACTGATGCTGTAGATAATAGTCCGCTGGATGCGGGCAAGCTGGTTCTTTCGCCCACGCGTACGTATGCCCCTGTTATAAAGAAAATTCTTAGCACACTCGACAAGGCTAAAATACATGGTATGGTGCACTGCAGTGGCGGGGCACAAACAAAAATTCTGCATTTTGTTAATAACTTACATATCATAAAAGACAATCTTTTTGCATTACCACCGCTATTTAAATTAATACAGGAAGAGAGCGGGACAGACTGGAAGGAAATGTACCAGGTTTTTAACATGGGCCACAGAATGGAATTGTATGTAGATCCTTCTCTAGCTGAAAGTATTATAGAAATAGCTAAATCATTTAATATCGATGCACAGATAGTAGGCAGAGTGGAAACTGCCAACACAAAAAAGCTTACTATTAAAAGTGAGTTTGGTATATTTGAGTATTGAAAGACAGATAATTCCAATATTTTAGGTTGCCTTGAAAATAAAAAAACACCTCCTTCTAGCCTTATTCTTTATTCTATCAATAAAGACATTTGCTCAACACTCCATGTTTCCTCTGCCTATTAATGAAGAGATCATTAATACAATGATCGAGCAGAACAAAATATATCAAAGACAGCTGCGCTGGACGAAATCTAATCGCGTAGGTCTCGATCTTAGTGAAGTAGCATTTGTAAACTGGAACTCGGGGGGTAGTAATTCGGTTTCCGGTTTAGCAGAAGTCGTTATAAGACGAGATTATCTTGATGCTAATACAAAGTGGAAAAACAGCTTTACAGGAAGGTATGGTATAAACAGTCAGGAAGGTCGAGAAGTACGTAAAACTGACGACATGCTTGAGTTTAAGTCTAACTTTGGTTACAGACCAGATACCATATCAAACTGGTATTATTCTGCACAATTCAGCTTCCAGACACAATTTACAAACGGTTATAAATACCCCAATACAGACGATCCTATTTCACAATTCATGGCGCCCGGTTATGTATTTTTAGGTGTAGGTGCAGAATACGGGAAACGCATAGACAATCTTTCGGTTTATACTTCGCCGCTTACTTATAAGTCAACTTTTGTACTCGACCAGGAACTGGCAAATAACGGTTCTTTTGGTGTTGAGCCAGCGGTTCTGGATGAAGATGGTAATGTGATAAAAGAAGGTCAAAATGTGCGTAGTGAACTTGGTATTCTGTTGAGCAGTATTTACAAAGCTCAGGTGATGGATAATATTAACCTCACAAATTCTATAAATCTCTACACAGATTATCTAAATAGTTTTGGCAACATTGATGTGGACTGGGAAGTAAATTTCAATTTTAAAGTAAACACCTTTGTTGTAGCAAAATTGGGTTCACATCTTAAATACGATAATGATGTGAAGATCACAGAGACAAATGCCGAAGGCGATCAGGTAGATGTTGGTCCCCGTACGCAATGGAAACAGCAGTTAGGCATAGGTGTGATCGTAGACTTTTAACTTTCTCCCAGATTTAAATTCTAAAATATTTTTTCGGTTCTAAAATTCTAAGGCTTTAGTTCTGAAAACCCTGTTGCAGTATTTTTCGTAAATATTGTACCCTAAAATCATTTGTTATTATTTTAAGCCAATGATGAAAATTACTTCGTATCCCAGAAACAGAAATTCGCTCATTTACCTTACTTCTTTTTTAGTTCTGGTAAATCTTGTAGCAATAGCTATGGGCAATTTGCAAATAAGCCGGTTAGTGAGATTATGCTCAATAGCATTTTTTCTAACGTATTATTTGCTGGCTAACGGGCAAAAAAATAAGTGGATCACCATAGCGCTATCTGTTTTACTTCTTAAAGATATATTCTTTCAGTTTTATGAATTTTCCTGGGGCTACAAATTCTATTTAGGTTTGGGCTCACTTGCTTATTTCTACATACTTAAAGATCGCCTGCCCAGGGTTAGCAATATGAGCTTTAAACCTGTTATTATTGGGATTACGGCTTTACTTGTTCTGGCTAATACCTATACACTTTACATGCTCATGGGCATGTTGAGCCACACATTTAATGATAATTTTGAGATTGCTTTGTTCTATTTATATGGGGCTTTACTTATAATAATCGCTGTGGCTGCGGTTATAAATAACAATAAGTATAACAGCAATCGCTCTCTTGTTTATCTGTTTCTAACGCTGGCTTTTATCTTTTCAGATATTGCGGCACTATTTGCATATTACTTTGGTCAGGAAGAGCTTTACTATATTGATCGCCTGTTTTTTATTGCAGCCGGTGGTCTTCTACTCAACTATGGTCTCAATACACAAGATGCCCGGGAAGAATTCTATCAATATGAGATGATAGATAAAAAGCTATAATTTTTGTTTGAGATGACCGGAGTAGTTTTCTTGTAGTAAAAGAAGCTTCGGTTTTATGTAGCGCTCACAAAAAGGAGCGTTTTTATTCTTCTTGTAATAATCCTGAATGCTTTCTCTGCTGGGTTCAAAATAATTAAAAGGTAAAATCTGAGTGATAATAGGCTCCTCGCTGGCCAGTTGAATAGTAGCAAGAATTTTTTCGCATTTAGCAGCGTCATCTTCATTAAAATAATAAACGGCAGACCTGTATTTGGTTCTAAAACTATGATCAGATTGCGATTTGTGTGTGCTTAAATGAATCTGAATTATCGCTTTAAGCGAAACGATTTTTGGGTCAAAATGAACGATTATTGCTTCAGAAAGGCGATTTTCTGCAGCGACAGACGCGATATATCCCTGCTCAACATGGGCAACACCATTAATTTGCTGAAAAACGGCTTCAGTACACCAATGACAACCGCCGCCTAAACCTATTTTTTGTTGCATGAATTTTAGATTTCCAGATCTGATTTTTGGTCGTAAAAACCGATATTTCCTTATAATAAGCCACTTTTTTAACTTTCGCTTAAGCTAAAATAGAAAGTGTATCACTCAACAAAGCATTAATAAAATCGTTTAAAATTGTGTAAATTCGCAGACTATTACAGAATACATGCTAGGAAAATTAAATATTGTAAAACAGCGTTTTGATGAGGTAAGTGACCTCATTATACAGCCTGATGTTATAAGCGATCAAAAGCGTTATATAGAACTTAATAAGGAATATAAAGACTTGCGTGCTCTCATGAACGAGCGTGAGATTTATGTAGAACATACAGAGCGTATCACAGAGGCCGAAGAGATAATTGCAGACGGTAGCGATGCAGAGATGGTAGAAATGGCAAAGATGCAGCTTGAAGAAGCAAAAAGCGCTTTACCTGCTCTTGAAGAAAAGATAAGGATGATGCTCGTACCTAAAGATCCTGAAGATTCTAAAAATGCCGTGATGGAGATACGTGCGGGAACCGGTGGTGACGAGGCCAGTATTTTTGCCGGTGACCTGTATAGAATGTATACTAAATATTGCGAGAGCAAAGGCTGGAAAACATCTACAGTAGATTTTAATGAAGGTACGAGTGGTGGTTTTAAAGAGATACAATTTGAGATCACAGGTGATGATGTGTACGGTACTTTAAAATATGAAGCAGGTGTACACCGCGTGCAGCGCGTACCGCAAACAGAAACACAAGGCCGTGTGCATACAAGTGCCGCTACAGTAATGGTTTTTCCTGAGGCTGAAGAATTTGATGTTGAGATAGACCCTAAAGATGTGCGTATAGATTATTTCTGTTCGTCAGGTCCTGGTGGGCAATCTGTAAACACGACTTACTCTGCCGTGCGTTTAACGCATATGCCTACAGGTCTTGTGGCGCAATGTCAGGATCAAAAATCACAGCACAAGAACAAAGAGAAAGCCTTTAGAGTACTGCGTTCACGTTTATACGATATGGAGCTTGCCAAGAAGCAGGAAGAAGATGCTTTAAAGCGTGGTTCTATGGTTACCAGCGGTGACAGAAGTGCAAAAATACGTACATATAACTATCCGCAGGGAAGGGTTACAGATCACCGTATCAACCTTACTTTGTATGACTTGTCTAATATTATAGATGGAGATATTCAGAAAATAGTTGACGAACTGCAACTTGTAAATAATACCGAGAAACTTAAAGAAACAGGCGAAACCTTCTAAAACCTAAACCTTGACCACAGCGCAACTAGTAGAACAGATCAAAGCAAAAAAATCATTTTTATGTATTGGTCTCGATGTTGATCTGGATAAAATACCCAAGCAGCTTTTAGAAGAAGAAGACCCGATTTTTGCCTTTAATAAGGCGATTATTGATGCTACTCACAAGGTAGCCGTGGCTTATAAACCCAATACAGCTTTTTATGAGGCTTATGGGTTAAAAGGCTGGTCTGCGCTTAAAAAAACAATAGATTATCTCAATAAAAATTATCCCGAGATATTTACAATAGCAGATGCAAAAAGAGGCGACATAGGCAACACATCTACAATGTATGCTAAAGCCTTTTTTGAAGATCTGGGTTTTGATTCTATTACGGTCGCGCCTTATATGGGGAGAGATTCTGTAGAGCCATTTTTAGCTTTTCAAGAAAAGCATACAATTATGCTCGCGCTTACGTCTAATCCCGGTGCATTCGATTTTCAGACCAAAGATCTAAAAAACGACGCAGAAGTATATAAAACCGTTCTAAAAACATCAAAAACCTGGAAAAACAGTGAGAATTTGATGTATGTAGTAGGTGCTACAAAAGCGGAGTATCTGGCAGATATTAGAAATATAGTACCTGATTCTTTTCTCTTAGTTCCCGGTGTGGGAGCTCAAGGCGGAAACTTGCATGATGTGTGTAAATATGGTATGAACCAGAACGTAGGTCTGCTTATAAACTCATCACGTGGTATTATCTACGCATCCGCGAAAGCGGATTTTGCTGAGGCTGCTGCTGCTAAGGCTGCTGCATTACAGGAAGAGATGGCTGCTATATTAGCAGCTAGTCATTAAGAGGGTGCTGTTTAGTTTTTAAGCCTTTTACTTCGTAACAGCACATGAAATCTAATCTGAAATGTATTTTCAGAAATTACTTCTAATTTAACTACTTACCTTAAGCAATTACCTCCATAGTATTTTGGTCTCCTGCAGCATCTAAAAGCAATATTTGTTTATATAACTGCTCTGCTTCAAAGGTGAAATAATCACTTTCTGATGGTGCAGTATACTGCAAATTGTAGGCATTTTCTAAAGCGCTTTTATACTCTTGTTCTAATTGGCGCACGTTCAATTTTGTTGGCATGGTCTTCATGTTTTGAATTCTATTACCAAAATATTGAATAATAAATGAATGCATAAATTGCAGTTTTATTTCTATAGAAATACGATGAAGTGTTTAAATTTATCGACGTAATACGGTTTTTAGCTTTAAAATGCGATTTTTAGTATTTTTAACCGATTTTTTAAGAATACTTCCAGTTCATTTTTTAATCAAGATCCTAAAACACAAAAACCGGCTCATGGCCGGTTTTTGCATATGAATAAACATTTTTATTTAAGATCCGTAACCCGGGTTTTGGGCTATGTCAGTATTAGTGTCCATTTCATTTTGTGGTATAGGTAAAACCAAAGATGGATCATCATAGTTAAGGGAACCTACCATACCCTGAGTTCTTTTGATATCCTGTAATAGGAATCCTTCAAAAGCTAATTCTAACTGACGCTCTAGTAAAATGTCGTCTACAGTAAGAGATCCTAAAAGCGGTGATGCATTAGAGCGCATTCTTATCATATTAACATCTGCCAGCGGAGCATTACCCACAAGGGTACCCAATCTTAAATTGCCTTCTGCACGTATTAGATACATTTCAGCTAAACGAATTATGGGGATATTAGCAAATTGATTGGTGTATTTCGCCGTAAGGTCAGATCCTCTGTCTCCTATTACAAAGAAGCTTGCCCGTTGATCATTTGCAGGATCATCAAATAGAGCCATATATTCTGGATTGATGGCAATATCACCACCACGACCACCATTATCCTGAGAGGCATAAAATGTGTTCAATGAATTACTTCCCGTTTGATTAGTTACCTGAAAATCAAAAACGTCTTCAGAAGAATCTGCATCATTGTTAAATGCCTGCGCAAAACTATTTGTTAGCTCATTGTCGCTGTTCTTAATAACATCATTTGCAGCATCACGAGCATCTGCAAAGCGATCCATTTGTAAGTAGACTCTGGCGCGCAAAGCCTGGGCTGCATATTTATCTGCAAAAACATCGTTATATTCGGGAAGCATGTTATAGGCATCATCGAGGTCACTTAATACCTGAGTATAAATTTCTTCTACTGTAGCTCGTGAAGCGGGTAGTGGTTGTGAGTAATCTTCATAACCTATTAAACGCAGTGGTACTCCGGGTTGAGAATTTGTTTCGCCTCCTTCATATGGCAACGCCCATAGTCGCACCAGATCAAAGTAATTTAATGCACGTAAAAATTTCGCCTCTCCTTCAATACGGTCACGCGTGTCTTCACCGCTCTCAATAACATCAAGATTATCTACGATTAGATTTGCCTGGTTTATGCTTTCATAAGCATTGGCCCATGTATCTCCTACAAAAGAATTATCTATTAAAACACTCTTTTGTATATATTGTCTTGGCTGAATATATGTACCGTCCCAGGTAACCTGATCATCTGTGCCTAAGAGATCATTAGTGATCTGTAAATAACCACCATAACTTGCGCTCTGGCCAGATTCATCATATATTCCTAACCGCAGAGCGTCAAGATTTTGCTCATTAGCAAGTGCTAATGAACCATCTATATCCTGCTGCGGTTCAATTTCCAGGTCATTATCACAGCTTACCGCGGTAAGGCTTATAAAAATGACATAAAAAAGTATGTTTATATTTTTCATAGTTGTCTTTTTAGAAGTTTACATTTAGTCCTACAGAAAGTGTTTTAGCGGGAGGAGAAGAGTAGAATTCCTGCCCTACGCCACCGGCATCACTTCTGGCTTCAGGATCAAAACCACCATAGTTTGTAATAGTTGCCAGATTTACCCCTGTGATGTAAACTCGTATGTTAGTAAAACCATATCGATCAATCACTTCCTGAGGCAATGAATACCCAAGAGTTATATTTCTAAGTCTAATGAAATCACTTTCATCAAGATAGCGTGTAGATTGTGCTGTACCATTAGCACCAAATAAACGTGCCTGAGGAACATCTGTCACATCACCGGGATTCTGCCATCTGTCTGTGTATTGATCTAAGGTCTGGTTATCAAAATAGTCTGCACTGGCAGATTGAAAACGACCACCACCATTATAAATAGAAGCACCAAATTCTCCCTGAAAAGTGAACGAGAAATCAAAGTCCTTAAAATTGATATTGTTCGTTATACCACCGTACCAATCTGGAAAAGGACTGGCTGCAACTATTCGTCTCGCATCATTGGGGTTAGTCGTGGTTTCCTTGCTTAAGCTTCCGTCTTCATTTGGTGTGTTCGTGTAATACAAAGCATCACCATTAGCAGGATCTACACCGGCATATTCAATAATGTAAAATGAATTTACACTTTCGCCTACTCTGTTAATATTCTGCCCGCTTACAATATCATTATTGTCATTTGGCAGAGACTTAATTTCGTTTTTATTGTAGGCGAAATTTAAACTTGTAGACCAGGTGAAATCATCGCGTTGAAAGTTTTTGGTGTTCAGTACAAATTCAAAACCTGTATTATCCAGAGCGCCTATATTGCTACTTAATGTTGCCGCACCAGAACTGGGTATCAAGGGAACATTAAATAACAGACCGTCTGTTTTTTTCTTGTAATAGTCAATTTCACCAGAAATTCTGTTATTAAAAAAGCCGTATTCTATCCCAATATCAGTTTGATCTGTAGTTTCCCATGTAAGATCAGGGTTGCCCGGCTGCGTTAATGAAATACCCGGACGTTGATTGTAGGATATAGCTCCAAATAAATAACGCGAAGGGAAATTACCTATATCAGCATTTCCGGTTTGTCCCCAGCTACCTCTAATTTTTAGATAATTAAGAACCGAAGAATCACTAAGAAAATCTTCTTCAGACAGCACCCATCCGGCAGATAATGCTGAGAATGTTCCATACCTGTTGTTTGCACCAAATTTTGAAGAACCATCTCTTCTCACACTCGCTTTAAACAGGTACTTGTTTGCATAATCATATGTTGCTCTGGCGAAATATGAGAAAAATGAATATCCGGTTTTTGAACCTTCCCCAGCTACTACTTCGGCACCGCCACTAACGGTTTGAAAATCATCTGAAGGAAACTGGTTAGAAGTAACACTCTCGTATCTTCTTGTAGTTTCATTAAGTTCTACACCGGCAGTTAAGCCCAAAGTGTGTGAGTCGCCAAATTGCTTATCGTAGCTCAAATAGTTTGAAAGAATATAATTCTCTGCATTTACGCTGCTTGCAAAAACTTCACCATTTGTTGACTGAAAAGGTGCGTTTCTCCCTGTAAAGCTGTCTTCTGTCTGGTAATACATATCATAGGCAAAATTTGCGTTTGCTTTAAAACCGGGCAAGATTTCCAGATCACCAAAAACACGACCATTTAATCTTCTTATTAACGTGTTGTAAAATGCATTTGCATCCTGTAATAAAAAGTTGGGATAAATGGTATTAGGATTAGGAGAACCATCTTCAAGATATGCTGGCGAAATAGGAGGAAGTGCAATTGCCTGTAAAGGTGTTACAAAAGCATTGTCATTTGCAATACGATCAATTTCAGTTCTGGAATAACTCAAATTCATTCCCATATTGAATACTTTACCAAATTTGTGAGTAACGTTAGTACGCACATTAAAACGCTGTAGATTATTCCCTTTAATAATACCTTTAGTATCATTAACGGCACCAGAGAAAAAGTAGGTCGTATTTGCAGTACCACCAGAAACTGAAAAATCTCCATCTGAAACAGACCCATTTTGAAATGCCTGATCTTGCCAGTTTACATCATATTCTCTGTTTCTCCAGTCTGTATCGTTGGCCAGGTAATCAAATGTACCTTCAATATAATCTAACGCGGCAGCGTCACTTCCAAATTCTGCATCGGCAACATTTAAAGCCGCTTCTGTAAAGAGCTCTATATATTGGTCTGCATTTAAGAAGTCTCTTTTGTTTGTTGGTTTACTAAAACCATGAGAAACGTTTACAGAGAATTTAGCATTACCTTCTTTACCCGTTTTTGTGGTTATAATTACAACACCATTTGCACCTCGTGAACCATAGATAGCAGCAGATGATGCATCTTTTAATATTTCTATAGATTCAATTTCGTTAGGGCTTAAAGTAAGCAATGGGTTAGTGGGCGAGCCATTATTAGATTCGTCTGCGTTATACAAAGGGATCCCGTCAAGTACATATAAGGGTTGCGTTCCTGCAGAAATACTTGATGCCCCGCGTACACGTATATTAAGACCACCTTCAACTTTTCCGTTAGTTTGAGTGATTTGCACACCCGCGGCTTTACCTACCAGTGCACTCTGAAAATTTGAGACTGGCACTTCATCAATATCTTCAGCGGTTAGCTTCACAATATTATCAGTAAGTGTGCGCTTGCTTTGCGTTCCATAACCTACCACAACAACTTCGTCAAGTACGGCTGTATCTTCACCAAGAGTGATATTGAGAACATCAGATGAACCCACTGTGCTTACCGCTGTGGTAAAACCTAAAAATGAAAATTCTAGTACATCGCCTGTAGCAGCAGTAATACTAAAATTTCCGTCAAAATCTGTTTGTGTTCCTGTATTAGTTCCCTGTATAGAGATATTAACGCCGGGAAGGGGCATGCCTTGTTCATCATTAACCGTACCGGTGATTTCTCTTTGCTGAGCAAAGGAAATACCAGATAGGAAGAGAAAAAAGCTAAGAATTAGAAGTAGTTTTTTACGCTCCATAAATTAGTAGAATTAATTATTTAAGATTATTAATATGATTAGCGATTTGTGAGATCGGCAAAAGACCCACAAAGAAAATTTATCATGAATAGCAACTATATTAATAGAATGTTAATTGGGTAAGATGGAGCGGAAGGGTAGAAAGTAAGGAGATTATAAAAATTCTCTTTTTATTAATTATTGTGAAGAATATTGTGGATATGAAAATTTACAGCATAAATTAAAGCTGGAAATTGAAAGTTATAAAGCTAAAACGTTGTAGGTTAAAATTTTAAGTAAGAGACGGTAGAGAGCTGTTTGGAAACTTATTTATACTTCGTAATTATCAAGTCTTATTTGCTCAGTCTCTTCTGCGCTTTTAAATACATCCCAATTCTTGCCCTGAGTTCTTCGTGCGCCCAGAATATTAGCATATTGCCCAGCTTTTATAGGATCGTTGTATTTAGCGAAACCATAAGCAAGACCGCCGGCAAATGAGTCACCGCAGCCGGTTGTATCAACCACTTTTGCTACAGGAACAGATGCAATCCATTCTTTTGCAGTTTTACCGCCGTTCTTATGATAGAGTATACAGCCTCGTGAATCCATTGTTACATAAAAAAAGGAAACTCCCTTATCGAGCACATGTTCAGCAAGATCATCAAGATGGCTCGTGTGATTTTCATCATAAATAGAAGGTATATCACCTTCATATTCATTATTGAACCACATACACTGAGATTCTTCAAGATTCATTTTAAGCACATCTATATAGGGAAGCCATTCATCTCTGTCTATCCAGAATTTTCTATGTCTGTGGCCTTTAACATCCATAGAGGTAGTAGCACCATGCGCGTCAAAGATAATTTTACCTTTACTGTTCTCATGAATATAACGCAATGTGCTTAGGGAAATCTCAAAATCTGTAATGGGTACAAAAACAAAAGCATCTGCATCAAGATGATCTGCTATATGCTTTGGCATTATTGGGTTCATGCATGCCAGTTGCTTTTCTTCTCGGTTATTCTGATCTTTAAAATCGAGAAAAATTACCGTGCCACGATCTTCTTCTGCATTTACTCCTTTAAGATCAATGTTATCATAACCTGCAAATTCATTATGAATAAATTCCTCATCCTTTTTATGAATATTAGAAACCGGAACCACAGATCCATTTGTAGAAAGCAACTTAGATAGTGCAATAACAGGGTGAGTCACACAACCATATCTGGTGATTATATCATTTTCATAAGTTGATATGGTATCTCTGGGTATAGGTCCCGCTACTACTATTTTAAGTTGGTCTGGCATAATGTTGTTTTAATCTTGAAGTGCAAATACCTTACGCAGTAGGTCTGTACTGCGTGCTGCTACAGAGGTACGTATATCTTTTTCTTCTACGGCTATCATGGTATACACTCCCTGTAAAGCCTGTTGCGTCACATAATCTGTCAGGTCAGGATTTACCTTGTTTGTTAGTGGTATTTGATTATATCTGTTGATCAGGTTTTCCCAGATCTTATCTGCACCCACTTTATTAAAAGATTGCTGTATCACCGGGTTAAATTTTGCATAAAGCTCATCTTTTGTGCGTGTTTCCAGGTAACTGGTAGCAGAGCGATCATCGCCTAATAATATATTACGGGCATCTGTAAAAGTGATGCCTTTAACTGCATTTACAAAAATAGGAGTAGCTTCACCCACCGCATCTTCTGCAGCTCTGTTGAGTATTTTTAGACCTTCATCAGCAAGACTGCTAAGACCAATGCTGCGCAATGTTTTATCAACTTTTTGTAATTCTTCAGGTAAGAGAATCTTTACCAACTCGTTTTTATAAAAGCCATCGGTTTTTGTGAGTTTTGTCACCTGCTCTTCAATTCCTTTATCCAGCGCCTGTTTAAGTCCGGCAGCTATCGTGGTATTATCTATTCCTGTTTGAGAAGGCAAATTATCTACCACAGATTGTAATTCTGCACAACTGCTTAACACGAGTATAGCCATCACGGCAAAGATTTTCTTCATTTAATAATTTTTAGGGGTTTAAAGTAAATATATGAAAATATAGAGGCAGTAACTACCATCGTATTTCACAGAAAACTAATTTATTTATAAGTTACAAAAACAATCATCTTCAATATTCATAATGAAAAACTAAAAAATCGACTGTAGCGTTCAAAAATCGGCTTTTTAAGAGAAAATAACGGTTTTATTGCCATACACGAGTACTTTATGTTCAATATGCGCTTTTATCGCGCGGGCAAGAACTATTTTTTCCAGATCGCGACCTTTCAAAATAAAATCATTTACAGCGTGTATGTGCGAAACCCTCACGATCTCCTGCTCTATAATTGGCCCTTCGTCAAGATCTGCCGTGGCATAATGGCTCGTGGCACCTATAATTTTTACTCCGCGTTTAAAGGCTGCATGATAAGGTTTTGCACCTATAAATGCCGGTAAAAAAGAATGGTGAATATTTATTACCTGATGCGGAAACTCTTTCACAAAATCATCAGAAATGATCTGCATATAACGAGCGAGAATGATTAGATCTACATCATGCTCTTTTAATATCTGTATTTGCTCAGCTTCGGCTTCAGCCTTATTTTCTTTGGTAACAGGAATGTGTTTAAACGGAATATCAAAACGTTTTGCCACCACTTCAAGATCTGGATGATTGCTAATAATAAGCGGAATTTCCACCTTGAGTTCGCCAGAAGCATGTCGTCCCAATAAGTCATACAAACAGTGGTCATATTTACTTACAAAAATCGCCACTTTTGGCACATATTCCGCATCAAAAAGTTGATAGGTGAGTTTAAATCCTGCTTCAAAAGTCTCTTTAAAATCACTTTCAAAACCTAGTGTATCAAAAGCTTCATATTCAAATTCGCACTCCAGACGCATAAAAAACACGCCTTGTTGCCTGTCTACATGTTGATCAAGATAAACGATATTTCCACCAGCCTCAAGTATAAAATGAGTAATAGAAGTCACTATCCCTTTGCGGTCAGGACAGTTAATTAAAAGCGTAATTTTCTGCATTATCGTACTTTCATCAGGTTATCAAGCTAAGCTACTAATTTTGGTTTCAATTAATAATTGAAAAATCGCAAATTATCAATGTTTTTGCACCTATAACCGTAAATTAGCAACGAGAATTACCTTAAAATTACGAATGAAACAAATTGCTCCTTATACACCAAAAAATAAAATACGCATAGTAACGGCAGCCTCTCTTTTTGACGGGCATGACGCGGCTATAAATATAATGCGTCGCATCATTCAGGCTACGGGAGTAGAGGTGATTCACCTGGGTCATGACCGCAGTGTAGATGAGGTTGTGAATACCGCGATACAAGAAGATGCGCATGCTATTGCGATGACCTCTTATCAGGGTGGGCATAATGAGTATTTTAAATATATGCGTGATCTGCTGGTAGAAAGAGGAGCAGAGCACATTAAGATCTTTGGCGGCGGCGGCGGCGTTATACTTCCAGAGGAAATAGAAGAACTTCAGCAATATGGTATCACACGTATTTATTCTCCAGATGATGGTCGTGAGATGGGCTTGCAGGGTATGATAAATGATCTGGTGGAGCAGTCTGACAGCCTCCTCACCCCAACCCTCTCTCAAGGAGAGGGAGTAGAATGTGAACTTAAAAATAAAAATGTAAATACAATAGCAAGACTAATAAGTCTGGCAGAGAATAATCACGAGCAATTTCTTAAAGTCTTCCCCCCATTGGGGGGATCGAGTGGGGCTATTCCGGTTTTGGGTATTACAGGGACGGGTGGTTCTGGGAAGTCATCTTTGGTTGACGAACTCGTACGCCGTTTTTTAGCTGATTTTCCTGAAAAAACTATAGGTATTGTCTCAGTAGATCCTTCTAAGAGAAAAACAGGCGGTGCGCTTTTGGGCGACCGTATTCGCATGAATGCGATCAATTCGCCACGGGTTTATATGCGATCACTGGCTACGCGCCAAAGCAATCTGGCGTTGTCTAAACATGTGCAGGAAGCGGTTGGGGTGTTGAAAGCTGCACAGTTTGATTTGATTATTTTAGAAACCAGCGGAATAGGGCAGAGTGATACCGAAATTCTGGATCATAGCGATGTTTCTCTTTATGTAATGACTCCGGAATTTGGTGCAGCTACCCAACTCGAGAAGATTGATATGCTGGATTTTGCAGATCTTGTCGCTATCAATAAGTTTGATAAACGCGGCGCGCTCGATGCTTTGCGCGATGTGAAGAAACAATATATGCGTAACAACAATCTGTGGGATACGCATCAGGATGATCTGCCGGTTTTTGGTACGATTGCTTCGCAGTTCAATGACCCGGGAATGAACAAGCTTTACAAAGCGATAATGAACGAAATTGTCGCTAAAACTGAAGCTGATCTAAAAAGTGACTTCACACTTTCAGATGAGATGTCTGAAAAGATATTTGTGATTCCGCCAGCACGTACGCGATACCTTTCTGAGATCGCAGAAAACAACCGAAACTATGATAAAATCGCCTTAGAACAGGCAGAAATCGCACAGAAATTATACGGTATTTATAAGACTATTGAGACTTCTACCGGTACTGTACTTAGCTTGACGAAGTATGGTATTGATGAAGATAGTCTTCGACAGGCTCAGACTGACAAAAATCTTCAATTAACAGAATTACTTAAAAAGGAATTTGACCGTGTAAAAATGGATCTCGATCCTTACAATTGGGCAGTGATTACCGGTTGGGAAGAGAAAGTAAATAAATATAAAAGTCCGGTTTATAGTTTTAAAGTTCGTGATAAAGAGATTAAAATAGAAACTCATTCAGAGTCGCTTTCGCATACGCAGATACCAAAAGTTGCTTTACCAAAATATAAAGCCTGGGGTGATATTTTACGTTGGGTATTGCAGGAAAATGTGCCTGGCGAATTTCCGTACACTGCAGGATTGTATCCTTTTAAACGTACTGGTGAAGATCCTACGCGTATGTTTGCGGGTGAGGGCGGACCAGAACGTACCAACCGCCGCTTTCATTATGTAAGTCTGGGTTTGCCGGCAAAACGGCTTTCTACTGCTTTTGACAGCGTAACACTTTATGGTAATGATCCCGATCATCGTCCTGATATTTATGGAAAAATAGGTAACGCCGGGGTTTCCATTTGCTGTCTTGATGATGCTAAAAAGCTGTATTCCGGTTTTGATCTAAGCAGCCCCATGACTTCGGTTAGTATGACGATTAATGGTCCGGCGCCTATGTTGCTTGGCTTTTTTATGAATGCTGCCATCGATCAGAATTGTGAGAAATATATAAAAGAAAACGGACTAGAAGATCAGGTAGAAGCAAAGCTAAAAGAACTCTACGACGATAAAAATCTGGAAAGACCAAAATACCACAACTTCTCCCCCTTGGGGGGAGATCGAGAGGGGGACTTACCTGAAGGCAACAACGGTCTCGGCCTGATGCTTCTGGGCATTACAGGTGACCAGATATTGCCGGCAGATGTTTATGCTAGAATCAAAGCCGAAACTTTAAATCAGGTGCGTGGTACAGTTCAGGCAGATATTTTAAAAGAAGATCAGGCGCAGAATACCTGTATTTTTTCAACCGAATTTGCCCTGCGTTTAATGGGCGATGTGCAGCAATATTTTATAGAAAAACAGGTGCGCAATTTCTATTCGGTTTCTATTTCAGGATATCATATTGCCGAAGCCGGAGCAAATCCAATAACTCAGCTTGCGTTTACACTTTCTAACGGTTTCACTTACGTGGAATATTACTTAAGCCGCGGGATGGACATCAATAAATTTGGTCCCAACCTGTCTTTCTTTTTTAGCAATGGTATTGATCCTGAATATGCGGTTATTGGCCGTGTAGCACGTAAAATCTGGGCAAAAGCACTAAAAAACAAGTATGGTGCAAACCCACGGGCGCAAATGCTGAAATATCATATACAGACTTCCGGGCGCTCATTGCATGCGCAGGAAATAGATTTTAATGACATACGCACCACATTACAGGCGTTATATGCGATCTATGACAATTGCAACTCGTTACACACAAATGCATACGACGAGGCGATCACAACGCCTACAGAAGAAAGTGTGCGACGTGCGATGGCGATACAGTTGATCATAAATAAGGAATTAGGTTTAACCAAAAATGAAAACCCAATACAAGGCGCTTTTATCATAGAAGAACTTACAGATCTTGTGGAAGAAGCCGTATTGTTGGAATTTGACCGAATCACAGAACGCGGTGGTGTTCTGGGCGCGATGGAAACCATGTACCAGCGCAGTAAAATACAGGAAGAAAGCTTGTATTATGAGACTTTAAAACACAATGGTGAATTCCCGATTATTGGTGTAAATACATTTTTGAGCAGTAAAGGTTCGCCCACTGTAAAACCTATGGAAGTAATTCGTGCAACCGAAGCCGAAAAGCAAGCCCAGATAAAAACGCTTAATAATTTACACAAAGCGTATGCAGATCGTGAAGAAGCTGTTCTCACCGCTGTACAACAAGCCGCGATTCACAATGAGAATATGTTTGAAAAATTAATGGAAGCCACCAAGGTTTGTTCGCTAGGTCAGATCACCAATGCACTTTTTAAAGTAGGCGGGCAGTATAGACGGAATATGTAAGCAGTGAACCATATTTTGCCTCAAAAGAATGTATGCTTTTTATGCTTAAAATTTTGTCTGCTTAACGATTTGTTGGATATTTTTATTAAAACTGACTAGTCCACCGGTATAACAATAGTCTATCCATAGGGTATATGATTATTTCCTTCGTTTGAGAAATGTCTTTTTATTTTAAATATTTATATATTTAGATCAAGTTGTAATATCTGAATGCTCAAAAAATTAAATACCTTACATAAACCTGATAAAGTTTTCCCTACTGCTGGTAATCCATTATTAGTTCTATGTGACGATTTACAAGATTGGGTATGTAAACATAGTAGAGAAAGCTCCAAATTGGTTAATGAGCTTTTAGGTTCTTGCTTTGCGGTTCAATGGAATCTTCATACTCCGGAAATCTCTCTTATATCTGTAAAAAAGGAGCATATACCTGCGAATTTACAGGGTATCAATTTTTCTCAGAGTTGCTTTGGTTCTAAATACATAAAGAGCAGTAAGGAGCTTGATTACCCCACCATAGGAATGTTTATGGATTATAATTTTAGAAGAAAAATTGAAAGTAAGCATGACTTTTTATTAATTTGCTTGTTCGACATTTGGTTATCAAATGAAGATAGAAATCATAATAATACTAATCTTTTACTTGATTTCTCAGATATACATAAAATTAGATTCACTGTATTTGATCACGATTCTATATTTAATTCCAATAATTTACGTTTTGGTATCTATCATATTAATGAATTTGATTCCTTATTATATTCGGAGTTAGGTAATATTCTGTACAAGAATAAACAAAGCCTTGTTAACACAGTTGATAACATTGCTAAAAAGTTCTACATTTGTGTGGCAAATTGTGAAGATAATTTAAGGCAAATTATAGATTTAATTCCTGATGACTGGGGCATTGATAGAGATCATCTAGAACATCAACTTCGAGATAATTTATTTACAAAGAATTGGTTAAGAGAATGCGAGAACAATTTTAGGAGTTTTGTTCAAACAAACATTATTTAATGGATAGTTTTTTTAGTATAGTATATCTAACATTAAATGCTAGTCTTAAGGAAAAGGTTAGTGTTGGGTTACTTATGTCTAATAGCGAACAAAGTATATTTAAAATATCTGAAACTAAATTAGGTATTATTAAGCAACTAATGCCAAAAGAAAATTATAATATATTAAAGTCTTATTTTAAAAGTATAAAAGCGGAAATAAATAAATCTTCTACCAATTATAAAGAAATCAAATTGGATCTACAAACAGAAGGATCTAATAATTGGATATCGAAAGAATACTTTAATTATTTACATAGATACTCTAACAATTTGGTACAATTTTCTGAAGCAAAGAAAATTGATATTTCATTGAATAGTTCGGTTTTTGAAGTTTTGTTTTCAAAATATGTATTTGAAAAGGAAGAGGAAAACATACAGGAAAAGCATCGGGAAGATATCTTAGGTGTCGTTAAGGAGAATCTTTATCCACGAATAAAATTAAATGTAAATATTGATGCAATTGTAAATCCTTTTGATTTTAAAGAATTAATTTCACCAGTTAACATAAATTTTCTAGGTAAGAATGGAGAAATAGTTTCCGGTCAAACTATTGATTTTTCAAAACGTTATGTTGATTTAGAAAGAGATTTAACTAAATACATTTCTTTTACTAAAGCCGTAGATTATGAAAAAGGTGGTGGACATTATTTTCTTGTGGGTGATGAACCGCAAAAGAAGAACGACAAAAATCACGCTATTTGGAAGCACATATTTGAAAGTCATATTGTTCACTACGTCGATGTAAGTGAAACAGATTTAATTCAAGAATATGTAAAATCTAAGGGAGTTCAACCATATTTTGACGAAACTGAATAGAAATTAGTTTATAAATTCAATTACCTACTACTCAATTGTAACATTTAATATCGGGTTTTTGAGGGAGAAAATCGGTTAGTTTTTAAGCAATATCAGGAGGATCCCGATAATAATCGAGACAGTATTCGTCAAGAATTAAAAGTTTTTTAGCCCATTTCACCCATTTTTTTAGCTACATGATCCATCACTTCTTTAAATTCTTTGGACGGACTAAACTCTATAAATTTGATAGGCTCTTTTACAATGGCAGTATGCCCGGCGGGTAAATAATACACATCACCTTCTGTAAGCGTTTCTTCAACACCATCGTCGTATTTAACCTGCATCTTTCCGCTTATTATATAGCCCCAGTGTGGAGAGTGGCAACTATCATTTGTAAGTCCGTTGAGCAGCGGTGTAAAATCTGTTCCTTTGGGAAGTTCATTAAAGCAAACGGTCATTCCGCCAAAATTATCCTGCGCACGCATAATCGTGTCAGGCCCTTCCATGCCTGTGGGAATGTCATTTTTGTTGAGTTTCATATTTCCTGGGTTTAAGTCTGTTTTACATTCAGGAGAATAATCATTACAAGGGGGAGAAATCTAACAATTACTTTAGTAAGTGGTTCATTATCAGCATCAAAAATACGCAAAATGAGTGTGTAAACTGCTCATTATGAATGAAAAAAGGGGAAATGCCCCTGAACATAAAATAACTTTGACCAGATTACTTTTATGCTTTAAAAAGTAACTAAAAAGCGGAAAAATTAGGTAAGAAATCAGGTTTTTAAGGGAGAAAATCGGCTTACTGGGATGCAATTTTTATTAACTGCTAATTTTTCGATTAGCAATTTGTGTAGGCGTTTGCCCAAAATGTTTTTTAAAAGCAAATGAAAAATGAGACAAGTCTTCAAAACCCAGTTCTAGATATATTTCAGAAGGTTTTTTGTTCTTTTTTTCGATAAGAAAATGAGCTTCTTCTAATCGTTTTTGCATGAGCCAGCGATTAGGAGTTACATTGAACTTTTCTTTAAAATCCCGTTTAAAAGCTGAGAGGCTGCGCCCTGTGATATAAGCAAAACGCTGTATGCTTACATTAAATTTATAGTGCTGGTGCATAAAAGCTTCCAGATTTAGTTTTTCGGGTATGCCGTAATTAAAGAATATTCCGGTAAGTTCTGGTTGTGATTGTAATAGAATAAGGAGTAATTCTTCCCGTTTAACGTCTGCAAAAGATTCTTCTATTTTTCCGCCTTTGTTGTAATACGGCATGAGTGAGGTAATAAAATTAGGAATCAACGCATTCTCATCAAGAGTCAAAAAAGCTTCAGCTGACTCAAATTTCGTGGAAACGATATCATATTTTTCCTGAAATTTCCTAAGAAACAACTCATCAAAAATGATAACTACTTTTTCAAATTGGTCATTTTCCCTTTCCTTGTTGTATCGAGCTAAGTGGTTTTTGCGTACCAGACAGTATTCTCCAGATTTTAACGTCTGTGATTTATTGCCGTCATAACCGTGTATCTTTCCTTTTGCGATGTATAAAAAGAAATGTTCAGGAATGAATTGCTCCGGCGAAATTTCGGGACCTATGTAGCAGGATTTTATGTCTGTCGCTCTCATTTTATATTCCCGAATTTAATCATACTTTCTATTGTGGCAATAACAGCTTCTTCATTGTTGCTTATAGGCTGCCATCCCAAAATGTTCTTAGCTTTTGCGTTGCTTGTATTGCGGTTTGCTTTTAACATAGAAGCGATATTTTTTGCTTTAGGGCTAAATAAAGCAGCGATATGAACAGCCCAGTTAGGCAATTTTCTTGTTGAAATATTTTTTGAAACTTCGGGCATTCTATTTTTTAGAAATGAGGCGATCTCTGGTAAAGTCATTGTGCCTCCTGCTAAAGCTAAAAAGCGTTGTCCTTTTGCTTGAGGATTTGTCATGGCCCTAATGTGCAGATCTGCAACATCACGCACATCTATAATATTAAGCGCTAAATTGGGGACAGCGTTCATCGAGCCGTTAATGAGGTTTCTTAAAAGTTCAAAACCGCTTGAAATATCAGGCCCTAAAGACGGACCAAAAATCGCCACGGGATTGATCACACTTAACTCCATATTGCCACCTTCACTATTAATAAAATCCCACGCCGCACGCTCTGCCAGAACTTTAGATTTGTTATAGGATGAAAGTCCTTTTTGATTGGGGTTTGTCCACTCGTTTTCGGTAATTTCAGTAGAAGGATCTTTTTGACTATAACCCACAGCACCAAAATTTGAAGTCATTACCACGCGCTTTACACCTGCATTGCGCGCTGCTTTTAATACGCGTAAGGTACCATCTACCGCGGGGCGTATCATTTCATTTTCATCTTTAGGCAACGATAAAAATATAGGCGAGGCAATGTGCAAAACGTAGTCGCAGTCTTTTACAGCCTCGTCCCAATTATCGTCTTTTGTAAGATCTGCTTCAATGAAAGTGAGATCATGGAAAGAAGTAATGCCGTCATTTTTGAGCATATTAATCACTTCGTCTTTTCTGTTTAATGACCGAAGTGTGGTTTTAACCTTGTAGCCCTTTTGTAATAATTGAAGAATGCTATGAACACCTACAAAGCCGGTGCCGCCTGTTACTAAAACTGTTTCTTTATTTTCCATTGTCTAAAAAATTTATGACGCAAAGTTCTGCGTTAAATTTTTAGACCACTTTGTTTAAAAGTCCAAATTTGCTTTGTTGGGAAGTTCAGAAGGGGTTTATCGTGCGCGATCCATAATTAGCTAGAATATGATTACAGTACTTTTTCTGCCAGATATTTCTGGACTTCGTAAACGTCAATACTTTTATTGAATTTTTTGCTCACAGAAGGCGTATTCTCACTTGAGATCCAGATTTTTAATTCGGCATCCAGATCAAAGGTTCCGGCTGTTTCAAGCGAAAATCTCGAAATATTCTTATAAGGTAAAGACTTATATTCTACCTTACTTCCCGTTAATCCCTGCACGTCTATCAGGATGAGTCTTTTGTTTGTAAACATGAAGGTATCGCGCAGCAATTCAAAACCGCCTTCTATTATCTCGTTATCTACCAGAAGTCTGGCGTATTTTTCCTGCAAGCGCTCAGGCGAAATTTTGTCTGCGTTTCCTAATAATTTGTTGAGTAGTCCCATGCCGAATTTTTGAAGTGTTTGGATAAATTAAATATAGAAAATACGATTGAATTTATTCATTCTCATCATCCATATCATCAAAAGGCAAATCTTCATCAGGATCTGTGTCATTGTAGTTTATGCCCGGCGGATTGAACAATCCCCAGCGATCTATGGTGTAATTCCAAGGGTCAAACGTAGAGACCCATTCTGCAAATAAAACTCTAAAGGTTTCTATCTCATCGCGTAATAGGTCAAGATATTCGGTTTCTTTAAAGCCATATATCTCAAGACTGGTCATATGTGTATTTAAATCGCGGGCAGCTTTGCGAATGAGTGTGGCGTTTTCCATCCTCAGGTCATAGAGATCACAACCCCAGGCGCCGGCTATTTTTGTTGGGATGCGAGACGCATCCTCACGAATTAAAAAAGCGTGGTTGCGCAAAATTTCGCCATCCATTTCATTGCTGTTCTCAGGTTCATACTGTGCTGCAATTTCTGCGATGCGGTGAGCAAGCTTCAGCATCTCTGTAGCTTTGATGAACAAAGGTGACTCTTTGTATTTCTCTCTGTTGTTAAAAGCTTCTTCATTAAACATAGCAGTGTCTTTTTCGCGAAAGCGAGAATATAATGATCAATTTGATAAGTATAGAGAAAACTGCCAAAAAAATTATCTCTTGCGCTTGTTTGCGGGTTTTTTAATTCTTTCCCGAAAATCACATAGAAATGACCGATTTTAACCCATTTTAAACCGATTTTAATTGCCCTAGTCGTCTCATTATGTTATTCATGTTGTAATGCCGGGCAGAGTCAAGTTTGCGCAATTCATCCCAGCTTATTGGCGTTGCTACTCCGCATTCATCATTAGGTCGCAATGAATAAGGGCACACAGATGTTTGTGCGTATGCGTTACGCAGATAATCGAGAAATATTTTGCCTTCCCGGTTTTTCTTTAACGTTTGCGTTGTAAAAAGTTCTGGAAACTGAGATTCTATTTTTTCTGCTGTGGCCTTTGTTTCCTGCCTTACCTGATCAAAACTTTTATTGCGGCGTATCTTGTGCCAAACGTGTAAACCATGCTGTCCTGAAGTCATGAGATTTGGGTTTTCGCCTTGAGCTCTTAAATAATCACCTACTTTTTGTGCAGCTTCCCTAACGTTCTCAAAACTGTCATCTGGCGGGTCTAGATCAAAAACGATCTTGTCTGGCTTGTCTAGTTTATCATTCTGACTTAGCCAAATGTGAAAACCTATTGTTCCCTGATTTACGAGATAAATGAGGCTTTTTTTAGTATTGCAGTAAATCTCTGTATTGCTGCCTTCTTTAGTTGGTACTTCTACGGTCTTGATATAATCAGGAAAATAGTCGGCTGTATTTTTCTGATAAAAACCTTGTTTCTCAATCCCTTCGGGAAAACGATGCAGTGTTAATGGTCTGTCGCGCAAGTAGGGGAGCATCTTGGGCGCTACTTTCTCATAGTAGGTAACCATATCTATCTTTTTAATATTAGCTTTAGGAAAAATAATTTTATCGGGGTGCGAAATATTAACTCCTGCTATCGTCATTAGAATATTTGGTTTTTAAAGATTAATAATTGATTTATGCCTCTTCCTGGGCGATTTCTTCCATGCTGCGACCGGTTTTTGAACTTTTTGTCTGGGTATTTACAGGGTTGCGACGCGCATCTGCTTCATCATCATCTATTTTTATGAGCAGCCAATTGCCTTTCATATTGCCGCTTTTCATCTTGATGAGTGCGTAACCACCTTTTAATTTGCTGCCGTCTAAGTAGAATTCTAAAGTTCCCATTTTGTATGAATCTAAAAGGGAAATAGGCTTATCTTCTGCGTCTTTTTTAAGGTTTTTATAGGTGCCGGCATCCCAGATCATAACTGTACCGCCACCATATTGTCCCTCTGGGATCACGCCTTCAAAATTACCATACTCCAGCGGGTGGTCTTCTACAGGTATGGCCATACGCTTAATATTAGGATCTGTGCTGGGGCCTTTAGGTACAGCCCACGATTTTAAAGTGCCGTCTATCTCTAATCTAAAATCATAATGCAGGTTTGTAGCATCATGTTTTTGTATCACAAATGTGGGATTATCAGGATTACCTTGATCTTTCCCTGCCTGTGGTTCTTTTGTTTTACTAAAGTCTCTTTTGCTGTTATAATCGCTGATTGTCATTGCTTTACGTTTATTATTTCAATAGAGTACTGAACTTTGAGATCCTAACATATCTAATTTTGACATGTTTATTACCTCAAAATATTTAAACATAAGTTACTACAACCCCAGCGCCTAAGCTGTTAAGGCTACGGTAATGTTATCTAAAAAGTGCGTGAAAAATAAAGCCGGTTTTGGCTATAATTAAGCTAAAGAGACATCATCCAGCGGTGCTGCAGACGACGGAATTTTTTAAGTTCTATACGAAGTAATTTTACAAAATCCTTACCATTACTTTCTGCGCGCTCAAGGCGTTCACAGGTTTTGTAAAGACGGTTTGTAAGATTGTGAACAGAAGCAGCATATTTAAGACGATCATCCTGAAAAACCTGATTTTCGGCTTTGATGATTTCAGGCGCCAGTGAATCTGAATGTCGTATTATATCGCCCGTGTCATAAACAGAGGGATGTTCTGTGCCATTTTCCTGTAAAGCGGTGAAATCGTAGATCATATAATTAGAAATGCTTCTGGAAAGATGAATGATCTCCAGCGCTTTATTATAAAGTCTAATATTTCCAGGTTGTGTGTTCATAGCAATTTACACCTCAAAATTAACTGATATATTTTATCTCTGTCTTTATTAATTTAAGTTTTATTACGATTTTGCTTTAATTTGTAACCAAATTTAAATATTAAACTTAGAATGCAAATCGATCCTACTAATTGGAAAATCCTTCAAATATTACAGAAGAATGCCCGTACAAGTAATGTAGAAATCAGCAGGCAAATAGGTATTAGTTCGCCAGCCGTAGCAGAACGTATACGCAAGATGGAAGATGCCGGTGTTCTTATAGGGTATAAGGCAGAAATATCTCATTTTCATTCTGGTCATCAGCTAAAGGCTATAATAACTTTGCGCGCTTTTATGGGAAGGTTAAAACCATTTCTGGAAAAGGTAAAAGATTTTGGCGAAGTGCTCAATTGCTACCGTATTACAGGCAACGAAAATATTATTATGGAAGTTGTATTATTTGATCAGTTTCACCTTGAAGAATTTATCGATAAATTGATCACCTATGGTGAGACTAAAACGCATATTGTGCTTTCTACCGTGATAGAAAATGCGCCCATAAGAACGCGGCGTGACAGGAAAGTCTAAATGTAAAGTGTATATAAATACCAGCAGCTAAAGGCGATAAGTAATAAAATACTAAACAAGCTTAATACGCGTATAGGTTTTTTAGGCCGCAGATCTTCTGGAACTGCTGAACTGTTTATTACGAGATAGTTCGCTATTGCGAAAAAAGGCGCTGTAAGAAAAGATAGTATCGTTGCTATTTGTACGAGTTGTCCCATTTCACTGCTCAAAAAAAGCAGGATACTACATGTGCCTGCAATTAAAATAATCACCCAAAGCAGGTAGCTGTATTTTAAATTTTTGCCCGTTAAAAGTTCTGTGGTTTTAGCCATAGATCGGGGAGAAGCATCAAGTGTGGTTAGCGTGGTGCTAAACATAGTTGTGAATGCCGCTATGCCTATGACTATAAAAGCATTTTCTCCTAAATGTGCAGTGTACATATCTATGAGCTGTTTCGCGAAAGCGCTGCCAGAAGTGCTGAATGTGGTTCCTGTATTAAACATAACCAATGCTCCCAGACTTATAAAACAAATACCCACCAGAACTGTACCGGCGTAACCAATATTAAAATCAAATATCGCCGACTTGACATTCATGCCGCCCTCTTTTGATTTCTCTAGTGACCACAGCGAGTGCCATATAGAAATATCGAGCGGTGCGGGCATCCAGCCCATAAAAGCAATTAGAAAAGCGATTCCCAAACTATCCTTTGGTATAACCTGAGAAACATCAATATGATTAGAGGTGTCAAAAAATGCAATGCTCACCGCGGCAAGCGTACTAATTGTAAGCGTGATAATGATAACTTTCATTAGATTGTCAAGAATCTTGTAATTGCCCAGTATTAGAATACCGGCACAGATAAAAGTTATAATAACACTCCAAATCTTAATATCAAGATCGATCCCAAAAATGTACGTAGCAATACCCGCTGTGACAATGGTTACCGCTGTCTGTATGGTAAACATGGTAAGCAGATTGAGTATAAAATAAAAAACGAGAACGCCTTTGCCTAATCTTCTGTAGCCTTCTAACAAACTTTCTCCCGTAGCTGCAGCATATCGCGGCCCAAATTGAAAAAAAGGATATTTAATAATGTGAATGAGTAATAGTGCCCAGATAAGACCCATACCATAATCTGCACCTGCACGCGTAGATTGCACCAGGTGAGAAACGCCAATTGCTGCGCCTGCAAAAAGCAGCCCGGGACCCAGCTTTTTTAGACTTTTTATGCCCATTATCGCTATTGATTTTTCTCGATAAGATCTGCAAGTAACCTGCGTGCCCTTAGTAGTTTAACCTTTACATTATTAATAGGTTCATCAAGGCTTTCTGCCATCTCCCTGTAACTCATTTCCTGAAAGTAGCGCAAATTGATGACTTCCTGATAATGTGGCTTAAGAATTTTAATGTACTGTAAAAGTTGGGCGAGATTCTGTTTTGTGATAAGCGCGTCCTCTGGTGTAGGATTCTCATCGATAAGCTTTTTGAGCTTCTCTTCTTTATTTTTTGTATTTGCCTTTAATAAAGAATTTTCCTTACGCAGCAGATCTATATGTAAGTTTTTTGAAATTGTAATGAGCCACGTATTAAACTTATACTTTGAATTATACCTGTCAAGGCTACTAAAGGCTTTAGAAAATGTCTGGACTGTAATTTCTTCGGCCTCATATTCATCTTGTGTACGCTTGAGCTGAAAATTATACACCTGACCCCAGAATGTAGCTAGCAGGTAATTGTAGGCACTTTGCTTACCATTTTTGGCTTCGGTTATATTTTTATCCAGTATGGTAGGATCTACTTCCAACGTTTGGGTTTTGCCAATAGGTTTGTGATGAATATACTTAATTGGAAAAGTAAAAGAAAAATTTCAATTAATGGAAACCAGATCAATAAATCCCGTTCATTTAATTTTCCGCTTGCACTTCCTATTACGCTCCATGCTATCGCATAGCGCACCACTATAACCATAGCGGTAAGTTGCCAATTATAACCTAAAGCAAGTAAAATAAAAGCAGTTACTAAAAACAGGATCTGGCTCAGGTAAAAGAAACCCAGTTGAAGTTTATGCTTGGTCTTGTAATGTTGAGCAACAGAAGTATGTCTTCTTTTCTGAATAAACCAACTCTTCCAGGTGAGTTTTGGGTTAGAATAAGTAAACGCTTCCGGCGAAAGACAAATTGCTGTGTTGGTAGCAGTCGCGGCACTATTTATAAAAAGATCATCATCACCAGATGCAACTTTAATATGTTCCATAAAACCTCTGTTATTATAGAAGGTTTTTGCGGTGTAGGCGAGGTTCCTGCCCACCCCCATATACGGATTTCTGTTTATCGCATAACCAAAATACTGAACAGCAGTAAGAACTGTCTCAAACCTGATTATTTTATTAAGCCATGATCTTTTAATGCGGTGGTAAGCGCCATAACCCAGAACGATAGTTTTTTCATTGTCAAATTGATTGACCATGTTCTCAATCCATTTTGTTGAGGTAGGAGCACAGTCGGCATCTGTAAATAATAAGTGCTCGTATTTGGCACGTTTTATTCCTAAAGTAAGCGCATATTTTTTGCTTCCCCAGAAATGCTCATTTCCGGCAACGTCAACTACGCGAATTTTATCAGATTGAAGGGCGAGAGCTTCCATTGTCTCAAGAGAATCATCACTTGAATTATCATTTATAAGAATGATTTCAAATTTGGAATAATCCTGAGATAAAAGCAGAGGTATATTGGTCTTTAAATTTTCAGCTTCATTTTTAGCACAAACTATAACCGAAACAGGAACGGATGGTTTTGTAGTAGAGGTTTTAGTCTTTAGAAAGCTAAATTTTGATACATATAAGTAGTACCCACAATTAACAAGGCTAATCACTACAAATCCATAAAAAAGGAAAGCGTAAAGTTCTGTCAATCGCTAAACTATAAAGAAAATAAAAGGCTAAAACTTATTTGGTAGTGTCACAATCACCTACCTCAGATGGCATTTTACCGCACATGCTGCAAGGCTCACCACCTTTGTTTAGAAAAGGACTCTGGCTGGCACAAGTACCGGCAAATTTACCGTCTTTTTTAGCCCAGATTTTGATAGCAATTCCTGCAACAGATAAAGCCAATAATACTAATGTAATTAATAAGAGTTTCATAACATTATTTTACGGCGCAAAGATACAAATAAACATAGGTTATCCCCAATAATATTTTGATCTATTAGATCTTAAATCCTCGTGTTACTGCTGACTTTTAAAGATTTAACTAAAGATTATTAGCAAAAAATGGGTCGCAATTGAGATTATAGATAATTTTATTTTTTAACCAAAAAATAAAGAATCATGAACAGTAATAGATTAATGCCTGTATTTATTATGCTTTTTGCACTTCTTACGGTAAGTGCCTGCAAGGATGATAAGAAAGCCGACACAAATACTGCGCCTCAAAGCACACCTGAAACGGCGATGAGTGAAGATCTTGAAAGTGATCAAATGAAAGCTGATAAAGCACGTGAAGAAGCTGAAGCAAATAGTATCGCTGCTAAAGCAATGGCCTCATCAGATCTTAGTACCTTAACAGGAGTTCTTAAATCTGCAGATCTTGACTCGATGTTGACATCTAAAGGGAGTTACACCGTTTTTGCTCCTTCTAACAACGCATTCACAAAGTTACCAGAAGGTACTGTAGACACGCTTTTAAAACCTGAGAATAAAGAGCAATTGCGATCTATTTTGCAATATCACGTAGTTCCCGGTACGATTACTACAGACAGACTTGTAATGGCGATTAAAGGTAATGGTGGTAAATACGCCATAAAAACTGCCACCGGTGAAGAATTAATTGCTATGATGGACGGTGACCAGATCGTGATAAAAGATGGTCGGGGTAAAAAGGCGCATGTATTAAAAGGTAATATAGAAGCTTCTAACGGGGTTGTTTATGTTATAGATGATGTCTTGATGGCTCATAAATAAGAAAAAATTAGATCTAAAAACCAGAAAACCCGCTGTAAAAAGCGGGTTTTTTGATTAAAAAGGTGGTTTTTTAGGTCAAAAATCGACCTGTTATTTAATGATATTTACTTCGGGTTGAAGTTTTATGTTGAATTTTTGCGCTACTTTCTGCTGAATTCTCATAGCAAGATCCCATATTTCTTGTCCGCTGGCGGTACCGTAATTTACAAGAACCAGTGCCTGCTTATCATGAACGCCAGCATCGCCAAAACGTTTTCCTTTAAAGCCAGCCTGCTCGATCAACCAGCCTGCAGGAATCTTTACTTTCTCATTTCCTAAAGGATAATAAGGAAGCGTCTCATATTTATCTCTAATTGCAGTAAATATTTCTTGTGAAACAATGGGGTTTTTAAAAAAGCTTCCGCTATTGCCTATTTGTGCAGGATCAGGAAGTTTTGCCTTACGTATGGCGATGACAGCATCAGAAACATCTTTAATAGATGGCTGTAGAATATTTTGATTTACCAAAGTCTCTTTAATTGCCCCGTAAGCCGTATTCACCTCGTAACGGGCTTTTTTCAGCTTAAAAGTAACCGAAGTAATTACGTATTTATCTTTGGCTTCATTCTTAAAAATAGAATCTCGATAACCAAAATTACAATCGGTAAGACTAAGAGATTTTTTCGCTAAAGTGGCTCTGTCTATAACCTCACAGCTTTCAAAAACATCTTTAAGCTCTACACCATAAGCGCCTATGTTTTGTATGGGAGCAGTGCCTGTATTTCCCGGTATAAGAGAGAGATTTTCTACTCCGCCGTAATTATTTTTCACACAAAAAAGAACGAAATCATGCCAATTCTCACCCGCACAAACTTTGACGAAAATATAATCACCTTCTTCTTTAACAGTTTGTATACCTTTTAGATTAATGTGAATTACCAGATCGTCTATATCTCGCTGAAGCAACATATTGCTACCGCCACCAAGTATAAATTTTGATTGGGTAGAATGTGACAAGGCTTCTTTTAATTCGTCTTCAGTTTTCACCGAAACAAATAAAGCGGCCTTCGTGTCAATCCCAAAAGTATTATAAGGCTTCAGCGAAATATTTTCCTGAATTTGCATTAGTCTTTATAAATTAAAAGAGCTTCTTTTAGTAAAGCGATAGCCTCTACAAGATCTTCTTTCTTTAAAACATAAGCAATACGCACTTGATTTAAACCTACGCCCGGTGTAGAATAAAAGCCGGCTGCCGGAGCAACCATAACGGTTTTTCCATTTACATTAAAATCTTCTAACAACCAGCGTGCAAAATCGTCTGCATTTTTAATAGGCAACTCGACGATACAATAAAAAGCACCTTTAGGTAGCGCTACTTTTACACCAGGTATTTCTTTTAGTCCTGCAACTAAAGTATCTCTGCGATCAACATATTCTTCTATTACTTCGTCAAAATAAGATTGCGGAGTGTCTAATGCTGCTTCACTGGCTATTTGCGCTAAAGTAGGCGGACTAAGGCGTGCCTGTGCAAATTTCATAGCTGTCGCCATAAAAGCTTTGTTTCGGCTTACCAGACAACCTATGCGAGCACCACACATAGAATAACGCTTTGATACAGAATCTATCATTATAGTATGCTCGTCAATATCTCTCTGTTCAAGAACAGAATGATGCTGGGCACCGTCATAGGCAAACTCTCGGTACACTTCATCTGCGATAAGAAAAATATCATGTTTCTTAACCAGACGCGCCAATTGATCTATCTCCTCCTGGCTATATAGATAACCTGTAGGATTTCCCGGATTACAAATCACGATGGCCTTTGTCTTAGGAGTGATCAATTTTTCAAAATCTGCGATAGGAGGTAAGGCAAATCCTGTGTCAATGGTCGAGATCACCGGCACAACCTGAACACCAGAAGCGGTTGCAAAACCATTATAATTAGCATAAAAAGGCTCTGGGATAATAATTTCATCACCGGGATCTGTGATGCTGCCCATGGCAAACATCAAAGCTTCAGAGCCACCGGTTGATATAATAATATCATTTTCGGTAACCTCAATGCCCTGTTTTGTATAGTAGGCGGCTAGTTTTTTGCGATAGCTTAAAAATCCGGCAGAGTGACTGTAAGAAAGCACTTCTATATCGGTATTTTTAAGTGCATCAAGAGCACCGGCAGGTGTTTTAATATCGGGCTGGCCTATGTTAAGTTGGTGTATCGCGATGCCTCGTGCTTCTGCAGCTTCGGCATAGGGAACTAATTTGCGTATAGGTGATTGGGGCATGATCAAGCCCTTATGTGATAACTGCGGCATTTAAGTACGTTTTTAAGGGCACAAAGTTGCAAAATTATATCGACACCACATCAAAACAAATCAGGTTAATATAGTATACAATTTAAGGGAATTTTGTACATTACTAACAAATGCTATTAGGTGTATGGCAAGTTCTTACATATTGTAATCCTACTTTTTGTTTCCCTCAGTTTTAATGGTTTTGCTCAGGGTACATTTCATTTGCCTAATGGTGTAAACAGTATTAAAATTCCTGTTGAGGTTACAAACAACCTCATAATTATTCCAGTTACAGTTAATGGTACAGAACTCTCTTTTCTTCTAGACTCAGGGGTAAAGTCTAATGTGCTGTTTAGTATAGATGATCAACAGGATCTTAAGCTTAATGATGCGGTTACTATTTACCTTACGGGAGCTGGTTCTGGCGAACCCACAAAAGGCATCAAATCACAACATAATATTATAAATGTAGGTGAAGCAAGCGCTATTGACCAGAATATTTATTTCATAACAGATGCTTCTTACAACTTTAGTTCACGTTTAGGTCACGCTGTAAATGGCATTATAGGTTATAGTATTTTCAAAGATTTTGTTGTAGAAGTTGATTACAAGCGCAAATTTATTGTTCTGCATAAACCGGAAACCTATAAATATAGAAGATGCAAGACCTGTTTTACTGCTCCTTTAACACTGGTGGCAGGTAAACCCTACATTGATCTTGATGTCGCTATAGCGAAAGCAGAAGAGCTGTCATTAAAACTTCTCGTTGATTCAGGTTCTGGTGACGCTTTGTGGTTATTTGAAGAAAGTCATGAGCAAATTAAACCGAGTGAAAAATATTTTGAAGACATTCTTGGTCTTGGACTCAATGGCGATGTATTAGGCAAGCGTACTAAAATAGCATCTATAAAACTAGGCAAAATGGAACTTAACGATGTAACAGCCGCTTTTCCAAATATAGAATCTCTTAAAAACATGCGTTTGCACGAAAATAGAAATGGCAGTTTAGGTGCTGAGGTTTTAAGGCGTTTTACGGTGATTTTTGACTATCCCAACCAGAAAATCACCTTGCGCAAGAATAATATGTTTAATCTTCCCTTTAGATATAACAGAAGTGGTTTGATCGTGCAGCACAGCGATTATGAACTGGTTAAAGAAGTGGCTAATAACATCAGCAATAGGTATGGCTTATACGATGAACCGTCATCAGAGGGTACCACTGTTTTTAAAGCTACTAATACAATACAATTTAAACTAAAGCCCAGCTACGAGATCGCTGCGATAAGATCTGGATCACCAGCAGAGGAAGCCGGTTTACAGGAAGGAGATAAACTTTTAAAAGTAAATGGAAGAGATGTAAGCAATTTAAAACTTGATGACATCACGCAATATTTTTTTAAAGATGATGGGGCAATGTTAAGGCTAAAAGTAGAACGAAGCGGTATTGTATTCAACTGTAAATTTGCTTTAAGAAAAATGCTCTGATTTACATATATTAAAACAAAAACGGCTGCCATCTGGCAGCCGTTTTTTATATGTTTTTAACCGATTTATCCATTAATAGGACCACTTTTTTCTTTTTCCATAGCTCCTTTTTCAGGTAACAGAGTACCTTTTATTTTAAGGCTATATGGTTCTGGTGAAGCGTTAGAGTAAACCGTAATTGTTTTACGTATAGGTCCCGCAGCACGATTAGTATCATACTTAACTTCTATAACGCCACTTTCGCCTGGTGCGATAGGTCCTTCTGGTTTTTTAGGTACTGTACAGCCACAAGTTGAATATACACGTGAGATGATTAATGGCTCATTTCCTGTGTTTGTAAATTTAAAACTGCGCACGCCGTCACCGCCGTGGGCAACTTCACCATAATCTATCACGTCAGTTTCAAACGTAATTTCTGCTTTTTTCTCCTGGGCTTTAACGGCAAAACCTAATAAGCCAACGAATAATAAAATTGCAAATTTTTTCATGATCTCATTTTTTAAATGAAGGATAAAAGTACTTCTATTTAACAGTTTGACCAAAAAATTAACCTTTAACGCTAATGATCAGGTCATTGACAGCTGCCTGTACAGGCTAAAATAATAAAAACTATCAACTATATATTTATCCTTACCTTTTTTTAAAAATCCTTAGTATATAAGTACTTTTGCCCTTTAAGACAAAAATTAGACCAAAGCATGGCTTTAGCTTCAAAATATAACGCACAGGCAGTAGAGAAGAAGTGGTACGACTACTGGATGGAACATGATTTTTTTCATTCAGAACCCAATGAGAAAGAACCTTACACAATTGTAATACCGCCGCCTAATGTAACGGGGGTATTGCATATGGGGCACATGCTCAACAATACAATTCAGGATGTGTTGATACGCAGGGCCAGATTACAAGGCTATAATGCATGCTGGGTTCCTGGTACAGATCACGCTTCAATTGCAACAGAGGCTAAAGTAGTAGCTAAATTGAAGGCTGAGGGAATCAACAAAAATGATATTACGAGAGATGAGTTTCTTGTTCATGCTTGGGATTGGACGCATCAGTATGGCGGTACAATACTAGAGCAGCTTAAAAAATTGGGAGCCTCATGTGACTGGAAGCGTACAAAGTTTACAATGGATGACGAAATGTCTGAAAGTGTGATAAAAAGCTTTGTAGATCTTTTTAATAAAGGATTGATTTATCGCGGTCATCGCATGGTAAATTGGGATCCTGAAGCAAAAACCACACTTTCTGATGAAGAAGTGATTCATGAAGAGCGACAGGGTTTTCTTTATTATCTAAACTACAAGATAGAAGGAAGTGATGATGTTCTAACCATAGCTACTACACGACCAGAAACAATATTTGGGGATACTGCAATATGTATTAATCCTCATGATGAACGTTTTCAGCATTTAAAAGGTAAAAAGGCGATTGTACCTATTGTAAACAGAGTTATACCTATAATTGAAGATGAATATGTTGATATAGAGTTTGGTACCGGTTGTCTTAAGGTTACACCGGCGCATGACGAGAATGATAAAATGCTGGGAGATAAGCATAATCTTGAAGTGGTCGATATTTTTAATGATGACGCGAGTCTTAATGAATTCGGTCTTCATTATAAGGGGAAAGATCGCTTTGTAGTACGCAAAGAAATTACAAAAGAGCTTGAAGCAAATGGCGCTCTTATAAAAACTGAATCTCACGTTAATAAAGTGGGTACGTCAGAACGTACAAAAGCGGTTATTGAGCCTAAGCTTTCAGATCAGTGGTTCCTTAAAATGGAAGATCTGGTAAAGCCTGCAATCAAAGCCGTACTTGAGACAGAAGAGATTAAGTTGTTTCCTAAGAAATTTGATAATACATATCGCCACTGGATGGAAAACATCCGCGATTGGAATATCTCTCGTCAGTTATGGTGGGGTCAACAAATACCAGCATACTACTTTGGTAATGGTCAGGATGATTTTGTAGTGGCAGAAAGTAAGGAAGAGGCTTTAGCTTTCGCGAAAGCTAAATCTGGCAATCCGCAGCTAACTATTGAAGATCTAAAGCAGGATGAGGATGCTCTTGATACCTGGTTCTCATCATGGCTATGGCCTATGAGCGTTTTTGATGGTGTACGCAATCCTGATAATGAAGATTTTAAATATTATTATCCTACCAATGATCTGGTTACCGGTCCTGATATTTTATTTTTCTGGGTAGCGCGTATGATTATTTCGGGATATGAATATACAGGTAAAAAGCCTTTTTCTAATGTCTATTTAACAGGTCTAGTGCGTGATAAACAGCGCCGCAAGATGTCAAAATCTTTAGGAAATTCACCTGATGCATTAAAATTGATAGAAGATTATGGTGCAGACGGTGTGCGCGTAGGACTTTTGCTAAGTGCTCCTGCAGGTAATGATCTTATGTTTGATGAGGATCTGTGTCAACAGGGTAAATCTTTTGTAAACAAAATCTGGAATGCGTTTCGTTTAATTAAAGGCTGGGAGGTAGATGCAACAATAGATCAACCTGAAGCAAATAAGGTGGGGTTGCAATGGTATGAAGAACGCTTTAAACAAACCACAGCAGAGATAGAAGATCATTTTTCTAAATATCGTATAAGTGATGCGCTTATGGCTACTTATAAATTGGTTTGGGATGATTTCTGTAGCTGGTTACTGGAAATAGTTAAACCTGGTTTTGGCGAGCCAATAGATAACGTAACTTTTGATGCGGTAATACATGCATTAGAAAATAACCTTCGCATTTTACACCCTTTTATTCCTTTTGCGAGTGAAGAGATCTGGCAGAATATTACAGAGCGCTCTCCAGAAGATGCGCTTATTGTAAATAACTGGCCAAAAACGGGGGCAATAGATGAAAAATTAATTCAGGATTTTGATCTGGCGACACAGGTAATTTCAGGAGTACGTGCAATACGAAAAGAGAAAAATATCTCATTTAAAGAAGAGCTAGAGTTGTTTGTAAGAAACACAGAGAATTTCAGCACAACCTTTAATACTATAATTACTAAGCTGGGCAATTTGTCTAAACTAGAGGAGACAACAGCTACAATGGAAGGAGCTTTGTCTTACCGAGTAAAAGCAAATGAGTACTTTATACCAATGACAGGTCTCATAGATATTGATGCAGAGATCGAGAAGATAAAAGATGAGTTGGCTTACACGCAGGGATTTTTAAAATCTGTAGATAAAAAGCTATCTAATGAGCGCTTTGTAAATAATGCGCCTGATAATGTAGTTGCCAGTGAAAAGCAGAAACAAGCTGACGCGAAAGCTAAAATAGAAGCTTTAGAGAACAGACTGGCAGCTTTAAACTAGATTTAAGAATAGTAGAAATTAATTAGGTATTAGGTAAGAATATATTTATTCACAAGATCAATATATTCTTCCTTTGCCTTTTCTGGAGAAACACCACGTAGTTGAATCATAGCATTATACTTAAATGCTCCTTTTAGGTCGTTTTCTTCCAGGTTCTCGAAAGGAACTATGTGATTTTCCTGAGTTGCTTTTTTGTAGTATGCATACAGCAATAGCATGATATCAGGGGCCAGACGCTTATCTGTAGACCGCGCTTTTATAGCAGCCTCTTTAAAGGCGGCATTTAGATTCTCTTTTTCCTTTTTCACCTCCTTATTTATTTGCTATAACGCTTACTGCACCTTTAACCTTCTCATTCAGCTTTACAGCTATTTTGGCATCGAGAGGTAGAAAAACATCAACTCTGGAACCAAATTTTATAAATCCGCTATCGCTTCCCTGTTTAGCAATTTCCCCTTCTTTAGCATAATTAACGATACGCTTTGCAAGAGCACCGGCTATTTGTCTGTAAAGCACATTGCCAAAAGTTTTTGTCTCAACAACCACAGTAGTGCGTTCATTTTCTTCTGAAGCCTTAGGATGCCAGGCTACGAGATATTTACCCGGATGATACTTGCTGTAAACAACTTTCCCGCCTACAGGATAACGAGTGACATGTACATTTATTGGGGACATAAAAATGGAAACCTGAAGCCTTTTCTCGTTAAAGAATTCCTTTTCAAAAACTTCTTCTATTACTACCACTTTGCCATCAACAGGTGAAAGAACCTGCTGTTCATTTTCTGAAGCTAGTCGACCTGGATTTCTGAAAAATTGTAGAATAAGAAAAAGAAATACGATTAAGCCTGCAAAGATCACATACTTTATCCAGGGTGTGGCAATATAAGTATGTGCTGAAAGTAGTGCTATCAGAAAAATGACAATAGCAATTACGATTATTTTAAATCCTTCTTTATGAAACATATTCAAAAATGATTAATACCAGATATATAAAGGGGCTTGCAAAAAGTATGCTGTCAAGTCTGTCATAAAGACCGCCATGCCCAGGCATAAGTGTGCCACTGTCTTTAACACCTGCTTCCCGTTTAAGTTTAGATTCTATAAGATCCCCCAGAGTTCCTAACGTGCTCATTACTAAAGCTAATGAAAGCCAAATATTGAAATTAAGACTGTGGGTAAATTTATGAATAAAATAACTGGCTACACACGCAAAAATCAATCCGCCAAAAAAACCTTCTATTGTTTTCTTGGGTGAGATACTGGGGAATAATTTATGGCGGCCAAAACTTTTACCCACTATATAAGCAAAAGTGTCATTGGTCCAGATGAGAACGAATAAGCCGGCAACGGTGTATGGTGAGAATTCGTCTCCATGTGAGGGGAGAAGCGTTAAGAAAACAAAGCCTGATATTACATAAAACAGTGTAATATATAATTTATAAGGTTTAGACAGCCTTCTAATCTTTGTACTGAATAAATTCTTAATTAAGTAGCCACCTGTGAAAACTGTAACTCCTAAAAGGATTAGCGTTGCGGGTTTGTAGGCTTTATAATAACTAAAGAAAAGAATGAAGCCAATTAAAAGTAAGTAAGGATACCAGAACTGAAAGCTAATTAAACGTAAAAATTCACGAAGACTAATTAGACCAAAACAGAGGAATAGAAGAATGTACCATCTCTCTGAAGAAAAAATAGAAAATAACAAAATAGTTATATAAAGTAAGCCAGAAAGGGCCCTTACAACAAGTTCCCGCATACTACAAATCTTCTAGTAGTAATAAATATAAATTTTTTGCACTGCTACCGTAAGACATAAAGTCTTTAGAGCCTTCTTTAGGTTCAAAATTTTTGATAGTTGTAATATTTGTGGGTATATGACCGGTATTTTTTTTCTTAATACCTCGCAGACCTTCACCAATATTATTTACTATTTGACTCGCAGTTGCAAAAATCACAAAATTTTGTGGTAATTCTTTAAGTTTCTTCTCTTTGATCTGGTTAGATGAAATAAGCAGGCTACCATCATCTGCGATTAAGTTTTCACACGTAGAAAAGAAAAATGCTGAATCAGGATCTCTGCCAAAATTTAGGTTGTAACCTTTAAATTTATCTGTGAGCTTATCGTCCATGCAATACACATCCTTCTCGTACCAGTCGTTCTCCAGAAGAATATTATCAAAGCTCTCGTGTAATTCATCCATGTCAAGGCAGTAAAGAAATTTACCACCATTCAAGATGAAATGCTTAGTAAAGCGCTCGTCTGCCGGAGCCTTTACATCTGGCATGTATTTACCTCTGTCATCCTTACGAATTCCGGAAGTTTCCGGTTCAGGCTTATTTTTTTGCGTAAAAAGCTTTTTAAATAGACTCATAAATGAGTGCTTAGGCAATATTTTAAGGGTTCTTTCAAATATAAAAAATCTTAACTCAACAAAATGTCAAGTTAAGACTTAATATTAACATCTTAATGTGAAAAACTAGCTTTCAGAAACCGGAGCAGGTTCTATAAGCTTGGTTTTATCATAAGGTCTTTTGCCAAAAATTTGCTCAAGATTATCTTTAAATATAACTTCCTTATCAAGAAGAAGTTCTGCTAATTGTTGCAGTTTGTCCTTATTCTCTTCCAGGATATGTATTGCACGTTGATATTGCTCTTCAATAATCTTTGAGATCTCTTTATCTATGATCTCAGCTGTTTTTTCGCTGTAAGGCTTACTAAAATTGTATTCAGACTGACCTGAGGAATCGTAATATGTAAGATTACCTACTGCGTCATTTAGACCGTAAACAGTTACCATCATACGCGCTTGCTTGGTCACTTTCTCAAGATCACTTAAGGCACCTGTTGATATTTTATCAAATGTTACTTTCTCTGCGGCTCTACCACCCATAGCAGCACACATTTCGTCTAGCATTTGTTCCGGGCGCACAATAAGTCTTTCTTCAGGAAGGTACCATGCTGCACCTAATGAACGGCCGCGAGGTACAATAGTCACTTTTACAAGTGGTGCAGCGTGCTCAAGCATCCAGCTTACAGTGGCATGACCTGCCTCGTGATAAGCGATTGCTTTTTTCTCATCTGGAGTAATGATCTTATTTTTCTTCTCAAGACCACCTACGATACGGTCTACGGCATCAAGAAAATCTTGTCGTCCTACGGCAGTTTTTTCTTGTCTGGCAGCAATTAACGCAGCCTCGTTACAGACATTGGCAATATCTGCTCCTGAAAATCCGGGAGTCTGTTTAGCCATAAATTCTGTATCAAGTTCATCAGCAACCTTTTTAAGGGGTCTTAAGTGAACTTCAAAAATTTCTTTACGCTCTCTTACATCAGGAAGATCTACGTAGATCTGTCTGTCAAAACGTCCCGCACGCATAAGCGCTTTATCAAGTACATCTGCACGGTTTGTGGCTGCAAGAACAATAACATTTGTGTTAGTGCCAAAACCGTCCATCTCGGTTAAGAGTTGGTTCAGTGTATTCTCACGCTCGTCATTTGAGCCGCTAAAATTAGCTTTACCACGTGCTCTACCTATTGCGTCAATCTCATCAATGAATATAATAGCAGGCGATTTTTCTTTTGCCTGTTTAAATAAGTCACGCACTCGAGATGCACCTACACCTACAAACATCTCAACAAAGTCTGACCCTGATAGCGAGAAGAAAGGTACTTTAGCTTCACCGGCAACAGCTTTTGCAAGTAAAGTTTTACCAGTTCCCGGAGGTCCTACAAGTAGTGCTCCTTTTGGTATTTTACCTCCCAGATTTGTGTATTTTCCAGGATTTTTAAGAAAGTCTACAATTTCCTGAACTTCCTCTTTTGCACCTTCTAATCCAGCAACATCTTTAAATGTTGTTTTAACGTCTATTTTCTCATCAAAAAGTTTAGCTTTTGATTTACCAATATTAAAAATCTGTCCACCTGCACCGCCTCCGGCACCAGAAGACATGCGACGCATGATAAATATCCAGATACCTATAATAACGGCTATGGGTAATAACGTAAGAAGCAATTCGCCCATATAATTACTTTCACTTTCAAAAGAAAGTGGAATTTTTATATTGCTTTCCTGCTCTATCTCATGTACACGATTTTGAAAGATCTGCAGGTCACCAAACTGGAACTCATAATCAGCCCCGCCTGCACCCGGTAAAAAGCCTTTACTTTCCGCTTTAGCGTGTATATCTTTCTTTTTGGCTTCGTCTGTTAAATAGACGCGAGCCATTATCTTGTTTACGATTTCTACTTTCTTAACATCTCCAGCAGCTGCGTAAGTCTCAAATTTATCTGGGGTCGTTTTTGCCGGTTCACCAAAGCCGCTTCCGCTGCCTAAGTAATTAATACCCAGGAATACCAATATTAGCGCGGTGTAAATCCACCAAGCATTAAATTTTGGTTTTTTAGGGGTGGGCTTGTTCTTTTTATCTGCCATTTACAGTTTAGTTATAATTTGTGTGTATAGAAGTTAATTTGGCATCTCCCCAAAGACTTTCTATATCGTAATATTCTCTAATATGTTTTTGAAATACATGAACTACAACATGAACGTAATCCATCAATACCCATTCGGCATTTTGAAGTCCTTCAACGTGCCATGGTTTATCTTTTAATTTTTTACTTACTACTTTTTGAACCGAATTGACTATCGCTGCAACCTGCGTGTTAGATGTACCATTGCAGATTATGAAGTAGTCACAAACCATATTTTCTATTTCTCTTAGATCTAAAATATCAATATCCTGTCCCTTTACTTCCTCGATTCCCTCTAAAATAGTTGTTATGAGCTGGTCTGTCCCCTCTTCTTTTTTTGACATTAAAATTTTTTTATTTACGCAAAGTTATTACAATTTTGTTTTATAAGGATTTTCAGATTGAAGATTTAATCTATTCATTCTCTATATGCACATTGTCAAACTTAATGCCACAGGTTCTACTAACACTTATTTAAGGGAATTCTGTCGTAATCTAAATGTTACAGAAGATGTACTGGCCTATGCCGTAGAGCAAACTGCGGGTAAGGGTCAAATGGGTACAGGGTGGGAGGCAGAACCCGGCAAAAACCTTACTTTCAGCGTGTTCAGAAAGGTTAAGGTGATACCTGTAAATCAACAATTTTACATCACAATGGCAACCTCTCTGGCAATATATGAGTTGCTCGAGCAACTGGGGATTGAGAAAGTGAGTGTAAAATGGCCTAACGACATATTGGCAGGAAAAGAAAAGATATGCGGCGTTCTTATAGAAAGTGTTATCAAGAACGGCAGACTGGAAGCTGTGATAATAGGGGTAGGGCTTAATGTAAATCAAACCGTCTTTCAATATGCACCGCGTGCTACCTCATTAAAATTGCAAACCGCGTTAGAATATGATCTGGAAAATTTACTGGATAAACTCATCAAACAGTTCTATAAGTATGTTGATCTGCTTATGGAAGGAAAATTTGATGAGTTAAAATCCAGTTATGAAGAAAAACTATTTAGAAAAGGTGTTCCTTCCGCATTTAAAGATGGTGATAACCTACCCTTTAATGGTATTATTAATGGCGTTTCAGATCAAGGCAGGCTTGTAGTGCTTCTAGAAGATGACACTCAGGCAGAATACGATCTTAAACAAATAGAACTTCTATATTAGATATTCTGCAGATTTGTAGCCAGCGTCTCTATAAATTTTTTGATAGGTGATTTGATCATCATGCTGATCATTGGGTTAAATTCTCCTTCAAATAACAATTGTACTTCACTTGATCCTGCTGTAAGTTCTTTAATTTCAGAAATAAGTGTAAATGGTAATTTGTCACTAGCAGCACCCAGAACGACTTTATTAAAAGGTACTTTGTCTTTTAATTCTAGAACAATTTCCGGCATTCCTTTTAGAGCAAAAAGAAAACGAGTATCGCTTAAAATTTCAAATTTCTGAATATTATCAGGCATTAGACGCTCGTAGTTTTCCACTTTTATAAGAAAATTATAAATCTCTTCTGGTGTTTTTTCTACAACGGTAACCGGGCTTTCTAGATTCATTCTTGTTATATGTTAGGCTTGCGCCAAATTTCAAATTATTTTGATTTTTTTTATTTATTTGGCAATTCCCGTCCATTTATCTGGACTCAGTCGCCACTCCTGCAAGGTAAGTTTTTCCTTTTCAGAAATATAACGGGTATCAAGTGCTTGCTCTAATAAATGATTATAATCACTTAGCGTATGCAATTGTACATCATGCTTTTTAAAATTATCATCGGCTATATCAAAGCCATAAGTAAAAATTGCAAGCATACCTTTAACGTGGGCGCCAGCTTCTTTAAGAGCTTCTACAGCCATTAAACTGCTATTGCCGGTACTTATTAGATCTTCTACAACCACAACATGTTGCCCAGATTCAAGTTGACCTTCTATCTGGTTTTGTCTGCCGTGTTTTTTAGCTTCCGGTCTTACATATACAAAAGGGAGATTAAGATAATCTGCCACCAGCATGCCTATTCCTATCGCTCCCGTAGCAACACCTGCGATCACATCTGGCTTGCCGTACAAGGTTTCTATTTGTCTGGCCATATTCTCACGTATGTAATTACGTATCTGCGGATATGACAAGGTTATGCGGTTATCGCAGTAAATAGGAGACCTCCAACCGCTGGCCCATGTAAAAGGGTTTTGTGGTTGTAATTTAATTGCATTAATTTGCAGCAGTAACTCAGCAGTTTTTTTAGCTGTTTCCTTTTTTAAGACCATGGTGCAAATGTATAAAGTTTTTGTAAATGATGTGCCCATTATTCTTTCGACAGAAAAGTACATCGGTAAAAACTACACCTCTATACCTATAAAACGGGCTAAACTGAAAAACATCATCAGGCAGGTGAGTTCTGGCCAGCTTACACATATCAATCTGTATCATCCCAAAGAGAAAAAGCTTCTTAAAACACTTAAGAAGAAACTTCCGCTTGTTATAGCCGGTGGCGGCATGGTACATAACGATAAAGGTGAGATCCTTTTTATTTACAGAAATGGTAAGTGGGATCTGCCTAAGGGTAAACTTGAGAAAAACGAGACCATAGAAGAGTGTGCCATTCGCGAGGTGTGGGAAGAAACCGGCGCAGAAGGTCTTCAAATAGAGAGCTATCTTACAACTACATACCACATTTTTAAGCGTAACAATAAGTTTAAGCTAAAGGAAACTATCTGGTATAACATGACCACAGATTACAAAGGTGTTCTTGAACCTGAACCCAGTGAAGGCATCAAAAAAGTGAAGTGGAAGAATTTTGAAAAGGCTCAAAAAGCACTTACTAAATCTTACGAAAACATAAAACTCCTTTTCCCTAAAGAATATTTAATTACTAATCCTAAAGACAGGGTAGCGTAGGTGCGCTTTCTCATAATTAGGAGAGTGCTTATGCAACCAGTCTAATTGTGCGTACCAGCTTTCGCGAAAGCTTTCATCGGCGGCTTTTTTGGTTTCAAATTCCTTCTTAAGGTCTGCATTATTATTTAAAAGTTCTAGCGCTTTATCTTCCCAGACGTAAGGTGAGAAGCCTTCTTTTTGCTGAAGAATAGTGTCAAAATAATTCCAGTTAAAGAAAGAATCTGCAGCTGCAGGCTCAAGAGTTTCTACTAAATAGCGCAGCCCCAATTGTGCGGTGTTGACAATAAAATCTCCTTTTCTAAAAGTTATATTCTCAACCGTTTCCTCAACATTGGTGTCGTAATGTTGATAATGCCCCTCGTAAGGAGAAGTTCTTGTTTTAAAATCGGCAATGTGATATACAGAAACCGCCATTGTAGTATCTTTTTGAATGCGCTCAAGCTTGATGTCATTTTCGCGTAAGCGGTCTATCACATTGTGCCAACCCTGCGGAATAATATAACTTTTAGGAACCGTCACAGAAGCTGTAGCTTTAAAATTGTCATAGTAGCTGATTTCTCGCTCAAATGGGCGATTTCTGTTATATTTTAACCGATTTTTCCCGGTGATTTTGCTGGTCATTGTTTCGCCTTCAAAGCCTTTAAAGTTAAATTTGGTGACCTTGCTGCTGTCAACTGCAAAAGCGATATTGTACGATTTTCCCGTCTCTGCACCCGATTTTAGTATCGTATTGGCGGCTTTTCGCATTTCGGTTATTTTATCGCCATCTTTCTCTACAATCTCGATCATATTGCGCATAAGTTCGTAAGTGCCTTCTACGCGAGGTTTGTAAGGTTTAAGCATATGTGTTTCTACCATCATCCCTACGGTGTTCCACAAGGTCGTATACCCTGTAGAATACCGCGGGAAATCCATAAACTGAGAAAATCCGGTTTCAGGCACTTGATTAAAAACATTCACATACGGCGTGATGTCCCACTTCTCTGCAGCCAGTCTTTGTTCTAGTTGCGGTTGCAGATCGTTATGTACATAATCTCCCAGATCGCCACCCAACTTATCATGCTGGGTAAAAAGATGTGTCAACGTATATTGATAATCTGCACCGTTGCTCACATGATTATCTATAAATACATCAGGATTGATCATGTGATAGATATCTGCAAATGTTCTGGCATTGCGCGTGTCTGCTTTAATAAAATCACGATTGAGATCATAATTGCGCGCGTTACCGCGAAAACCATATTCTTCAGGGCCATTTTGATTTGTACGGCTGGTACTGTTTCTGTTAAGAGCACCGCCAATGTTGTAGAGAGCGATCGTGCCTATCCATACATTTTTAGGTGTTTCTATTTTACCTGAAGCTAAATCACGCATAAGCAACATAGTCGCGTCTATACCGTCAGGCTCACCGGGATGAATACCATTATTTATAAGCAAACGAGTGACTTGCATATCGTCTGCAAATTCTGAATCGAATGTGCGATCTGGATTAAAAGTAACTAAGGTCAAGGGGTAACCGCTATCTGTAGTACCAATTTCATATGTTTTTATAGAGACGTAAGCTTCATCAAGATCGTGGTAGAATTTTATAACCTCATCATAAGTCGCCGTTTGTTTGCCTTCGCTCTTTTCAAAACGAGTGGTCAGGTCATAATCGGCTGGATTGTTTTTTTCGGCACAGGAAATAAAAAATACGCTTAAAGCGAAAAGAAATATGTTTTTCATGAGAGGTTTTAGATTGTGCGATAAAAATAGGGAATATTTAGAAGTGTGGAGTAGGAGGGAAGAAGAGAGAGAATTTGGAAGAGAGAAGTCCGAAGTCCGAAGAAAGAAGTTTGAAGAAAGAAGTTAGACGGATGTTTTTAATATGTGTAAAGGGAATATAAGTGGCACTTCGACAAGCTCAGTGTGACTGTTAGACTTCTATTTTGTGCTAAATTATTAGCTGTGATTAAACTTATTCAAAAAATGGTCTGTATTGCATCACTCTAAAGTCGAAGGTTGTGAATTCTGGATCTTCATCTTTAATTTTCTTATAAAGAGCCATGCTGCCTATCGCCCGGTTTGCAGCGCCAGAAGGTGCGGTAAGTGAAACTGTGGTAATTATGCGTGACGGATTGTTTGCCTCCGGAAGTTGAAATTGATGTACGCGAGGCACTCCTTTATTTACCGCTTTAAGCGAAATGTTATGTTTTTTCGCCAGACGGCGAAAGAAATATTCCGGGCCGTTTTTACTGTTGCCACCAGTGAATAACAATGTGTCGATCTGGGGATATTCTTGCAGGTATTTGATAAGCGGGCGCAACTCTACTTCCTGCATCCCCAGATCTGAAGCATCTATTTTATCCCGCCTGGCTGAATTGACCACATCACAAATACCTATTTTACGATCAATCAAAAAATCATAGCGTTGCTGTACCGCTGCGTCAGAATTATCATAAAGCAAGTTAAGATCAAACATTTTATCGAGAATGGGCCACAGCATACCATTACGGCTTCCGTAGCAAAAATCTACGTCATCAATGAGTAGTTCTCTGCTGGTAAAGCGCGGTGGTGGGAGGGTGCCTACTATAAGTTTGGTCGCATTCTCAAGATTAAAAGGTTTATAGGGATGTTTATGGTGAAACATACTTTAAATGCTGAATTTTAGTATTTGAAGGCGCAAGTTCGTCAATGAAAATGAAAATTTGAGCCAATTTTGACCTCAAAAAGCCCGATTTTTAGCCTAATTCTTCCACTTTATATTGCAGCCTATGCTTGGTTTTTGATGCGTGCTTTGTTTCCGGCTATTGAGGAGATTATCAAGTGCTTCGCGTAAATCTCTGCCATTCACGGGAATGCCATTGCCCGGGCGGGAATCATCTAACTGGCCTCTGTAAACCAGTTCTAGTTCTGCATCAAAAAGATAAAAATCTGGTGTGCATGCAGCATCGTAAGCTTTTGCCACTTCCTGACTTTCATCATATAAATAGGGAAAAGTAAAGTTGTTTTTTAATGCATTCTCACGCATTAAAAGTGGGTGGTCTAAAGGGTAATTCTCAATGTCATTACTGCTAATTGCCACAAAACCAAAACCAAGAACGCGGTAATCATTTGCGACACGCACTATCTCATCATTAACGTGTTTTACAAAAGGGCAATGGTTGCAGATGAACATAACTACCGTGCCACGTTCTCCCATAACATCATGTATCGATACATTGTTTTTAGTAACTGTATCAAATAATTTAAAGTATGGGGCTTTAGTACCCAAAGGCAGCATATTAGAAGGAGTATTTGCCATTGTATTTATTTCTATTCTATGAGTCTTAGTAAAACAGCTAAAGTTACAAATACTAAAGTTGTTTTAAAGTTTTGTAGCTGCTCGTTAAGCTTTGTATTTTTATTAAAAACCAATCAACATGAAAAATACATATTCGTCATTATCAGTCGCGATAGAAGATTTACAGCGCAAAGGATACGATACAGATTTTAATCTGGTAGATGAAGGCATAGAATCTAAGCATCTTAAGAAAACATGGGACGCAGGCCAGATAGAAGTAGAGAATGCCTTTCGTTTTGAAGGTTTCACAAATCCGGGAGATAATTCGGTTTTATATGTTATCAATACGCATGATGATATAAAAGGCTTGCTTGTTGATGCTTACGGTGCATATAGCGGCCAGATTTCTAAAGAAATGATAGAAAAACTGCGTATAGAGCATTATTAAATACAGCAATAAATCGGCTTAAAATAGCCAAAATCGGTTTAAAACAATAAAAAATCGGCTTCTTTTCAGGAGCCGATTTTCGCATTTAAAACACTGTTGTATTAACCCATCATTCTTCGCCCAATCTTATTGGGCTTAGGTCTTTACTTTCTTCTTCAGAATACATTCTTGATTTGATCACAAATCTCACTCCCAGCGGAATTTCTAAGGAGAAACTCGCACCACGACCACTTGTGACATCTACGGTGAGTTGTGTATGCTTCCAGTATTCAAATTGGTCGTTAGACATATAAAAATCACAACCATGAATGGTGCCTAAGAAAATATCATTTTCATTAAGCATGAGTTCTCCTTTTGGGAAACACATAGGCGATGAACCATCGCAGCAACCACCACTCTGGTGAAACATGAGCTCGCCATGTTGCTCCCGTAATTTATCAATCACTTCTTTAGCTGCATCTGTTGCCTTTACGCGTTGCGTCATAATTTTATTTTTAGAAAAAGCCCATTGCTTTTTTGTCGTAAGAAATAAGCATGTTCTTAGTGTGACGGTAGTGATTAAGCATCATTTTGTGATTTTCACGACCTATACCAGATTTTTTATATCCGCCAAAGGGTGCATGAGCAGGATAATTGTGATAATTATTAACCCAAACGCGTCCCGCTTTAATCGCTCTGGAAATTTGGTAAGCCTGATGTGTATCTCGCGTCCACACGCCGGCACCAAGACCGTATAAAGTATCATTTGCAATTTCTATAGCATCTGCTTCATCTTTAAAGGAAGTCACGCAAACCACAGGGCCAAAGATTTCTTCCTGAAATACACGCATTTTATTATTTCCTTTTAAGATCGTGGGCTGAATATAATAACCGCCTTCCAGACCTTCATTATAAGCTGCCTCGCCACCTGTCAACACCTCACAACCTTCTTCTTTACCTATGCTTATGTAGTTAAGGATCTTTTCATATTGATCGTTAGAAGCCTGCGCTCCCATCATGGTATCTGCATCAAGCGGATGACCAAGTTTTATGGCTTTAGTGCGTTCAACCACACGCTCCATAAACTTGTCAAAAATACTTTCCTGCACTAAGAGTCGGGAAGGACAAGTACAAACCTCTCCTTGATTTAGGGCAAACATAACTGCGCCTTCCAGACATTTATCAAAGAAATCATCATCTGCATCCATCACGCTTTCAAAAAAGACATTGGGAGATTTACCGCCTAGTTCAAGCGTTACTGGTGTAATGTTTTTAGATGCATACTGCATGATCAATTGCCCGGTTGTTGTTTCGCCTGTAAAGGCAATCTTATCAATTCTTGGGCTAGAGGCTAGTGGCTTACCAGCTTCCGCACCAAAACCATTAACTACATTAAGCACACCGGGAGGTAAAATATCCTGAATCATTTCCATAAGAATCATAATTCCCACAGGTGTTTGCTCTGCTGGTTTAAGAACCACGCAATTACCTGCAGCAAGTGCCGGCGCCATCTTCCAGGTAGCCATTAAAAGCGGGAAATTCCATGGTATTATCTGTCCTACAACACCTAAAGGTTCAGTAACATTTAGGCAAACAGTGTTAGAATCTAATTCACTTACAGATCCTTCTTCAGCACGTATTACTCCCGCAAAATATCTAAAGTGATCTACAGCAAGCGGCAAATCTGCAGCACGAGTTTCTCGTATGGCTTTACCATTATCCCAGGTTTCTGCTCTGGCCAGCGTTTCCAGATTATTTTCCATCACATCAGCGATCTTCAATAACAGATTACTGCGATACGCGGCTGCAGAATTGTTCCAGGCAGGAGCGGCCTCCCATGCAGCATCGAGAGCTAAGTCTATATCTTCTTTAGTAGATCTGGCAATTTTAGTGAAGCTTTTTCCGTCTACGGGTGAAAGGTTGTCAAAGTATTGACCATTTACAGGGGCTGTCCATTTACCACCAATGAAGTTTTCATATTTGTCTTTAAATTTTGGTTTTTCAACCACATTTTTAGACGTTGTTTCTACGTTATCCATTTCTATATTTATTAAATTAGTAAAGAGTTTATTTACAGTTGGTTGTTCCAGAGAAATTCACGTGTAACCAAATATATACAACGATTGCGTAAAAAGTCTGACCCATCCTATCATAAGGTTGAACGATACTGTCATATTTTAATAATATGTTAAATATTAATAGCCTAATTTGTATATTTATTAAATAAATTGATGTGTTTTTAAGTAATTAATAGTTTAAACCTGAAGCTTATGCAGTTACCCGAGCATTTTTTTAGAGAAAGAAAGCTTCAAAATTTAGTTGAGAATCAAACCTCGTACACATTAAATAATGCTGCTCTTCACGTATTTGAAACTCATGAACAGGCAGAGCGCGTTTTTTTGCAATTTGACCAGCCCGTACTGGCCAGTATGCTTCGCGGAAAGAAGATCATGCATTTAAGAGATTTACAGTCATTTGATTTTTTACCAGGTGAATCACTTATTCTACCTGCAGATGAGGTAATGTGCATCGATTTCCCCGAAGCAAAAGAGAAAGATCCTACCCAATGTCTGGCATTAGCCATTTCTGATGAAAAAATAATGAAAGTGGTACAGACGATGAACGAGAGTATGCCTAAGCTTGATAATGGTGAGTGGGGCTTTCTCAATTACAATTTTCACTTTACAAATGACGCCGGCATTTATCAAATATTACAGCGTCTTCTTTTTCTATTTACAGAGAATCATCCTTCTAAGGATCTCTTTGTAGATAATATGCTTCAGGAACTTATTGTACGTGTGCTACAGACAAATTCAAGAAAGATCTATACCGAAAAAGCAATGACTCTAAGCAGCGATAACAGGCTTGCTTTTATTATTAAATATATACGCGACAATCTTTACAAATCACTTTCAATAGACGAGTTGAGCAAGAAGGCGTGTATGAGTGAATCTCATTTTTACCGAGTATTTAAAAACGAATTGGGGATTTCACCTGTTGATTTTATAAATAATGAGCGCATAAAACTTGCTGTGAGTCTTCTTCACAATCCAGACAGAAAAATAAAAGATGTGTATCTGGAATGTGGTTTTGAGAGTAGATCTTATTTCAACAGAGTTTTTAAACGCATTAAAAAAGTCTCACCCAGCGCTTATCAAAATCTATCTAAAAATACGGCGTGTATTTACAACTAAATAATCTTCTCTTATGCCAGCAGCTACAATAGACGAGGTTATTCTCAATTTAGGTGATATAATCACTGAAGAAACTACTGGTAATTCCTGCCTTGCATTTTTCCCTATACTGTATAAAACCGTTACAGAGCGTATCAAAACTGGTATTGCTAATAACGAATTTGACGATGCGACCCGCATGGAAAAACTGGATGTCATTTTTGCCGGGCGCTATTTAAAAGCTTATACGCAATTTACTACAGATAAAATACCAACGTCAAGTTGGTTAGTAAGCTTTAAAGCGAAAAAACCACTGGTTATGCAATGTTTATTACTGGGGATAAATGCGCATATAAATCTAGATCTGGGTATTGCTGCTGCAGAAACAGTAGGAGATAAGGGGCAGTTAGCAGATTTTGAAGCAGATTTTGACAAGATCAATGCGATTCTGGCAGATATGGTAGGTGGCGTAAAAGAAAAAATAAGCAAGGTATCACCTCTGTTTAGGCTTATAGATTATTTCGGAAAAGGCAAAGAAGATAAACTTGTAAGCTTTAGTATAGAAGTAGCGCGAGACGGGGCATGGTTATTTGCTAATGAATACCACCAGGCTGTAAATAAAATAGCGGTGCTTAAAAGAAGAGATGAAGCCATAAGTAAACTTGCTGAAAATCTTATTGCACCTAGAAGTAAGCTTCTCAGGTTTCTAATAAAGCTCGTTTATTTCTTTGAGCTAAAAGATGTAAAAGCGATTTCTAAGATCTTAAGCCAGGCATAAAATCACCCCTTTAGGGTAAAAAATCGGTTGTTTTTAGGTTAAAAATGGTTGCAATCGCTTAATATTTAAAATAGCAGATTTGTTTACATTTAGCTTCTAAAATCTTATCATGCGTATTTATCTGTTGCTTTTTATACTTCTGCTTTCTATTATTTCGTGCAAACGCGATAAAACATATCCGCCGCTGGTAGAAAATAGCGCAATGCTGCGTAATGATTCTTTAAAACCTTTTTATCATGGTGTAGCTTCTGGCGATCCTGAAGAAGATCGGGTTATAATCTGGACACGTGTAACTCCCGAAACTCAGGTTCCTGAAATTGAAGGCACATGGGAGGTTGCTACAGACAGTACTTTTCAATCAATAGTGAATAACGGGGATTTTTCAACTTCGCCTAATCAAGATTACACTGTAAAAATAGATGTCACTAAGCTAGATGAAGGCGCTATATATTTCTATCGCTTTAAAGCTTTAGGTGCAACATCACAGACTGGCAGAACTCGTACTGCTGCACAAAATAGTTCTACATTAAAATTAGGAGTAGTGAGTTGCAGTAATTATGAGTGGGGTTATTTTAACGCGTATAAACATCTTGCGAAAGAAAAAGATCTACAGGCAGTTTTGCATTTAGGTGATTACATTTATGAATATGGTACAGGCACTTATGGCGACACAACTACAGGTCGTATCAACATTCCCAAGCATGAGATAATTACGCTTACAGATTATCGCGATCGCTATGCGCAGTATCATCTTGATAAGGATTTACAAGCTGTACACGCCAGGCATCCATTTATAAATATTTGGGATGACCATGAGATATCAAATAATTCTTACACCACCGGGGCTCAAAACCATCAGGCAGATGAGGGTGATTATGAGACTAGAAAGAATATTGCTAAACAGGTTTTTTATGAGTGGCTGCCCATTCGCGAAAGCGCAAAACACTTTAGAGATTTCGATTTTGGTAATATGGCAGAGTTAGTAATGCTAGATGAGCGATTAGAAGGGCGTACCGCGCCGGCAGATAGTTTAACAGATCCCGTTTTAAACGAAAAAAGCCATAAGTTGCTAGGTGATATTCAGTTTGAATGGTTAGCCAATAAATTAATGACTTCTCAGGCTAAATGGAAAATCATAGGCAATCAGGTCATTTATTCTTATTTAGACTGGGGTTTCCCCGGCTTTCATATAAATCTTGATTCGTGGGATGGTTATCCTATTGAGCAAAAGCAACTGGCCAGCTTAATTAAACAGGATAGTATTCAAAATATCATATTTGTTACCGGTGACACGCATTCTTCATGGGCTTTTGAGGCGACAAACAATCCGTTTGAGGATTATGATGCTGAGACTGGAAAAGGGGCATTTGCAGTAGAATTTGGCGTGACCAGTATAAATTCTGCTAATAGTAATGAAAGTACAGCAACAGACAGTGTAATTGTGCACGAGAAAGAAATCGTTAATACGGATCTAAATCCACATCTTAAATATGCCAACTTAAGAGATCATGGCTATCTTATATTAACCCTGACAGATTCTACCGCTACGGCAGATTATAAATTTGTAAGTACAGTTAAAAAACCTGAGAGTACAGTACGCACAGATACAACATTTGTTGTGCAGCTGGGAAGCCCTCATTTAAAGGGCGAGTAGTTTTTAACTATGGGACTGAATGATTTGTTTAAGATCTGCTCTTGATAGAACCCCGCTCTGTCTCCACAATTGTTTTCCGTCTTTAAAAAGCATTAGAGTGGGCACGCCACGCACTTGGAATTTCTGCGCAAGCACCTGATTTTTATCTACATCGATCTTGATGATCTTTACCGCGTCTCCCAGCTCTTTTTTTACATCGCTAAGTATGGGGGCAAGCGTTTGACAAGGGCCACACCATGTTGCGAAAAAATCGATTAACACGGGAGTTTCAGAATCTGTTATTGAGCCAAAATTAGTTTTCATATCTACAAAATTAATTGATTAAAAATAATCAGGAAACAGTTTAACGACATCTTAATAATTGCTAAAATGCTATTAAATGAGGCGTTAAATGGCGTTAAGTTATCAGGTTAAGGAGTAAGTTTCAAATAACTTGCTGTAAAATTTTTGAATATGAAAGAGAGTAAAGAGAATGTATTAGTTGCAGGTGCAAATGGTACTACCGGTAGAAAAATAATTGATCTGCTTAGTCAATCACAATATTTCAATCCTGTAGCAATGGTTAGAAAAGCAGAACAGCAACAATATTTTAAAGACAGAAATGTGGAAACTGTATTAGGAGATCTGGAAAACGATCTTTCTCATGTAGTGAATGGTGTAGATAAAGTGGTTTTCGCCGCAGGCTCAGGAGGAAATACTCCTGCCGAAAAAACTACACAAGTAGATCAGGAAGGTGCTAAAAAATTAATTGATGTTGCAAAAAAAGCGAATGTCAAAAAATTTGTGATGCTAAGTGCTATACATGCAGATAAGCCAGAATCTAACGAGAATTTGCAGCATTACCTTGAGGCGAAAAAAAATGCAGATGCGTATTTAAAATCCAGCGGACTTAATTATGCTATAGTGCGACCCGGAACTTTAACCAATGATGCCGGAACTGGTAAAATAGAACTTGACAACAGATTAGACCATATAGGCGAAATAAGCCGGGACGATGTGGCAAAAACAATTGTTACAGCCTTAAATGATGAGGTTGCACAAAATGCGACTTTCGAGATTCTAAAAGGTGATACACACATAGAAGAAGCTGTGAAAAAAGTAGCATAAAAGGCTCAGAAATCCTCCTTTTAATAGCAAAAATCCGGTTTTTATACCGGATTTTTTTTATTTCAATTTAAACTCTTCTATCTCTTATTTAGTATTTCTCAATTGCTGGAAGAAGCCAAAACAGCAGCGTTAGAGCGTTTTTTTCGCAAAGCAATTATAGACAGTGCAACAAGCACACCGCCAAAGGCCATAGCGGCGCCTACTAGTTCTGGCGAAGCATAGCCCAATCCCGCGGCAATAGGTAATCCCCCTAAGAAGGCACCGGTAGCGTTACCAATATTAAATCCTGCCTGGTTAACAGACGATGCGAGCATTTCAGACCCTCTTGATGCCTTAATCATAAGCATCTGTATAGGTGAAGCAGTAGAAAAGGCAATACCGCCGGTAAGAAAGGCCATAAGAATTGTTGCCCATTTTACAGGAGCTAAAACTGAAACTAACACCAAAGCAAAGGCCATTATGGCCAATAGAATAGCAGTAGCTTTTAAAGGAGAAACTTTATCTGCGAGTTTACCGCCTGCAAAATTCCCCACCGTCATGCCAATACCGGCAAGCATAAGTATAAAGGTTACATTATTATTACTAAACCCGCTTACTTCTGTTAGTAGTGGCGTGATGTAACTATACCACGCAAAGAAACCACCCGTACCTATGGCAGTAATACCAAGGATGAGCCAGGGCTCCAGATGTGTAAAGACCTTTAGATCATCAATTACTTTTGCAGGCTTATTTTTTGCTAGGTTAGGCATCCATATAAAGATCGCTGTTATAGCAAGTAAGCCGATGACAGCAACCATGACAAATGTATAGCGCCAGGAGATATTATGACCTACGTAAGTACCAATGGGAATCCCAATGATGTTTGCGAATGTTAGTCCGCTAAGCATGACAGCTACTGCACTGGCGGCTTTATTTTTTTCTACCAGTCTGCTTGCAACCACAGCGCCTACACCAAAAAAGGCGCCATGTGGCAATCCCGAAAATAGTCTGGTAATTAGCATCACCTCGTAGCTGGGCGCAAAAATTGACATAGCATTAAAGCAGGTAAAAGCAGTCATTAATGCTAATAACAACTTCTTAGGCGGAAAGTTACCGGCAAGCATTACAAGAATGGGTGCGCCAATTACAACGCCTAAAGCATAAGCAGAGATAAAATGGCCAGCCTGTGGAATCGTAATATTTAGATCCTGAGCTACGTCGGGAAGAATTCCCATCATGACAAATTCAGTCATTCCTATACCAAAACCTCCTACTGCAAGTGAAATAAGTCCTTTATGTATCGACACAATTATTGTTTTAGTTTTTAAAAAGCCGCAAAAATACAGCATTTAAATGGGTACAGATAAAATATATTTAATGATAAGATAATCAATACGATAAATGTTGTTTTCTTTTAACCTATATCTTGACATTTTAAACTATAAACGTGCAATTAATGTTTAGCTATGGAAAGGAAACTACTCAAAACTGTTGATAAAGAGCAAGAAGTACATCAGGATGATACTTCTCATGCGTTTTATGAAATTAAGGCGGTACACAAGAAAGGCAGAAAGATAAAAATCATAAATAATTGTGCGCCTGGGCAACCGCTGGAATTAAGAATAAAGCAACTGCTGCCTTTTTACAAGAATAAGGTTCATATTTACGAGAAGACCGCAGGCAAAATAGGTCACATTAAAATTGAAAATTTTGAGCTTGCTAAAGATATTTATATGGGTAAATACGAATGCCGCTTTTCGCACTGGTTTGACGATGGAGAGTTTTTTGAAGCTTACATAAAATTGTATAGTCTTTCTGAGAATTTAGATGAATAAACCACAGTTCAATGGTAATTAAAACTTTAAGCTTCTTTATTACGTATATAAAAGGTGATGAGAGAAGTTCTTATAAATATAGAGCACAGTTTTAAGGAGAAAATGAAAATATTAAAAGATCAAAATATTTTCAATCACCATTCTTATATTAATGCGATTAATAAAGATACTCCCCTAAGTGTGCGTATGGCTTATTCAATTGCTGTTTTAGATGGTTACTGTAAGTTGTTGAAGTATTTTATTGCAAAGAAAGAGAAGCGCGACTTTGTCTATAGTGAAGAGCTTGAGAATTATTACAAGAAGGAGGAAGGTATATTTTACAGAATACCACATTTAGATCTTTACAAGCAAAAAACAGAACATGAATTTGTGATATTGATTTATGACGAAATTTTAAAACTGGAGAATAGTTTAAAGGTAGAACTGTAGATACGACACCAGATAAAATAAAAAAATGCTGAAGATAATTTCTTCAGCATTTTTTC
>TARA_R110002020_G_scaffold454448_6_pt1 | contig 179316 bp, 154 predicted proteins | sample TARA_R110002020 | Tara Oceans TARA_R110002020 (sample SAMEA4396489) | marine metagenome | biome: Westerlies Biome; feature: [MES] marine water layer (ENVO:01000295) within the mesopelagic zone...; material: water (ENVO:00002006), including particulate matter (ENVO:01000060)... | reverse complement strand
TGCGTTGTCCCTTTGCTACACGAACAGTAGGAAATGTTTTAAAATTATTATAGGGTTCTGCTGCAAGATGAAATGGATCTATCATTGTTAAGCCGCCTATCATTGCTGTATTTTGTATAAATTTTCTTCTTTGCATTTCTGTTCTATCTTTAAAATTATAATTGACTAAAAAGTGTGCTATATCGTTATGCTCTTCGCAGATTCCTGATTATACTTCTTACTTATCCAGCTTCCGTAAATAGCAACTAATAAAAAGCATAAAGCAGGAAGAATAAATGAGAAGTTTATCTCACTTACGCCTAAAATTTTAATATCGTTAACTGCGACACCTCCCATATCTATAATCATTCCCTGAAACTTAGGTAATAAAGCGCCTCCTACGATAGCCATCACCAGACCTGCAGCCCCTATTTTAGATTCATCTTCTTTAAGACCTGTAAGAGCAATTCCATAAATTGTAGGAAACATTATAGATAAAAATAAAGATACGGCTACAAGGCAATACATCCCCACTACTCCCTCAATGGCAATTACACCTAAAGTGGATATACCCCCTAAGGCTGCAAAATAGAAAAGTAATTTACCCGAATTGATAAATTTTAATAGATAAGTACCTATCGCCCGACCCACAGTAAAAAGAATAAATGCAACTAATTGATAACTGGCAGCTACATCGCTGGCAATCCCCATTGATTCTGCATATTGATAAATATACGTCCAGCACATAATTTGTGCACCCATATAAAGAACTAATGAAAGTACGCCCAAATAGTACTTATTGTTACTCATAAGTTTACTAAAAGTATTTTTAAGGCTGGGAATACCGCCCTCTTCTTTTGCCTGTGGCATTTTATTAACCGCAATTAGGACAAATATTATAAGAACAACAATTCCTAAAATTACGTATGGATCGCGTATAACCATCAAATCAGAGGTTCTTATTAAAACTTTTTTTGCTTCTTCTAAAGTACCATAATTGTCAATATCGTCTGATCTTAGAAGGTCAAGAACAAAAAATTTAGCCACCATCAATCCGGCGATTAACCCTACAGGATTAAAAGCCTGTGCCAAATTTAAACGTCTGGTAGCTGTACTTTCTGAGCCCATTGCTAATATATATGGGTTTGCCGTTGTCTCTAAAAATGCCAAACCAAAAGTAAGTACATAAAGACCTAAACAAAAAAACCAAAATTGCTCTGTTGTAGCGGCTGGATAAAAAAGCAGTGCTCCTAAAGCATACAAGCCAAGACCGATCAATACGCCTGTTTTATAAGAAAATTTTCTAACAAACAAAGCGGCAGGAAGTGCCATACAAAAATAACCTCCATAAAAAGCCATCTGTACCCATGCCGCCTGCGAATTTGTAAGCTCCAGCACCTTTTTAAATGCCTGAACCATAGGATCTGTCACGGCATTTGCAAAACCCCACAGCGCAAAAAGAGACGTTACTAAAATAAATGGTAATAAAACCTTTTTTGAAACTACAGGAGTAATCTTAGGCTCTGTCATAATAAAATAAATAGTTAACGTAAAAATATCTTTGAATTCGAAGACAATTTACTAAAACGATTTAGTAAATTGGTTTTTTTCACAAAAAAAATGATTTTAAGACATCATTATTTAAAAAAACAGCTTAATATTAATGTGGTTGACAAATTTAAACTACAGATTATTACCACTTATGATTTTGAAATGGGGATACAATATCAATAATATAATGGGTACACTTCACATTTCGAATACATTGTGACTATAATTATTAAAAAATTAAATTTTAAATTTATTAACAATTCACTTCTGAAAAAATGAAAAATGAATAATCTTAGAAATTTCGGCTTCTTCCTGCTTTTACCTCTTTTTACACTTTATGCCCAAAACCGAGAGTTTAAAGTGGAAAAACGTTTTATAAATCTTCCGGTGCAGAATCAACTTAACACTCAACACCTACAAGTTTTAGTAGGAGATACAATCTATCGTGAATTTGATATTCAATTAGCCGAATCTGATCCCGATTTTTGGGTACCTCTGGACATGAAAGACTACCAAGGCAAAAGTGTCACAATTAAAGCTGAGAAACCTTCCAAAAAAGGTTTAGATCTTATATATCAGTCTGAGCAAATTGCAGGATACGATTCTTTATATACTGAAAGATTGCGCCCTCAGATCCATTTTACTTCGCAACGCGGTTGGATAAATGACCCTAATGGTCTCGTCTACAATAATGGTGAGTATCACTTATATTATCAACATAATCCTTTTGGCTGGAGCTGGGGTAATATGCATTGGGGCAACGCAGTGAGTAAAGATCTTGTACATTGGAAAGAATTACCTACAGCTCTATACCCTCCAACTTATCAGGACATGGCTTTTTCTGGTTCTGCAGTGATTGACACACAAAACACTTCAGGTTTCTCAAGTAATGATACCCCACCATTAGTAGTGGCTTTTACAAGTACTGGCAGAGGTGAATGTATTGTTTACAGTCTCGATAATGGCCGTACTTTTAAAGAATATGCAAACAACCCCGTATTAAAACATCAAGGAAGAGATCCTAAAATATTTTGGTATGCTCCTGATAAACATTGGGTGATGGTTGTATACAATGAATTACCTACAACTGATAAAGAAGGTAAAGAATCGCATATAAAATCATTTCAAATTCATACATCTATTGATTTGAAGAATTGGGAATATCAATCAGAGATTTTAGATTTTTATGAATGCCCAGAACTTTTTGAACTTCCAATAGATGATAATCCAAAAAACAGCAAGTGGGTTATGTATGGAGCTGATGGGCAGTATTTTATTGGAGATTTTAATGGAAAGATTTTTACTCCACAAACTCCTAAATATCAGTATAAAACAGGAAATGCTTATGCTTCTCAAACATATAACAATACACCAGATGGAAAACGTATACAAATGTCTTGGGGAAACGGAATTGAGTCTAAAGGAATGCCATTTAATCAACTAATGCTTTTCCCAACAGAATTGAAACTTCGTACCACAGATGAGGGCGTTCGCATGTTCCCCAAACCCATAGATGCGATAAATGCTCTACATAAGGATAAACATATGTGGGAAAATGTAATTCTCTCTAATAATAAACCACTTTCAACTAATGTTGCTCTTGATGTTATGCATCTTATTGCAGAATTCAATGTTGATAGTAATGCCAATTTTGGAATGGACATAAATGGTTTTAACATAGATTACAATGCTAAAGAACAAAAATTGAATGATGTTGAAGTGAAACCAATTAATGGCAAGTTAAAACTGGAAATTATAGTAGATCGTACAAGTATAGAAATTTTCGCAAATGATGGTAGAGCCTATATTGTAAAACCACATATAGCAAAAACAAATAATTTGCACGTCAACGCTTATTCTAATGCTAAGGAGGAAGGCACAAGATTGAACAAATTTGCCATTTATGAAATGAAATCGATTTGGGAGTAAAAAGGTTTTAGCTGTTAAAACGTAAATAAATTCTTTAATCGAAATATTTCTTTTCTCTAACTATCAACCTGAGCATAAAGAAATATTGGGACTTTTACGGTCGATTTTAACCCATAATTCACCGATTTTTATAGTCCAAAAATCACCTGAAAATTACTTAAAAATGGGTAAAACAGGCATAAAATCAGCTTAGTATTTAATCAAGAACACCAAGTCAAGATCTTCAGTTTCACACATATTATTGCATAGTATTAACCTACTCTTACTGAATGACTGAGATTTGAAGAGAAATACATACATTTTAAAAAGTTTATCGCAATAGAAGTTTTCTTCATATGGTGCATTTAAAAGAAGAATGGCTCTGGTGTCTCACTTACTATTGCACTTACTTTTTTTATCTAATCTTGAATCAAAGAAAAACCTCAAATAATTAGATTGCTAAGTTTTATAAGGTCTTCTATATTTTAATAAATTTCGAGAAAACTAAAGGCTAAGCTTATTTAGAAAAATTTCTTCCTTTTTTTAGCTTCACGTGTAACCTTTTTATAAATCCTGACTATATAGTTGTGAAGGATAACTAACCAATTACCTTGAAAGCATTTACAGACGAACAATTAATGCGGCAGGTTGCCACCGGAAATCTGGAAGCTCTTCCGGTTCTTTTTGAACGGCATCATAAGCACGTCTATAATTTCTTGTTTAAAATGTCACGCGACCAGATGTTGAGTGAAGACCTAACGCAGGAAGTTTTTTATAAGGTAATCAAGTACAAGGAATCCTATCGCGAGGGGAATTTTATCAGTTGGTTGTTTACCATCGCCCGCAACAGTTTGTCCAGTTATTACACGCGTAAAAAAGAAAACCACACGTATCTTGACGCTGTGGCCTATAAAATAAGTGAAGCGGAAACGGAAGATTATTCGCACCTCGATATGGCTTTGCAAAAACTAGATCCTTCAGATCGGGAATTGATCATCTTAAATCGGCTTCAGGAGATCAAGTATAATGAGCTGGCCGAAATTACAAACAGTACACCCGGAGCGGTAAAGACCAAAGTAAGCCGGGCATTAAAAAAATTAAGGGTTATTTATTTTCAAACCATATAGCAGATGAAAACGGAACATGTTTCAGCTTTATTACCCGATTATCTCGACAACAACCTGGATCAAAACCGGCGAGAAATAGTAGAAATCCATTTAAAAGGGTGTGATTCCTGCCAGAAAGAGCTTGAAGAACTTCGGCAGTTGTTTACCGCTTTTAAAACAGAACCTCAGGAAGAAGTCCCCGCTTCGGTTTCGGCTAATTTTTATGCCATGCTGGAAGAAGAAAAAGCGAAGCAAACAAACATAATTTCGCTTAAAGCGAAATCAAAACCTGCTCAACATTGGATCCCTGAATTCCTAAAAATCGCTGCGGCAATTGCCTTGATTATTGGCGCTTATTTCTTCGGAAAAAACCAGGAGCAAACTGCAACCCATCAAACAATTGCCTCTTTGGAAACCAAAAACGAGGGTTTTAAACAAACCGCGATGCTTTCGCTGATGGAAAACCAATCTGCCAGCAAGCGCATACAAGGCGTGAATTATATTGACCAGTTCAGCAAACCAGATGAGGCGATTATGCAGGCGCTTATTGACAGGATGCTGCATGATGAAAATACAAACGTGCGCCTTACAGCCACCGAAGCTTTAGAGAAATTTACCACTTCAGAACAGGTAAAAAATGCTTTTATCACCGCCCTAGAGCAGGAAACAGACCCGGGAATTCAGATTAAAATCATTCAGATTTTGGTCAAAATCCAGGAGAAAAAAGCTGTAAAACCTATGCAACGCTTGCTGGAAACAGACAACACCCAACCCTTTGTAAAAGATCAGATTAAATCCCTAATGCCGGGGATGTTGTAATACACATTCATCATTTTAAAAATCAAACATTTATGAAATCATTTAAATTTTTATTGTTCGCTCTTTTTATCGGCTTTGCCGTACACGCTCAGGAATATACCACTTCGCTGGATGGCGTAAATTGGGTTAAAATTGAATCGCGATCAAAAATCACCGTAAAGACCCATTCCCAAAACCAACTCCTGATTCAGCCTGAAAAAAGTTTTAAAATCCCTGAGAAAGCCAAAGGATTAAAACTCGTAGGTGACGGCGTGGCCAATACCGATATTGGGTTTTCGGTCATTAAGGATGGTAATAACCTGCTGGTTAAAAATCTACGCAACACAGATAATGGAGAGACCGTGATTTATTTGCCTGCCTCGCAAAATATTTCGGTAAAAAGCAGCGGGTTGCATAATATTGAAGTTAGTGGTTTTACCGGGGAGATCGAAGCCAATGCAGATGTTACCGGAGCGATTACCATTTCAGACGTTACCGGCCCCATCACAGCACATACCAATACCGGAAAAGTAGAAGTCATTTTTAATAAAGTCAATCAATCCTCCCCCATTTCTATTTCTACGGCAACAGGGGAAGTTGATGTAACACTTCCGGCATATACCCCCGCCGATCTTTCGCTCAACTCTACCATGGGAGAAATCTACACCAATTTTGACCTGAGCCTTCCCGACAAAAATGGTCTAAAAGCCATTTCGACTAAAAAAGTAGTGGGTTCTATCAATGATGGTGGGGTAAAAATTCAGCTAAATTCAGCTACCGGAAATATTTATCTGCGAAAGAAATAAAACCCGATTACACTATATCGAATCATCAACTAAATCAAAAAACTATGAAAACAGTTATCACCTTTCTCGTTTTAGCCTTGCTCACCCCGTTTATTTATGCACAACGCAGCATCGAAAAATCCCTCGATTATAAAGATCAGCACATCGAGTTTGATCTAAAGTTTGCTGAAAATATCACGCTTAAAGTTTGGGACAAACCCATGGTGGAAATTAAAGGCAGCATTACCACTTTAGACAACAAATACCTTGATTTATACAAATTAGAGGTCGATGAAAGTTCATCAATTCTAAAAATCACCGCTAATCCTGAAGCTATTTTTAAGAAATTTAATGAAGATCGTGAGCAGGATAAGAATAACTTTTACCTCAATGATTATAAATACAAGGCGCAGTACACGGTTTATGTGCCCCGCAAAGCCACGCTTAAAATAAGCAGCATCAACGGGAGCCTGCAAGCAGATGTGGTCGATGGGGAGTTTTATGCCGATCTGATCAATGGGAGCATCCTGATTAAAAAATATAGTGGGATCCTAAATTTATCGACCATTAACGGTGAGATAGACCTGCAAATGAGCAACACCAAGATGACAGCAGAAACTTTACAAGGACAGATCTACGCCGATGAAAAACTTGCGCTTAACAGCATTGATAAAGTGATGGGGCAACAAGTAGAAGGAAGTTTTGACCAAGCCGCAAATAGCTTAAGCTTAAAAACCATAAACGGAAATATTTATTTACGAAAGTAAAACCTCCATTAAGGCACAGTAATCAAACAGCTGGGAACAAAGCCAATATGGGAGAATTAAATCTCCGCAGGGTTAAAACAGTAGATTGATTGCCGTGCCTTTTCCTTCGGTGCTTATTTTTCCGCATGAAACTGAAGGGTAACAGCTTTATCTACCAAAGTGGGTTGCCTGAGGCTGTTTATACTTTTTAAAAGTTCGCTTACTTGTACTGTGCTGAGATTTAAGTGTGTTACCTTATCGAGGCTGCGGTAGGTTTGAGCAAATTTCATGTGTCATCACTCTGAGCAGCTTTTTCCAAGCTTTACTCTCGTTCCGGTTTAAAGTCTCGTCAATATTTTGTCATACAATCAATTTAAACGATTCGTTTTCCACCTAAAAAACCGCGTCTGAAATTAGCACTTTCATTTGTTCATTTTTCACGGTAAGGGTAACCGGCTAAGCAGTGGAATGGTACAATAGATAATGACACAAAATTATCCGCAATAGCGAAAGATTTTTTTGGCGATGATAATAGAGTAAAAATTAAGTGTATAGATGGCAGCCAATGGATTAAAAATTACGCTGGTGAAAATTTTGATCTGATTTTCGCAGATGCCTGGCCCGGAAAATACAGTGAGATAGATGAAATTCTTGCTTTGGTAAAAGTTGGTGGTTATTATGTGATTGATGATATGATGCCTCAACCTAACTGCCCAGAAAATCACTCTAAATTGGTAGAAAATCTGGTAAAATATCTCAAAAATCGATTAGATTTTGCCATAACCCAGTTAGACTGGTCAACAGGTGTTATTATTGCCACTCGTCTGGTATAAATTACTTGTATTCAAATTATTAAATTCAAAAAAAGTCGCAATCGCAATGTGGTGCATTGGTTTTGGGATTAACATTAGTGTCGCAACTACCCACATAGCCGCAAGATGAGTTCTCTCTTGCACATATTGAACCAGTTGTATAGGTTTTAGTCCCGATAATACAGGGAGATATTGACGTGCATTGAATTTGTGCACATGTTGAAGCTGATGCTGTACTTACGTAAATAAAGCTAATAAGAATTCCTATTAAAATCCCAATTAGCAACCACGGCCATTTTGAGCTCTTAGATGCAGTCTTTTCAGATTCCATAATAAATAATATTAAAGAGATTACTAAGGAGTCATACACATCAAGTGTTACAACTTACACTGTTAAGAAAGCAGCGCAGAATGAAAGGATGAGGGATATGCCTGTAAGTAAGAGAAATAAGAGGGAAAAGCAGAATCCTGTTTTACAAGAATTTAATTAATCATAATTATTTGATAATCATAAATTTACGAAATTATTTTAAATGAATATCATCAAATATCAAAAATTGAGATTCATCAGTTTTACTCAATAACGGCGCTTTAAGCGAAAAAACAGCCAAGACGATCAGTATTGAGACAGGCATTTAAAATCCACTTTTATAGATGGCTTTCAATTATCTTTGCCATATTTTATTTGCAACTACTTTGAAAGATCTCTTACTCATTACTCCTCCATTTACGCAATTAAATACGCCCTACCCTGCCACGGCTTATTTAAAAGGATTTTTGAATACCAAAAACATTTCGTCATTTCAAATGGATCTGGGAATTGAGGTCATTCTTGAGCTTTTTTCTAAAAAAACATTTACTCAATTATTTAATATCGCTTTCGCAAAAGGCTCCATTCATTCTCAAAACTGTCAACGCATTTATGCTTTAAGAAATGATTACCTACAACCGCTGGATGAGATAATCTCCTTTTTACAGGGTAAAAACCCAACTTTTGCCAGACAAATCTGCACAGATAATTTTCTGCCCCAAGCTTCCCGTTTTGATCAGCTTGATGATATGGAATGGGCTTTTGGCAATATGGGCATGCAAGATAAAGCTAAACATCTGGCTACACTTTATCTTGAAGATCTTTCAGATTTTATTATTGAATGTATCGACGATAATTTTGGTTTTAGTCGCTATGCAGAACGACTGGGACAAAGTGCAAATTCATTTGATGAACTTTACCTTCAGCTACAACAAGAATGCACTTTCATAGATAAACTTACTTTAGAAATCCTAGAGAAGCGCTTACAGGAATTTCAACCTAAACTTGTTTGTTTTTCAGTCCCATTCCCCGGTAATTTATATAGCGCTTTTCGCAGTGCTCAACACATAAAAATCCGCTATCCTGACGTTAAAATCGCGATGGGCGGTGGTTTTCCAAATACAGAATTACGCTCCCTAACTGATAAGCGCGTTTTTGAATTTTTCGACTTCATCACACTTGATGATGGCGAACTTCCTATAGAATTGCTTCACAAAGCGGTTTGTAAAAGTGAAGCTGAAATACCAACTTTTAAACGCACTTATTTGCTAGAGAATTCCGCTGTTGTTTATAAGAATAACGCATTACAACCCGATTATAAACAGCAGGATCTGGGTACACCAGATTATTCAGATTTATTGCTGAAAGATTATATTTCGGTTATAGAAATTGCAAATCCCATGCACAGTTTATGGAGCGACGGCCGCTGGAACAAACTTACAATGGCGCATGGTTGCTATTGGGGAAAGTGTACTTTTTGTGATATTTCGCTTGATTATATTAAAATCTATGAACCAATAGCCGCCCGTTTGTTAGTTGATCGCATGGAGCAACTCATTGATCAAACTGGCGAAAATGGGTTTCATTTTGTAGATGAAGCTTCGCCGCCGGCATTGATGAAAGCACTCGCAATTGAAATTTTAAAACGAAAACTCACTGTCACCTGGTGGACGAACATCAGGTTCGAAAAGAACTTTACCGCAGATCTCTGTTTGTTGCTTAAAGCTTCCGGCTGTATCGCAGTTTCCGGCGGACTCGAAGTTGCTTCAGATCGTTTATTGAAATTGATCGATAAAGGCGTAACCGTAGAACAAGTCGCACAGGTAACACGCAATTTTACCGAAGCAAACATTATGGTCCATTCCTATTTAATGTACGGCTATCCCACGCAAACTGTGCAGGAAACTGTTGACAGTCTGGAGATGGTGCGACAGCTTTTTGAGTTGGGAATTATACAATCTGGCTTTTGGCATCAGTTCGCGCTTACAGCACACAGTCCGGTAGGTTTAAATCCTTCAGAATATGGAATTACACCAGACTATAAGAATATTTCGTTTGCAAATAATGACATTCAGTTTGTCGATAAAACCGGTATAGACCATTCAAAATTCAGCTTTGGATTAAAAAAATCGCTTTTTAATTATATGCACGGTATAGGTTTTGAAATTCAACTGCAGGATTGGTTTGACTTTAAAATTCCAAAGTCAACAATTAAATACAATTTTATTGAAAGCTGCCTGCAGACTACTCCTAATTTTAATATAAAACCAAATGCGCAAATCCTCTGGTTAGGTAATTTTCCCGCTGCTACAGCACAAACAAAATCAAAACGCGGACAAACCTGGGAGCAATTAAATCTCAATTTTCACAATAAAACTGAAAGCTTTCACATAATTTTAGATAAAGAAAAGGGAGAATGGTTTTTAGATATTTTAGGCAAAATAACCCCTCAAAATGAGCAAAAAACGACCTTTTCTGCACTAAAATCAGATTTTGAAAAGAGATTTGAAGATTTTGAGTTGTTTTGGTTTTCAAAACCATTACAGGTATTAAAAAACAATGGGCTACTTGTTTTGTAAGTTTAAAACCTCAAAAAAATCACTCAATTAAAGCCGAAAACCGGTTGAATTTAACCAAAAATCGATTTAACTTATAACATCAAAAAATTAACCATGAAAACTTTAGACCAGATCACAATAGAAGATCGCCTGCAAAAACTTGAAGGCTGGACGTACAGTGACAATGCGATTCACACTTCACTCGAGTTTGAAAATTTTAAAGAAGCTTTTGCAACTATGACGCGTATTGCCTTTGAGGCAGAAGTACAGAACCATCACCCAGACTGGAGCAACTCGTACAACGAACTAAAAATTTCGCTTTCAAGCCATGATGCCGGCGGCGTAACAGATCGAGATTTTAAACTGGCGCATACCATTGAAAGCATTATTGGCGGTTAAAAAGCTGATTTTTAGACTTAAATAGCGATATTTTTTATTAAAAGCGGCTTTTTTCTGAAAGTAAAAAAGAACCGTTTTAGATATATCCTTTTTTATAAATTTACGCCCGAAATAATATTACTATGGGAAGAGCATTCGAATTTAGAAAAGCACGTAAAATGAAGCGCTGGAGCGCTATGGCAAAAGCCTTTACCCGCATAGGTAAAGACATTGTGATGGCTGTAAAAGAAGGTGGTCCAGATCCTGATACCAACTCAAGACTACGCGCTGTAATACAAAATGCGAAGAGTGTAAACATGCCAAAAGACAACATTGAGCGCGCTATAAAACGTGCCAGTGATAAAAGTCTGGGTGAATATAAAGAAGTACTTTTTGAAGGATATGCGCCTCACGGTATTGCAATACTCATTGAGACAGCGACAGATAATAATAACCGTACTGTAGCAAACATACGTTCCTATTTTAACAAATGTAATGGTAACCTGGGTACATCAGGATCTGTTGAGTTTATGTTTGACCATACTTGTAATTTTAAAATTGCTGCAGAAGGTCTGGATGTTGAAGAGCTCGAACTTGAATTTATAGATTACGGTGCAGAAGAGGTTTTTCAGGATGAGGATGAAATATTTATCTATGCTCCTTTTGAAAGTTTTGGCGCTATACAATCTGCTTTAGAAGAAAAAGGAACAGAAATACTTTCTTCTGGTTTTGAACGCATCCCGCAGGTAACTAAAGCCCTTAGCCCGGAAGAAGCTGAAGATGTTGAGAAGCTGCTTGAAAAAATAGAAGAAGACGAAGACGTACAAAACGTATATCATTCTATGGATGAATCTTCATCATCGTCTAACGAGGATTAGTTAAGACACTTTATAAAATAAAAAACCCGATCTAAATTAGATCGGGTTTTTTTATTCTACTACTGATGAAATTACTTCGCGATATTTACCGCTCTGGTTTCTCGTATTACAGTCACTTTTACCTGACCGGGATAAGTCATATCAGTTTGTATTTTCTGCGAAATTTCAAACGAAAGTGAAGCTGCTTTCTCGTCGCTTACTTTCTCACTTTCTACAATTACTCTCAATTCACGTCCTGCCTGAATAGCGTAAGCTTTATTTACACCGCCAAAACCAAAGGCAATATCTTCAAGATCTTTTAATCGTTGTATGTAAGAATCTAACACCTGACGTCTTGCACCCGGTCTTGCACCGCTTATAGCATCACAAACCTGAACTATAGGTGCAAGTAAGCTTTTCATCTCGATCTCATCATGGTGAGCTCCTATTGCATTACAAACCTCAGGTTTCTCACCGTGTTTCTCTGCCCACTCCATACCTAATAAAGCATGAGGAAGTTCACTTTCAGTTTCAGGCACTTTACCTATGTCATGTAACAGTCCGGCGCGTTTTGCAAGTTTTGGGTTAACACCTAACTCCGCAGCCATAACTGAACATAGTTTAGCTACTTCTCTACTGTGTTGTAGCAGGTTTTGACCATAAGAAGAACGATATTTCATTCTACCTACTGCTTTTATCAATTCAGGATGCAGACCATGAATACCCAGATCAATAACCGTACGCTTACCTACTTCTACAATTTCCTGCTCTATCTGCTTAGTCGTCTTGTTTACCACCTCTTCTATACGAGCCGGGTGAATACGACCATCTGTAACTAATTTATGAAGTGAAAGTCTTGCAACCTCTCTTCGCACACTGTCAAAGCAGGATAGAATAATAGCTTCTGGTGTGTCATCTACTATAATCTCTACTCCTGTTGCTGCTTCAATAGCTCTAATGTTTCGTCCTTCACGACCAATGATGCGGCCTTTTACATCATCGCTTTCTAGGTTAAATACAGAAACGCAATTATCTATAGCTTCTTCTGTACCTATGCGCTGTATGGTGTTTAGGATTATCTTTTTAGCGTCTTGTTCTGCAGTAAGCTTAGCTTCTTCCATAGAAGTTTGTATGAAAGCCATAGCATCACTTTTTGCCTGATCTCTCAACGATTCTATAAGTTGCTCTTTTGCCTCCTCTGCGGGCAAACCCGAAATTACTTCTAACTGCTGTACTGTGCTAATGTGAAGTTTATCAATATCAGATTGCTTTTTCTCAATGTATTCAAGACGGTCGTTATAATCTTTAACCTTCTCTTCTATTTCCTGATTAAGCTTTTTGTTTTTGCTTAGTTCGTTACTTACCTGAGATTCTTTGTCACGCGTTCTTTTTTCTGCTTCAGATATTTTTTTATCTCTGCCATGAATTACTTTTTCATGTTCAGATTTTAACTCGATAAACTTTTCTTTTGCCTGAAGAATTTTGTCTTTTTTAATTGATTCTCCTTCTGTTTTTGCTTCTTTAATTATTTGATCTGCTTCTGTTCTTGCATTTTTCACAAGTTGTGAAGCGTTGTTTCGCTCAAGTAGTTTAGCGATTAAAAAGCCTATTGCCAGCGCAATGACTCCTACTATAAATAAAAGTACGGTATGTTCCATTTGGTGTTTGTATATATAAAAAAAGCCTACATTGGAAGCGAATTTTGTATAAACTCCTTAAATACAAGTTTAGGGCTAACAGGCTGATCAAGAATCCGTAGGTCCCTAAAAGGGAACGGCGCGCTTTTACAACCTCAACTCACCCTCCTTAAAGAATTCGTGTTGAGTTTATCAAAAAAATAACCAATGTAGGCAGTAATAATTCTATTTTAAAGAACGTCAGGACAAGTGGTTTTTTACTAAACTCTCAAGGCTTTCCAGTTGTCTGGCCGCCTCAACGTGATCTTTCTCACCGTCAATATCCTTTTGTATGGTCTTAGAAGCAAACTGTAAGGCACACATTGCCAGTACATCCTGCTTATCCCGAACAGCATAATTCTGCTCAAATTTCTTTATCATCTCCTCAATATCCTTAGCTGCTTTACGCAATCCTTCTTCCTGTTGAGGATTAATTGTTAACGGGTATACCCGGTCTGCTATAGATATCTTTATTTTTAGCTTATCAGACATACACTTACCTTAATCTGCCAGCTGTGCTATACACGCATCAATCTCGCGAATCATGGCATTTATTTTGAGCTTTGTTTCCCTCTTATGATCTTTACTGCCTAGCATAGCATTTGCTGCTTTAAGCGTGCTGTACTTTGCCTCCCAGTTTTCGAGGGTCTTCAGCATTAACTCATTTTGGCTTTTCAGATTTTCTTTTTCTTCCTGTAATGCCTCATGTTTCTGCTTTAGAATCTCATGCCTGTGAAGCAATTTACTAATAGTATTCTGCAAGGAATCAACACGTTCTAAAAGTTCACTCATATGCGGTACTATCAATGCTTGGTAAGACAAAGTTAACATTCGAGTACTAATAACCCAATACATTTAGAGTTAATTTTCAACATATACTGTAAATCTATAAGCGAGATATTATTTTTTAATGTTAAAGCAAAGGTGTAGAGCATATTGTATTTTAAGATGTCAATTGTTTCCAAAATTTTTATCTTGCAGTGCTATGAAAAATACCCTGTACCTCTTTGTATTATTACTTTCAACTATGCTTTCGGCGCAATCTTCACAGCCGGAAACAGAATTTATAAACCCTTTAAAAGTTCCGTTAGTTCTTGCCGGTAATTTTGGTGAACTGCGCAGTAACCACTTTCACAGTGGTCTCGATATTAAAACGCAACAACGCACAGGTCTCGAGGTGCTGGCAAGTGCTTCAGGTACAGTGAGCCGTATAAAAATACAACGCTATGGTTATGGCAAAGCATTATACATAGACCACCCTAACGGTTATACCACAGTGTATGCGCATCTTAAAAGATTCTCACCAGAAATTGAAGCATACGTTAAAAAAAGACAGTATGATAAAGAATCATATGCAATAGAAATCTTCCCTAAAGCTGGCGAATTAACCGTAACACAGGGTGAAGTTGTGGCTTACAGCGGAAATACCGGCGGTAGTGGCGGCCCGCATCTTCACTTTGAGATACGCGATAAAAACGCAAGACCCATGAACCCCATGCAATTTGGTATCAACATTGAAGATACCAGAGCGCCTGTTTTAAATGATCTTTTTGTTTATCCGTTGTCTGACAGCAGTGAAGTAAATAACTCTCAGCTTCCTCAAAAACTGAGGTTTACTAAGCAAAGTAATAACTCTTTTTTAAGTGAAAAAATAACCGCTTATGGCAAGATAGGTTTTGGTATTGGTGCGATAGATCAACAAAACGGAGCTAACAACCACAATGGGATCTATAAAGTTGAAACCTCTTTTAACGGCGAACAAAACGTTGAGATCATGATGGATAAGTTTTCTTTCGCAGAAACGAGATACATCAACCGCATGATAGATTATGAATATTTTGAAACCAAAAGGGACCGCGTTCAAAAATTGTTTGTAGAACGCAATAACCCATTGAGTATTTATAAAGAAGCTAGCGATAAAGGAGTGCTCAACCTGACCGAAGAAGGTTATGATTATGTTTATAATGTAAATATTTATGATTTTAAAGGCAATCGCACTTCTGTACTCGTGCCTATTACTGTAAAAAAGGACACTATTTTACAACCTAAAGAAATTGTAAAAACAGATTATTTCGCGCAAGCAGATCAAAACTTAAACATTAACCTAAATAAATACAGCGTCTACATCCCCAAAGGCGCTTTCTATGACGATTATTATCTTGATGTTTATGAGAAAGACAACAAGCTTCACTTGCATGAAGACATCATCCCGCTACAGAAAAGCGTAACCATAACCGCAGATATAAGCGAATACAAACCTGAAGATCGCGACAAACTGTATATAGGTTCTGTGGGTTATAATGATAAACTGTACTACACCGGTTCCCGCCTTAATGGCGATAAGTTAAGCGCCAGCACGCGCAATCTGGGCGATTATGCGATAGGAATAGATAATACCGGACCTAGAATTAAATCTGAAGGTCTTGAGGACGGAAAGTGGATGAGCAAATACAACACGCTTAAATTTAAAATTACAGATGACAAGTCTGGGATCAAAAGCTTCCGCGCTACTGTGAACGGAAAATTCATACTTATGGAGTATGATTATAAGACAGATCAACTTGTGCATGATTTTAGCGATGGCGTAGTAACAGATTCTGAAAACGACTTTAAGCTTATCGTTACAGATAATGTGGGAAATAGTTCTACATTTACGGCTAAGTTTTACCGAAAATAGCCTTCTTTTGAGAGATTTTAGCGCTTTTAGGGCGATTTTTTTACTGCTTATCTGCAGTGCTTCATGGGCGCAGAATGCCACCGTTAAAGGTATCGTATTTGATGAAAATCAAAATCCGCTGGGTGGTGTAAATATCACTTTCAATTCTGCAGGTACACAAAGTGACGATACCGGTTTTTACGAGATCGCAATCCCGGCAGACACAGAAACGACAATTACATTTACATACGTAGGTTTTAAACCGGTTTCGGCTAGTTTTTCGCTTAAAGCGAAAGAAGAAATAGAATTTAACCCCGTGCTCAATACTAAAGTGGAGCAAATAAACGCGGTAGTGATTTCGGCAGATAATCAATCCCGAATAGAAGGAATTGTTACTCTTTCTCCTGAAGTAATACGCAGAATTCCCGGTGCAAATCCCGGCGTTGAAAATTTACTGCAAACGCTACCCGGTGTAAACTCTAATAATGAACTAAGTACACAATACGCAGTACGCGGTGGTAATTATGATGAGAATCTGGTTTATGTAAATGAGATAGAGGTTTATCGTCCTTTTCTTGTTAGATCTGGTCAACAGGAAGGGTTGAGTTTTGTAAATACAGATCTGGTGCGTGATGTTAATTTTAGCGCGGGAGGTTTTCAGGCAAAATATGGCGATAAATTGTCTTCTGTGCTCGATATTTCATACAGAAGACCTACAGATTTTGGCGCTTCTGTAGATCTAAGTTTAATGGGTGCGAGCCTCTCTGCAGAAGGTTTGAGCAAAAACGGTCGCCTTTCTGCAATTGTAGGTGCCAGGTATCGCGATAATAGTTTGCTGGTAGATGCAAAGCAAACACAAACTAACTTTAAGCCTCGCTTTACAGACGTACAGACTTATTTAAGTTACTTAGTAAACGATAAGCTAGAAATAGGCTTTTTAGGAAATATTGCCATTAACAAATACGATTATGAGCCGCTCACCAGACAAACAAACTTTGGTACGTTGGCAGATCCTAAAGCGCTTCTGGTGTTCTATGAAGGACAGGAACAAGACAAATACGAAACGTATTTTGGTGCTTTAAAAGCAACTTATGCTGCTTCAGAAAATTTGACCTTAAAACTAATAACTTCTGCTTACCAAACTCAGGAGCAGGAATATTATGATATATTGGCTCAGTACAGATTGGGCACGCCAAATACTTCTATAGGTGACGAAGATCTGGGTGAGGTAGAATTTACTGAAGGTGTGGGCGCGCAGCTTACACATGCGCGTAACGATCTTGATGCTTTTATCATAAATATTGAGCATAAAGGTCAATATAAAATTGATGACTCACAGCTGGACTGGGGCATAAAATATACCCGTGAAGATATACGCGACCGTTTACAGGAATATGAAATTATAGATTCTGCCGGATTCTCAATACGCCCTCCCCTGCCGGATTTTGCAAATGATCAACCATACACAGCATATAGTTCGCCTATTGTTCCTTTTACCGCTTCAAGAGCGAAAAATGACGTGCAGATAAATAGAATTTCAGGTTATGCACAATACAGCAAACGCATAGATCTGGGTGATAATGAAGGATGGTTTAATCTGGGCGTACGTGCGCACAACTGGACGGTGAGCGGGCAAGATATTTCTTCAGTAACGCAGACAGTTTTTAGCCCGAGAGGGCAATTTAGCTTAAAGCCAAACTGGAAGCAGGATATGGTATTTCGTCTTGCGGGAGGAGTTTATTATCAACCCCCTTTTTACAGAGAATTAAGAGACTCTCTGGGTACGGTTAGGCCCGAAGTAAAAGCTCAACGATCTATACATATGGTAGCAGGTCACGACTGGAGTTTTAAATTAGCAGATCGCCCGTTTAAACTGGTTTCTGAAGTTTACTACAAGAAGCTCACAGATTTAAACCCATATACGCTTGAGAACGTTAGAATACGCTACAGAGCCAGAAATAATGCTGAAGCTTATGCTTATGGAATTGACATACGCCTCAACGGAGAATTTGTTCCCGGCACCGAAAGTTGGGTGAGTCTGGGTTATCTTAAAACCGAAGAAAACATAGAAGATCGCGGTTATATCGCAAGACCAACAGACCAACGTTTAAAAGTAGGCGCTTTGTTTCAGGATTATGTACCTAATATTCCCAGTTTAAAAATGTACCTGAATATGGTTTATCAATCTGGTTTGCCCGGCGGGTCACCACGATATGCAGATCCTTATGATTACCAAAGTACATTGCCGTTCTACTTTAGAGCAGATGCAGGTTTCTCATACGTCTTTACAGATGCACAAAAAACATTTCCTGAAGGACATTGGTTAAATCCCTTTAAAGATTTGTCTATAGGTTTTGAGATTTTTAATGTATTTGATCGCCAGAACAGTATTACAAATACTTATGTGCGCGATGCATCAACAAGACAGCAATATGCCATCCCTAATTTCTTATCTCCTCGCGTTTTTAATGTAAGAATGAGTGCCCGATTTTAGCCATTTTTAACCGAAAAAGCCCCTAAAACACCGGATTTTTATCGCCTAATCTTCTATAAATTCTTTCAGGGTTTTTACTACGTAATCTACCTCTTCCTTCGTATTGTAATGTGAGAATGAAAATCGTACAGACGGTTTTACTTTGTCTTCTTCATTTAAAAAAGCCTCTAGCACGTGACTGCCCTGGTCGCTTCCACTCTGGCAGGCGCTTCCTTTAGAACACGCTATACCTTTTAAATCAAGTTGAAACAAAAGCATTAATGATTTCTCTGGCGGAATAGGTAAACATGCATTTACCAGTGTGTAGGTACTTTTAGAATTATCTGCACAATTACCGTTGAATTTTACACCTGGTATTGCAGCTGAAAGTTCGTTGACGAAATATGCTTTAATACTTTCAATCTGCCTGCGTTCTTCATCAAGATTTTTATACGCATACTTTAAGGCTTCCTCAAGGCCAACGATATTATGAACAGATTCTGTACCGGCACGTGCGCCACGCTCTTGCCCACCACCAAAGATCATAGGTTTTAATCCGCTGTTTTTTTCGATATAAGCGAAACCAACTCCCTTTGGCCCATGAAATTTATGTGCACTTGCAGCCATAAAATTCACCGGTATTTCTTTTAATTTAAGATCATAATGCCCTACCGACTGAACCATGTCACTATGAAAATAAGCGCCATATTGTTTGCATAACTTCCCTACGCCTTCCACATCGAGAATATTCCCTACTTCATTATTCACGTGCATAAGACTAACCAGAGTTTTATCATCAGTAGAAGCTAAAAGCTGGCCAAGGTGCAAAGTATCAACGCTGCCGCACTCTTTTATTTTGACATAAGAAACCTTCAGGTCTTTATATTCTTTCTCCAGTTGCTCTACGATATGCAATACAGCATGATGCTCAATTGGGCTTGTAATTAAATGCTTTACTCCCAGATCACGCACAGCGCTGTTAAGAACCAGATTATCTGCTTCTGTACCTCCAGAGGTAAAAATGATCTCTGCAGCGGTTACTCCCATAAAAGTTGCAACAGTTTTACGTGCGTTCTCAATAAGACTTTTTGCTTTGCGCCCTACAGCATGAGAAGATGAGGGGTTGCCCGGCACTTCTCGCATCACATTTATCATTCGTTCTAGAACCTCTGGGCGTATTGCAGTTGTGGCTGCATTATCAAAATAGATAGGAGTCATTAAATTTTAACTTTAGGAGCCCAAAATTACAGAGAATAAAATTATTTCATACCCCAATCGTTTGTAAAGTACAATTCAGCTATTTTTGCTCTAAATTTTACCGATTTATGCAACGTTTTTGGGGATTTTTAATATTGGCATTATCAGTTATTTCTTGTGATGATGGCGACCTTATAGTAACAAATTTTGATTTTTCAGAGGTTAGCGTGGCTATGTGCAGCACCGTAGACAACACTACAACTTCATCTGTAAATTATGTATTCTACAAGATCAACAATGATACTAATGAGAGCTTGTCTTTTGAACTCTCTACAGATGAGCCTATTTTAACTTCAAGAAGTCTTGATACGCCATACAGTTTTAACCTTGGTTCTTCTTCTAATGCAATTAGCTATAGAATGTATGATGCAGATATCGCCAGTGATTATTTCTGTAACGCTATCCCGCCTGCAGCGCCTAAAGTCAACGAAGAATACATAAGCCAGGAAGGAATTGTCACAATAAGTACAACAGGAACAGAAGATGATAACGATGGCATCGCCGCAGAATTTGAGCTGCTGCTTGATGGTAAAGAAGATTATGACGGCGACGGTTTGCCAAATACCTATGATAATGATGATGATGGTGATAATGTGCCCACAAATGCCGAAGGCTTAAAATTTAATACAGACGGAAGTATAAATATTGCAGAATCACGTGACACAGATAAAGACGGTATTCTGGATTATCTGGATGAAGATGATGATGGTGATGGCGTTCTAACCAGAAATGAAGATCCTGATAAAGATCTTAATCCTGCTAATGACCGTACAGACCAAAATGCGGCCGCAGATTATTTGAATCCCTTAATCGCGGTAGACTACAATATTAATAAATACCGTGTGCATACATATCAGTTTAAGAATATTCTGGTTTATATAAACTTAAGCAATATAGTTTTTCAGAATCAAAGCGGAGATGAGACCATACGCCAGCAAAGTCTCGACTTTGGTGAATATAAGCCTGGGCCTAAAACCGACACTATAACACCGGTTTTCAATAAATAATCAGGAATTCTGAAGAATATAAATTTCAGTTGCTCCCTGCCCATATTTACTATAATCTGCATCATAGAATTTCACATTAGAATATCTGGAAAACAGATATTCTAATTCAGCACGTAAGACGCCCTCTCCTATGCCATGTATAAAAACAACTTTCTGAATACGCTTTTTAATGGCAAATTCTAATTGTCGTCTTGCAGTATCAACCTGAAGTGTTAGCATGTCGTGGTTAGACATTCCTCTTGTTTTAGAAGTAAGATGATGAATATGCAGGTCAACCTCCATAGGCGGCAGATTGCGTTCTTTAGGTTTTACACGCTGTGATTTTTTCTTAACGACGGCCTTCTCTTTAATTGCATTTTCAATTTCATCGTTTTTAGGATGTGGTATTTCAAAATCATCTGCAGCAATAAGTTCAGCTTCATCTGCTTCAATCTCAAAGCCATCCTCAGTTTCTACCCAAATACGATGTTTATCAATTCGGCATATTTTCCCGCTTAGATCATCATTTATAAAAAGTACTTTTTGACCTTTCTTAAAGCTTTTCATCGATTATTATTAATGCTATACCAGTGAGACATCAAAATTATCAGTAAATAACCAACATAAAAAATAAATCCTTATTTTTGCCTTAAATAGTTAATTATGAAAAAGTTTTACCCCAAATTTTTCTTTTTATTACTTCCTATTGCAGCAAGTGCTCAATTATACGTGCAACCCAATCCTGCTTCTACACCAGATGATGAGGTTTATGTATATGTAAAAGATGAAATTTTATTTGTTGAGCAGGAAGTAAATCTGCAATATGACGAAAACGCCCTTAAAGAAGGGAATATCTATCTACGTGACGAAGGACAATTAATACAAGGTAATTCTAATAGTCCTAATGAAGGTGAGGGAGTCATTTCTGTTTTTCAGGAAGGGATAGCAAATCAATGGGATTATCAGTTCTGGACATCACCAGTAGGAGATCCTTTGGGAACTCCGATAGAACCAGATCCTAGTTTTAATACTTCTAATGTTACTTTTAATACAGATCTTGGCACTTCTGGAGGAGCTATTTACTATCCAAAAGATGGTCCTAATGGTATAGTTAGCAACATAGCCCGATACACAAATGGGTACAGCGGTACTTACGATGGATTTGATATGCTAATTGCTAATTACTGGATCTATAAATACATTGCCGAAGATTCTTATTCAGGATGGCAACAAGTAAAAAGTGGCGGTGATATAAATCCCGGTGAAGGTTTTACTATGAAGGGATTAAATGAAGTGGGCAATCCGATAGCCTATGATTTTAGAGGCAGACCCAATAATGGTAATATTAGTGTAGAGGTCAAGACAGACCAAACTACATTAGTGGGCAACCCATATCCTTCTGCAATGAACCTGAGCTTTTATCTCCTGTCTAATTCTGGGGATGCTAACGTTGCTAATTGTGGGGATGGTACATACACTCCTACTCCTGTAGGAAACACAATTACAGGTATTGCTTATTTCTGGGAGTCTGATCCCGGTGTGAAATCTCATTACCTGACAGATTACCAAGGTGGCTATGGGGCTTTTAGTCCGCTGGCATCATGTGCTTCTCCCGGAGACTACACTGCCGCAAGTTTTAGTATGTACGACAGATATGGTGCTCCTACAGGTGGTGGGAGTTCAGGAGACGGAACAATAAAAAGACATTTTGCGCCCGTAGGACAAGGTTTTATGGTGGTAGGTACTGCTGATGGTTCTGTTACTGCTAAAAATGAATTTCGTGTCTATGTGAAAGAGAAAGATGGCAATTCACAATTCAAGTCTAAAGACGTTGTTGATAAGGATAATACAAAATCTTTAAAACTTAAACCAGGCTCAATTAGTTATAACAAGAGTGGTGAATTAATCATGCCTATTTTTAAAATTAAAATTGAGATTAACAATCAATATACACGTCATTTAACAACGGCTCTATTTGACGACGCTACAGATGGTTATGACAGAGCAGGCGATGCTATGAATATTTCAGAACTTGATACTGATGTTAATTATCTAATAGCAAAAGATGATAATCCTTATATGATTAATGTGCTGCCGTATAATGTTGATAAGACACTTCCGCTTAAAATAAATGGTGGCAGTTCTAAAAACCATTTCAACGTAAAGGTAGACGATATCAATTTTGATATAGATGGTATTTGGCTACACGACCTTAAGACGGGTGAGTATTTTGACATTCTTTATAGTGCACATGCATTTGATTTACCTAAAGGCACTTTTAATGACCGCTTTGAAATTACTTTTAAAAACGGTTCAACCGAAAATCTTGGTGTAGCAGAAGACATTAAAAATTCGTTTGATATTTTTCAAAATAACAAACAGGCAGAATTACAAATATTAAATCCGTTAGGTAACTCTCTTAAAGAAATATCTGTTTATGATATGGCTGGACGCCAAATGACTTCTAAAATAAACGAAGGTACTGCTGCACAAGTGACTATTTCTTCTGCAAAGTGGAGTGATGGTATTTATATCGTGCGCGTTGTAACAGCAGACAATATTGAGGTTTCTAAAAAGATTTCTGTTTATAACAAAAACTAGCAGATACCACTATGGAAAAATACATGCTCCCGTGCCTGGTTAAAAAATACCTGGGTTTTGAGTGTGTAGGCTGTGGGTTACAAAGATCTCTTCTTCTATTATTTGAAGGAAGATTTGCAGACTCCTTTCATATGTATCCTGCGATATATCCTCTTGTATTGCTTATAGGTTATACCGGATTGAGCATTTTTATTAAGTTAAGATTTTCCCCTATTATTACCCCTGCCCTGGCAATAATTAGTGTACTTACAATGGTTGTAAGTTATTGTTTAAAGTTCATCTCTTAAATAATGGAAAAACCTAAAAATTATCTCATTGAAGCTATTCTTGTAACCATATTTTGTTGCTTACCTCCGGGTATCGCTGCCATCATTTACGCTGCAAAAGTAAATTCAGCTTATGAAAACGGAAATATAGAAGAGGCTCGTGAAGCGTCTCAAAATGCAGCAAAATGGGTGAAATACTCCTTAATTGCAGGTATTATTTTTATCATACTTTACTTTATGATCTTTGTAATTGCCGGCGTGGGCGGAGCATTTATGGGTGGTGATTATTAAAAAAATTACATATAAATATTTGGCTTTACTATTAGGTTCATTAAGTATCCTACTACTATACTTTAAATTTAACCCGTTAAAATATTCCTTTTTCCCAAAATGCCCATTCTACACAATAACTCATCTTTATTGCCCGGGTTGTGGAAGTCAAAGAGCGTTGTATAGTTTACTACATTTTAATTTTAATGAAATGATAAACTACAATCTCCTTTTGCCCATTGGTCTCTTGCTGGTAGTATATAATTCAATATTGAAGATCATTAATAGAAAAAAAGTCCGAGTGCAAAATATTCTGTATTTTTCGGCTTCTCCACCCATTATTTTAGCTTTTATACTGGTTTTTTGGATACTGCGTAATATTGATAGTGCACCATTTTATTATCTTGCTCCTTCAATAAACCACTAAACTAATTAATCTCAATTATGGAAAAACAAAAACTACCCAATTCTACGCTTATCCTGGTGTTTGGAATTTTAGGTATCGTTGGTACCTGTTGCTATGGTATTCCCGGACTTTTATTTGCAATTATAGGTCTTGTTCTGGCACAGCGATCTTTAAAACTTTATAAACAAGATCCAGATCTATATGAGGATGTTTCTCAGGTTAAAACCGGTAAAATACTATCGATTATTGCATTAGTACTAAGCGTTCTTGTCGTTCTATTAATCATCGCTGTAATAGCGTATTTTGGTTGGGATACTTTACAAGATCAGGAGCTTTTGCGTCAAAAGGTTGAAAGTATGCAGCAACGTACATAATATTAAGATTATATATAATTAAAAAGGCGACCTGTTAAGTCGCCTTTTCTGTTTTTAAAGCCTTTTATATCTTATTTTTCAAACTGTTTTAAGGTGTTTATAATAATACTCACACAATCAAGCAGCTGCTCTCTTGTTATAACAAGGGGCGGTGCAAAACGTATTATATTACCATGAGTAGGTTTAGCTAATAGTCCGTTGTTTTTTAAGGCTACACAAATATCCCATGCTGTAGAACTGTCTTCGGAATCATTGATAAGAATAGCGTTTAGTAATCCACGACCACGCACGAGGTTAACTATAGAACTCTCATTGATATACTCATTTAATTTCTCCCGGAATAACTCACCCAGGATTCTTGCATTAACGATCAGGTTTTCATCTTTAACAACTTCAAGAGCAGCAATTGCAACAGCGCCCGCAATAGGGTTACCACCAAATGTAGAACCATGTTGACCAGGCTTTATAACATCCATAACTGCATTATCTGCAAGAACTGCAGATACAGGATATGCACCACCAGACAACGCTTTACCCAGAATTAAAATATCTGGTCTGCTATATGTTTCCTGTCTTTCGCAAGTATGCTCGCAGCTACAATTGCCGCAAACAGCAAGTAAAGATCCTGTGCGTGCTATACCTGTTTGTATCTCATCTGCTATAAAAAGAACATCATGAGAATTACATAAATTTTTCGCTCTAGCGATATAATCATCTGCGGGTGTGTAAACTCCAGCTTCACCTTGAATTGGTTCAACTAAAAATCCGGCTACATTGTCATTTTCTTTCAATGCCTTTTCTAAAGCCTCAATATCGTTGTAAGGTATTTTTATAAAGCCGGGAGTATAAGGACCAAAATTTTTACGAGCATCTGCATCATTAGAAAAAGAAATAATGGTGGTCGTGCGCCCGTGGAAGTTATTCTCACATACAATAATCTGTGCATCTTGCTCTGCGACACCTTTTTTCTCGTAAGCCCACTTTCGCGTAAGCTTAATTGCAGTCTCAACAGCTTCTGCGCCCGTGTTCATGGGAAGTAATTTATCAAACCCAAAATATGAAGTTGCATATTCTTCATACTTCCCTAAAATATCATTGTAAAATGCTCTTGATGTAAGTGTCAATGTTTCTGCCTGCTGCTTAAGCGCATTCACAATTTTGGGATGACAGTGCCCCTGATTTACGGCAGAGTATGCTGATAGAAAATCATAATACTGTTTCCCTTCTACGTCCCACACATGCACACCTTCTCCTCTATTGAGTACTACTGGTAAAGGATGATAGTTATGTGCACCGTGTTTTTCTTCAAGTTCAATAGCCTCTTTTGAGGTTATTTGTTCTACAGTTGTCATGTGATAATAAATTAAGTGTAAATTTTAAGATTCCTTCTTGTGTATCCCGGTAGAAGCCCGGAATTTTAAAAGGAGAGAAATCACCCTTGTAATACCTGCAAATTACTAAATATTACATATACATTTTAAAGTCAGCCTAATCTATAATCTTTCTAATTATTCTATTTTTGCGGCGTGGGAAGAAAAAACATAAGAAAGGTATTTCACCAGATTGAGGTTATAGATGCCGGTGCAAAAGGAAAAGCAATAGCTAAAGCTCCAGACGGTCGTGTCATTTTTATAAATAACGCTGTACCCGGCGATATTGTTGATGTACAGACAACAAAAAAACGTAAGGCCTATTTTGAAGGTACTGCTATTCATATACATAAGTATTCACCAAAGCGTACAGAACCTGTGTGTAAGCACTTTGGAACCTGCGGAGGTTGCAAGTGGCAGAATATGGCCTATGAATACCAGCTTGATTACAAGCAGAATGAGGTTGTAAATAACCTAAAGCGCGTAGGTAAGGTAGATTTACCAGAAGTGACACCTATTTCTGGCAGCGCACGCCAATATTTCTATAGGAATAAAATGGAATTTTCTTTTAGCAACAATAAATGGCTTACACCTCGACAAATACAAAGCAATGAGGTGATTGATGATCGCAATGCGCTTGGATTTCATATTCCGGGAATGTGGGACAAGATCCTGGATATTGAAGAATGTCATTTGCAAAAAGATCCCAGTAACGCTATTCGTAACGGTGTACGTGATTTTGCAAAAGCAAACAACCTTGCGTTTTTTAATACGCGTGAGCAGGAAGGTTTATTACGCACATTGATGATACGCACCAGTTCTATAGGAGAACTTATGGTGCTTATTCAATTTTATGATGATAACTTAGCAGAACGTGAACTATTACTCAACTATGTAAAGGCGACATTCCCAGAGATCACTTCGTTACTATATGTGATCAATCAGAAAGGAAACGATACGCTGTATGATCAGGATATAAATTGCTTTTCTGGCAGAGATCACATCTTTGAAGAAATGGAAGGTCTTAAGTTTAAGATCAATGCCAAATCTTTTTACCAAACCAATTCTGAACAAGCTTACGAACTTTATAAAATCACCCGGGATTTTGCAGGTCTTACCGGCAATGAGATCGTCTATGATTTATATACAGGAACCGGCACAATAGCTCAATTTGTGGCTCAAAAAGCTAAAAAAGTGGTAGGTGTAGAAGCTGTTCCTGATGCTATAACAGCAGCTAAAGAAAACGCAGAACTTAACGGTATCGCAAACACATCATTTTTTGTAGGTGATATGAAAAATGTATTTAACGATGCCTTTATAAAACAAAACGGGCAACCCGATGTTATTATAACAGATCCTCCACGCGATGGTATGCACAAAGATGTGGTAGATCAATTGATCAAAATAAAGGCAGATCGTATAGTTTATGTAAGTTGCAACAGTGCAACACAAGCACGGGATCTTGCTTTGCTGGATGAGTTATATAAAGTTACCCGAGTACAGCCGGTAGACATGTTTCCACAAACGCATCATGTAGAAAATGTGGTGTTGCTAGAGAAGAGATAAAAGGCATTTTAGGCGATTATGATAAGAAAATCAATAGTATTTATATGCTTTTTAGCACTTATTTTAAGTGCTTGCGAGCGCGATGATATTTGCGCAGTGAGTACACCCACAACTCCGCAATTAGTTATTCAGTTTTATAATGTTGACAATCGCACCGAAGCAAAAATCATAAATCTACAAGCCGTAGAAGTTAATAAGACAGATGTTCTCACATTTACTAACGACACATTAATAAAGTTACCCTTGCGTACAAATGTTGAGCAAACACAATATTATATTACTAAAAACCCCGGCGTTACAGAAGGCGATGAACCTGAAAATACAGATATAATCACCTTTGATTATTTAACAAACGAGGTCTACATAAGTCGAGCATGCGGTTTTCGCGTTACTTATGACGATCTTGCTGCTACTACTACAAATGGCGAAGATGGAAGGTGGATAGAAGATATTGAAATTAATTCTGAAATAGTTGTTGATGAAAACACCACGCACGTTAATATATATCATTAGTATTATCTGCTGTGCTTCGTTTTCTGCATTAGCTCAGGATGAAGATCAAGGTATAGAAACAGCAGCTGTAACATCTGCTACAGATACGTTAAGCACGGTTAATAATACAGACCGGTACGGGTTGCGCATTGGCATAGACCTTAGTAAACCCTTACGTTCTTTTCTGGATGATAAATACAAGGGATTAGAAATTGCAGGTGATTTCCGAATTAAAAAAAATTATTACATCGCTGCAGAAATTGGTAATGAAAACAAAGAATCTGACGAGACAAACTTTAATGTTACCACTAAAGGGAGCTATATAAAAGCAGGTTTTAACTACAATGCCTACAACAACTGGTACGGTATGTCTAATCTAATTTATGTAGGATTACGTGCTGGTTTCTCCAGCTTTTCTCAAGAGTTGAATAATTATACCATTTATACCACAAATACCTATTACGAACCCGATTTTAGGACCGAAAAGAGAGATTTTTCCGGGTTAAATGCGATCTGGCTAGAATTACAATTAGGCGTACAGGCTGAGATTTTAAACAATTTGTATTTAGGAATAAACCTTCAGTTAAAAAGAATGGTGACTGAAAAAGAACCAGAAGGTTTTGGCAACATCTATATTCCCGGTTTTTATAAGGTAACAACAGATAGTCCTTTTGGCGTAGGCTACGGTTATACGCTTTCTTATTTTATCCCTATATTCAAAAAATAATAAAACAATTCTTTTTTGTAAACCGAAGCATTTTAACTATGCATAAAGAGATAAGCAGCATACATAATCCTACGGTTAAAAAACTGGTTCAATTACAGGAAAAATCGCGTGAAAGACGTAAAAATCAGCTTTTTGTTATTGAGGGTTTACGTGAGATAAGTCTTGCTCTTCAGGAAAATTATACAGTACTTCAAATCTTCTACTGCCCAGAAATTATAGAGGTTAAAGAACAGCGTGATCTTTTTGCCTTATTACAAGAATCGACCGAAATCATATCAATATCGGGTGAAGTATATCAAAAATTAGCTTATCGCGCTTCCACAGAAGGTGTTATAGCATTAACTCAAACTAAAGAACATAACTTAACAGATCTTCTACTTCCTGAAAATCCGTTGATCTTAGTAGCCGAAGCACCTGAAAAACCCGGAAATATTGGCGCATTATTGCGCACGGCAGATGCAGCAGGAGTTGATGCTTTAATCATTGCAAATCCGTTAACAGATCTGTACAATCCTAATATAATTCGCTCCAGCGTTGGGGGTGTTTTTACAACGCAAACAGCACTGGCATCATCAGAAGATGTGATCAATTTTCTTAAGTCGAAAAACATAAATATTTACAGCGCAATTCTACAGGATGCTAAACCATATCAGGAAATAGATTTCACTTCTCCTACCGCTATTGTAGTGGGCACAGAAGCTAACGGACTAAGTAAACCCTGGCGCGAACATGCTAATCAAAACATAATAATACCCATGCAGGGCAAAATAGATTCTATGAATGTATCTGTTGCTGCAGGAATACTCATTTTTGAAGCCCGAAGACAACGGGGTTTTAAATTATAAAAACACGTATGACTCCTCAAATCCTATTCTATATTATAATCGCAATTATTGTAATTAGTTTTGCAATCGATCAATATTTTGACTGGCTTAACGCGAAACATTTTGACGACCCTATTCCTTGCGAACTTCAGGATGTGTACGACGAAGAATCTTACCGCAAGTCTCAGGACTACAAAAAAGTAAATGCTAAGTTCTCAACCTTAACTTCTTCTTTTTCTTTAGTCTTGACACTTTGTTTTTTCTTTTTTCAAGGCTTTGCCTACGTAGACGCAATCGCAACTAGTGTAAGTGAAAACCCAATCCTTAGAGGATTGATTTTTTTTGGCATCATAATGTTAGGTAGCGATATTCTAACTACACCATTCTCATACTACAAGACTTTTGTAATAGAAGAGCGGTTTGGCTTTAATAAATCTACGCCTGCACTTTTCTTTGCAGATAAACTTAAAGGCTGGCTAATGACAATAATTGTAGGCGGCGGTTTACTGGCTTTAATAATTTGGTTTTACCAGTTAACAGGTCAAAGCTTTTGGATATATGCCTGGGCAGTATTTGCAGTATTTGCAGTGGTAATGAATATGTTTTACTCAAAAATAATTGTTCCGCTTTTTAATAAACAGACTCCTTTGGGCGACAATTCACTCAGAACAAAAATTGAGCATTATTCTAATTCGGTAGGATTTACGCTAGATAATATCTTTTTGATTGATGGCTCTAAGCGTAGTACAAAAGCAAATGCGTATTTCTCTGGTTTTGGCAGCCAGAAACGTATCACGCTTTACGACACATTAGTCAATGATCTTGAAGAAGAAGAGATCGTGGCTGTACTTGCACATGAAGTAGGTCATTATAAAAAGAATCATATTATTATAAATCTGGTAGTTTCAGTTTTACTTACAGGATTTACGTTGTGGTTATTGTCAATATTTGTGAGTGAACCTATTTGTTCTCAGGCACTGAGCGTTGATCGCCCGACATTTCACATTGGTCTAATTGCCTTCGGTATTCTTTATACTCCTATTTCTGCCATCACAGGATTTTTAATGAGTTTGCTTTCGCGAAAGTTTGAATATCAAGCCGATGATTTTGCTAAAGACACGTATGCTGCGCAGCCACTTATAAATTCGTTAAAAAAATTATCAAGAAATAGTTTGAGTAATCTTACTCCACACCCGTTATATGTGAAATTTAATTATTCACATCCTACTCTTTTACAGCGATTTCATAATCTAAAGCGTTAGGTTTGTATGTTGTTTGAGACTACTACTCTACCGGTTGATTATACTTTATAATTAAGCTTCTACTGGTACACAATTTGCTTATATTTAATATAATTGTATTTTTATTTTATGACAGCAATTGAACTGGAAAAAGAGAATAAAGAGCTAACGCGGCAGTACAAAGAATTGCTGCGCATAAGTTATCGTACGCTTTCTGACGACGACAAGAAAATGATACGCCAGGCTTTTGAGATTGCTGTTGACGCCCACAAAGATCAACGCCGCAAATCTGGCGAAGCATATATTTTTCATCCTTTAGCAGTTGCCCGTATTGTGGCAAGTGAGATTGGTATGGATGCTACTTCTATAGCCGCTGCCTTATTACACGATGTGGTAGAAGATACAAGTTATACACTTCAGGATCTTGAGGGTATGTTTGGCGAGACAGTTGCACGTATTGTAGATGGGCTTACTAAAATATCTAACCTTAAAAAACATCGGGATGTTTCTCTGCAGGCAGAGAATTTTAGAAAGATGTTGCTTACTATAAATGATGATGTACGCGTTATCATTATAAAAATAGCAGACCGTTTGCACAACATGCAAACTATGGATTCTATGCGACAGGATAAGCAGGTGAAGATCGCCAGTGAAACCCTTTATATATATGCGCCTCTAGCCCACAGAATTGGTCTCTATAACATAAAAACCGAACTTGAAGATCTTGGTCTAAAATATACTGAGCCAGATGTCTATAACGACATCTCTCATAAGATGAAAGAGACTAAAGAAGAACAAGACCGATATATAGAAGATTTTACTCAGGTTGTTAGAAATTCGTTAGACAGAGAACTTCTTGACTATGAGATTAAAGGAAGACCAAAATCAATTTACAGTATAAATCGTAAAATGCAAAAACAGAATATACCCTTTGATGAGGTATATGATAAATTTGCAATACGTATCATTTACAAGAGTATCCCCGAAAATGAGAAATTCCTGGCCTGGAAGATATACTCAATTGTTACAGATCACTTTAGACCAAATCCCACTCGTTTAAGAGACTGGATTTCATCGCCTAAATCTACGGGTTATGAAGCACTGCATATCACAGTGATGGGTTTACGCGGCCGCTGGGTTGAGGTACAGATACGTTCTGAACGTATGAACGAAATAGCCGAAAAAGGGTATGCCGCTCACTATAAATACAAAGAGGGCGATGAAGGCGATCAAACGATGGATGAGTGGTTAAACAGGTTGCAGGACGCACTTGAAAATCAGGAAACAAATGCCGTTGAGTTTGTAGAACAGTTCAAACTAAACCTTTATAATAAAGAGATTTTTGTATTTACTCCGCAAGGGGATCTTAAATCTTTGCCCAAAGGCGGAACACCGCTCGATTTTGCATTCAGCATACATACAGAAATTGGCTTACATACACGTGGTGCCCGCGTAAATGGTAAACTGGTTCCTTTAAGTCATGAGCTAAAAAGTGGCGATCAGGTCGAAATAATCACCTCAGAGCACGCAAAACCTAACAATAACTGGCTTGATTATGCGACTACAGCACGAGCAAGGGCTAAAATAAAATCTTCGCTTAAAGACGAGAAAAAGGACATTGCAGAAGATGGCAAAGTCATACTAACTCGAAAACTGCGTTCGCAAAAAATCACTCTTGATGAAAAAGTGATCAATGAGATGGTTATTTATTTTAAGCTAAAAACCAGCTTAGACCTTTTTTATCGCGTTGGTATTGGCACGGTAGATAATAAAATGATCAAAGAGTTCGTTGCATCACGCAGCAATGCTTTTGTAAGTTTTATTAAAAATAAAATACGCAAACCTACTGTAGCAGAGCACGTAGACAGAGATGAGATAACTCAAAAATATGACCTTCTCGTTTTTGGTAAAGAAGAACAAAAACTTGATTATACTCTGGCTAATTGCTGCAACCCTATTCCTGGTGATAAAGTATTTGGTTTTACCACTGTTTCAGAAGGTATTAAAGTGCATAAGCAGAATTGCCCCAATGCTATTTCGCTGCAAAGCAATTATGCATATAGAATTATTCCTGCAAAATGGATAGATTCATCTTCTCAGGAATTTAAAGCAGATCTTGAACTTACAGGTATAGATAACCTGGGCCTTGTAAATGATGTTACTAAAGAGATCTCAGATCACATGCATGTTAATATGCGTAGCTTACACTTTACTACAAACGATGGTGTCTTTAAAGGAAACATTACCGTAATTGTAAAGAATAAAGAGCATTTGAGAAAACTTATAGAGAACCTTAAAAAAATAAGTGGTATCGATAAAGTCATTAGACTCTAATGGTTACCTTTGCACCCGCATTATGGCAATACGAGCAACTATAAATAAAGATCAGGAAGTCGTTAAAAACGTCTTTACAAAATTTCTTGAAGAGAATGGTCATCGCAAGACACCAGAGCGTTACGCTATTCTTCAGGAGATATATAATCATGACGATCACTTTGATATAGAGTCTTTGTACATAAGTATGAAGAACAAAAATTATAGAGTAAGTCGTGCTACTTTATACAATACTATAGAACTTCTTTTGGGCTGCGGTCTTGTGCGCAAACATCAGTTTGGCCAGAATCAAGCCCAATATGAAAAATCTTATTTTGACAAACAGCACGATCACGTAATTCTTACAGACACGGGGGAAGTAATAGAATTTTGCGACCCGCGTATTCAGTCTATTAAAAAGACCATAGAAGAGGTTTTTAATATTGAGATCAATAAACATTCCCTGTACTTTTACGGTAACCGAAAATCAACCGAAGACAACGCTTAATTAAATGGCAGTAGATTTACTTCTAGGTCTCCAATGGGGAGACGAAGGAAAAGGTAAAATAGTAGACGTTCTTACCAAAGATTATGATATTATAGCACGCTTTCAAGGCGGTCCCAATGCTGGTCACACTCTTGAATTTGATGGTATAAAACACGTTTTACACACAATTCCTTCAGGAATTTTTCATCCCAGCGCAATAAACCTGGTGGGGAACGGGGTTGTGATTGATCCTGTTATCTTTAAAAAGGAACTTGACAATCTTGAGAAATTCAATCTCAATTATCAATCTAAGCTTCTTATTTCAAGAAAAGCTCACTTAATTTTACCTACACATCGTTTGCTTGATGCGGCTTCTGAAGCTTCTAAAGGTAAAGCGAAAATTGGATCTACTTTAAAAGGTATTGGGCCAACTTATATGGATAAAACCGGTAGAAACGGTATACGTGTAGGCGATCTTGAACTTGAAGACTGGAAAGACAGATATACAACTTTACGCGATAAGCATATCGCAATGATCGATTTTTACGACGCTAAGATCGAGTACAATCTGGATGAGCTGGAAAATGAATTCTTTAAAGCTGTAAAGGTTTTAAAATCATTAACTTTTATTGATTCTGAAGAATATTTATATCAGGCGCAAAAGGCCGGAAAATCTATTTTAGCAGAAGGTGCACAAGGATCATTATTAGACATTGACTTTGGTACTTATCCTTTTGTAACATCATCTAACACAACTGCGGCTGGTGCTTGTACCGGTCTTGGTGTGGCTCCCGGAAATATAGGTGAGGTTTTTGGTATTTTTAAGGCTTACACAACACGTGTAGGTTCTGGCCCCTTCCCTACTGAGCTTTTTGATGAAGCCGGTGAGACCATGGGTCGCGTAGGTAATGAATTTGGTGCCACTACCGGTCGTCCTCGCCGTTGTGGCTGGTTAGACCTTGTAGCTCTTAAATATGCTGTGCGTGTTAATGGCGTTACCCAATTAATGATGATGAAGGGTGATGTGCTTTCAGGTTTTGAAACTATTCAGGTTTGTACTTCGTATAAATATAAAGGCGAAGTTATTGATCACTTGCCATACAATATCGAGCCAGAAAATGTAGAGCCAATTTACACGGAGCTAAAAGGCTGGAAAGAAGATCTAACAAAGATGAATAAAGATGCTCAACTTCCTAAAGAACTCAATGACTACATTGATTATCTGGAAAAAGAATTAGAAACACCTATTAAGATCGTTTCTGTAGGGCCAGATAGAACTCAAACAATTCACAGATAGAATTTAATGACATATCTTATATCAATGGCCGATAAAATTATCGGTCATTTTTATGATTAGACATTTCAGATTTCATTTTATAGAAAGAAATAATTTTCGCGAAAGCAAAACAACTTTTATCCGGCGTATCGAGTAAATACTTAAGCGCTGATTTTTTCGTTATTTTTACATCAAAATATGCTATGCCCCACTTGTGTAAATCTTTATTGATTGTACTCGTACTAATCTTTTCATCTCATATTTTTGCTCAACAGGGCAAAGAAATAGATATAACTTCAGACGTTTCCCGTCTTGATGAAGAGAACTATCCCGGTGCTTTTATTATGTATAAAGCAGACAAACAGGTCTACATCGTGCATGAAGGTATCGAGATGTGGTGTGATCTTGCATTTCATTATAAGGCAGACAACTTTGTTAGAGCTATTGGTCACGTAAGAATGAATCAGGGTGACACAATAACGATGACCAGTAGATATGCAGAATACAACGGTAATACGCAATTTGCATATGCTGCCGGGCAGGTAAATTTAAAAAGCCCTACAGCAACACTCAGCACAGATACTCTTTATTTTAATAGAATTAGCCAGCAGGCATACTACAGAACCGGGGGAACTTTAAGAGATACCGCCAGCACTATAACCAGTAAAATAGGACGGTATTTTCTTGAGCAGGATAAATATTCATTTCTGCAAGATGTTGTTGTAACAAATCCCGAATATGTAATTAATAGCGAGCAACTTGATTTTTATTCAGAATTAGGTCATGCTTATCTCTACGGCCCTTCAACAATCACAGGTGAGAACAGCAAGGTTTATTGTGAACGGGGTTTTTATGATACGCGAAATGATAACGGTTATTTCGTCAAAAATTCTAAAATAGACTATGACAATCGTACCGTCTACGGCGATAGTTTATATTACAACAGGGCAAATAGTTTTGCTTCTGCTACTAATAATATAAAAGTGATCGACACTGCAAATAACAGTGTGATAAAGGGTCATTATGCAGAGGTTTTTAGAGAAAAAGATTCGGTTTTTATCACACAGCGGGCAGTCGCTATAACGGTTCAGGATAACGATTCTATTTACATTCACGGTGACAGACTTGTTGTTACAGGAAAACCAGAGAATCGCATTGTACGTGGTTATTACAACGTGAGATTATTTAAAAGTGATATGAGTGGCAAAAGCGATTCTATCCATATCAATCAAAAAACCGGTCTCACACAAATGATAGGCAGGCCTGTCATGTGGAGCGGTTTAAGTCAAATGACTGGTGATACGCTTCATTTAAAAACAAATACCGAAACAGAAAAGTTAGATTCTTTAAAGGTTTTTAATAATGCATTCATTGTACAGCAGGACACCATCCCCCTATTTAACAGAGAAGAATTGGGTTATAATCAGATTAAAGGTGATGTTCTCTACGGGACTTTTAAAAATAATGAACTCAGCCAGCTTGATATTATTAAAAATGCCGAAAGTATAAATTACTTACGCTCAGAAATTGGCGAACTGCAGGGCATTGAGAAAAGTAAATCAGCATCAATAAGAGCAATTCTGGAGAATGATAGTATAGTTGAAATATATAAATTCAAACAGTTTGAAGGAAAAATGTATCCGCTTTCTATGTTTCCTGTAGAAGAAAGTAAATACCCCGGCTTGGTTTGGCGCGGTGATGAACGTTTAATAACTAAAGAAGATATATTTAAAGGTGAACCGCCGTTTGAGCTTGCTAAAATCGAGGGCATCCCGCTCCCGCAAATAGAAGAAGACTTTTTTGACGACAGCATCCCTGAAGAAGAACTGAATATACCTGACGCTTCTAATTTAAAACCGGAAGATTTTAGGAATCGAGAAGAAGATGCACCTACAATGGGAATTCCCGTAAACGAGAAAGCAACAATTAAAAACGACTCAATACCTCCTAAAAACAAGCTAAAATCGGTTAAAAAGCTCAAAAACCAGACTGATAATGAAAGCTGATTTTCTAAAATACCAGGCACAAACAACCACACATCCTTTAGCAATGGAAGTTTCTCATGCCAAGGGTTCTTATATTTACGATACTTCTGGCAAAAAATATTTAGATTTTGTAGCGGGAGTGTCAGCATGTACATTGGGACACAGTCATCCTAAAATTGTAGATGCTATTATAAAACAGACAGAGAAGTATTTGCATGTTATGGTTTATGGGGAGTATGCGCAAGATCCTGCGGTACAATTAACGAGGCAGTTAGCTAAGGCCTTGCCAGATCCTCTAGAGCAAACTTATCTTGTAAACAGCGGTACAGAAGCAATAGACGGTGCTTTAAAATTGGCGAGAAGAGCAACTGGTCGTAGCCAGATTATTGCAGCAAGAAATGCGTATCATGGCAATACATACGGCGCTCTAAGTCTAATGAGCTTTGAAGAGCGCGTGAAGCCCTTTAGACCTGTAATAGGAGATGTAGATTTTATTGAGTTTAATGATATTTCCGCTTTAAGCGAAATAACAGAAAGAACGGCGGCTATTATTTTAGAAACCATACAAGGTGGCGCAGGCTTTATTCTTCCTGAAAATGATTATTTAAAAAAAGTAAAACAACGCTGCAAGGAAGTAGGCGCACTTTTGATTTTAGACGAAATACAACCGGGTTTTGGTCGCGCAGGGAAGCTATTTGGCTTCATGAACTATGATGTTATTCCTGATATTCTAGTTATGGGAAAAGGTATGGGAGGCGGTATGCCCATTGGTGCTTTTACAGCGTCAAAAAGTGTCATGTCCCTGTTATCAGATAAGCCAAAATTGGGTCACATAACAACTTTTGGTGGTCATCCTGTCATTGCGTCAGCTGCATTAGCTACATTTAACGAGTTGATGAACACTAATTTAATTGAGCAAACACTGGTTAAAGAGCGGCTCGTAAGAAAGTTGTTAAAACACGACTTAATACTTGAAATAAGAGGTAAGGGATTAATGCTTGCGGCTATGACACCTTCTGATGATATTACCACTAAAGCAATACTGGCCTGCCAGGAAGCAGGACTTATTCTTTTCTGGTTACTTTTTGAAGGTAAAGCAATACGCATTACACCACCGCTTACAATTAGTGAAAATGAACTTGAAGAAGGCTGTAAAAAACTGATTATGGTACTTGATAGAATTGCAGCCGGCGAACTATAATCGCGTTTGGGCTTAATTGTTGATTACTTTGTTAACAACAATATGAAGGTAACAGTCCCTGGCCTGCTATCCTTTTTAAATTTATAAAGGCAGAAATTATAAATATAGCGTGTATGAAATTCAGTCACGAAGAAGAAAATTTCCCGCTCACCCGTTTTGAATCTATGTTAAAGACAAATAATGTTCTTTTCTTTGATTCGGGTGAATTTGAAAACATTGTGAACCACTACTTAGAAAACGGTAAAATAGCTCTAGCTAAAAAAGCCGTGAAACTAGGTCTTGATCAACACCCTTCATCAAGTAATCTTCAACTTTTTAGAATCGAGATTCTCATTTTTGAGAATAAGCTAACAGAAGCAGATCGTTTATTAAATGATTTGTACCTGCTTGAGCCTAACAATGAAGAGGTTTACATTCAAAAGGCAAATATTTATTCAAAACAAGACGACCACAAAAAAGCGGTCGAGCTTCTTGAGAATGCATTAGAGTTAACCGAAGATGATGCAGATATCTATTCCTTAATTGGCATGGAGTATCTGTTTATGGAAGACTTTCAGAATGCCAAGTTTAACTTTATGAAATGTCTTGAGGTTGACGATGAAGACTACTCGGCATTATACAATGTCATTTACTGTTTTGATTTTCTTGAGCAGCATCAGGAAGCTATAGATTACCTTAACATGTTCTTAGACAGCAACCCGTATTGCGAGGTTGCATGGCACCAGATAGGTAAGCAGTATTTTGACCTTAAACAATATGACAAAGCCTTAGCAGCTTTTGATTTTGCTATTATAAGCGATGACACATTTATAGGTGCTTACTTTGAAAAAGGAAAAGTACTTGAGAAAATGGGCAAGTACAATGAAGCTATTGAGAATTATCAAATCACACTAGAGCTTGATGATCCTACTTCGTTTGCCTATTTAAGAATGGGTAAATGCTATCAAAAACTGCATTGTGATGATCTTGCCTTAAAATATTTCTTAAAGACCGTTCATGAAGATCCTCTTCTGGATAAAGGCTGGATTGCTATAACAGATTTTCATATTAAGAAATTAGACTTTCAGAATGCGCTTTATTACATCAATAAAGCTATAAATATAGACGGTGACAACGTGCTTTACTGGAAGCGATATGCCAAGATAAACGATCGTCTCAAATTTTATGAAGAAGCAGAAAGAGGCTATCGCAGAACATTAGAACTTGGTAATTATGAGCAGGATACCTGGTTAACACGTTGTGATATTCTAGTTGCATTAGGCGAATATGAAGGCGCTATTCAAAACCTATTTCAGGCGATAGAATTTTATCCCGAATCTCCTGAAATTGAATTTAGACTTGCCGGACTTTATTTTACGCTGGCAGAAGATACAAAAGGTCATTTTCATCTGGAAAACGCACTGCGTCTGGAACCGGGTTATGATATCATTCTTGAAGAATTATTTCCGAATGCGTATGCTAAGAAATCTGTGCTTGAAAAGATAAAGCAAGCTAAAGAATCTTAATTGCTTTTCTTACATTTGAGGGATCTATAAACAACCCTTATGCCAGAAAAACGTACGCCGCTGCAATACGCTTTAATAACTCTTAAAGGTCTTGCTATGGGCGCCGCAGATGTAGTTCCCGGGGTTTCTGGAGGAACAATTGCTTTTATTGCGGGCATTTATGAAGAGCTTATAAGTACAATTGACAAGCTTGATATTGGCTTTTTTAAAGTTTGGAAAAACAGCGGTTTTAAGACTGCTTTTAGAACTTATAATCTGGGTTTTTTGCTGGCTCTTTTCGGCGGTGTTGGTATTAGTATTTTATCACTAGCAAAGCTTATAACTTTTCTATTAAAAGAACATCCCTTATTACTTTGGGCATTTTTTTTTGGTTTAATTATCGCCAGTATACTTTACATCGGCAATCAAATAACTAAATGGAATGCCGGTGTTTTTCTGGCAGGAATTATAGGCATAGCTATTTCGTATTACATTACGATTGCAGAACCTGTACAATCTCCTACGAGTTATATTTTTATTTTTCTTTCTGGCTTTGTTGCCATTATAGCCATGATATTGCCGGGTATTTCGGGATCCTTCATTTTACTACTGTTGGGTTCTTATGCAGTAGTTCTTGGTACAGTAAAGAACTTTGTTGATAGTTTATTACATTGGGATTTTGAAATTTTTAAAGAGTCATTAATAAAACTTCTACTTTTCTTATTGGGCTGCATTGTTGGGCTAAAAGTCTTTTCTAAAGCGCTTACTTATTTATTCAAAAATTATCAAAATCTTACTCTCGCCCTCCTCACAGGTTTTATGATAGGAGCTCTTAATAAAGTTTGGCCATGGAAGGAGATATTATCATTTCGTACAGATAGTCATGGTGAACAAGTGCCGCTTCTTGAAAAGAGTATTTTACCGGGTAACTTTGATGGTGATCCTAAAATAACCCTGGTGATCATTCTGGCTATCATAGGTTTTTTAACAATCTTTCTTTTAGAGAAATTTGCAAAGAGTAGAGAAAAGCATGCAAACTGATACACGCTCATTTACAGATAAAGTCTGGCTTGTACTTAAGGGGCTCGCCATGGGTGCTGCCAATAAGGTTCCTGGCGTATCTGGTGGTGTTGTGGCCTATGTTGTGGGTTTTTATGAAGAATTTATTTATTCGCTTCAAAAAGTAAATGGTAAAGCATTTAGACTGCTAATAAACGGGAGATTTAGAAGTTTTGTGCAATACATAAACGGAAGATTTCTGGGATTACTAATGCTGGGCATGGTTATAAGTTATTTTAGTGTTTCTAAAATTCTTGATGTTGCTATAGATACTTACCCACTGTTTGTCTGGAGCGCATTTTTCGGGATGATAATAGGCAGTATTTACTACATAGCTAAGGATTTTGAAGAATGGACCCGCCCTAATATAATCATTCTAATACTGGGTGTGGTTGCCGGGGTAGCTATAAGCCTGCTTAAACCAGCAACTCAAAATGATAATTTAGTATTTGTATTCTTTTGTGGAATAATAGGAGTTTCCGGGATGACATTACCGGGATTATCAGGATCGTTTATTCTTATACTTTTAGGCAATTACGTTCTGCTCTTAGTAGATTCTGTAAATGCTTTATATGATACAATTGCAGATATAGTAAGCTTAGACTTCTCATTTCTACAGAGTGCGCCGCGAGTAAGACTTCTTAAAGTTATGACTGTTTTTACGCTGGGCTCTGTAACCGGTCTGGTGACTTTATCTAACTTTTTAGGTTACCTCTTAAAACATTACCGTAGTCGCACAAATGCGGCTATCATTGGTTTTATCACAGGATCGCTAGGCGTTGTCTGGCCCTGGAAAGAACCTGTATTTGAACTTGATAATTTAGGAAATATAAAATACGATCGCGTGGGTGATCCTATTTTACAGAACTACAATCGTTTTTGGCCGCACGAGTTTTCAGCCGAAAATATAACCGCCATTATTTTTATAGCTATCGGTATTTGCATCGTTGTAGCTTTAGGAAAATATGGAGAAAAAACACGACAGTATGCATAAATATGGCCTTATAGGAAAAAACATTGATTACTCATTTTCAAAAAATTACTTCTCAGAAAAATTTAATGACGAGAAGATTGAAGCAACCTATGAAAATTTTGACTGCGCAACATTTAAGGATGTAAGTCACCTGCTTTCTAAGAAGGTTGAATGTTCGGGTTTTAATGTAACAATTCCATATAAGCAGTCTATTATATCTCTTATGAGTGAGATGAATAAGCATGCTGAGGTTATTGGCGCTGTAAATACAGTTAAACGTATGCCTAACGGTAGGTTAAAAGGCTTTAATACAGATCATATTGGCTTTATAGAATCTATTAAACCTTATCTCACAAAAGATCATAAAAGTGCTCTTATATTAGGCACAGGTGGTTCTTCTAAAGCAATAGCTTACGCGCTTGAGCGCAGGGATATTTCGTTTAAGTACGTTTCACGTAAACCTACAGCAGATCAACTTGGTTATCAGGATATAAACGGCGCTCTTCTTGCACAATACACGATTATTATCAATTGTACACCTGTAGGTACTCATCCTAACGTAAAAGAAGCGCCAAAGCTTCCTTACAGACTTATAAACAGTCAACATTTGTTGTATGATCTGGTTTATAATCCGGCTGAAACTCAGTTTTTGAAAAACGGAAAAGAGCATGGTGCGCAGACAGTCAATGGGCTCGAAATGCTTAAATTACAGGCAGAAGCTGCTTGGCGCATCTGGAATTAACAGCTTATCAACAGTATAGGTCACTTGTTATTTACACAGTTAGTAGTATCTTTAACATTGAAATAAAGATCCTAAGATTGAGAGAAATGTCTGAAGAAAAGAAAGTACAACCAGGAGAAATGAAGCAGGACGATGCGATAGAAAAAGCTCTTATGGAAGAAGCAAACAAAACAGAATTGCCTACTGCAGAAAATATTGATAGTGAGATTGATCAGGAAGAAGATATAATTCAGGATGAACTGGTAACAGAGTCTATAAATGTTATTCAATCTGCTAAGGAACTTCCTGCGCAGGAAAATGATGATGATCATGGGGAATTTGAAGAAGATGACCATGAGGAAGATGAAGTAAATCATGATGATATTGACGAGGCGCTCAATGAGCACTCAGAAGATGAGAGCACTGCAGAGCGACACGACATTCCTAAAAAAGATTACGACAAGCTCTCAAAAGAAAATTTGATAAAAGAGTTTAGATATCTTCTTAAAAACCACAAGATACAAGCGATTAAGGAACATGTTGACGAGATACGCGCTGCTTTTATTTCTCAATTTGAAGAAGAACAAGAAGAGGTAAAAGAAAAATTTCTTGAAGAAGGAGGTAATATTATCGACTTCAGATATTATAGTCCGTTAAAGAAGGAATTCAATACACTCTATTTTGAATACCGTGAAAAACGAAATAATTACTATAGAAATCTTAAGAAAGACCTTAATGCAAATCTTGACACACGCAATGCGCTAATAGAAGAGCTTAAGAATCTTAAAGACGAGCTGGGTGGTGAAGATAGTATTAATACCACTTTTGACAAGTTTAAAGATATACAGGAGCGCTGGCGTAATGCCGGTAATATTCCGCGTGACAGATACAATATGGTGTGGAATAATTACCACCACCATGTTGAGAACTTCTATGATTTTCTGCATTTAAACAGAGAATTTAGAGACAAAGACTTTAAAAGCAACCTCGATAAGAAACTTAAACTTATTGAGCAGGCAGAAGAATTATCTAAAGAAAAAGATGTCAATCGTTCTTTTAGAGAATTACAGATGCTTCATAAGATCTGGAAAGAGGAAATAGGTCCTGTTGCTCGTGAATATCGCGAAGAGATCTGGGAAAAATTTAGTGCTGCGACAAAAAAGATACACGAGGCCAGACAAGATTATTTCAAAAACATAGACAAGATCTATGAAGAAAATCTAAAGCAAAAGCAGGAAGTTATTCAAAAAATAGAAGAGATTTCTGCTACTCCCGGCAATTCTCACAATGCGTGGCAAAACCAGATGAAACAGGTTGAAGCGCTAAGAGATTCCTTTTTTGAAATAGGTCGCGTACCGCGAAAAGAAAATGAAGCAACCTGGAAAGCTTTTAAAAAAGCTACCCGTGTTTTTAACAGGAATAAGAATGCCTTTTATAAAGATCAAAAAAAGGAACAGTATACCAATTTGAATAAGAAGCTTGAGCTTATTAAAATTGCTGAAGATAATAAGGATAATGAAGATAAAGAGGCAACAACAGCCTTGATGAAAAAGATCCAGAATGACTGGAAAAAGATAGGTCACGTACCTCGCAAAGACAGTGATAAAATCTGGAAACGCTTTAAAAATGCGTGTAACCACTACTTTGATTCACTTCATGCAGCTAAAAACGAAGTTCTTCAGGAAGAAAAGGAAAATCTTAAATTGAAACAAGAGGTTTTAAATAAGATCAACGATTTTAAAATAACAGATTCTTCTGAAGAGGATTTAAAAGCTATCAAGATCATTATTAAAGAATGGAAAGAAATAGGTCGCGTTCCTTATTCTAAAAAGAATATTGAGCAGGATTTTAATAAAGTTCTTGATGGTCTCTTTAAAAAATTAGATCTGGGCAGAAAAGAATCTGAGCTTATAAAATATGACAATCGTGTAGCTGCAATAGCAGATCAGGATGATGACAGACAGCTAAATAAAGAAAGATATTTCATTACTAAGAAGATTGACGAAGTAAAAGCAGAGATCTTTCAGCTTGAGAATAATCTGGGTTTCTTTCAGCATGTTTCAGATGACAATCCTATGGTAAAAGAGGTTCACAAGAACATCGCAGATCATAAAAAAACACTTGAGATCTGGAAAGCCAAACTAAAAAAACTCAAGACTCTTTATTAGAAAATTTCGTTCTAAACCAAAATACTTAACACAAAAAACCCGCTATTAATAGCGGGTTTTTTTATTTGATTTTTAGTCTTATTACACCGATTTTCTGGCTAAAAAAGCAGGTTTTTAAGGTTAAAAATCGGCTTTTTTTGATGAAAAACTGACTGGTATTTAACTTTGATCACGGTAATATTTAAGCGCTTTTTCTAGATCTTCCGGCGTATCAATACCTATTGCCGGTGAATTAGACTCTACCATTTTAATTCGTTTTCCGTATTCTAAGTATCGTATGGCTTCTATTTTTTCAGAAGCTTCAAGATTGCGCATTGGTAGGTTATAAAAGTCAAGAACTGCTTGTTTTCTAAATGCATAAATACCCTTATGCTTGTGATAAATAGCACCCACTTCTTTATCTCTGGGATACGGTATGGGAGAACGTGAAAAATAGAGCGCAAAATTATTTTGATCTACTATTACTTTCACATTATTGGGATTTTGTACCTCTTCCCAATCGTCAATAACTGTCATAATTGATGCAAGATCAATTTCTGCAGCGTCATTTTCATAAAAAACATTGAGAACATTTGCCATATCTGCTGCATTAGTAAAAGGTTCATCACCTTGCACATTCACAACAATATCAATATCGAGATGCTCAACCGCCTCTGCTATGCGATCACTCCCACAGCTATGTTCTTTAATGCTCATAATGGCATTACCACCAGCTTTAGTAATAGTGTCAAAAATTATAGTACTATCTGTAACCACATAAACATCATCAAAAAGTTTAGTTTCTACAGCAGCTTCATAAGTTCTTAGAATAACAGGTTTACCTGCCAGATCTTTCATTAATTTACCCGGAAAACGCGAAGCTTCATAGCGCGCCGGTATCATTGCAATGACTTTTAACTTTGAATTGTTCACTATCTAAGAGAATTTTAAATCTTTCGCTTTCTGTTCTTTAGCCGCTTATAAAATTTGTGAATTCCAAATAATATAAAAACCGCCAGAATTACGGCAAGAATAGGGATAAATATTGAAATTATAGACATCACCACAGAAACACCGGTTTCTACAGTTGAGACAACTGGGTTGGCTAAACCGCCTGTTGTAACGGTAGATGCAGCACGAGTCGCAGACGTTGTTCCTGCAACAATGGCAGCAGTGCCGCCACCGGCAATAATTGCAAGCGACCAGGTAATCAACGGTTGCAGATCACCTAAAGTAGCCAGCATAACTGCTGTGCCCGCTATACCTGCCAGTGGCACAGCTATAGTATCAAGCAAATTATCTACCCAGGGAATATAATATCCCAGTATCTCTACTACAGTTGCAGTGGCAAGCAATACCAGTGCAGGTATACTTCCCACCCATTGCCAGCCTTCCTGTAAAGAAATTATATCATAATATGTACAAATGCTTAAAATTAGCAATGGTAAGAAAACTCTAAAGCCTACTGCCGTTGCAAGACCAACACCCAAAAATATACTTATGATGAGGCTTAATTCCATAAAAGCTTATTCTATGAACATATCATTTTTAAAGCCTATAAGATATAGTTTTTTTCTGGCGCGGGTTACAGCGGTGTATAACCAGCGCAGATAATCTTTATCCATGCCATTGGGTAAATAAGGTTGCTCAACAAAAATTGTTTCCCATTGCCCGCCTTGTGACTTGTGGCAGGTTATTGCATAGGAAAATTTGACTTGTAAAGCGTTGAAGAATTTGTTCTCCTTTACTTTTAGAAATTTCTTATACTTAGAACGTTCATCTGCATAATCTTTCATTACCTCCTGATACAATTTATTTCCTTCTTCGTAAGAAAGAGAAGGTGTTTCTGTGGTTAGCGTATCAAGAATAAGCACCGTATCAAATGGCTTTAGATTGGGATAATCTGTCATTTGTATTTTTACTTCCGCAAAGCGAAAACCATACAGTTCTTTGATACTATAAATTTCAAGAATTTCAATAATATCACCATTGGCTATAAATCCTGCTTCACTATCTGTATCAAGCCAATAATAATTATTTTTTACAACCATAAGAAAGTCACCGGCACTTACCTCCTCTTCTTTAAATAAAATACGACCTCTAATCTGCTGATTATAGAGATTAGCTCTTTTATTAGACCGAACGATGAAAGCCGTGCCCTCATTACCGTATTCTGAATATGAATCATTTATCGCATCTAATATCTCATGCCCATCTATAAGGCGTTCTACATCAACCTGCTCATGCAAATCAAATTTAAAATCCTCGTAAAGCTCATCGTTAAGAAAATCACGTATTCTGGTAGCATTTCGCAGGATACCGCTACTTTCAGCCTGCCGCATAACTTCGTCAAGTTCGATATCTGTCACCTCTTTGTTATACTGCATTTCTAATACTCTGGAATCAAGAGCCGGACTTAGATCCATCTTTACCGGTGGCAACTGTGCATTATCACCTATGAGAAGTAATTTACATTTATGACCGGTATATACATATTGCATAAGATCGTCGAGCAGTGATCCATTTTCAAAAAGTTTAGATTCTGATACAGAATCTGAGATCATTGAGGCTTCATCTACTATAAATAGTGTGTTGCGGTGTTTGTTTCTCTGTAAAGTAAACGAGACCCCGCCCCCGCTCTGCTTTTTAGGATAATATATTTTACGATGTATGGTCTGCGCGGGAGTATTGCTGTAACTGCTTATAACTTTTGCAGCTCTACCGGTAGGAGCAAGCTGCACAGAAGACATTTTAATCTTCCACAAGTTCTTAACGACCGTCCCTATGACTGTAGTTTTACCGGTTCCTGCATAACCTTTTAATAAAAAAATTGTATTATTATCTGGCGACAAGACAAAAGCACTTAATTGTTGTAAGAGTATATCTTGTTTACTAGTAAGGTTATGAGGAAAATCCTGTTGTAGTATTTTATAAAAATCATGCTGGTCAAGCTTCATACATCCCTTTTCTGGTGGGTAAAGATAGTAATGAATTTTAGGGAATATTCTTTAACGATTAAAAAAAAATTGTAGATTTGCCTATAACCTGTATTAATTTATAAAACCAAATATCGAATGAAATTTGTTATTCAAGTAGCGCTCTGGATTGTTATTGGAGTATTAGGGTACCTGGTATTCAACTCTGTTTACGGTGAAGTAAAATTCAATGAGCTTAAGGTAGTACGCTATCAAAAGGCAATTGAGAAACTTAAAGACATCCGTTCTTCTCAACTTGCCTATAAGCAGGTTACCGGGAAATTTGCTAAGAATTTTGATGATTTAGTTCGTTTTATTGACACAGCAGAATTTACATTAACTGCACGTCGTGATACTTTGGTTCTTGATGAAGAACAAACTCGTGCATATGGTGTTGATACCATGAAAGAAGAAACAATCATTGATACTTTAGGGTATGCTTCAATTAAAGATTCTCTTTTTGGAAACACAGATCGTTACAAAACAATGATGAAAGTACCGGTAAAAGGTATTGACGCTAATTTTGAAATGGATGCTGGTACAGTATCTAAAAACGATATAAACATTCCTGTTTTTGAAGCTAAAGTTGCTAAAGATGTTTTACTTCATGATCAACCTAAAGACTTTATAAGCAAAGAAAAACAAGTTATTTCTGTAGATGGTGTTAACGGTGCTTATCTATCTGTAGGTTCAATGACAGATGTTAAAACAGGCGGTAACTGGCCTCAGAGTTACGGTGATAATGAAGATTAATCTAGAAGAAAATTCTAATTATAATAAACTATCCATCCAAGTAAGCTTGGATGGATTTTCATTTTATGCAAATAATAAAGAGCGCGCAATAGAACCTGCTAAGGGTTATATTTCTTTTAAAGAAAAGCACTCCCCGGTAAGCGCACTTGAAGAAATATCGGTTTTTTTTAATGAAAATCCGCTTTTTGAGGCTAAATATCAGGATGTAGAAGTCGTTTATAGTAATGAGCTTTACACCGTTGTACCCGCTTCCCTTTTTGATAAAGATAACCTGACTGAGTATCTAAAATATAATGTCAAACTGCTGCAAACTGATTTTATAGCTTATGATGAACTAGAAGCTCATGAACTTGTAAATATTTATATCCCGTATACAAATATCAATAACTACTTCTTTGAGCGTTTTGGCAGTTTTACATACAACCACAGCGCTTCAGTCTTAATAGATAGAGTACTCAACTCATCTACAGAGTTATCAGAACCCAAATTAACCGCACATTTTAATGAATCAACATTTGATCTGGTAATAGCAAAAGGGAAAAAATTACTCCTCTCAAATACATTTGCCTATCACAAACCGGAAGATGTTTTGTATTATATTCTTTTTTGCATAGAGCAATTTTCGCTTGATGCAGATAAAAACATGTTACATGTGGCAGGAAATATCACTCAGGAAGATGAGAAATTTGCACTGCTGTACAAATACATCCGTCATATAAAAATAGAAGAACGTGCTAATGTTTTTACGCACCACTCATTTCTAATAACAACCTAAATATATGAGAATCGTAAGTGGCTATCATAAAGGAAGACGCATAACCGCACCTAAAAAGCTTCCTGTAAGACCAACTACAGACATGGCAAAAGAGTCACTGTTTAATATCTTACGCAACAGTTTTACCTTTAGCCGTGTAAAAGTACTTGACCTTTTTGCCGGTACCGGTAACATAAGCTACGAGTTTGCTTCTCGCGGAAGCGAAAGTATAACCGCTGTTGATGAAAATATAGGTTGTGTACGTTTTATAGAAAAAACAGCAGAAGAGCTTGACATGCCAATTACAGTTGTAAAGGCAGATGTGTTTAAATTTTTAGATCGTGCTCCCGGTAAGTATGATATTGTATTTGCAGATCCTCCTTACAATCTTGAGCAATCTCAATTTTTAGCACTGGCAGACAAAGTCCTCGATAACGAAATTCTTTTAGAAAAAGGACTTTTAGTAATCGAGCATAGTAAGTTGATGTCTCTTGAAGAAAATCCTAATTTTATAGAAAGCCGCAATTACGGCAGTAGCGCTTTCAGTATCTTTAAAAATCAAGAAAAAACGGAAGATTAAAAGTCAATTCTAGGCAAATTAAAAAAAAGCAGGCCTATAAGCCGGATTCTGTTTTCGCCTAAGCGAAACCTTATCATTTATCTGGATGCACGGTTACCCGTACATTCTATCTGCCTACCCTCCGGCAACGTGCGGGAACACTTAAATGCCGGTATACATGGCATTGCACCGCATAGAGTTTACCTGGTTTCACTACAGCCTTACCTGTACATCCTTTCTGCTGCACTTGTCCTATCTCAAATAAATTTGAGACGACGGCCGTTAGCCGCTATGCTTCCCTATGGTGTCCGGACTTTCCTCCTCATACTGAAACAAGTTCAGCACAACGCGATAAGGCGGCCTGCTTGCAGCAAAAATACACTTTTAGATTCAGCAATTAGCAACCTTATTTTTACGCAGCATTTTAAAATCATTGTTAATAAAAACTCTGAAAAAGCTTCCGCGAAATACACTTTTGCTGCAGCAATTTTTATCTTTGTCACTCTAGCATAATGTGGCAATATCTGTCACATTTTACAACAAAAATATACGTGGAGCATTTTATCGTATCGGCGCGAAAGTACAGACCAGCTACCTTTAAAGACGTAGTTGGGCAGCAAGCGATTACCAATACGCTTGAGAATGCAATTGCAAATAACCATCTGGCACAGGCACTTTTATTTACCGGTCCTCGTGGTGTGGGTAAAACTACTTGCGCACGTATTCTTGCAAAACGCATTAATCAACAGGCAGAAGAACGTGAAGATGAAGATTATGCCTTTAATATTTTTGAGCTTGATGCTGCTTCTAATAACTCTGTAGATGATATTAGAAACCTTATAGATCAAGTGCGCATACCACCACAAGTGGGTAAGTACAAGGTTTATATTATAGATGAGGTTCACATGCTGTCTCAGGCTGCCTTCAACGCTTTTCTTAAAACGCTTGAAGAACCACCACGGCACGCTATTTTTATTCTTGCAACAACAGAGAAGCACAAGATCATACCTACAATTTTATCTCGTTGCCAGATTTTTGATTTTAAGCGAATTACCGTTCGTGATATTAGAGAGCATCTAGCAGATATTGCCCAACAAGAAGATATCAATGCAGAAGAAGAAGGTTTGCAGATTATCGCTCAAAAGGCAGATGGTGCTTTAAGAGATGCGCTTTCTACTTTTGACCGTGTCGTTAGTTTTTCGGGTAAAAATCTAACTCGCAAAGCAGTCACAGAGAATTTAAATGTTCTTGATTACGATACTTATTTTGAGACAACAGATCTTCTTTTAGACAATAATATTCCGCAACTACTGCTTAATTTTAATGAGATTCTAAGCAGAGGATTTGACGGGCATCATTTTATTGCCGGTATTGCTTCACATTTTAGAGATCTTATGGTTTGTAAAAATGAAGCGACTATAGAACTTCTGGAAGTAGGTGAACAAACCAAGGTGAAATATAAAGAGCAGGCACGTAAAACCGGTATGCCTTTCCTAATGAAAGCCCTTGAGATGGCAAATGACTGCGATCTCAAATACAGAACCAGCCGAAACCAGCGCTTGCTGGTTGAGCTCTGCCTCATGCAAATGGCCTCTATCACTTTTGATGGAGAAAAAAAAAATGACGGTTCATTCATAATACCGGCTGCTTACTTTCAAAATAACACTCAAAAACCTCCTGTAAACCAGGTAAAATCGGTAGAAACTGATGGGAAATCGGTTGAATCTTTAGGTGAAACTTCAGAAAACAGCCGGCCTGAGATTGCTTCTGTTCAAAATATACCAACTCAACACCCAGAAGAAGCGCAAAAGCCGGAACAGGAAAACACAGCTACGGCTGAGACTGCTGTTAAGAAACCCGCTTTAAATATTAAGGGCCCACATATTTCTGGGCTTTCGCTTAAAGGACTGCAAAAGAAAAAGGAAATTCTTCAAAAGCAGAATGAGCAAAAAGTAGATCACACTCAATTGCCTCGTGAACCTTTTACTGAGATTGCAATGGTCGCGGCCTGGAAAGAGTACGTTTCGCGACTGCGAAAAAAGGGAGAAAAGATAATGGCTTCTAATCTCGAGACTGATGAACCCAAGTTAAAGGGTACAGTCATTCATCTTGAGTTTCCTAATGAGACAATGCGTGTTGAGCTAGAGCGTGCGCAACATAACTTACTTGAGTTTTTAAAGCGAAAACTGCACAATTATGATATAGAATTATCTATAACCGTAAATGAGCAGGCAGAACGTAAGTACGCCTATACGACGAGAGAAAAGTATGAAAAGCTGAAAGAGCAAAATCCAGACCTTGAGATTTTGCGTAAAACATTTGATCTTGATTTATAATGTTAGGACTTAAATTACCCACAGACCCAAGATGGGTCAATATTGTAGAAAAGAATATTGATGAAATTCTCACAGATCACGCTTTCTGTGAGCAAAAAGCTGCCTCTACAGCAATTTCACTTATCGTTTCTTTTCCTGAATATACAGATCTTGTGCAGGAAATGGTTGCTCTTGTTAAAGAGGAAATAAGTCATTTTAAAATGGTGCATGATCGTATTCTGGCTCGCGGGAAAGCTTTAGGCAGAGATCGTAAAGATGAATATGTTATACAGCTATTGAAATTCTTTCCAAAAGGTGGTTCACGAGATATGCAACTCGTGCATAGATTATTATACGCCGCGCTTATTGAAGCCAGAAGTTGTGAACGTTTTAGATTGTTATCTGAAGAACTTGAAGATAAAGAACTTGCTACATTCTACCACAATCTAATGGTTAGCGAGGCTAATCATTACACGATGTTCTTAGGATTTGCCAGGCAATATGGAAATCGTGAAGAAGTAGATAAAAAGTGGCACGATTTACTTGAATATGAAGCTCAAATTATGAAAGATCTGGGAAAAAACGAAACGATACATGGGTAAAAATCAGTCTTAAAAAGCCGATTTTCGTATTATTTATACCGATTTTTCTAGTGTTTCAAGTTAGAATTAGTTTGTATCTTCTCTTACATAGGTTTGATTGAAAGTTCTCACGCGCACTCTATCTTCCTTGTTCATAGTATTATAAATAAAGACAGGAATCAACAGAATTAACCCAGAAGCGTACAGGCCAAAAACACTCGTGGTTTGGTTAAATATGTCAATGTAAAAATACAAACCGGCTAGTGAACCCATCAAAAAAATACTTCCAGCTATTAAATAAACCCATTTAGACTCTTTAGCATAAATATTATTCACTGCTACTCTATTTGCATTGCCGCATTGGGTACAACTATGTTGCTTATATTTCCCATATTTTATTGCATATTCTACGCGCGTTTCAGCATCACAATTAAAGTGATTCTCATAATTACACCCAGAACATTTTAAATACAGTTTCAATTATAGGATTTAGACTGTTGAGCCATAACCGCTGTAGAAAGTAAAATTGTAAAGAAAAAAGTAATTGCAGTTTTAGGTAAAGTTATAGTCATTGAAGTTGATATAAATATGCCTTGTTACGTATTAATAATTTTATAGATCAATAAAGATTAATTCTCGATCCTACTTATCGATTTTTTCGCTTTTAAGCTGATTTTTCTCGTAATAAAGCGATTTTATGATCCCGTCTGAAAGTCCGATTTTAGGCACATGAATGTTCTTTGCCCTACTCCATTTCATCGCAGATAAATAAATTCTGGTTGCGGGAATAATTACATCTGCCCGGTCATTATTAAGTTCAAGTTCTATAATTCGCTCCTCATAACTATACGACTGCATAAACTCATAAAAGGATACCAGATAGAAATAACTTAACGGTTTACCGTCCTTTTTACCACTTAATTTAAAGATTTTATTAATGTTTCCGCCAGAACCTATGAGGTCAATGCGACTATAACCTTTAGTCACGGTTTTGATCCACTGCTCTACCTCATCCCAAACTGCGTGACCTACAAGACCTTCTAAAAGACGTACTGTTCCTAATTTAAAAGAACGAGAAGCCACAACAGCACCGTCACTGTACAACGTAAACTCTGTGCTACCACCGCCCACGTCAACATATAGGTAGGTTTTTTCAGACTCTATAAGAGAGCGTATATCTGTGTTTGCTATAATGGCAGCTTCATCGTTGCCATCTATAATTTCGATCTTTACTCCGGTTTTCTTTTTTACGAGCTTTACAACTTCGGCTCCATTTTCAGCTTCACGCATCGCAGATGTAGCACAGGCTTTATAAGAAACCACTTTGTGTGATTGCATTAAAAGCTTAAAGGCATGCATCGTATCTATCATGCGCTCAATATTCTCTTCAGAAATTCTATTCTGCTTAAATACATCTGCACCCAGGCGTATAGGCACCCTAACCAAGGCGTTTTTACGGAATAAAGTTTCTCTGCCATCAATCTCAATAACATTTGCTACAAGAAGACGCACTGCATTAGAGCCTATATCTATAGCCCCGTATTTTTGAATATTTATCATTGAAGAAAACCTAGTTTTTTGAGGTAATAATCATACGTGGCAAACTGAGAACGCACTCGGGGGCCATCAGTTTTTCTATATGCGTTGTCCTGATATTGCGTTATTTCACGAGCCTTTACATTATCTGCCCAACTTATTTCAAAGGTCTCTATAATTTCATTTTTAATATCTGTATCATATATAGGGCAGGTTACTTCTACCCTGTTATCAAGATTACGCGTCATCCAGTCTGAAGATGAAATATAAACCTCTTCTTCCCCTCGCTCACCAAATATCATTACACGTGGGTGTTCTAGAAATTTATCTACCACACTTATTATGGTTATATTCTCACTCAATCCTTCAACTCCCGGAATCAAACAGCAGATACCGCGTACGATCATGTTGATCTTAACACCGGCCTGACTGGCTTCATACAACTTATCAATGATCGCATAATTAGACATGCTGTTGATCTTGATACGCATAAAACCGGTACCGCCGTTTTTTGCCTTTTCAATCTCCTTATCTATCAATCTGTAAAACCTGTTACGGGCATAATGCGGTGATATAATAAGATGCCTGTATTTATTTACCACATAATTTGTGTTGAAGAAATTGAACAGTTTATCCAGATCCTTAAGAATGTGTTTCTCTGCCGTAAACAGGGTATAATCTGTGTAAATTCTTGCTGTAACACCGTTAAAATTACCGGTACTTATAAAGCCGTAGCGCTTTATTCTTTCATCTTCCATGCGTTCTATGACACAAACCTTGCTGTGTACTTTAAGACCGGGAACACCAAAGATTACTTTTATACCCTCATCTTGCATCTTATTAGCGTACATCATATTGCTTTCTTCGTCAAAACGAGCACGCAATTCTATTTGCACAGTAACATCCTTTCCATTTTTTGCAGCATTGATAAGTGCACTTGCAATGTGGCTTACTTTAGCTAATCTATAAATAGTGATCTTAATGGAAAGCACTGTAGGATCAAGCGCGGCTTCACGTAAAAATTTTATGATGTAAGCGAAAGTGTGATATGGAGCAAACTGAAGGAAATCTTTCTCAGCTACTTTTTCAAAAATACTGTCATTAAGGCTAATCCCTTTAATGGGAAGCGGTTTTTGCTTTGCATATAAAAGATCTGTTCTTCCCAGACTGGGAAAATCCATATAATCTTTACGGTTATGATATCTACCACCTGGGATTATACTATCAGATTTTTCAATTTTTAGTTTATCAAGGAGAAAAGCTAATGTACATGCGTCTATAGACTGATCGTGTACAAATCTTACCGGTTCTGCATCTTCTCTGTCTTTTACGCTTCGCGAAAGTTTCTCTATAAAACTTTTTCCCAGATCAGATTCTATATCAAGTTCTGCGTCACGGGTGATCTTAATCATGTGTGCAGAAATTGTATCGTAGTCAAAAATGTTGAATACCACATCAAGATTAAAACGGATAAGGTCATCAAGAATCATGATGTAATCCTTGTCTCCTATTTTAGGCAAAACAACAAATCTATCTAAAGTGCTTGGTATCTCAACTAAAGCATAAAGCGGTTTCTCCTTGCCTTCTTTTTCCATTTTCACGGTAAGGTAAGCTTCAAGATCCTGAATGCGCGGTAAGTCTAAATCTTCATTAAGTACGATGGTAACAAGCGCCGGACTTACTCTTTCCATAAAGAAAGTCTTGATAAACTCTGTATGCTCAGGATGAACAACCTGATCTTCTTTAATAACCAGCAGGTTTTCGGCTTCAAGACGTGTATGAATATCATCAAGTATTTCAAGACTTTCTGCCTGTTGCTCGATAACGATCTTTGTTATTTTTTCAAGAAGCTCATCTGCTGCATAAACACCTAATGCTTTTCTCCCTTTTTTTCCTGCCTCTACAATACGCTTTACAGTGGCGTAACGCACTTTAAAGAATTCGTCAAGATTATTTGAAAAGATACCTACAAACCGCAGCCTCTCTATTAAAGGAACCGTTTCATCTGCAGCTTCCTGAAGTACTCTGGCATTAAAATGCAGCCAGCTTATCTCACGGTTAACGTATTTATCTTCATCTGTTTCTACTCCTGCTGTGTTCATTTATTTCAATTGCTTAGGTGTTATGTAATATCTAGTAATTCCTTTAGCAATCGTACTCCAGTCATCTGTATCAAAATCTATAGCGGTAAAAGCTGCCGTTGACACATTCCCTATTGCCTTGCTGCCATATTTGTTAACAATATTGGTCATTGCATGATTGTGCCCAAATATCATTAATCTGCTTATTTCATTATCACAGCTTCTAATAACCGAATCTAAACCTTTTCCACTAAAATCGTAAAGATTTGGTTCTAAAATAAGTTGATTTTCTGGTATATCAAGTTCCTTTAAATAAAGCAGAGCAGTTGTTTTTGCACGTACAGCGTCGCTACTTAATATTTTTTCTGGTAACTCAATTTTAGACTTAATATAACTGGCCACAAGCGGTGCATCTTTAAGTCCGCGATCACTTAAAGGCCGCTGGTGATCATCAAGATCAAATTCCCATGAGGATTTAGCGTGACGCACTAGATATAAGGTTTTCATATCAAAAATATTTAAGGAGCAAGTGTTTGTCTCTTCCAGGAATTACCTTCAACGTAATAATGTACCCTGTCATGAAGCCTGTTAGGCCTTCCCTGCCAGAATTCAAATTCTGTGGGTATTACCCGAAAACCACCCCAATTTTCCGGTTTTGGGACTGTTTTATCCCGATATTTTTCTTCAAGATCGTTCAGCCTGTCAGACAAGTATTCTCTTCCTGAGATTACTTTACTTTGTGGTGAAGCGATAGCTCCCAGTTGACTGCCCTTTGGTCTCGAGTGAAAATATTCTGCAGATTGTTCTTGTGGTACCTTCTGGGCTTTGCCTTTTATTATGACCTGACGTTCTAAATTGGGCCAGAAAAACGAAATACACACATTAGGATTTGCTTCTATTGCTTCCCCTTTTTCACTGTTGTAATTTGTATAAAAAACAAATCCTCCATTGTCATATTCCTTTAAAAGTACAACTCTGCTTTTAGGGAAACCGTCTTTACCTATTGTTGATACGGTCATCGCATTGACTTCATCTACTCCTTTAGATTCTTCTACTTCTTTAAACCACTTTTTAAACTGATCAAAAGGATCTTGCGCACTTTCATCTATTGTAAGAGAATTGCGCTCATATGATTTTCTATAACTACCTAAGTCTTCTGCCATGAGTATGATTTACTCTGCAATTTACAAGAAAGCACAAAAAGCACAAGAATTAAAAAAGCTTAAGTACAAGATATTTTACATAGTACGGCGCTGTATATTGACTAGGTAAATTAAAATTCAAACACCTTCCCGTCATCTGCGAGCAAAACAGGTTCAAACTCTTTTTTGGCTTCATTGCCAAATAAAGTAAGATCTGGATATCTGGTTGAATAATGTCCCAGAATAAGATTTTCTACACCGGCTGCTTTTGCCATCATACCAGCCTGTCTTGCGGTTGAGTGACCTGTAGGCTGAGCCAGATGTTCATGTGATTCTAAAAAAGTAGACTCATGATACATTGCGGTCACACCTTCAAGCTGAGGTATATTATCTGGCTTGTAGATCGTATCGCTGCAAAAAGCATAACTCTTGGCAGGATCAGGATCAAATGTTAGTTCGCTATTATGAATTATCCGCCCATCATCAAGCTTGATATCTTTACCAGCTTTTATCTTTCGGTAATAAAGCACATCGATATTATGATTAAGAACAGTATTCATATTGAGTTTACGCTCGCCTGGTTTTTCCTTAAAAAGAAAACCATTTGCATAAATACGGTGCTTAAGTGGTATAGTTTCTACAGTGACGTTTTTATCTTCAAATAAAACCTGTGGTTCTGTACCCTCAAGCTCATGAAAGTACAAAGGGTAATTAGTCCACGAATTAGACAATTTAAGCTGAATCGTTATCGCTTTCTTGATGCCTTTGGGCCCATAAACATGTAATTCACTTTCTCGATTGAGTAATCTAAATGTAGAAATAAGTCCTACTAGACCAAAGAAGTGATCGCCATGCAGATGCGAAATGAAAATATGCTTTATGCGTGAAAATTTAATCTTATTTCGCCTTAGCTCTACCTGCGTCCCTTCTCCACAGTCAATTAAAAAAAGATGATTTTTAATTTCTAGAACCTGAGATGTGGGATTTGTGAGTGTGCGAGGTGTTGCCGCATAGCAACCTAAGATGGTGAGCTTCATTCTAAACTAAAATTTCTTCAATAGCAATATCATGTAAGTTACTACTTATTAACTTAAGTAAAGCTGTAAAATCGCAAGTATATCCTTCGTGTTTAAATAACACAATTACAGGCTTTAAAAGCCCAGATCTCGCTGTATTTCTTCAAGTTCTATAACATCATGCGCCTCCTGAAGTGTAGGGACTACCATAATTTCTTCTGGCACAACGTCTATCTTAATACCTTTATTAACAATAACAAAAGACTTTTTACTGGCTCTTTGCTTATTAGATATCACCAGAAAAGAAAGCAATTCTTCTAGAGATAACTCACCATATTTTAAAAGATCAATAACCAGATTTTCATCTGAAAAAGACTTAGGAACAACAAATTCTAAAAAGGAAGCAAATTCCTTAACACCGTCTTCTTCATCACCTAAAATAGTATAGGTCTCTTTTTTATCTACCTGCATTATGCTTAATTTTTGAAGCTAATAAATATATTACTGCCATACGTATAGCAACACCATTTTCAACTTGATTAAGGATTATGGCTTGCCCAGAATCTGCTACGTCACTTGTTATTTCTACACCTCTATTAATTGGCCCTGGGTGCATGACCACGATCTCTTTATCTAAAGATTCAAGAAGCTCTTTGTCTAAACCATATTGTTGTGTATACTCTCTGGTACTGGGAAAATAACTAATATCCATTCGTTCATTTTGAACGCGTAGCATATTTGCCACATCGCACCAGTTTAAAGCTTTTCTTAGATTAAGCTCTACTTCTACTCCCAGAGATTCAATATATTTAGGAATAAGTGTTTTAGGACCGCAGACTTTTACTTCTGCTCCCAACATTTTTAGTGCGAAGATATTTGATAAAGCTACTCTGCTATGCAAAATATCTCCTACAATGACCACTTTTTTACCAGCCACTTCGCCTAATTTTTCCCTTATAGAATATGAATCAAGCAAGGCCTGAGTAGGGTGTTCATGTGCGCCATCACCTGCATTAACAATGCTGGCTTTAATATGTTTACTTAGAAATACTCCAGCGCCCGGATTAGGATGCCGCATCACAACCATATCTACTTTCATAGACAGGATGTTATTCACAGTATCAATAAGCGTTTCTCCTTTTTTAACTGATGAAGCTCCCGCAGAAAAGTTAATTACATCTGCACTTAGGCGTTTTTCCGCCAGCTCAAATGAAAGTTTGGTACGTGTGCTGTTTTCAAAAAAGAGGTTAGCAATGGTAATGTCGCGTAGAGAAGGGACTTTTTTAATGGGTCTGTTTATAACCTCTTTAAAATGATCTGCAGTTTCAAAAATGAGATCTATATCTTCCCTCTTGATATATTTTATTCCTAATAAGTGATTTACACTTAATTCGCTCATTCTGTTTGGCTATAGTTGTGGTATTCCTTTTGTTATGCTTACTCTTTTAGTACAATTACACTGTCTTCACCGTCTTTTTCCTTCCACTGTACTTTTACTTTTTCTTCGTTGATTGCATCTACCTGTCTGCCCTTATAATTGGGCTGTATGGGCAAGTGTCTGCTAAATCGTCTGTCTATGAGCGTTAATAATTCTACTGCTTTTGGTCGTCCAAAACTTTGCAGCGCAGTAAGGGCAGCATTTATGCTCCTACCTGTATAAAGAACGTCATCCATAAAGACCACGTTTTTATCTTCTACAACAAAATTGATCTTAGTTCTGTTTGCTTCAAGTGGTTTATCACCTCTTCTAAAATCGTCTCTAAAGAAGGTAATATCGAGGTAACCAAGCCTAATATCGGGTATTTTATACTCTTCTTCCAGCAGCTTTTTTATGCGTTCTGCCACATAAATACCTCTTGGCTGTATGCCTATTAGAACAGTATTTTTAAAGTCAGTATGATTTTCAATAAGTTGACAGGCCAGGCGGTGGAGAATTATATTTACTTCTTTAGCGTTAAGCAACACTTTTTGGCTCATAGTAGCAATCCTGTCATATTTTGATAGAAGCAAATGTACATATTTTTTGATGAAGGAAAATGAAATATACTTACCGCAAATAGCTAATCATCCTTATTTTTTCTATTAAAAACACCTAGACCAAAGGGAAAAACGAGAAATAGAAAGAAATACCAGCCTGTTACTAATCCTATTATAGTAATAGCTGCGGCAATTATCATTAACAAAACAGAGCGATCTGGCATTTGCATAACAAAAATTTATTTTATGCCTTGTGTAGCTGGCGGGATCGTCCATTTATTATGCAGCTCCAGATAGCTATAATCTAAGGCGCTTGGCTGACTTTCTAAAATATGCTCCTGAAATGAACGCTGCAAAATATCTTCTATATAATAGTCTTCTTCCACATTTACGGGATCAAATTCTTCTTTCAAAGAAATATCAAATAAACTCGCCGTTGTATTCAGCCAAAAAGCTTTCCATCCACTGCGAAATTCTTTTATAAGATCAAATGTGGTAATACCGGTCTGGCGGTGAATAAGTTTAACCAGTATCTGCCCCTCTGTGCGTGTAAGTTTCTTCAGTTCATCTGTAAACTCATCTTCCACATAACGTTGTATGATACGCGTGTAACGCCTCCTGTCGCGGTTGCTTTTCATACTGTCCAGTCGTGCGTTGAGTTCAACCAGTCTGTCTGCAGCGAGTTTTGCATAGGGATAAACCTTACGTATTTTTCGTCTCAGGATTAAATAGCGCCTTCGCTCAGTATCATCTTTAAATTTTAGTTTACCAAAGACGATAACCTCTTCCAGATCGATAGATTCTCGAGGTACAGTGTCGCCTTCTATAATGTAGTATTGATATTCAAGACTATCTGCATCAATCTTATGCTTCTCTTGTGCGTGCACAGAAAAGGAAAGTACCATTAAAAAAAGGGGTAACCAGAATTTCACTTTTAATTTTTTCATAGCTTAAGCGAAAACTGTTCCAAAAGTAACGAATAGCATAATAACGCTCTTAGATTGAGTTTAATATTCTTATTTTCGTGGAAAATTGAATTTTTATGGCAAATAGTATATTAAACGATAAGTCACTTGACTTTCTTGAAAACTATCTTAATAATGCTTCTCCCACAGGATATGAATGGGGCGGACAAAAATTATGGATGGAATACCTTACTCCTTATGTTGACGAATTTATTACAGATACATACGGCACAGCTGTAGGAGTCATTAATCCTGACGCAAAATATAAAGTTGTTATAGAAGGCCACGCAGATGAGATCTCCTGGTATGTAAATTATATTACAGACAATGGCCTTATTTATGTAATACGCAACGGTGGAAGCGATCACCAGATCGCACCTTCAAAAATCGTTAACATTCATACTAAAAAAGGTATTGTAAAGGGCGTTTTTGGCTGGCCTGCGATTCACACTCGCGATAAAAGCAAAGAAGAAACACCTAAGTTGGATAATATTTTTATCGATATAGGTTGTAGCACAAAAGAAGAAGTAGAAAAAGCAGGAGTACATGTAGGTTGCGTCATCACATACCCTGATACATTTCACGTGCTTAACGGAGACAAATTTGTGTGCCGTGCACTTGATAACCGTATGGGTGGTTTTATGATTGCAGAAGTTGCTCGACTTTTAAAGGAAGGTGACAAAAAGCTTGATTTTGGGCTATATGTTGTAAACTCTGTACAGGAAGAAATTGGTTTACGTGGTGCAGAAATGATTACACACCGTATTAAACCTAATGTTGCTATTGTGACAGATGTTACGCATGACACAACAACACCAATGATAGAAAAGAAAACTAACGGTCTGGCCGAAATAGGTAAAGGTCCTGTTATTTCTTACGCGCCGGCAATACAGCAAAAGCTACGCGATCTTATAATTGATACTGCCGAAGACAAAAAAATACCTTTTCAGCGTGCTGCCAGCAGTCGTGCTACTGGTACAGATACAGACGCTTTTGCATACAGCAATGGCGGTGTAGCTTCAGCTTTAATTAGTTTACCGTTGCGCTACATGCACACAACTGTAGAAATGGTGCACCGTGAAGATGTTGAGAATGTGATCAAACTTATTTATGAAAGCGTTCTAAGTATTAAAGAAGGTGAGACTTTTAGCTATTTCGACTAATTAAATTATTGTCATGCAGAACTCGTTTCAGCATCGCATCAAACTTTTCTTAGTACGACCCTGAATAAATTCAGGGTGACGAAAAGCCGAAAGGATTCAAATTCAGATAAAACAAAAACCCCGAACAGAATTCTGTTCGGGGTTTTTTATCATTTACAAAAGTCTTATCTAATCCTGCTTCACAAACTTCATTGCCGCAGAATTAATACAATATCTCAAATGTGTAGGTGCCGGGCCATCGTTAAAAACATGACCTAAATGCAGTCCTGTAGATTTTTCTATCACCTCGTCTCTGCTCATACCATGACTGTTATCTTTTACCCAGATCACAGCATCATCATCAATTGGTTTTGAGAATGCAGGCCAGCCTGTACCAGAGTCAAATTTATCTTCAGAATTAAATAATGGTTCGCCGGTTGCCGCACTTACATAGACACCTTTCTCGTGATTATCATAATACATATTTCTAAAAGGTGGCTCAGTTCCTTTTTTAACCATGATCTCATATTGATCATCAGTTAAGTTTTCTTTCCAGACTTCAGGAGATTTGCCTTCAGGATAATCTGTAGCAAGAGCTACTTCATTACCCTCACTTTTCTTTTCGCTGTTTTGACAAGAAACTTGTGAAAGACTAATTAAAAAAAGAGAAGCTACTAATGTTGACCTTGTGATATACTTTTTCATTTTCTATTTTTTTGGTGGAAACCACCTTTGTTGAGTCGTAGAGACAGCGATTTCCTTTCCTGGTTCACAAATTTACAGCAGCTTTGCTCTATTTTTAGACATTTAATATTTCCTTACCATATATCTGTCATACTTCAGCCTAAATTTGGATTATGACCATTTCTGAAGAAAATCTTGAGGAAATCTTATCGAGCCCGGAAGAAGCGGCCCGCCTCGCAGATCTCATTTACGTTACTAACGAGCATTTAAAAATCACCCGAAAAAGGGATAAAGACGGCTTTTCTTATGACAAAAACGGAAAACCAGTTAAAACTAAAAAATTACTCAATCGCATACATAAATTAGTGATTCCGCCGGGCTGGGAAGATGTACGCATAGCCGAACCTGAGAACGGGCATCTGCAAGCTGTAGGACGTGATGAAAAAAATCGTAAAGTTTATCTCTATCACGATGTATGGAACAAACTACGTAATGAGACCAAGTTCTTTAAAATGGCATCTTTTGCTAATATTTTGCCGCAAATACGCAAACAGGTAGATCTTGATCTTGACGGTGAAGAAATGACCCGGCGCAAAGTACTTGCTCTTGTCATTCGCCTTATGGAAGAAACTCACATACGTATAGGTAATGAGTGTTATGCCAGAAGAAACAAAACTTACGGCCTCTCGACACTGCGCACGCGCCATGTGAAAACTACCGCGCAGAACATGCGTTTTAAATTTGTAGGCAAAAAAAGTAAAGAGCACGATATCACGATTACAGATAAAAAACTTATAAAACTGGTAAACAGATGTGAGGAAATCCCGGGCTGGGAACTATTTAAATATTACGATGACCGTGGTAATAAACACACAATAGACAGTGGTATGGTTAACGATTACATACATGAGATAAGCGGTGATCTTTTTTCAGCTAAAGATTTTAGAACCTGGGGCGCCACAAAAATTTTCTTTGAAAGCTTACGCGAAAGCGGATACATTGCAGATGAAAAAGCAAATGCTAAAAACATTCTTGCCGCATATGATGCTGCGGCAGCAGGCTTGGGAAATACACGCGCAGTCTGTAGGAGCTATTATGTACACCCGGCTATTGTAGAGAGCTACGCCAGCGGAAGTATAGTTCCTTATTTTAAAAAGGTAGAAACCATAAAACAGAAAAAAACAGACTTACTCTCTCAAACCGAAAAAGTCATTGCAGAGATGCTCTCTAATTATGAAGTAGAGTTTTAATCCTGCAAAAAAAGAGCTGTCGTGTTTAAATCTAAAATTTGCTGAGAAGCTCCAATTTTAAGTTTTATATAACGGTTATTCATTACTGGTCACCTTTCTATTTTTCACCTAATTAAGTACCTTTGCAGCTTGGTAAAAAAAATGGCAGAAACACAAGAATATATTGAGGTTTATGGCGCTCGTGTGCATAACCTTAAAAACATAGATGTAAAAATTCCCCGCGAAAAATTAGTTGTTATTACCGGCCTTTCAGGCAGTGGTAAAAGCTCCTTGGCTTTCGATACTATTTACGCAGAAGGACAGCGCCGCTACATTGAAACTTTTTCGGCATATGCCCGTCAATTTTTAGGTGGTCTTGAGCGACCTGATGTTGATAAAATTCAGGGACTTTCACCGGTTATTGCCATAGAGCAAAAAACAACAAGTAAGAATCCTCGGTCCACTGTGGGTACTATTACAGAGATTTACGATTTCTTAAGACTTCTTTACGCCAGAGCTAGTGATGCTTACAGTTATGTCACCGGCGAGAAAATGGTAAGCTATAGTGATGAGCAAATTAAAGATCTTATCATTTTAGATTTCACTAATAAACATATCAATATTCTTGCTCCTATTGTAAGGAGTCGTAAAGGGCATTACCGCGAACTTTTTGAACAAATAGCAAAACAAGGTTTTGTAAAAGTGCGTGTAGACGGTGAAGTGCGCGATATAGAAAAAGGAATGAAAATAGACCGGTACAAAACGCACGACATAGAGATCGTGATAGACCGGTTAAAAATTGAAGAAAGTCAGGATATCGCAAAAAGATTGCTTGAAACTATAAACACTGCCATGTATCATGGTGACGATGTTTTAATGGTTCTTGACCAGGATACTCAGGAAGCGAGATATTTTAGCAGAAGTTTAATGTGTCCTACATCTGGAATTTCTTATCCTAATCCCGAGCCTAATAACTTTTCATTCAATTCTCCTAAAGGAGCTTGTCCTAAATGTAACGGTATTGGCCAGTTACAAGTAGTAAATCCTGATAAAATAATACCAGATAAATCAAAGTCTATAAAGGCCGGTGGTCTGGAACCACAAGGGCCGCAAAAAAGCAATTGGGTTTTTAAGCAACTTGAGATAATTGCCCAGAGGTTTGATTTTAAATTGAGTGATCCTATTTCAGAGCTTCCTAAAGATGCTATAGAAATGATTCTGTATGGTGGCAAGGAGAAATTCTCAGTCGAGTCAAAAACCCTTGGTATTACACGTGATTACAAGATAGATTTTGAAGGTATTGCTAATTTTATAGAAAATACTTTTCACAATAATGATTCTGCTTCCTTAAAGAGATGGGCAAAAGCCTATATGGATAAGATTGATTGCCCAGAATGTCATGGCACGCGGCTACGTAAAGAATCGCTTTACTTTCGTGTAAACGAAAAAAGTATTGCAGAACTGGCGCAGATGGATATTCTTGAGCTTGCAGATTGGTTTAAGGTTTTGCCCAAAAGCCTGAGTGAAAAGCAAATTGCAATAGGTGAAGAAATCATTAAAGAAATAAATGCTCGCATTCAATTTCTGGTAGATGTGGGTCTTACGTATCTTTCTCTTAACCGCAGCTCTAAGTCGCTGTCTGGTGGTGAAGCGCAGCGTATACGTTTAGCTACACAGATAGGTTCGCAACTTGTAGGAGTGTTGTACATTCTCGATGAACCAAGTATAGGCTTGCATCAACGTGATAACGAGAAATTGATCAATTCACTGGTTTCATTAAGAGATATAGGGAATTCTGTACTAGTGGTAGAACACGATAAAGATATGATCTTGCGTGCAGATCATGTTATAGATATAGGGCCAAGAGCTGGTAAACACGGTGGTGAGATTATTAGCGAGGGAACTCCGGAAGAACTATTTAAGCACCATACATTAACCGCCCAGTATCTTAATGGAGAAAAGGAGATTGCCATTCCCGAAAAAAGAAGAGCAGGCAACGGTAAGGAGATCGTGCTTAAAGGTGCAACTGGTAATAACCTGAAGAACGTAAATATTAAACTTCCGTTAGGTAAAATGATAGTTGTAAGCGGGGTTTCTGGCAGTGGAAAGTCAACGCTTATCAATGAGACGCTTTATCCTATAATGAATGCGCATTATTTTAATGGTGTAAAAACTCCGCAGCCTTATAAATCTATTAAAGGGCTTGATAATTGCGATAAAGTAATTGATATTAATCAATCGCCAATTGGCCGTACGCCACGCTCAAATCCTGCTACCTATACAGGCGTTTTTAGTGAGATACGCAGTCTATTTGCAAAGATTCCGGAAGCTATGATACGCGGGTATAAACCGGGTAGATTTAGTTTTAATGTTGCCGGCGGGCGTTGCGAGACCTGTAAAGGTGGTGGTCTGCGTGTGATCGAGATGAACTTCTTACCAGATGTTTATGTAGAGTGTGAGACTTGCCAGGGTAAGCGTTTTAACAGAGAGACTCTTGAGATACGGTATAAGGGCAAATCAATATCAGATGTGCTTGAGATGACCATAAATGAGTGCGTTGAGTTTTTTGAGCATATTCCCAAAATATACAGAAAGGTAAAAACTATAAAAGATGTGGGGCTGGGTTATATTACCCTTGGTCAACAATCTACAACACTTTCGGGCGGTGAAGCGCAGCGTATAAAACTCGCTACAGAATTATCTAAACGTGACACAGGAAACACTTTCTATATACTCGATGAACCTACAACCGGTTTACATTTTGAAGATGTACGCGTACTTATGGATGTACTTAATCGTTTAGTAAATAAAGGCAATACAGTGTTGATCATAGAACATAATATGGATGTTATTAAAATGGCAGATTATATTATAGATATAGGATACGAAGGCGGAAAAGATGGCGGGCAGGTCGTGGCAAAAGGAACACCGGAAGAAGTAAGCAAAAATAAAAAGAGCTATACCGCCCAGTTTTTGAGAAAAGAACTAATTTAGGCGGTTTTGGTTTTGCACCAAAAGCTTATTTAGTAACGTTAAAATTTATAATGAGAAACGAGAATAAACATAAAGGTTGGAATGAGATTAAAACTAATGACTCTTGGGCAATATTCAAGATCATGGGTGAATTTGTTAGCGGATTTGAAAAACTAAGCCGCATTGGGCCTTGTGTTTCCATCTTTGGAAGCGCACGCACAAAACCAGATCAGAAATACTACAAATTAGCATCAGAAATCGCACAAAAGATAGTAGATAATGGCTACGGTGTTATAACCGGTGGTGGTCCCGGTATTATGGAAGCCGGTAATAAAGGCGCACATCTGGCAGGTGGTACATCTGTAGGTCTAAATATAGAATTGCCTTTTGAGCAACATGACAACCCATATATTGACAGTGACAAGAGTATTGACTTTGACTATTTCTTTGTGCGCAAAGTAATGTTTGTAAAATACTCGCAAGGTTTTGTAGTCATGCCGGGAGGTTTTGGCACGCTAGACGAGCTTTTTGAAGCTATTACGCTTATACAGACAAGAAAGATCGATAAATTTCCTATTATTTTAGTAGGTACAGATTTCTGGAAAGACCTGCTGGGCTGGATACGCACTACACTTCTTGACAGTTTTGCAAATATTAGTGATGCAGACGTTGATCTTATTCATCTTGTAGATACTCCAGATGAAGTTATTGACGTTCTTAATGAGTTCTATTCAGAATATGAACTGAGTCCTAATTTCTAATAAAAGATATTTACCAATCCGGTTACTTCAATTTTACGTTAGATATTGAAGATGATCTCTCAATACTTTTTGATGCCCGTTTTCCCTATTAATTTTCTAAATATAAAGGATTGAGCAAGTACTTGTCCTTCTATGTTTTATGCCTTCTGCTCTGTGCTAATCCTGCATGGAGCCAGAACCGCATTACAATAAATGCTAAGTTAAACGCTTCCGCGAAAACGATACGTGTACAGGAAGAAGTAGTATTTGTAAATACTACAAATGATACGCTTAACCAATTGTATTTTAATGACTGGGCAAACAGTTTTTCATCTAAACAATCTGCGCTGGCAAAACGTTTTGCTGAAAATTATGATCGTAAATTTCACCTTGCAAAAAATGAAGAGCGCGGGAGCACAACCATAAAATCAATCTCAGATAGTAAGTTTAGCTTTCTTGATTATCACAGACTTGATGACGCCATAGATATTGTAAGAGTACAATTGCGCAACCCTGTCTATCCCGGGCAGGAGTATAAGCTCAATATCTTTTATGATCTTAAATTGCCAGATGCCCGTTTTACTGAATATGGCGCCTTACCCAATGGTGATTTTAATTTACGGTTCTGGTATTTGAGTCCGGCGGTTTATGATGGCAAATGGGAATATTACAGCAATAAAAACCTAAATGATCTTTACACTGCGCCAACTAATTTTGACATTACTTTTAATCTTCCGCAAGGTTATGAGGTAACTACAGACCTTGAAAAAACCGCCCTACAGACTCAAAAATCGGCCGAATCTGTTATAAAATTGACTGGTACTTCCAGAAATAGCGCGCGAATTTTCCTGAAAAAGATTTCAAACTTCGAGACTTTTAAAACTGAAGATCTTTCACTAATAAGCAACATTTACGATAATAAAGTAATTGCTCCCAGCAGAGCTATAATTGCAGATAGAATTGTAAGATATCTCAACGACAAACTGGGCCCCTACCCTTTTGACAAATTATTGATCACCGAAATTGATTACAAGGAGAATCCTGTGTATGGTCTTAATCAACTTCCCGATTTTATTAGGCCTTTTCCAGATGGTTTTCAGTATGAACTTAAAATATTAAAAACCAGCATAAGCAATTATGTAGACAATACGCTTTATGTAAATCCTCGTACAGACAGATGGGTCACAGACGGGATCAAGACCTATCTTATGATGGAATATATGGATAGATATTATCCTAACCTCAAAGCCTTTGGAAGTCTGGAGAAGTCTTGGCTGGCAAGTAAATTTGACGCATCACAATTAGAATTTAATGATCAGTACAATTTACTTTATATACACATGGCGCGTCTTAATCTTGACCAGGCGCTTTCTAAACCTTACGATTCTCTTATAAAATTCAATAAAAATATAGCCAATAAATATAAGGCAGGCAGCGGCTTTCATTACCTCTCAAAATATCTTAACAGTGATCTTGTGGATCGATCTATTGCCGATTTTTACAATGACAATAAATTAAAACTAACATCATCTGAAGATTTTAGGAAACTAATAGAAAACAGATCAGGAAAGGATCTTGAATGGTTCTTTGGTGACTATGTAAGTACCCGTAAGAAAATAGATTATAAGATACAGAATGCGTACAAAAAAGGGGACTCTCTTGTTGTGACCTTAAAAAATAAACGCAACTCCCAAATGCCTATTTCTTTGTACGGGCTTAAAGGAGACAGCATTATTTCTCAACAATGGGTAGATGGTTTTAAAAATCTAAAAAAAGTTAGTATAGCGGCAGATAGTGCAGATCGGGTTGCTCTCAACGTAAAAGGCATCGTCCCTGAATATAATAGACGTAATAATTACAGAAAAGTTAATCCTTTCATCGGTTTTAATAAACCGGTACAATTTAAGTTATTTCAGGATATTGAGAACCCTGCTAAAAATCAGGTTTTCTTTATGCCGGTTTTTGAATATAACCTGTATGATGGTCTTACAATAGGAGCAAAAATGTATAATAAAACGCTTCTTTCTAAACCATTTAGTTATAAAATTGAGCCTCAATACGGTTTAAAGTCAAAAGCCATAATTGGTGGTCTGGGCTTCACCTATACGCAAAATATAGAAGAGGGTAATTTATATGCCATACGTTATGGATTCTCAGGGAATACCTTCTCTTATGCGCCAGATGCTTTTTACACAAAATATACGCCCTTTATCACATTTGGTTTTCGTACTGATGATTTAAGATCAGACAAAAGTCAGTCTTTAACGCTTAGAAATGTAAATGTAAACAGAGACAAGTCTAATGTCATTACTAACGATGATCCAGACTATAATGTCTTTAATATTAGATATTCAAACAATAATCCCGGTGTAATAAATGCCTTTAACTGGGAAACAGATTTTCAACTGGCAAAAAAGTTTAGCAAACTCTCATTTACAGCTAAATACAGAAAGGTTTTCTTAAACAACAGGCAGTTTGATTTGAGAATATTTGCCGGTACATTTTTATACAATGATACCCGCGATGATGGCGATTATTTCAGTTTTGCCTTAGACCGGCCTACAGATTACATGTTTGACTATAATTATTATGGTCGTTCTGAAAGTTCTGGTCTCTTTAGCCAGCAGCTTATTCTTGCTGAAGGTGGTTTTAAATCAATTCTTGATACCCCATTTGCAAATCAATGGATGTTTACAGCTAATACCAGCACAACCTTATGGCATTTTATACATGGTTATGGTGATATAGGTTTACTCCACAATCAAGGGCTTAACACAAAGTTTGCGTATGACAGTGGTATACGCGCCGTGCTGGTAGAAGATTATTTTGAGCTATTCTTTCCGGTATATTCTTCAAACGGATGGGAAATTGCCCAGCCTCATTACGATCAGAAAATCAGGTTTATTGTAACGCTTAGTTTTAGAACACTATTTAATCTATTTACCAGAAAGTGGTATTGATAGTATGGAAATAGATAAGCTGCCGCGAAAAGTTATTAGGATTAATTTAATAAAAATAAATCAAAATCTACTTTTAGTATCAAAAAGCCGATTTTAAGGCTAAAAATTGCGATTTTGATACTTTTCTTATTTTTCAGGGCATTGTTTGTCAAGTGAATTTTGTCTATTTTTGTCAAACAACCTTTCTAAACTATGGCTATAAAATCTGATTCCCTCACGCAACTCTCTTATGAAGATTTTAAGGTAACCGTCCTTGAAGATTATAAGATCGCTGTCACGAGCCGTGAATGCAGTATTTTAGGCCGTCGTGAAGTTCTTACAGGCAAAGCAAAATTTGGCATCTTTGGCGATGGTAAAGAAGTACCACAGCTCGCTATGGCCAAAGCTTTTAAAAATGGCGACTGGCGTTCAGGATATTACAGAGACCAGACATTTATGATGGCTATAGGCGCCTATTCTATAGAAAATTTCTTTGCAGGGCTGTATGCTCACACCAGTGTTGAGCACGATCCTATGAGTGCCGGTAAGCAAATGGGTGGGCATTTTATAACACATAGTCTTAATGAAGACGGCACCTGGAAGAATCTATTAAATCAACGTAACAGTAGTGCAGATATTTCTCCTACAGCAGGTCAAATGCCGCGACTGTTAGGTTTGGCGCAAGCTTCAAAAATATTTAGACATGCATCTAATAATTTAGATACTACAGGACTTTCAGATAAAGGTAATGAAGTAGCCTGGGGTACAATAGGTAATGCCAGTACAAGCGAAGGCTTATTTTTTGAAACTATAAATGCTGCAGGCGTCTTGCAAGTACCAATGGTAATCTCTATTTGGGATGATGAATATGGTATTTCTGTGCATGCTAAACACCAGACAACAAAAGAAAATATATCTGAGATTCTCAGCGGTTTTCAGCGTAATGAAGATGAGGCCGGATATGAGATAATTACAGTAAACGGTTGGGATTATCCCACTTTAGTGGAAACTTTTGAAAGAGCCGGTGCTATTGCCCGCAATGAGCACGTACCCGTTCTACTGCATGTGAAAGAACTCACGCAACCACAGGGTCACTCTACTTCAGGATCGCATGAGCGCTACAAGAGTGCTTCCAGATTAGAATGGGAGCGTCAATACGATTGTAATGTTAAGATGCGAGAGTGGATGATAGCAAATCAAATTGCTACCAATGAGGAACTTTCAGAAATAGAAAAGAATATAAAGCGCAATGTTCGCGAGGGGAAGAGAAAAGCATGGGAAGCGTTTATAAATCCTATAAAAGAAGAAAAGAAAAAGCTACTATTACTTATTGATGAGATAATAAATAAAAGTAGTAATGCACAGTTTATAAGTCCGATAAAAAATACATTAGTAGAAGAAAAAGACGCTCTCAAGAATGATCTTTTAATAGCTGCCAGAAAAATATTACGATTTCTCACCAAAGAGAATTTTGATGCAAAAACCAAGCTACAAAACTGGATCACAAATTATATAACAAATTGCCAGCCACAATATAGTGCTCATCTTTATAGTGAGCTTGAAAACCGCGCTACTAATATAAAAGAGGTCTTACCTGTATATAATGACGACTCTCAAGAAGTAGACGCGCGTATAGTATTACGTGATAATTTTGATGCTATTCTATCAAATAATCCTAAAACATTAATCTTTGGTGAAGATTCTGGTGCTATAGGTGATGTAAATCAAGGTCTTGAAGGTCTACAGGAAAAGCATGGTGCTTTACGAGTAGCAGATGTGGGTATACGGGAAGCAACAATTATAGGTCAGGGAATTGGTATGGCTTTACGTGGCTTGCGCCCTATCGCCGAAATACAATATCTGGATTATATTCTTTATGCCATTCATACCCTGAGCGACGATCTGGCGTCGTTGAGATATCGCACACATGGTAAACAAACCGCTCCTTTAATCGTTCGTACACGTGGACATAGATTAGAAGGTATCTGGCATAGTGGTTCACAAATGAGTGCGCTTATTCATTTACTACGTGGAATTTATATTCTCACTCCGCGAAATATGACAAAAGCCGCCGGTTTTTACAACACGCTATTAGAAAGCGATGAACCCGCTCTTATAGTTGAATGTCTTAATGGGTACCGAATTAAAGAGAAATTACCAGCTAACATGGGTGAGTTTAGAACACCTATAGGCCAAATTGAAATAATAAAAGAAGGTACTGACATCACATTACTTTCATACGGAAGCACGCTTAGGCTTGTCATGGAAGCTGCCAATGCACTTATGAGCGCCGGTATTAATGCCGAAGTTATAGATGCCCAAAGTTTAATGCCTTTCGATATTAATCATGATACTCTTGACAGCGTTAAGAAAACAAATCGCCTGCTGGTTATCGACGAAGATATGCCGGGAAGTACTTCTGCTTATCTCTTACAAGAAGTAACCGAAAAGCAGGGAGCTTTTAAATATCTGGATAGCGCACCACAAACACTTAGTGCTCAACCACACCGTCCCGCTTATGGATCAGACGGTGACTATTTTAGCAAACCATCTGCCGAAGATATTTATGAAAAGGTTTACGACATAATGCGAGAAGCTAATCCTTCAGATTTTCCTAAACTTCGCTAGATTCTAAAGTATTATAAAAACAAAAAACTCCCTCAAATAGGGAGTTTTTTGTTGCTTTTAACCCGATTTTTATACTAAGGGATCCACTTTTTTTCGAAGTTTGGTTTCCGTTTTTCAAGAAAGGCATTTCGACCCTCTTTAGCTTCTTCTGTCATATAGGCGAGTCTTGTTGCTTCTCCCGCAAATACCTGCTGCCCCACCATACCATCATCAGTAAGGTTCATGGCAAATTTGAGCATCTTTATTGAAGTAGGTGATTTTGCCAGGATTTCCTGCGCCCAATCATAAGCGGTATCTTCCAGCTCGTCATGTGGGATAACAGCATTTACCATTCCCATCTCGTAAGCTTCCTGTGCTGAGTAGTTGCGACCTAAAAAGAAAATTTCTCTGGCTCTTTTCTGCCCTACCATTTTAGCGAGATAAGCAGAACCATAACCCCCATCAAAGCTGGTAACATCTGCATCAGTCTGTTTAAAAATCGCGTATTCTTTACTAGCGAGCGTGAGATCACAAACCACATGTAAACTGTGACCACCACCCACAGCCCAACCCGGTACAACTGCTATTACTGCCTTTGGCATAAACCGAATGAGCCTCTGCACATCAAGAATGTTTAATCTATGATATCCATCTTCACCTACATAACCCTGATCACCTCTGGCTTTTTGATCACCACCACTGCAAAAGCTATATACACCATCTTTAGGCGAAGGGCCTTCTGCAGATAATAGAACAACACCTATGCTGGTATCTTCCTGAGCATTATGAAAAGCATCAAGAAGCTCTGCGGTAGTTTTGGGTCTAAATGCATTACGAACTTCTGGCCTGTTAAAAGCGATTCTCGCAACGCCGTTAGATTTTTTGTAAGTAATATCGTCGTATTGTTTTACAGTATTCCAAACGATCTCTGGCATAAAATTGATTTTTGTCAAAAATAACCTGATTCCAACTCTTAATCAAAAGAATTTCTATTTCTTATTTACGACGCTCTTATAAATCTGCTTTAAAAAAAGCATTTGGTCGGCAATTACCACTATTTCATCGTTTCTTATTCCTTTCCTATTCTGGAAAATAAAATGTTAGAAAGACTCCCGACATTTATATAAAATATAAAACCTTATGAAAGTATTAGAGTCACAATTTAGAAATCAGATAGTTGCCCACACTTCATTTGAATTTGGAAACCTATATTTCTTTAAAAATTGTGTGGTGAGTGAGATTAATGAAGGTTTTATTATTGACAAGGAAGAGGCTCTTGAGCTAGGCCAGGAAATCTTAAAATACTTTGATGAAAAGATACAATTCTATGTAATCACAAATCGCATACACTCATATTCTATAATGCCTAGTGCTCAACGATTTATATCGCAATTTAATAAAAGAATTTTAGCTGTTCATTTTGTGACTTACGATCCTCTTGCGATGCGAACAGCAAGATTTGAAAGTATTTTTTCTCCTGTTAAGATTATGCACTTTACAGATATACACCATGCTATATTAGCAACAAAACAAAGGTTAGTCTCCTAAAACAGAAAACTTCTTATTCCTCTTTTAGAATAATGCCATCTTCAAGAATATCAATTTGACGTTCTTTATAAAGCACCCCTACCGCTTTCTTAAAGCTTTTCTTGCTTAACCCTAATTGAGCCTGAATTTCTTCTGGGCTACTTTTATCATGAAGATCCAGTCTGCCACCTTTAGCTTTTATTTCGTCTAAAATATAATTGGCATTAGGCTCTACACTTTTATAGCCTTCAGGCTGAAGAAGAACATCTATTTTACCATCTTCGCGTACACGTTTTATATAGGCGGGAAGTTTGTCACCCACCCGCAGATCTTCAAAAATTGTATCTTTATAAACAAGACCTTTATACTTGCCATTAATAATTACATTGGCACCATTATCTGAATAATGAGACACCATGATCTCTACTTTATCAAACTTGCTAACATCAACATTTTCATTCTTTAAAAAATTGTTGAGTTTAGTAGAACCTACGAGACGGTTTGATTTTTCATCAAGATACATATGAGTGACATAGTATTGCCCTTTTTTCATAGGCGTAACCTGATTTGCAAAGGGCACAAACAATTGTTTTTCTATTCCCCAATCTACAAAAGCTCCTATAGAACTCACATCTGTGCAACGCAAAAAAGCAAAACCATCTTTTTCTATGAGTGGTTTTAAAGTAGTTGCAACGGGACGCTCATCATTATCAAGATATACATATACATATAACTCATCACCTATTTCAAATTCTTTAGGCATGTATTGACCCGGCAATAAAACTTCATCACCTTCTTCGTTTACTAAAAATAAACCCGGGCTTGTATCTCTGTCTATTTTTAGATTATGGTAAGCGCCTATTTCTAACATAAAAAATAATTAAGCCGTAAAATTACACAACTATAAGCAACCAAAGTAAAATTAAAGAAGTATTCCTTTAATAATAAGAAATAAAAAAGCTGCTATTTTTTAAGATAGCAGCTTTTTTCAAAATATGATTTGATCTATTAGTTATAAACAGATTCTTTACCAAAGTGTTTTACAAGAAGATAATAAACGACAGCACGATACTTACTTCTGTTAGATTTACCATAATTATCCATCACAGCGTCAATACCTTCCATAAGTTTTGGTCCATCAGCAAGACCTAATTTTTTAATTAAGAAATTTTTCTTAACCGTTTCTAATTCAGATTCGCTACTAGATGATACAGTAGAAGAATCCTGATTGTAGATAGAAGGTCCACATCCTATGGTCACTTTGGTTAACAGGTCCATATCTGCTTCATGACCTACTTTTTCTTTTAGGTCTGTAGCATATTTGGCTATCATTTCATCTCTTTTACTCATGATAAATTCGAATTTTGTGTGTTAATAATAATTTGTGAATTTAAATATACATAAAATAAAAGTGCATTGATCGATAGCCCCTATTTGATGAAGTCAAAGTACGTTAAAAGCACTTTATCGTTGATTTTGCGCGGTGTGTGGATTTCTAATAAGGCTGGTTGACTATTTAAGCGAAATAATTCACCAATTTCAGAATCGAGCTTTTCTTCTGTTGATGCTGAAAAATAAGCTATATTATACATTTTGCATAAATGTTCTGCTGTGAAATCGTGCACAGTTTCAAAAAAAGTATCAAACTCCTCAGAATCTTTGTTACCGGGTAAAATACGGAAGATCCCTCCGCCCTGGTTATTGATGAGAATAATTTTAAAATTAGAAGGCATATAATTATTCCACAGCCCGTTGCTGTCATAGAAGAAGCTCAAATCTCCGGTTATAAGTACTGTGGGTAAATTACTCCCTACCGCTGCCCCTACCGCTGTAGAAGTACATCCATCAATACCACTTGTACCTCGATTACAAAAAACCTGTAATGTTTTATCAATATCAAAAAGTTGTACATACCGTATGGTAGAACTGTTGCTTAGTTGCAGCATAGAACCAGATGGTATGTTATTAAGCACATGCTCAAATGCCTTTAGATCACACCACTCAATATTTTGTATATATTCTTTATGCAACTCATCCCTGCGCTCTCGCAATTGCAACCACTTTGACTGATAACCGCTTTCGACGAAAGTCAACTTAGTCGTTAACTGCTCTAAAAAGTGATTGGGACTCACCTTAAAATGCCTGTTTAAACAGAAAAATGTATCATAAGCTTTTTTAGGATCAACATGCCAATGTTGTTGTGGTTTGTAATTTCTTAAGAAAGCTTTTATTTTCTTTGAAATTATCATACCTCCCATTGTAAGCAAAATATCGGGCTGTAGCTCTTGAAATTCGCCTTCATCAAGCGAGCCGATAAGATTATCTATGCGCGTAAAAAAATTAGGATGATGCGTGTTAGATGTCGTTTCAGTAAACACCAATACGCTGGGATCGTTGCCTAAAATATCCAGATACTTTTGCTCAATAGAATTAGGGTTAAGTACTCCTATTATTATAATCTTCTTTTTAGCACTGTTCCAAATATTAAGAAAGGGTTCTATCTCACTTTCTGAAAGTGTTTCTTCCCTGATCTGCGGATTTACAACAATGGGCTTTACTGTTTGCTCCTCAACAGTTTTATAAAGGGGCTCGTAAAACGGAACATTGATATGCACCGGCCCCTGCTCTACTATCGCAGTATTTAAAGCTTTATTGATTTCCTGCTGATTATGCTTTTCTGCCTCTCCCTGCTTTTGCAATAATTTTGCATCAGTTACCGGCTCTTCAGGAACCAATTCTGAATATAAATTAGCCGAATATAAAATGTGATTTTCAAAAACATTACGCTGCCGTATCGTCTGCCCGTCGCCAATATCTATACGCTCAATAGGCCTGTCTGCAGAAATAATGACTAAAGGAATATCGCTGTAAAAAGCTTCAGAAATTGCCGGATAGTAATTGAGGAGTGCGCTTCCGCTGGAACAAACCAATGCAACAGGTTTCTTAAGTTGCTGGGCCAGGCCCAAACCAAAAAAAGCTGCGCTACGTTCATCTACCACGCTGTAGGTTTTTATATCAGGATGATGCGTAAAACCTATTGTTAATGGCGCATTACGAGATCCTGGCGATATAACTACATGATCTATCCCCTTAATAAGACATAGATGCACGATAGATTGGGAAACCGGTATATTAGAATATTTCATTAACTATTTTAATCTTTTAATTAGGCAGAACCCTGCTCATAGTTCTGGCTTTTGCACAAGTTTCTTCCCATTCATCTTCTGGTACAGAAGATTTCGTAATGCCGCCGCCTACATATATATGAACTGTGATATCTTTTATTTGCATACAGCGCAGGTTTACAAATAACTCTGTAGCAGTAGTAATGGCTCGATAAGCCAGATTTTCGGTATTTCTTCTGTTTGTGCTTCTTGTACTTACAGTTTCCATATTTAATTCACCCAGAAAACCAGTGTAAAATGATCGAGCATAAGTTTCATTATTTGCTATAAAATCCTGAGCAAGATGTCGCGGCAAACCACAAACTGCAGGAGTAGGATGTAAAGCTGCAATTATCTCTTTGATTGCAGGCGATTTTTCATCTAAAACTGCATTAATTTGGGTCGATAAATGCAGTATATTTCCCGCTTTTTGGGTTATTCTGGGCGATTTTTTTAAATTACCCACTCCTATTTCTTTCAATTTATGGCTTATTTCATCTACAACAAGCTGCTGCTCTTCCTTTTCCTTTTCTCCCCATTCCACATCCAGCGTTCCTTTATAAATTTGAGTGCCTGCCAGCGCCATCGTCTTTAATCTGTTTCGCTTAAGCGAAAGAAGAGTTTCCGGAGACGCCCCCAGCCAAAGGCCTACTTTAGGATGAAAAAAGATATAGACAAATGCCTGCGCATATTTTTGTAACAATGATTTGAAAACATCGAAAACGTCTGTTGCAGGTAAAGTTATGATTTGCTCACGCGACAAAACCACCTTTTGCAATGCTGATTTTTCTATGGTTTTGATCGATTTTTGAACTAAATCTACATGTTTTTGTTTCTCTTCTTCTGTAGAATTAAATCCTTTAAATTCCTTTTCATCTTCTAAAGTTGTAGACTCAAATTGAGAGGTTACAATTTTTGCACCCTGTATAATTACGGCCGGTTTATCTATATCATAAGGTGCAAAAACAAATCCTTTTTCGGTAAAATCTAAGACAGTATTAAGATCATCATTAGGTTGTAGTAGCGCATTCACTGGTAATTCTCCCGGTTTTCTATATGCTACAAACGGTAAGTTTTGCACGCGCTGATGGTTCAGATGCTCAAAAAAGTCTGAAACTGTCATTATTTATTTTTAGGAAGTGTTATAGTAGTGAGTTTGACGACTGAGATTAATTCGCCGGCCTCGTTTGTGACGCGTATATCCCAAAGTTGTGTTGTGCGCCCTTTGTGTAAAAAAGTAGCTTTAGCGAAAACATATCCCTGAGAGATACTCTTTAAATGATTAGCAGAAATCTCGATCCCCCGAACAATATAATTATCAGAATCTAGAAATATATAACTGGCAGCGCTGCCTACGCTTTCTGCAAGTGCGACCGTGGCACCGCCGTGTAGGACACCATCAGGCTGGTAAACTGTTTTATTAACAGGCATTTTTGCAGTAAGGTAATCATCTCCTACGTCAATAAACTCAATATTAAGGGTTTCCATCAATGTGTTTTTGCAAATCTCTGTGCATCTTTCAAGAACCTCCTCCTTGGTATAATTCATACATAATAGTTTACTTTGTAAAGATACAAATACTCTATATATGGCTTTAGAAAATACCGTTACTTACTCATCACAGAATACATATAGCTCATTAAATACATTAACCACAAAGACAAAAAACATCTGGATGGTTTGTCATGGAATAGGTTATTTGAGTCGATATTTCATAGAATTCTTTAAAGAGCTAGACCCAACAGAAAATTATATTATCGCACCACAGGCTCCCAGTAAATATTATCAGGACAAATCTTTTAAATATGTAGGAGCTTCCTGGCTTACTAAAGAAAATACTGCGTTAGAGACCGAGAATGTTTTAAACTATATGAATGCTGTATATGAGCAGGCTGTGCAACCACATTTATCTGATGATGTAAACCTAATCGTCTTTGGCTTTTCCCAAGGGGTTTCTGTTATAACAAGGTGGATCGCAAAAAATAAGATAAAGAGCAAATCAATTATCCTTCATTCCGGCGGGATTCCTAACGAATTAAAACCTGAGCAGTTTGATTATTTAGATAATGATACTGCTGTAAAACTTATTTATGGTACACAAGACCATTACCTCACCGAAGAAAGAATGCAGGGCGAAAAAACTAAAGCAAATTCTCTATTTAAAAATAAGATAGAATATCTTGTTTTTGACGGTGGTCACGATATGAATATGGCAATTGTGAAATCATCGATAAAGAGCAACTAGAAATCAAAATCTAAGTCTTTCCTACAAAAAATAACATTATTGAGATAATTTTGTGTATTTCACCGATTATATTTGGTATTTCATGTAAATGCATTGTATGTTTACAGCGTATAACATAAATGCCTCAAATCATGAAGACTATTTTATTGATTGTTTTTCTTCCATTTTTGTACTTGATTGTATTGGCTCAGTTAGCTTTTAACAAGCAGCAGCGAGTTGGTGCTATGATTTTATCTAAATTAAAGTCAACGAAGGAAACTTCTGAAGGCTTGTTAGTAGAATAATAAGTTATTCTAATATGTTTAAATAAAGGTTGCCCTATGTGGTAACCTTTTTCTATTTATAGAAGTTATTAAAATGAAATTATTCTAAAGATCCTGTGATTTTGAAATACTTGGTTAGTTAAAAACTACCTTAAAAACATCGATTATCGGTAAAAAACATGAAAAATCGTTGATTAACCACCTCAAACTACCTTCGAACTAAAATAATTGTGCATTTCATCGAATATATTTGCATTTCACGGCTAAAGGGTGTTATATTTACGTTGTAAAACACAAACACTAATAATTATGAGATCAACTATTACACTTGCACTAGCTTTTCTTTTTACAGTTTGCTCTTTCGCAGAAGTTTCTCAGACTCAAAAAGATGCTCTTATAGATCTTTACCATTCTACAAATGGTGAGAACTGGAACAATACCTGGGATCTTTCTAAGTCAGTTGATACATGGTACGGTGTTCGTCTTGTAAATGATAATGTTGTAGGCATTAACTTAAGTATGAATAATCTTGATGGTAATATTCCTGCAAGCATTGGTAATCTTACTTCTTTAGTAACCCTTGAGATGTTTTTCAATAAAATTAACGGTGAACTACCTGAAGAAATGGGTAATCTTAAGAATTTGAAAAAATTGGTCCTTAATGGTAATATGATATCAGGTAAGTTACCTAACTCGTTTTACAAATTATCTCGTCTAGAACAATTAATGATAAGCAGTAACAATTTAGAAGGCCACGTTAGCAATGACATTATTAACATGGAAAACCTTGAAGTTATCAACTTATTTGACAATAATATTACTGGTGAACTTCCACAAGCTATCTTAAAGCTTCACAAATTAAAAGAACTTAATCTTTCTGGTAACGCTATGTATGGTGTTATACCTTCAGAAATTGCAGAAATGAAAAATCTGGAGACTGTTGCTCTATCTGACAATGCTTTCAAAAACGAAAAGTCATTTATCGCTGCTCAAATCAATAAAGACCTTAGAAGCAAACAAACATCTGTTGCTTCAAGAGAAGAATAATAATCGGTGTTTTAGAATAAATTTAGTTTAAAGATGAATTATCCGTTGTGTAAGCAACGGATTTTTTTTTGACCAGTTTTTGCCTTGCTTCAACTTTAGAATTGCTTACTTTAAAACCATGATAGCACCTATACTCGAGAATGAGCGCGTTAAACTTTCTCCCTTAAAATTAGAACACGCAGAACTTCTTTTACCCATAGCCTCTCAGGATAAATTGGTACAATATTCACCTTCAGACATTACGACTCCTGTCACATTAAATACCTATATCGCTACTGCCCTTAAACATCTAGAAGAATTGAGCGCAATACCGTTTATCATCTTTGATAAACAAATGAAGGCATATGCAGGGAGTACTAGGTTTATGAATATACACTGGCCCAATAAAGTTCTGCATATTGGCAGCACATGGATTGGCCGGGAATTTCAGGGCACAGGACTTAACCCAGAGGTTAAAAAACTCATGCTTTCTTATGCTTTTATTGACTTAAATTTTGAAAAAGTAGAATTTAGAGTTGATGAACGTAATATAAGATCCAGAAAAGCCGTCGAGAAATTGGGCGCTCGTCTAGAAGGAATATTAAGAAAGAATGTTTATTTATTAGATGGCTTTAAGCGAAATACTTGCTGCTACGGTATTTTAAAAGAAGAATGGGTCTAGTACAATTTCAATAGTAATGCAGTTTCTTGTTTCTGTACAAAAGAAAAGGTCATAAATCAAACGTTTGAGATAGTTTTTATTTACCTAACTTTAAGAATACATTTAGCGTAACCAAATAACTATCTATAAACCAAATTAGAATGTCTCAAGAAAAAGAACCATTTTCCAATTCAAGAAGATCTTTTGTAAAAACCAGTGCAATTGCATCTTCTATTTTTATTGTTCCCAGACATGTTCTGGGGGGCGTAGGCTACACTGCTCCCAGTGATCAGCTAAACATTGCGGCTATTGGCGCCGGCGGCAAAGGTCGCAGCGACATTATGAACGCTTCTGTTAATGGCAGAGAGCGTGTTGTAGCGCTCTGCGACGTAGATTTTTCTGGCTCAGCCGCTGCTTCTGTAGAATCATTTCCTAATGCAAAACTTTATGCAGATTATCGAGTAATGCTTGATAAAGAAAAAGATATTGATGCAGTTACAATCTCAATTCCAGATCATGTTCATGGTCCCGCAGCCTCATTTGCGATGCAGAGAGGTAAACATGTCTACGTTCAGAAACCTATGACACATAATATACGTGAAGCCAGAATGCTTACTCAGATGGCGCGTGATCAAAAGGTTGTAACCCAAATGGGAAATCAGGGAGGTTCTAATGAACTTCTGGGGATGGTACAAAAATGGGTAGATTCTGGTGTTTTAGGCGAAATTTCTAAAGTACAGATTTGGACGAACAGACCCGTGTGGCCACAAGGTAATGCCATGCCTGAGCCCAATGCCAGTCTAAAACCGGCAGACCTGGATTGGAATTTATGGCTGGGACCTGCAGAAGAAACACCTTATATTCCTAATATTCATCCTTTCAACTGGAGAGGCTGGTGGGATTACGGTACCGGCGCGTTAGGCGATGTAGGTTGTCACCTTGTTGATATTCCTTTTAGAACATTAAATTTAAAATATCCTACAGATGCAGAATGTAGTGTAGGTACGGTTTACACCGAAATGTGGAATGCAGATTACCATCCCGAAGGCTGCCCTCCTTCTTCTTTTATTACTCTCCATTTTGATGCTACAGATAAAAGTAAATCTCCTATAGAAATGACTTGGAGTGATGGTGGTATACGCCCATCGCACCCGGAAATTATTCCTGCAAATGATGACATAGGTGGTAAAGGAAGCTATAATGGCGTATTGATAACCGGTGAAAACGGTATCATTTCTACAAACATTAATGACAGTTCACCATTAATGCCAAAGCTTTATCTTAATGATGGCACCACAGAATTTGGTCCAGAAGTAGAAGAGAATATAGAACCGGAATACGGTCATCAACGCAAATGGGTAGATGCCTGTAAAGCTGGCTTTAATAGTTCTGAGCATAAAGGTCTAACTTCTTCATTTGATTATGCAGGACCAATGACAGAAACTGTACTAATGGGTAATCTTGCCATACGCAGCTACATGTTGCAAAGAGAAAACAGCCAGGGAAAAATGGAATTCTATGCGCGTAAAAAACTTCTATGGGATGGTGATAATATGAAAATCACCAATCTTGAAGAGGCCAACCAGTTTGTAGGAAGACAAAGCTACCGTAAAGGCTGGGAAATTTAACAATTGTAGAGGTTTATAGTTCGCTGAAGCTTGCCGCGAAAGACAAGAATTTAGATTTATAACTTGTTAGATGACGTCAAGCTTATTGATGATGAAAATGACAAGAGAATTCTAATATCTTCTGGTACTAAAAACAAAAACCCGAGCTAAAAGGCCGGGTTTTTTCTTATTTATATAGTTAAGTACTAGCCGTACTAAATTTATATTTACTTCACTTCTTCAAAGTCAACGTCTTCAACATCGCTGCTGTTTGCGCCACCTTCAGAACTTCCGCCGGCTTGTTGACCTGCATCTGCTCCTGGAGCTGCACCTGGTTGACCTCCTGCTTCAGCTTGAGCTTTATACATTTCTTCAGAAGCTGTTTTCCATGCTTTGTTGATCTTGTCTAAAGCTGGTTGCACTGTTGCAACATCTTGAGAAGCATATGCTTTCTTCAATTCTTCTAAAGCATCTTCAATTGGCTTTTTCTTATCATCAGATAATTTATCACCAAATTCTTTAAGTTGCTTTTCAGTCTGGAAGATCATACCATCAGCCTCATTAAGCTTTTCAACTTTCTCTTTAGCTGCTTTGTCAGATTCTGCATTGGCTTCAGCTTCAGACTTCATTTTTTGAATTTCTTCTTCTGTTAAACCTGAAGAAGCTTCAATACGAATATCCTGAGATTTACCTGTAGCCTTATCTGTTGCAGATACTTTAATGATACCATTAGCATCTATATCAAAAGTCACTTCAATTTGTGGAGTTCCTCTCTGTGCTGGTGGAATTCCGTCAAGGTGAAAACGACCTATGTTTTTATTATCTGCTGCCATTGGGCGCTCTCCCTGCAATACGTGAATCTCAACACTTGGTTGATTATCTGCAGCTGTAGAGAATACCTGAGACTTTTTAGTTGGTATAGTTGTGTTGGCCTCAATTAATTTGGTCATCACACCACCCATAGTCTCAATACCTAATGATAACGGAGTTACATCAAGAAGCAATACATCTTTTACATCACCTGTCAATACACCACCTTGTATCGCTGCACCTACTGCAACAACTTCGTCAGGGTTTACACCTTTACTTGGTTTTTTACCAAAGAATTTTTCAACAGCTTCCTGTACAGCAGGAATACGTGTAGAACCACCTACTAATATAATTTCGTCAATATCACTTTTTGAAAGTCCAGCTGCTTTTAAAGCTGACTCACAAGGCTCAATTGTTCTTTTTACTAGATCGTCAATTAACTGCTCAAATTTAGAACGTGTTAAAGTACGTACTAAGTGTTTTGGCCCACTAGCTGTAGCAGTAACATAAGGCAGGTTAATTTCAGTTTGAGTAGAAGATGATAATTCTATTTTTGCTTTTTCAGCTGCTTCTTTAAGACGTTGTAAAGCCATTGGGTCTTTACGCAAGTCCATATCTTCTTCAGATTTAAACTCTTCAGCTAACCAGTCAATAATTTTGCTATCAACATCATCACCACCTAAGTGTGTATCACCATCTGTTGATAATACTTCAAAAACGCCGTCTCCTAATTCTAAGATAGACACATCATGTGTACCACCACCAAAGTCAAAAACAACGATTTTTTGATCACTGTGTTTTTTATCAAGACCATAAGCTAAAGCTGCAGCTGTAGGCTCATTGATTATACGTTCTACTTTAAGACCTGCGATCTCACCAGCTTCTTTTGTCGCCTGGCGTTGTGCATCATTAAAGTAAGCAGGTACAGTAATTACGGCACGACTTACATCTTGTCCTAAATAATCTTCTGCGGTTTTCTTCATTTTTTGAAGAATCATAGCAGAAAGCTCTTGTGGTGTATATAAACGACCGTCAATATCTACTCTTGCCGTATCGTTATCACCTTTTTTTACATTATAAGCAGCACGATCTGCTTCTTTAGTAGATTCTGAGTACTTATTACCCATGAATCTCTTGATAGAAGAAATCGTTTTTGTTGGGTTAGTTACCGCCTGACGCTTTGCAGGATCTCCTACTTTAATTTCTCCTCCTTCTACAAAAGCAATCACAGAAGGTGTTGTTCTTTTTCCTTCAGCATTTGGGATTACTACCGGCTCGCTACCTTCCATTACAGCAACGCAGGAGTTGGTCGTCCCTAAGTCAATTCCTATGATTTTACTCATCTCGATATATAATTTTAAGTGTTATTAAATTTCGTTCGGTGTGTTTAAGTCAATCATTATGCCACCTAAATCAATATGACAGGTTGTCATAATACTTTTTCGCTACAGCTTTAAAAAATTATTATAGCAGACTAATATGCATTGTCTATACTATATTTACCTTTCTAAGTTTACCAATGCTAAAATTAAAAACCCTTATTTCTTCTTTCTTTATATTAATAGGTGCTTACATGCTGTACGGCATTCTACTCTCTATACTATCTCACTTTGTGCCCTCTATAGATCTCAATACCTATAAACAGGATGGTATTTTAGACCTACTCCAATCTAACATGCTCAGGGCATTTGTTCTTATTGTAGTGTTTGCTCCTATTGCTGAAGAAATGATGTTCCGTACGCTTATTGCTCCACGGCATATTGACCTGATACTTTTTATTGCCGTCTGGCCTGTATTTTTCCTGGTTCGTTTTGTACCGCTTGACGTACACTGGGCGGTAAAAATCACTTTCACACTCATATTCTTATTTGCAGTAACCTATATAGGGAGAGAATTGCTTCCTAAAAATCGGACTTCTGCCATAAGAAATTGGCTAAATAAGCATAAAAACCTGCTGCTAATTATTACTTCTCTCATTTTTGGCTTTGTACACATCACTAATTATGTAGATGCTTTTACAGTAAACCTTACTCTTTTTCTTCTTATTCTGCCTCGTATTATTGCAGGATTCATACTGGGATTTGTGAAATTAAAAAATACATCTCTCATTTGGTCTATTTTATTACATGCCATGAACAACGGCATGGCCTTCGCTTTTATCATCTTTTTTAGAAATGGTATTTAACTTTTTCTTCACCTTTATCCTTCAGCCCTTTCGTAATTTCAAGGCAAATCAAAAAAATCAATATGAAAGCAGTACAAGTACCCAAACCGGGTGGAGAATTTGAAATTATAGAACGCGATATTCCAAAACCAGAAGCTAAACAGGTTCTTATTAAAGTGGAAGCCTGCGGTATATGCCACAGTGATGCATTAGTTAAAGAAGGTCATTTTCCCGGCATAGATTACCCCAGAATTCCCGGGCATGAAGTTGTGGGAATTGTAGAAGAAGTAGGCGCAGATGTAAAGATGTGGAAAAAAGGCCAACGCGTAGGTGTAGGCTGGCACGGTGGGCATTGTTTTGAATGTGAACCTTGTCGGCGTGGGGATTTCATTAGTTGTAAAAAAGCAAAAATTTGCGGTATTTCTTATGACGGTGGCTATGCCGAATATATGACAGCTCCTCAGGAAGCGGTTGCCATAATTCCTGAAGAATTATCATCATCTGAAGCTGCTCCTCTGCTTTGTGCGGGAATAACGGTTTATAATGGTATGAGAAATTCTAGGATTCGCGCAGGTGACACTGTTGCTGTGCAGGGAATAGGCGGCTTGGGTCACCTTGCCATTCAATTTGCCAATAAAATGGGAATGCGCGTGATCGCAATTTCTACTAGCGATGATAAAAAAGATCTGGCAACCGAATTAGGCGCTCATCATTTTATTGCGACTAATGATCAGGATGCGGCAGAAGAGCTTCAAAAGTTAGGTGGTGCAGATCTTATAGTAGCCACCGCTCCTTACAGTGATGCGATTTCATCTGTAGTAGATGGTCTTGCCATAGATGGGCAGATGTTGCTCATTGCGGCTACAGGTGAACCAGTTAAAGTATCTCCTATGCAATTATTGATGGGTAGAAAATCCTTAAAAGGCTGGCCTAGTGGTATTGCTCCAGACAGTGAAGATACACTTCGCTTTAGTGCAATGAATGGCACCGTACCCATGATTGAAGAATTTAAGCTTGACGATGTAAAAGAAGCTTATGATAAAATGATTAATAATAAAGCTCGTTTTAGGGTGGTTTTAGTGCCTTAAAACCCGATTTTTGATATAAAAACACCGCTTTTTGGCGGTGTTTTCTTTTTTATAAATACGTATAAAGGCTATTATAAAATTTTACATTTGCAGCCAAGAGAGAGATATGCGTAAAATAGAAAGCATTAGCATTTTTGATATGCTCAAGATAGGTGTGGGACCCTCAAGTTCGCACACATTGGGCCCGTGGAGGGCTGCAAGAAGATGGATTGATAAGCTTAAAGCGAAAGGTAACTTTCTCCTTGTTGAGACCATTCATGTAGAATTATACGGCTCACTCTCGCTTACCGGTAGAGGGCATGCTACAGATATTGCGGTGCAGCTCGGTCTTGAAGGTCTGGACCCGCAAACTTTTCCTATTCATGAGATTGTTGCTGTTCTTGAGCGTATAGAAATAAAGAGAAGCATCTCGCTAAATTCTGAATTAGACGTGGCTTTTGATCCTTCAGTTCATATTATTTTCAACAGAAAGTTTAAAGAATTTCATCCTAACGGTATCACCTTTCGCGCTCAGCTAAAAAACGGAAAGAAAACTACAGACACATATTACTCTATTGGCGGCGGTTTTGTGGTGCAACAGGAACGCCTGCGTTCTAAAATTAAACAGGAAAAACTGAAGGGTTTCCCCTACCCTGTACAAAGCGGTAAAGAGCTTCTAAACTTCTGCGAGAAAGAGAATAAAAAAATATCTGAGATAGTTTATCATAACGAATTATCCCTCGCTTCCGCGGAAGAAATCGACAGCAAATTGCACGATATTTGGCAGGTTATGCTCGATTCTATGTACACCGGTTGTCATACTGAAGGTACGCTTCCCGGCGGACTAAACGTGCGCCGCAGAGCTTTTGACACGCACAAAACACTAATTGAAGACGGTCAATATACCAACGCTGACGAGTGGATCGCTGCTATTAGAAATAAAGAAATAAAATTTCGCCAAATTCTTAAATGGGTTTCGTGTTTCGCTTTAGCTGTAAATGAAGTAAACGCTTCGCTGGGAAGAGTTGTAACTGCGCCCACTAATGGAAGCGCGGGTGTGATTCCCGCAGTAATGATGTACTATATGGTCATTGAAAACCACGATGCAAATTTTCAGGATATTAAACAGTTTATGCTGGTTGCCGGCGAGATAGGAAGTCTCTTTAAAAAGGGAGCAACAATCTCAGCAGCAATGGGCGGTTGTCAAGCCGAAATTGGCGTATCAAGCGCTATGGCGGCGGGCGCACTTGCAGAACTTATGGGCGGAACGCCAGAACAGGTTTTAATGGCAAGCGAGATCGCAATGGAACATCATCTTGGATTGACCTGTGACCCGATAGGCGGACTCGTACAAATTCCCTGTATTGAGCGTAATGCTATGGGCGCGATAAAAGCGATAAATGCCTGTGAAATGGCACTTGATACCGACGCAAAAAATGCTAAAGTTCCATTAGATAAAGTGATTGAAACAATGTGGCAAACCGCGCAGGATATGAATACAAAGTATAAAGAAACCAGTGAAGGCGGTCTTGCTGTGAATGTTGCGCTAAGCGATTGTTAATCACAATACTTTGATCTTGTGTTTGTGATATTAATGATCTTCCAGCCGCTTTTTACCCAGATCAACTGAAAATTGTTTACACCACAATGACTTAAGTTATTGTCGAGATAAAACTCATATGGCGTCCACACATTTGCCATTTTGCTGTCTACATTTATTTCATAACTCAACAGACGTTCTTCAAAGGCTGTGGTTTCTGGTATTGAAGCGATAGCTTTTAAAAACTCGCCATAATCTTCCGATTTTAACTCATTTTCACCCGATTTTTCAGAGATCGAGTTGAGTTTTATTTCGCCGTAGGTCATTTCGCCCAGAGCGATCGTATCCTGTTTATGAAAAGCTTCAAAAAAGGCATCAACAGCTGCTTTTGCTTCTTCTTTAGTTTGAGCATTTAATCTCACTGTAGTAAGTAAAACTAATAAGGAAATAAGAAACGTATTTTTCATTTTTAAATATAGCTCTTTAGCTAGAACCTTCCTAATTTACTACATTTACCGCCACAAAAAATCTTTGCATGTCTACAGCCAAAAAAGAATATAAGCGCATTACGGTAAAATCTCTCACCGAAATGAAATCTCATGGAGAAAAGATCTCTATGTTAACAGCCTATGATTTTACAATGGCGACTATTGTAGACCGGGCAGGAATTGATGTGATTCTTGTAGGTGATTCTGCTTCTAACGTAATGGCCGGTCATGAGACGACTTTACCTATTACTTTAGACCAAATGATCTACCACGCATCTTCTGTTGTGCGTGCGATAAAGAGATCTCTTGTGGTGGTCGATCTACCTTTTGGCAGTTATCAAAGTGACCCAAAAGAAGCTTTGCGTTCTGCCATTCGTATTATGAAAGAAAGCGGCGGTCACGCGGTAAAGCTTGAAGGCGGTAAAGAAATAAAAGATTCTATTAAAAAAATATTACATGCCGGGATTCCGGTTATGGGTCATTTGGGTTTAACGCCGCAATCTATTTATAAGTTTGGAACGTATACCGTAAGAGCTAAAGAAGAAGAGGAAGCTGAAAAACTGAAAGAAGACGCATTGATGCTTGAAAGAGCAGGATGTTTTGCTGTGGTACTCGAAAAAGTACCTGCTAAACTGGCTAAAGAGGTTGCAGAAAGTTTAACCATTCCGGTAATAGGAATTGGTGCCGGAAATGGCGTTGATGGTCAGGTTCTTGTAATGCACGATATGCTGGGAATGACACATGAATTTCACCCTAGATTTTTACGCAGATATCTAAATCTTTACGAACAAATGACGGGAGCTTTTGAGCAATATATCAGTGATGTAAAAAGCAAAGATTTCCCAAGCGACGACGAACAGTATTAGAATTTGTATACTATTCCTCCACTTTTAAAGGGGAGGTGCCGAATGGTGGAGGGGTAAAACTTTTTATTTCTACCCTCCTAAGTAATAAGAAAATCAACCAAAACAGCCCTGAAAACGGAATCCACACATAGCAACAAAGATAATCTGCAGGTTCTGTATGAAGACAATCATATTATCGTGGTGAATAAACGCCCCGGTGATATTGTGCAAGGAGATAAAACCGGAGATACACCTTTAAGCGAAGTGGTAAAAAGTTATATCGCTGATAAATACAACAAACCGGGAGCCGTTTACTTAGGGGTTGTTCACAGGCTAGACAGACCAACCAGTGGCATCGTTGTTTTTGCCCGCACCTCAAAAGCGCTGCCCAGACTAAATAAGCTTTTCGCTGAAAAGGAAGCTAAAAAAACCTATTGGGCAGTGGTTAAAAATGCACCGCCAAAAGAGCAAGATTCGCTCATTCATTATTTAAAACGCAACCCAAAACAGAATAAATCATACGCTCATGATAAGGAGGTAAATGACAGTAAAAAGGCGATTTTAGACTATAAAATCCTGAAAAAACTGGATAATTATTACCTTCTTGAAATTGATCTGCATACCGGGCGACATCACCAGATTAGATCGCAGTTATCTGCAATTGGCTGCGCGATAAAAGGCGATCTTAAATATGGTTTTGACCGAAGCAATAAAGATGGCAGCATTCATTTGCACTCAAGGAAACTAACTATTTTGCATCCGGTACAAAAAGAGATGATGACATTTGTAGCTCCACCTCCATCTGAAGATCCTGTGTGGAATGCTTGCCTTGACTAATTTTCTTCAGCAGTTTGCAACCTCTCTTTCTTTTGTATTCTGGCAACACGCAGGCTTTCAAAAATTACTGCGCTTAAAATTAAACACCCGCCAATAACAGTTCCCACTTTGGGTACTTCTCCCAAAACAACAAGACCTATTAAGATACCATAAACAGGCTGCACGCTACTAATAATACTGGCTGTTGTTATATTAAAATGCTTGAATGTCATTAAGAACAACGTGTGGCCCAATGCTGTTGTAATTAGTGCCAGCGTTAATAAAATAGGTAAAGAATCAACGAGTTCTGTGGGTGATATCGTGACGCTAATAGGCAATAGCAGAACCCCGATAATTATCATTTGATACCACATTAAAAGGCTTCCGTGGTAATTCTCAACTTGTTTTTTCATTAAAATATTTCGCAAAGCATACGCTAAAGCGGAAAAAAGACCAAAAGCTACAGCCTGGGTGTATTTATTTTCAAAATCAAATTCTGGTACCAGAAAGAATATCCCCGCTATTACAAGTAGACCCAATAATAAATGTATTTTTTGAAATCTCGTTTTCAGAATTATTGGGCTCAAAATACTCGTCCAGGTGGGATACGTGTAGATAGTGAGCATCCCAATCGCTACGGTGCTTAGCTGCAATGCCTGAAAATAAGCCGTCCAGTGAATTCCAAATAAAATTCCGCCAAGAAGAATAGTCCAGCGATCTTTTTTAGCGATCTTAAGATTTATCTTTTTCCACTTTAAAAAAGCAAATAATAATAATCCTGCTAATATCGCACGTAAACCAATTGTAAGCGGCGGCCATAAATTGATTGCTCTGCCCAGAACTCCACTAGTGCTTATGAGCACCATGGCAATATTTAGCTGAATTAAATTCTTAAGAAAAGGAGAGATTTTGCCCATTAACGGATCAAAACTAAAGCTTTTTCTCTAATTATATCTGCCACAGGGCGGTTTTCAATTCGGCTGTCAAGCCAGGATAAAATGTCGAGATACAAGAAAGCTCTGCGCTCATATGGGTCGTTTTCATAAACCTCAAGGCGTTTTCTCAATTTTTTAAATTCGTCTTTCAATTCACCGGGGAAAATATCGCCAAGGTTTCTAAGGAATTTGATCATCTCTTTTTGCACCTCGTGCATGTCATTCATCTTGATCAAAAACTTATAAGTACTTCTCAATAGTGTTTCAAGATGATAGTCCATTCCCGCTTCATAATGAGCCACAAGATTAAGTATGCGTGCAAAACACATAAGGTCTTCTCGCAGTTTCAATGATTTATTATTAATGATTTTCTCGAGAAAGAAAATACATTTTTTATGCTCCCCCGCGCCAAAGTACAAACTGGCTATTTTATAATAAAAAACCATCACATGATGCTCATCAAGATGATTTCCCAGGGACTTTAAACGTTTTAAAATTTCGTCAACAAGATGATCATCGCTGGTAAAATCACCAACCATAAACTTCATATTGAGCTTGTTTGAATAAACATAAAGAAACTCCAGAGTCTCAAGGTTATCACTTTTAGGGAAGTCAGGATCCTTTAGTTTTTCTAACAGATTTTCAAGAACTTCTTTAAACTTTGTGTGATGCTTCAGGTAGAATAATGACTCTAGCAGATAGTGATTCCCTTTTAAATAAAATACGGGATTGCGACCTATCATTTTAGGATTTTCATCAAATAACTCTACATAACGAGTTGCATATTTAAAGCACGAAATAAAATCCTGAATTAAAAAACTGTACCACAAATAAGCTTTGTACAGCCACAGCTTCTCGCGAAAACCCAGCGAATTGATATCATAATCGGGTAAATGTTCATTAAAATATGCCGTTATCTCCTGCTTTTCTTCATCGCTGCGCACGTAACCCATTTTAAGCATTATGCCATAAAGTTGAAGCGAAAGATTAGATAACTTACTGGTCATCATATTCTGTTGACTCAGCACTTCGGCCTCATGAGAAAGTTCTTCCGCACGCGTGCTCATACTACGCGTGATATATTGTGATTCTATAACTTTTTCAAGCTCAACAATCTCGTAAGCGACGTTTTTCTCTTCATTCTCAATCGCCATTTGTTTTGCTTTATCAAGCAACTTTAAACTTTGTTGATAAAGTCCTTTTTGATATAAAACAGTGGCAAAATCGAGTTGTTCACGTATAAGAACTCTTATATTTTGATGGGCCGGACTCAGCCTCAGGCTTATGAGAACCTGTTTGTATAAATGCGCTTTAAGATTAGAAAGTTGCTGTTTCTTGACGATTCCTTTTTTTAAGATTTCGCTCTCATCATAAATATTCATCTTATCAAGCAAATTAAAGAGCTGCAGATATTTTGATTCTGCATTGCCTTCAAGTCTGCCCACGTATAGTTTAAATTGGCGCTTTTCAGATTTTGAAAGCGACTTCACTAACGTAAAGAGCGGATCTTTTGTATCATTTGCTGTTGTAATGATTTTACGCATAAATAACTGAATATCAACTATATAAAAATCAATAAAAACCCTTAAACATCGTAGGCTTTTTCTTTAAGGTTGTACCAAATTTACTACCAATATATATATTCACACTTAAATTGAGAAAAAAACCACTATGAGTGATAATAAAGTCCAGATCTTTGACACAACCTTACGTGATGGAGAACAGGTTCCCGGATGTAAGTTAGATACTAAACAAAAATTAGTTATAGCAGAACGTCTGGATCTTCTGGGCGTTGATGTTATAGAAGCAGGATTTCCGGTTTCTAGTCCGGGTGATTTTAAATCTGTTGAATCAATTGCAAAACTGGTTAAAAATGCAACGGTTTGTGGTCTAACCCGTGCAGTTAAAAAAGATATTGAGGTGGCTGCAGAAGCGCTTAAATATGCAAAAAGACCTCGTATACATACTGGTATTGGCACAAGTGATTCTCATATTCTGCATAAATTTAAATCAAATCGTGAAGCTATTATTCAACGTGCTATTGATGCTGTAGCTTACGCGAAAACATTTGTAGAAGATGTTGAGTTTTACGCTGAAGATGCCGGCCGTACCGAAAATGAATATCTGGCAAGAGTTTGTGAAGCCGCAATAAAAGCAGGTGCTACGGTTTTAAATATTCCAGACACAACGGGTTATTGCCTACCTGAAGAATATGGTGCTAAAATAAAATACCTAAAGGAGAACGTAAAAGGCATCGAGAAAGCTATACTTTCCTGCCATTGTCATAACGATCTTGGTTTGGCAACTGCCAACTCCATTGCCGGGGTTATGAACGGTGCCAGACAAATAGAATGTACAATAAACGGTATAGGAGAACGTGCAGGAAACACTTCGCTTGAAGAAGTTGTAATGATCTTAAGACAGCACCCGTATCTTGATCTTGATACAAATGTAAATTCAAGATTACTTTATGACACGAGCCGCATGGTAAGTGAAAAAATGGGTATGCCGGTTCAGCCTAATAAAGCAATTGTAGGTTCTAACGCCTTTGCGCACAGTTCTGGTATACATCAGGATGGAGTGATCAAGAATAGAGAAACCTATGAAATCATGGATCCTGAAGAAGTAGGTGTGACAGAAAGTGCAATTGTACTTACTGCCCGTAGCGGTCGCGCTGCCCTAGCCTACCGTTCTAAAAAAGTAGGTTATGAACTTACTAAGATACAACTTGATGTAGTTTACAAAGAATTTCTGAACTTTGCAGACCGTAAAAAAGAGATTCTTGATGATGATATTCACGAGATCATGCGAGTTACAAATATTCAAACAGCAGCAATAGCTTAAATAATTTGCTCAAGGCGGATGAAAAATCGGCTAAAAGCATATAAAAAACGCGTTTTAGAGTTCAAAATCAGTAGATTTTTTAGCTCAGCGATATTATAAAATGGCAGGAAAAACACTTTTTGATAAAGTATGGGATGCTCACGTAGTAGACACCGTATCAAACGGCCCACAAATACTTTACATAGACAAACATTTAATTCACGAGGTCACTAGTCCACAGGCTTTCGCCGAACTAGAAGAGCGCGGAATACCAATCGCTCGCCCAGACCAAATTGTGGCAACAGCAGATCACAACACACCTACCGTAGATCAACATTTACCGGTACGTGATGCGCTTTCCCGAAATCAACTTAAAAAACTTTCAGAGAATTGTGAGAAGCACGGCATAACGCTTTACGCTTTAGGTCATGAATACAATGGTATTGTACACGTTATGGCTCCCGAATTAGGAGTTACACAACCGGGAATGACCATGGTTTGTGGTGATAGCCACACCTCTACTCACGGTGCTTTTGGTACAATTGCCTTTGGTATTGGTACTAGCCAGGTAGCACAGGTTTTTGCCAGTCAATGTCTTTTACTTACTAAACCAAAAAAATTACGTGTAAACGTAAACGGTAAACTAAAAAACGGAGTTCTGCCAAAAGATGTAATTCTTTATATTATCTCTCAAATCGGGACAAACTCAGGAACTGGTTATTTCTGTGAATATGCAGGAAATGTTTTTGAAGAGATGTCTATGGAAGGTCGTATGACCGTGTGTAATATGAGTATAGAAATGGGGGCTCGAGGCGGAATGATCGCGCCAGATGAAACCACTTTTGAGTATGTAAAAGGGCGCAAATTTGCACCTCAAGGAGCAGAATGGGACAGAAAACTGGCTTATTGGAAAACGCTTCCTACAGATGACGATGCGGTTTTTGATCAGGAATATTCATTTGATGCGGCAGATATAGAACCTATGGTTACTTATGGTACAAACCCGGGAATGGGAATCAAAGTAACTGGCCGCATACCAGACAGAAATGATATTAATCTTGAGAAATCCCTTGCATATATGGGATTACATAAAGGTGAATCTTTGATCAATAAACCTATTAATTATGTATTTATAGGAAGTTGTACAAACTCCAGAATTGAAGATTTTAGAATCGCTGCAAATTATGTTAAAGGAAAGCAGAAAGCGCCTAATGTTAATGCATGGCTAGTTCCCGGCTCCAGACAGGTCGCCAAGCAACTTGTAGAAGAAGGATTAGATAAAATATTTACTGAAGCAGGTTTTGCCTTACGCCAACCCGGGTGTTCTGCTTGTCTGGCAATGAACGATGATAAAATACCTTCAGGGGAATACTGCGTTTCTACGTCAAACAGAAATTTTGAAGGTCGTCAGGGCCAGGGAGCGAGAACAATTCTTGCAAGCCCGTTAATGGCAGCCGCTACTGCGGTAGAAGGTAAAATTATAGATATTACTAAAAGTCTCAACTAATGGAAAAATTTATAAAACTTACAGATACAGCAGTTCCATTGCCTATTGAGAACATAGATACAGACCAGATCATTCCTGCGCGCTTTTTAAAAGCTACAGACAAACAGGGATTTGGTGATAATGTTTTTAGAGACTGGAGATTTAACAAAGATGGTTCAGAAAATGAAGATTTCGTTTTAAACGATGATACTTTTTCAGGATCTGTTCTTGTAGCGGGTGATAATTTTGGTTGTGGATCGAGTCGTGAGCATGCGGCATGGGCTCTGGCTGGCTACGGATTTAAGGTAGTAATTAGCAGCTTTTTTGCCGATATTTTCCGTGGAAATGCACTAAATAATGGCATTTTGCCCATTCAGGTTACACCTGATTATTTATCTAAATTACTAGCTGCTATTCAGGAAAATCCAAAAACCGAGATCACAATAGATCTTGAAAATCAGAATTTACATTCTCCTGCTGGTGTCATGCCTTTTGATATTGATCCTTATAAAAAGGTTTGCATGATAAATGGATACGATGACATTGATTTTCTGATAAGTAAAAAAGAAAAAATAGGGGCCTTCGAGCAATTACAGTCCGTATAAATAAAATATCTTTACATTTAATTTTATAACTTTAGGGAACCTATTATAGGGTTCCCTAATCTGTTTTTTTAATTATACCATGAAATACAATATTGCACTTCTTCCCGGTGATGGCATTGGTCCTGAGGTTACTGCCCAGGCAAAAAAAGCTTTAGATGCAATTGCTGATATATATAACCATACATTTATCTATACCAAAGCTCTTGTAGGTGCTGTGGCAATTGATGAGACGGGTAACCCTTTACCTGAAGAAACTATAGATATTTGTGAGGCAAGCGACGCTATTTTATTTGGTGCAATTGGCCATCCTAAATATGATAATGACCCTTCGGCTAAAGTACGTCCCGAACAAGGCTTATTACGTTTACGTAAATCACTCGGTCTATTTTGTAATATAAGACCAGTTAAGGCATACGAGCGATTGATTGATAACTCACCGCTTAAAAGAGAAATAATCTCAGGAACTGATATTTCGATCTATCGCGAATTGACAGGCGGTATTTATTTTGGTGATAAACATTTAAGCGATGACGGGCAAGTCGCAAGTGATGGCTGTTCATATTCAGTTGAGGAAATATCAAGAATCGCACATCTTGCTTTTAAAGAAGCTCAAAAAAGAAGAAAAAAGTTAACGCTGGTAGATAAAGCTAACGTCCTAGAAACTTCGCGTTTATGGCGCAAAACAGTTACTGAAATCAGTAAGGAATACGCTGATGTAGAATTAGATTTTCTTTTTGTAGATAATGCAGCAATGCAAATGATCCTTAACCCGAGTCAGTTTGATGTAATTCTTACAGAAAACTTATTTGGAGATATTATCAGCGATGAAGCCAGCGTTATTGGTGGATCGATAGGATTGTTAGCTTCAGCTTCGGTAGGTCTGGAGAATGCTTTGTTTGAGCCTATTCACGGTTCGTTTCCTCAAGGAGCAGGAAAAGATATTGCAAATCCATTGGCATCCATTCTGTCTGCAGCGATGCTTTTAAGACATTTAAATTTAAATGAAGAGGCTGAGATAGTTGAAAAAGCAGTTGAAAAATCACTGGAACTAGGAATTACAACCAAAGATATTAATCCCGAAAAAGCATTTCCTACCTCAAAAGTGGGTGACTTTATAGCCGATTATATTACACATCCTGAAGATACTAATGTAAATTTTAGGAATGTTCATATGGGACAGAGTACGATAATCTAGATATCTATTAGAATACTAGAATATAAAAAATGCGGTTCATTATGAGTCGCATTTTTTATTTATACTGCTTTAAAAAATTTTCTAACTTTAAAAAAAGCTATGTATATGAATTTACAAACAAAAAAATTACAGCTAATTGAACTGTTACTTCATATTGAGGAAGAAGCAATATTGGAAAAAGTTAGTGAGGTTTTGAACAATACCGAAAACGTGAAAGAACTATCTCCTCATCATTATTTAGAATTAGAAGAGCGAAGGAAGCGTCATATAAATGAAGAAAGCGCCTCATACTCATGGAATGAAATTAAAAATGCAGTCTTAAAGAAAGAGGAATAAATGTCTTTTAACCTGAGATTAAAACAGGAAGCTAAAGAAGATATCATTAATGCATATGAATATTACGAAGCATTACAATTAAATTTGGGAATAAGATTTATTGAGCATCTAGAAAACGTTTTAGAGTACATTCAAAAAAATCCTCTTCATTTTCCTATAAAAAAGCAGCCATATCATCAAGCTATTCTAAAGAAATTTCCCTTTATAATTATTTACGAAATTGAAAATGAATTCATAGTAGTTTATGCAGTTTTTAATACATGGCAAGACCCTTTAAAAAAGCCTTAGTCTTAGGCAATATCAATTTCTTTAATCTCTGTTTCATATTCATTAGGCAGAAGCAATTTTTTGATAATATTATCGAGATGGAGCAGTCTACTCAATTTATAAAACGGTAATATAAAACTGAGCAGAGATATTTTTGCAAGTCCTAATAATATTCTTACTCTGTCTGGAATAATCAACTTTTGTCCTTCAATCAGTACAAAGTATCTAACCGTTCCCAAATGCTTTTTATATTGTTTAAAGAGATCTTTAGTATATTTACTTTTCTCCAGATCATTTGCTAAATGCTCCTCTCGCTGAACAAGCCATGATTGATAATTAGGTGCCAGATCTTTTAAGCGCATCCGCTCTCCCACTCTGAAGAACACATTATAAATCTCTTCTTTTTCTTCCGAAGTTAATTTTCTTTCCAGCACCTCAAACGAAGCTATGGAATAATAAATAAGCATAAAAAGCACATCTCGATAAGCCCAGTCTGGTATTTTACTTTCTCGGGAATTTTCAACAGCTTTATGTATATGATAGATAGAATCAATACTCTTTAATGAAGTTGTTTTATCTGCAAAGATTATTTTTCTCGCATAGGTAACTGTAGAGAACAAACGCCCCAACGGATCTGCAGGCAATTTCCCGGTGAAGTAGAGCCAATCAACCGCTTTATTTAAAGCAAATTCTGCCGCCGCTCCCGCAAAAATTAGCAGAACAGTATCGCTTTTTCCCCATATCTCTCGAATAATAGAATCGTCTTTTACAAAATTTTCCATAGGCTTTAAAAGATAACTAAAATCACGCCTTTTTAGTATCGCGTTTCTCTTACAATTTGATTGGTATAAAAAAAAGGGAGCAATTGCTCCCTTTTAATTGTAAATAAATAGTTTCTAATTATTTTAAATCGAAACGATCAAGGTTCATCACTTTGTTCCAAACTGCAACAAACTCATTTACAAAGCGATCTTTAGAATCATCAGATGCATATACTTCTGCAAGTGCACGCAATTCTGAATTTGAACCAAAAATAAGATCTACACGAGTACCTGTCCATTTCACCTGACCAGTAGCGCGATCTCTACCTTCAAATAATTCATCATCTTCAGAAGTTGCCTTCCATGTCGTTCCAAAATCAAGTAGGTTTACAAAGAAGTCATTTGAAAGTGTTTCAGGACGATCTGTAAATATACCGTGCTTAGAACCATCATAATTTGCATTTAGCGCTCTTAAACCTCCAATTAAAACAGTCATTTCTGGTGCAGTCAAATTAAGTAACTGAGCTTTATCAACAAGAAGTGCTTCTGTCGCTACGCTGTACTTTCTTTTTGCAAAATTACGGAAACCATCTACATGAGGCTCAAGTGCTTCAAAAGCCTCTATATCAGTCTGCTCTGCACTTGCATCTGTACGGCCAGGCGCAAAAGGTACTGTTAGTTCGTAACCAGCATTTTTAGCCGATTTCTCGACTGCGGCACAACCTGCTAAAACAATAAGATCAGCCATAGACACTTTCTTATTGCCAGATTGAGAACTATTAAAATCATTATAGATACCACCAAGTGTATCAACTACCTTCTTCAATCTCTCTGGATTGTTAGCTTTCCAGTTTCTTTGTGGTTCTAACATTATGCGACCACCATTAGCACCACCACGTTTATCTGAATTTCTAAATGTAGAAGCTGATGCCCATGCTGTAGAAACAAGTTCTGCTATTGATAAGCCTGAAGCCAAAATATTTTCTTTTAGAGCAGCAATATCTTGCTCATTTATCAACTCATGATCAACCGCAGGAACAGGATCTTGCCAGATCAATTCTTCCTGTGGTACTTCAGGACCCAAGTATCTTTCAATAGGCCCCATATCTCTATGCGTTAGTTTAAACCAGGCACGAGAATAAGCATCTGCAAATTCTTCAGGGTTTTCTAAAAAGTGTCTTGATATTTTTTCATAAGCAGGATCAACTTTTAAAGAAAGGTCTGTTGTCAACATGAAAGGAGCATGCTTTACGTCTGGCCTGTGTGCATCTGGAACCGTGCCTGCACCCGCATTATCTTTTGGCTTCCATTGAAAAGCTCCGGCAGGGCTTTTTGTTAACTCCCAGTCAAAACCAAATAGATTTTCAAAATAAGTATGACTCCATTTAGTAGGAGTATTTGTCCATGCACCTTCAATACCACTGGTAATAGTATCTGGACCTTTACCTGTTCCAAATTTATTTCTCCAACCCAAATTCTGCTCTGCAATTCCTGCTGCAGCGGGTTCTTCTTCTATATATTCTAAAGGATCTGCGGCACCATGCGTTTTACCAAAAGTATGACCGCCTGCGATTAATGCTACAGTCTCATAATCGTTCATTGCCATACGACCAAAAGTCTCACGAATATAATGAGCAGACTCAAGCGGATCAGGATTACCATTATGTCCTTCAGGATTCACATAGATCAATCCCATGTGAGCAGCACCAAGAGGGCTTTCTAAATCTCCTTCTGCATAACGCTCTTTGTTACCCAGCCACTCTGTTTCAGAACCCCAGTAAATATCTTCTTCCGGCTGCCATACATCTTCACGACCACCGGCAAAACCAAACATTTTTAATCCCATTGACTCATGTGCACAGTTACCAGCTAAAACCAATAAATCTGCCCATGATAATTTCTTACCGTATTTCTTTTTAACGGGCCATAAAAGTAAACGAGCCTTATCAAGGTTAGCATTATCTGGCCAGCTATTTAAAGGTGCGAAACGCTGTGAACCAGAACCGGCACCACCACGACCGTCTTGTATGCGATACGTACCTGCACTATGCCATGCCATACGAATAAAGAAAGGACCGTAATGCCCGTAATCTGCAGGCCACCATTCCTGGCTGTTAGTCATTAATTCGTAAATATCATTTTTTACTGCCTGTAGATCTAATGTTTTAAAGGCTTCAGCATAATTAAAATCCTTGTCCATAGGATCAACTTTATCTGAATTTTGACGCAGTATATTTAAGTTCAGTTGATTAGGCCACCAATCTTTATTACTTGTGCCTCCACCAGCAACATGATCCATTTTGTCATTCAAAAATGGGCACTTTGCTGAAGATTCGTTAACCTCCCACACTTTATGAGTTCCGGATAGCGAATTTGATTTATCTTCCATTATTGTCGATTTTTGTTATTAAAGCACGAATTTACAATATTTAAGTCGATAGTTTTTATCTATCTTTTTGATTTAGAAATAATGAAAAACTATTACTTTTTTATATAGGTCTTAATTTACTAAAAAGATTTAAAAAATAAATTATTACAGAGTATGTATATCTGAAATATTGCTATGGATATAGAAGCATTTTAATGGATTCTCCTTATAATTTTTTGCGCAACAATCTGCCAAGATTTTTTCTTGAGGTTTAACTATTATAAAAAGGTAAGAATTGTAAAACCACCCATTTCTGTCCGTAATTTACAGATTCTCGGAATCGAAAAATCCGTCTACAGATGCCAAAAATCGCGTCTGTACGGTCAAAAATCGGTTAATAATTTAGATATTTCCAGAAGTCTTGAAAAAGTCTGCCAATTTTTATCTACTAGTTTGCGTAAGTATTGAGGGCATTTGAATACAACTACAACATAATCTAGCATTCACTTCTATACTTCTTCATAATCTCTTTAAATAAAGTTCCTGTAGAAGGCGGTGTATATGAGACAGCATTTGCACCCGCTTCAATAACTCGAGCTATAGTCTCTTCAGTTTTTCCCCCGGTTGCAATTATGGCTACATTTTTATCGATCGAGCGTATTTTTAAAATAATTTGGGGAGTATTTTCACCACCAGAAACATTGAATATGTCTACTCCGGCTTCAAGTCTTCCTTCAATATCATCAAGTTCTGAAACTACCGTAATCGTTACGGGAATATCAATTTTCTGCTTTAACTCCTTTATTAAATCATTGGTTGCAGGTTTATTGATCACCACACCTAAAGCACCTTGGAATTCCGCATGAAGGGCTAATTCTACAGATCGCAAACCTGAAGTCACACCTCCTCCTACTCCACAAAAAATAGGTTTATCTGCAGCGGTAATCAAAGCCTGACTTATAATAGGTTGAGGAGTAAATGGATATACCGCAATTATAGCATTGGCATTTGTATTTCTTATAATCGCGATATCTGTACTAAAAAGAAAAGATTTTAAGAGCTGCCCAAAGACCCGAATTCCTGAACATTCATTGATAATCTCAGGTACAGTCACAATATTTGTGCGGAGTTTGCTGCCAAATGCGGGAATAAGATCTTCCTTTTTCATCACGTTTTACTTTTATCTAAAATGATGAAAAAACAGATACCTAATTCTTAGGCTTTTGTTAAAAGAAACTAATTAAAAACAACCCAGTTATAATTTTACCAGAGATCTCATTTTGTCCTTTATTTGTTCAAAACCCGGATTATGAATACTCCCTAAATGGGTATGCTTTTTCCCGGCTTCAGGGGAATAACTACCCTCCTGAACCTGACCTCCAATAATTTGGTAAGCTTCGCGAAAGGATTTACCCTGCATAACCAGATCATTGATACTATCTACAGTAAAGAGATATTTGTATTTATCATCTGTTAGGTCAATGTCTTTAACTTCTATTTGAGCGATTGAATAATCAAAGATTTCAAGAATGTCTTTCATGGTTTCAATAGCGCTAATGGTATTTTCCTTTAGTAATTGATAATCCCGGTGATAACCGCTGGGAAGATTATTTGTAATTAAGATCATTTCGCTGGAAAGCGCCTGAATTTTATTGCATTTCCCCCGAATTAACTCAAAAACATCCGGATTTTTCTTGTGAGGCATGATGCTGCTTCCGGTGGTTAATTTCTCCGGAAAACCTATGAAGCCAAAATTCTGACTCATGTACAGGCAAATATCCATTGAGAAACGAGCTAATGTATTCGCTAGTCCGCCTAAAGTTGCGGCTAGCGTACGCTCACTTTTACCACGAGCCATTTGTGCTGCAACCACATTATACTTAAGTGTTGCAAAACCCATTTCCTGAGTTGTAAATTCCCTGTCAATAGGAAACGAACTCCCATAACCAGCCGCAGAACCTAATGGATTTTGATCTACAACCTGCTGTGTCCCTTTCAGCATAATTAAATCATCAATCAGTAACTCCGCGTATGCAGAAAACCAGATTCCGAAACTGCTGGGCATAGCTACTTGTAAATGTGTATATCCCGGTAAAAGCTTTTCCTGATTAGTTTCAGCCAATTCCATCAATGTTTCAAAAAGGGAGATGGTACGCGCCTTAATACCTTGTAAACTATCTTTAAAATATAACTGTAGCGCCACCAGTACCTGATCATTGCGAGAACGTGCTGTGTGTACTTTTTTACCAGTATCGCCTAAAGCGGCAGTTAATTCGGCTTCAATTTTACTATGAACATCTTCAAAGTGATTTTCTATAATAAAACTGCCATTTTTTATGCTCAGGGCGAGCTTTTCTAGCTCTGGAAGGAGGTTTTCAAGTTCGCTTTTATCAAGAATACCAATTTTGTGAAGCATCTTCACATGCGCTGTCGTTGCCTGCACATCATACGCCGCGATATGCATATCGATCTCGCGGTCGTTGCCTACCGTAAAATTCATGATCTTATCGTCGATGCTTGTTCCTTTATCCCAGAGTTTCATAATTTGTTTTTTCCTCCCCTAACCCCTCCCAACGAAGGGGAATTTATTAATATATTGTTCCTGTAAAAATAGGCGATTTCTCAGTCGTAAATCCATCGAAATGACTGGACGACCTGCAAGGTTTTGTCAACCTTGTAGGTCTTTTTTGCCTATTTCTTTTTAAAATGTAAGTATATAATACATACAAAAGTCTTATTTAAACCTACAAGGTCTTGGAGACCTTGCAGGTTGATTAGATTGTCTAAGGTATATCCGGTTCTCATAATATTTTTATGAGCAGTATGATATTCTGTTCTGATAGCTATCGGAATAAATTCAGAATGACACTTTCAATATTTTATACTAACTAAGCCTAAAATAATTCTTGTTTATTTATAAAAGTGAACAATTTTTAAATTGTTCCTATTCGAAATGACATGACGACCTGCAAGGTTTTGTCAACCTTGTAGGTCTTCCATTGCTGTATTAAATGTAAATATTATAAAAGAAAAGTCTTCAAAACCTACAAGGTCTTGGAGACCTTGCAGGTTCCCATTCCATTACAATATTTTACTTAAAAGTTTAATATATAAATCAATCCCTTCTTCTATCTCGTGCACATAAATAAATTCATCTGCACTGTGCGAACGCGTGCTATCACCAGGACCCAATTTAAGTGACGGGCAAGTTAAAACTGCCTGATCGCTCAACGTAGGTGAGCCGTAAGTGGTTCTTCCTAATGCTATTCCGGCTTTTACGAGTTCATGATCTACAGGAATACTTGATGAATTTAACCGTAAACTGCGCGGTTTTAGCTCATCACAGGGCGATTTTTGCTGTAATAAGTCGGTTATTTCCTGATTTGTATACCTGTCATTTACACGCACGTCTATAACCAAACTCACATCTGCCGGAACGGCGTTATGCTGTTTCCCTGCATTGATCTGCGTTACAGTCATTTTGACTTCACCCAGAGCTTCCGAAATCTTTTCAAATTTAAAATCTCTGAACCATTCCAGTACAGGAATCGTTTTATAAATCGCATTATCAGTATTGGGATGTGCTGCGTGTGACGGAGTTCCTTTTACAACCGCGTCAAAAACAACCAATCCTTTTTCGGCTACAGCCAAATTCATCAACGTGGGTTCGCCAACAATTGCCACATCAATATTCGGAATAACCTTTAGCATACTGTTGAGTCCATTTGCGCCGCTGCTTTCTTCTTCCGCGGAAGCGACTAAAACCAGATTATACTTCAGATTTTCTTCGGCATAAAAATTAGTAAAAGTGGCGATTAATGAAACCAGACAACCTCCGGCATCATTACTTCCCAGTCCAAATAGTTTTCCATCTTCAATATCCGGGCTAAAAGGATTTCTGGTGTAACCGTTGTTAGGCTGAACGGTGTCGTGATGACTATTTAATAAGAGAGTGGGTTTGCTTTCATCAAAATATTTATTTGTGGCCCAAACGTTGTTTACGGTTCTGGTAAATGGAATTCCATATTCCTTAAACCAGTTTTCTATATGAGTAGCGGTTTTATCTTCTTCTGACGAAAAAGACTGCGTCGAAATTAAATTTTGCAGCAGCTCGATCGCTTTTTGAGTCAATTCTTTCTGGTTCATAAAACTAATTTGGTAAACGGAATGTTATTATTACTTAGCATTTCAGGTTTTCCTAATCGTACCTGATCTACACCACCTTCTAGAGCGTAAAAGCAATTATGAAGTTTAGGCAGCATCCCGTCTGCTACTATTTTTTGAGCGACTAAATCTCTATAAGTATCTGTGTCTATACTTTCAATAACTGAACTTTCATCTTCTACATCAAGTAAAACACCGGCTTTTTCAAAACAATAATACAGGACAACTTCGTATTTTTCTGCAAATGCACGGGCTATTTCACAAGCAATCGTATCTGCATTTGTGTTGAATAACTGACCATCTCCATCGTGAGTAATCGCGCAAAAAACAGGTGTAAGTTTGGCCCTAAGCAATGAATCTATAATTTGATCATCTACTTTTACTACATCACCCACAAAGCCAAAATCTACTTCTTTCACCGGCCTTTTAACTGAAAGCACCGTATTGCCGTCTGCTCCTGAAAGCCCGATAGCATTACAGGAATGACTTTGTAACTGGGCGACAATATTTTTATTGACTTTACCACCATAGACCATTGTGATCACATCAAGGGTTTCGGCATCTGTAATACGTCTGCCTTGAGTCATTTTCACTTCAATCCCTAGTTCGTTTGCCATTTGTGTGGCCAGTTTCCCACCGCCATGAATCAGAATTTTAGGTTCGGGCAATTTGGCGAAAGCGGTTATAAAAGCCTGCAAATCGTCCTCTTTCTCTATAATATTCCCGCCTATTTTTACAATATTCAGTACAGGTTTCATATTACATGTGAGAAGTTAACTTATGAGATTTTAATATTTCGCCAGACTGTGCGGTTTCCAGAATTTGCTTTAAAACGACCTGAGCCGCAAAAGTCCGGTTATTTGCCTGTTCTATAACCAAAGAATGATCGCTATCAAGAACAGCATCTTCTACAATTACATTACGCCTTACCGGCAGGCAATGCATAAATTTTGCTTCGCCCAGTTTTTCATGGGTAATCATCCAATTTTCGTCAGTATTTGTGATCTTACCGTAATCTGAATAGCTGCTCCAGTTTTTCACGTAAACGAAATCGGCATCTTTTAGCGCTTCTTCCTGATCATAAATTACTGTTGAATCTTTTACAACTTCCGGATTCAATTCATAACCTTTAGGATGTGTAATCACAAAATCAACATCCATCATTTGCATCATCCCGGTAAATGAATTTGCCACCGCTTGTGGTAAAGCTTTAGGATGCGGTGCCCAGCTCAAAACGACTTTTGGTTTCCTAGCCGTATTTTTTTCAGTGATTGTAATTGCATCTGCAAGCGCCTGTAATGGGTGAGCCGTAGCACTTTCCATATTTACAACCGGTACCGACGCATATTTTACAAAACTGCGAATCACATATTCAGATTCATCTTTTTCTTTATCTGTCAACGTAGGGAAAGCACGAACGGCTATCACATCTGCATATTGTGAAATAACCTGCGCGGCCTCTTTTATATGTTCGGAAGTATCTGTATTCATAACCGTTCCATCTTCAAACTCGAGTTTCCAGGCATCGCTGTTAAAGTTCATTACCGTTACTTCCATACCCAGACTACGTGCAGCTTTTTCCGTACTTAAACGTGTACGTAAACTGCTATTAAAAAACAACATCACTAATCTTTTATGATGCCCCAAATGCTCAAAAGCAAAAGGATTTTTCTTTAATTCACGTGCCTGCTCAATGAGCGCTGGTAAATCTTCTATGTCGGTAAGTTCGGTGTATTTTTTCATTATTGATATTTTTATGGGGCTTCGACAAGCTCAGCCTGACATATTTCTAATATAAGAACCTGAAACAACACTTTGACAGGCTCAGTGTGATACTCATATTCAGGTTGACGCTTACTTTAAAACCTGCTCCAAAGCCTCAAAAAACCGGTCAAAATGGGCTTTTTTCACCGTTAATGGGGGTAAAATTCGCAATAAATTCTTGTTTTTTGCGCTTCCTGTAAAGATGTGGTGATCGTAAATAAGTTGCTTGCGCATCGGGCCAACTTCAAAATCAAATTCTAATCCCAACATTAATCCGCGGCCTTTTATTTTTTTGACTTGTGGAATATGCTCCGCTTTCGCGAAAAAGTATTCAGACATAATTCTGGCGTGTTCCATCAGGTTTTCCTTTTCCAAAACATCAAGCACAGTAAGCGCAGCTCGGCACGCCAAATGATTGCCGCCAAAAGTTGTTCCCAGCATTCCATACTCCGGCTTAATAGACGGATGAATTAAAATCCCGCCAACGGGAAACCCGTTACCCATACCTTTTGCTATCGAAATAATCTCGGGCTCAATATTGTACTCCTGGAAGGCAAAAAACGCTCCTGTACGCCCAAAACCTGCCTGAACTTCGTCAGCGATAAGCATTGTTCCATACTTTTTACAAAGTGCATCAACGCCTTCGTAAAATGCTGCAGTGCTCTCGTCAAGACCACCAACTCCCTGAATAAATTCTAGAATTACGGCACAAATATCTTCTTTTGAAAGTTCATTTTCAAGCGCTTCCAAATCTCCCAAAGCGAGAAAAGCAACTTCTTGTTGTGCATTAATAGGTGCAACAATTTTAGCATTATCGGTTGCCGCGACTGCAGCAGAAGTTCTTCCGTGGAAACTATTGTTGAATGAGACCACTTTTTTTCTTCCTGTAGCAAAAGAAGCAAGCTTTAGAGAATTCTCGTTAGCTTCTGCCCCACTATTGCACATAAATAACTGGTAACCGTCACATTTCGCGAAAGCGGGCAAACGCTCGCCCAATTCTTTCTGCAACGGATTTTGAACCGCATTGCTGTAAAAACCTATTTTCTGTACCTGATCATATAAATTTGCAACATATTCAGGGTGTGCGTGACCTATAGAAATAACGGCGTGACCGCCATATAAATCAAGATATTCTACCCCTTTTTCGTCATAAACAAAAACATCTTTTGCCTTAACCGGAGTTACATCATAAAGTGGATAAACATCAAATAAACTCATTTTTGCTCCAGTTTTATATTGCTTATTTTGTTATAAGAAGCCACCATTCCTTGTATTAATGACGAACTCAATCCCTTATGTTCCATCTCATTTAAACCTTCAATTGTGCAACCTCGTGGTGTGGTTACACGATCAATCTCTTCTTCAGGATGATTGCCTGAATGTATCAACAAACTGGAAGCTCCATTACAGGTATGCATAGCAAGTTCCTGAGCTTCTTTTGAGTCGAAACCCATTTGTATTGCCGCCTGAGTTGTTGCGCGTATCAGGCGCATCCAGAAAGCGATACCGCTTGCACAAACCACAGTTGCAGCCTGCATCAAATGTTCCGGAATAATTAATGAATTTCCTAACCTGTTAAAAATAGCCTCAGCAACTTTAATGCGTTTCATGCCTTTCTCGTTGCTGCTTAGGCAGGTCATAGATTGACCTACAGCAATCGCAGTATTTGGCATTGCACGAATAATAAATTGATCTGGGCCAACAACAGCTTCAATCTGGTTGATTTGATAACCGGTGATAGTGGAAATCAAAACATGTTTGTCTGTCAATTCTCCCTTTATGCTTTCTAGAATACTTTCTATCTGGCTGGGTTGAACGGCAAAAATGATAATGTCTGACTTTTGCACCGCTTCCACATTATCTGCAGTAACAAAAACATTTTTATATTCTGCCCATTCTTCAATGGCTGCCGGATTTCTTTTGGTTAGATATAATGTTGTTATTGCATTATTTGTAACCAAACCTTTTGCAATGGCAAGACCAAGATTACCCGTACCAATTATGGCTATTTTCATTGTCGTTTATTTTGTTTCCTCACCCTTAAAGGATGGTTTTTCGCTAAAGCGAAAATATTTATTCTTTACCTCTCCGTTTCCGCTTTGCCGAAACACCTCTCCTAAATTAGGAGAGGAGCTTTTGTTTAAAAATAGGATGCTTTTAGTTGTAATCCTTCGGTTTGAGGAAGTCCAAAAACAAGATTCATATTTTCTACTGCCTGTCCCGAAGCGCCTTTTAATAAATTATCCATCACACTACTGATCAATAGTTTGTTGTTGTGTTTATGCAAATGAATAAGACATTTATTTGTGTTTACTACCTGCTTTAAATGCAATTCGTCATCTGAAACAAAGGTAAACGGAGCGTCTTTATAGAATTTTTTGTAAACAGAAGTCACCTCTTCAAGATCTCCGTCAAAATAAGTGTAAGCCGTAGCAAAAATTCCTCTGGAAAAATCGCCTCTATTAGGCAAAAAATGGATTTCCTTATCAAAATTTCCCTGCAGGCTTTTTACAGATTGATTAATCTCACCCATGTGCTGATGCGTGAAAGGTTTGTAATACGAAAAATTATTATCTCTCCAGGTAAAATGCGTCGTAGCTGAAAGTGAAGTACCCGCGCCCGTTGCGCCGGTAACAGCATTCACATGCACATCATCTTTTATCAAACCTGCATCAGCTAATGGAAGCAGTGCAAGCTGAATCGCTGTCGCAAAACAACCCGGATTTGCAATAGAATCTGCTTCTTTGATTGCACTTTTATTCAATTCGGTTAAACCATAAATAAATTCGCGACCTTGAAATTCTGCATCTGGTTTTAAGCGAAAATCATTACTGAGATCTATAACAATAGTACTTTCAGGAAAAATGTACTCTTCTAAAAAAGCTTTTGAATTTCCGTGTCCTAAACACAGAAAAACAACATCTACAGCGGTATTTACCTCACCTGAAAATTTTAGATCTGTACTTCCCAATAAATCCTGATGAATCTTGCTAACCGAATTTCCTGCATTAGAAGTGCTGTAAATAAAATCGATCTCCACATATTGATGATTCAGCAAAATACGTATGAGTTCGCCAGCCGTATATCCCGCTCCACCTATGATTCCTGCTTTGATCATTTCTAAGCGTTTACGTGGTTATAGATTTTATTCTGATTTCCCAGAATTTTTATAAATCCTTTCGCGTCATCTGCCGTCCAGCCTTTGTTCATTTCGCCATAAGCGCCAAAAGAGGCATTCATAAGATCATTATCCGATTTTATTCCTTCTAAAGTAAATCTATAAGGATTAAGCGTCACATAAACATCACCGTTCACATTTGCCTGACTATCGCTTAAAAAAGCTTCCATATTGCGCATCACAGGATCAAGATATTGCCCTTCATGTAAATGCATACCGTACCAGTTTGACATGTAATCTTTATGCTGCATTTGCCATTTGGTCAAGGTGTGTTTTTCGAGCAAATGGTGCGCTTTTATAATGATAATAGGAGCTGCGGCTTCAAAACCTACACGACCTTTTATACCAATTATCGTATCACCCACATGAATATCACGACCAATACCAAATTGTGAAGCAAGTTCTTGTAGTATCTCGATATTTTTTACCGGTGTATCTTCGTTGCCATTAACAGCAGTAAGTTCGCCTTTAGTAAATGTAAGAACAACCTGTTCCTTTTCGTGTTTTTTTACTTGAGAAGGATACGCTTCTTCCGGTAAACCTTTGTGAGAGGTAAGTGTTTCGCTTCCGCCTACGCTGGTTCCCCACAGTCCGCGGTTTACAGAATATTTAGCTTTTTCCCAGGCCATTTCTACGCCTTGACTTTTTAAATATTCAATTTCCGCTTCACGCGAAAGTTTAAGATCTCTAATAGGAGTTATAATTTCAATTTCAGGAGCGAGCGTTTGAAAGATCATATCAAAACGTACCTGATCGTTACCGGCGCCTGTGCTACCATGAGCAACATATTTTGCACCAATAGATTTGGCATAATTGATTATCTCAACCGCCTGAATGATACGCTCTGCACTTACTGAAAGCGGATAGGTATTGTTTTTTAAAACATTCCCGTAGATAAGATATTTCACAACCTTATTATAAAAAGTATCTACAGCCTGAACGTTTTTATAGCTTTTTGCACCGATTTTTAGTGCTTTTTGCTCGATTTCGTCAATTTCTTCCTGTGAAAATCCGCCGGTGTTAATACTTACGGCGTGTACTTCAAAACCTTTTTCTTTAGATAAATATTTGGCGCAGTAAGAAGTATCTAAACCACCACTGTATGCCAGAACAAGCTTATTCATGAGTTTTTACTTTTTCTTTTTTAAGAAACAGGGTTTCTTTTATACTTTTTAATCGTGTGAAATTTTTGCTGTTGACTTTATTTTCCTGTTCGGTCTTTACTTTTTCTTTCTCTTTTGCAGGATCATACAACATGCCTGTGCATAAGCACATTTTTTGCTCTGTACGTTGCAGAATATCATAGTTGCGGCAAGTCTGGCAGCCTTTCCAGAAAGTAGGATCATCTGTAAGTTCTGAAAAAGTAACAGGGCGATAACCCAGATCACTATTGATCTTCATCACAGCCAGACCGGTTGTTATACCGAAAATTTTTGCGTCTGGATATTTCTTTCGCGAATGCTCAAAAATCACCTTTTTGATGTCCTTTGCCAACCCCCGACTTCTATAATCAGGGTGAACAATAAGTCCTGAATTTGCCACAAATTTGCCGTGACCCCAGGCCTCTATGTAGCAGAAGCCTGCAAATTTATCGCCGTCTAAAGCGATGATAGCGTTCCCGTTTTCCATCTTAGTGATGACGTATTCAGGTGTGCGCTTAGCTATACCGGTACCACGAACTTTGGCCGATTCTGCTATTGTATCACAAATTAATTGTGCATATCCCGCATGGGATTTATTGGCAATTACAATATCCATAATGCTGTAATTGAAAAATTAATAAAAAGATTTTGATTTACCGTTGTGAAAGAAACCGGACTCACCTTAGTTTCATTAAATTTTGCACCCCTATGGGGCGACGGCGGCATAGCCTAAATGAATTAGAATTGCCATTATTATGGTCAATACTAAAAGCTAAAAAATGAAAAGGAAAAGAAAACATTGAATTAAAAATAAATATTGGTAACTGAGTGATGGGCAATTATATACGCGCACAACGACGAGGACGTGGTGTGCGCCTACTGGGAGTTACCGGTAATTTATTTTCATTAGTAATCATAAAACGAATGTAGAACATTTTTTTTATAATGTATCTAAAATAGTATTAAAATTCAATTTTCTATCCTTCGAAATCAATTCTTCTTAAAAATCAATTGCTTGAATTATTAATTAAGCATTAAAGAATATAATCTGTACTTACGAAATTAGATTTTTTAGTGTCAAGTAATTCGTTAAGAATAGCATTATTATATTCATTATCCTTAGAAGCCACAAAAGTTCGAATGGAAAAAGAGCGTAAAGCATCGTGAACACTCAGAGTACCTACGGCTGAATCTTTTCTACCCGTAAATGGATATACATCAGGACCGCGCTGGCAAGAGCTGTTTAAATTAACTCTACAAACCAGATTTACCAATGTGTCAATAAGTGGGGCTAAAGTTTTAACCTCCTTACCAAACAAACTAACCTGCTGACCATAATTAGATTCTGCCATGTCATCTAAAGGCTCGTCAATCGTTTTGAAAGTTAAAATAGGAACTACAGGGCCAAATTGCTCCTCCTGGTACACCTTCATATCTTTAGAAACTGGAAATAAAACCGCAGGATAGATGTAATTATCGGTCTTTTCACCCCCTTTTTCGTTGATAATCTCAGCTCCTTTTGCAAGCGCATCATCTATTAATCCCTGAATATAAGCAGGTTTATCAGGTTCCGGAAGCGGAGTGAGTTTCACACCATCTTCCCAGGGTAATCCAAATTTTAAAGCGTCGACAGCTTCAGAGAATTTACGGTTAAAAGTTTCAGCTATATTTTCATGAACATACACCACTTTTAAAGCAGTACAACGCTGGCCGTTAAACGAAAGCGTACCGGCGATACATTCTGAAACCGCAAGATCAAGATCTGCATCGGGTAAAATTATAGCAGGATTTTTAGCTTCTAAACCTAAAACTAAACGCAAACGGTTCTTTTTAGGATGTAGATTTTGTAAAGCATTTGCTGACGAACTGTGACCAATTAATGCCAAAACATCAACTTTACCAGTCTTCATAATGGGTGAGGCCACTTCGCGACCACGACCGTAAATTATATTTACAACCCCGGGAGGAAAACTTTCCTGAAATGCTTCTAGAAGTGGGGATATCAATAAAACACCGTGTTTAGCGGGTTTAAAAATTGCTGTGTTCCCCATGATTAATGCAGGGATCAACAGGCAAAAAGTTTCATTTAGTGGATAATTATAAGGCCCAAGACACAAAACAACACCTAACGGACCTCTGCGAATGTGTGCATGAATCCCATCTTGCTTATGGAATTTTGCACTGTCACGATCCATATTTTTATAATCTTCTATGGTATCGTATATATATTCAACTGTACGGTCAAACTCCTTTTGAGAATCAGGATAATTTTTACAAATTTCCCACATCAATAAATTAACAACCTCTTCTCGCTTGGTTTTCATTTTTTCAACGAAAGCCTCCATACATTTTATGCGGCTTTCAACCTTCATTGTAGGCCACAAGCCCTGACCTTTATCATAAGCATTTGAAGCAGCTTCAAGAGCTTCTAATGCTTCCTTTTCGCCCAATTGCGGAACAGATCCTAAATGTGTAGGAGCATATGTACCATCAACTTCTGTACGAATTGTAGAAAAAACATCAGCGGTTTTACCGTCCCAGCTTACAAGCTTACCATCAACGAGATATTCACGCTGTTCTATGGGTTTTACTTTAAATTGAGCAGGTATTTTTTGATCGGTTAGTTGTTGGTCCATTTCGTTAAATTAAAAATTCAAAAAGGTTGGGTTTATCGTTTAAATATTCTCCGTAAAAATTACGAGTTTTCATTCTATTAATCAAAGGCTCAAGGTCTTCTTTACGTTTAATTTCGATTCCTACAACAGCAGGACCATCTTCTCTACTCGTCTTTTTAGAGTATTGAAAGAACGTAATATCGTCCTCAGGACCCATAATTTCGGCTAAAAACTCCCTTAAAGCTCCCGCTCTTTGCGGGAAACGCACAATAAAATAATGCTTTAGTCCCTGATACAATAAAGCGCGTTCTTTAATTTCTGCGGTACGGGTGATATCATTATTACTACCGCTTACTATGCAAACAACATTTTTGCCTTTAATTTCTTCAGCATATTGTTCAAGAACAGCAAGCGTAAGCGCACCCGCTGGTTCTACTACTATCGCATCTTTATTGTACAGATCAAGTATGGTCTGGCAAACTTTACCTTCTGGCACGGTTACCATTTCTGAAAGATATTCTTTACAGATATTAAAATTGCGGTCACCCACACGCTGTACAGCCGCACCGTCAACAAACTTCTCGATCATAGATAAGGTTGTATTTTCCTTATTCATGATTGATGTTTTCATAGATGGCGCACCTTCCGGCTCAACTCCTATAATTTTTGTATTTGGCGAAAGCAAATGGAAAACCGTACTAAGCCCGGAAGCTAAACCGCCGCCACCTACAGGAACAAAAACATAATCAATCTCTACATGTGATTGCTCAATTATCTCTAGCCCTACTGTAGCCTGACCTTCTATAATTTTCTCATCATCAAACGGATGTACAAATATTTTACCCTGTAGATCGCAGGCTTCTTTTGCTGCTTTATAAGCATCGTCAAACGTGTCGCCAGTTAAAACGATCTCTACGTAATCTTCACCAAACATATTAACCTGCTCTATCTTCTGTTTAGGAGTAGGTGCAGGCATATAAATAGTACCCAGAATATGAAGTTTAGCACAGGCAAAAGCTACGCCCTGAGCGTGATTACCTGCACTCGCACACACAATTCCCTTCTGTCGATCTTCTTCACTAAGTGAATTTATCATGTTGAACGCTCCACGAATTTTGTAAGAGCGTACCTGCTGCAAATCTTCACGTTTAAGTAATACGTTTGCATGAAACTCACGTGAATAACTTAAACTTTTCATCAAAGGTGTAACCAGGGCTACTTCTTTTAATGTCTCTGCAGCTTCTTTAACAGATTCGAGCGACGGGAAATATGTGGTCTTTGTGTTACTCATATTTGGTCTTTACAATTTATGCTAAAACCGATTCTTCTTTCTCGGTAACGGTTCTTACTTCTTTCATGGCAGTCATTGACTCACGTAACCACGCTCCTACTTCTTCTACAGGATGATTGCGTATCTCATCATTTACTGCGATCAACTCTTTATTGTCAACCTGATTTCCTTTCGCGAAAGCTTTACCAATTACATCTGTATCTATCTTTGTCATGAAATCTTTCAACAAAGGTTTACATGCATGATCAAATAAATAGCAACCGTATTCTGCAGTATCTGAAATGATGCGGTTCATTTCAAATAATTTTTTACGAGCGATGGTATTTGCAATCAACGGAGTCTCATGAAGTGACTCATAATAAGCAGATTCTTCAATAATACCGGCATCTGTCATAGTTTCAAAAGCAAGTTCTACACCTGCTTTTACAAAAGCAACCAATAACGTCCCGTGATCAAAAAATTCTTGTTCGCTAATTTCTGCATCTGTAGCTTCAGTTTTTTCAAAAGCTGTTTCACCGGTTTCTGCTCTCCATTTTAAAAGATTAGCATCATCATTTGCCCAGTCTTCCATCATCGTTTTAGAGAAGTGACCAGACATAATATCATCCATATGCTTCTCAAAAAGAGGGCGCATGGTTTCTTTTAGTTCTTCTGCAAGCTGAAAAGCTTTGATCTTAGACGGATTATTAAGACGATCCATCATATTTGTAATACCACCGTGCTTTAAAGCTTCAGTTATCGTTTCCCATCCGTATTGAATCAATTTCGCCGCGTAAGCAGGCTCAATTCCTTTTTCTACCATTTTATCAAAAGACAAGATAGAACCGGTTTGTAACACACCACAAAGTATGGTTTGCTCACCCATTAGATCACTTTTTACTTCAGCGACAAATGAAGATTCAAGCACACCTGCTTTATGACCTCCTGTAGCAACGGCGTAAGCTTTTGCCTGATCCAGACCTTCACCTTTAGGATCGTTCTCAGGATGCACAGCAATTAATGTAGGCACACCAAAGCCTCTTTTATATTCTTCACGTACTTCTGATCCAGGAGATTTAGGCGCGACCATAATTACGGTAATATCCTTACGCACCTGCAAGCCTTCTTCAACGATATTAAAACCGTGACTGTAGGTAAGCGTAGCACCTTCTTTCATCAAAGGCATTATAGTCGTTACAACATTTGTATGTTGCTTATCTGGAGTTAGATTTAAAACTACATCAGCATCTGGAATAAGTTCTTCATATGTCCCAACGACAAAATCATTATCCGTCGCATTTTTATAAGAAGCGCGTTTTTCTTTAATCGCCGCTTCACGCAATGTATAAGAAATGTCAAGCCCTGAATCACGCATATTAAGACCTTGATTTAAGCCTTGAGCACCGCAACCCACGATTACAATTTTCTTTCCTTTAAGAGCTTCTACACCACTTTCAAATTCTGCTGCCTCCATAAAACGGCACTTCCCCAGCTGTGCCAGTTGTTCTCTTAGGGATAAAGTGTTAAAGTAATTTGCCATAATCTTTTGCCCAAAATGATGGGACTTTTTTGGTATTAGGTTATTGTTTTATTTGCCCTTTTACAGGTTTATTTGTTGAGGCTTATCTCATTAAATATTTACTATTCAAGCCGATTTTTACACACTTTCGACCGAAAATTCGGCTAAAAGAGTCGATATTTTCATTTCGTCTTTTGTCACCGCGATTCTGCCAGAACGTACAAACTGCATAATCCCGAAAGCACTAAGTTCACGATATAACAATTCAATCTCGCTGCGTTTGCCTGATTTCTCAAGAACGAAAAATTCGCGATTTACAGTTACAATTCTGGAGTTGCTTTCTTTAATTATATTCTGAATCTGGCGCTCTTCAAACAAAAGGTCAGATTTTATTTTAAAAAGACAAGCCTCAAGAAATATTGTTTCTTCATCTGTATGGTAAAAAGCTTTTATTACTTCTACCTGTTTTTCCAGCTGACCAATTATCTTTTTGATCTGTTCTTCAGTTACATTAATTACGATAGTAAAACGTGAAACTCCTTCAATTTCTGAAATAGAAGTGTTTAAACTCTCGATGTTAATATGTCTTCTCTGGAAGATAGCCGAAATACGATTTAATAGACCGATATTATTTTCGGTATAAATGGAAACTGTGAATGTTTTTGTTGCGCTCATAACTAGCTTAATCTAATATCTGAAACCGAAGCTCCCGATGGGATCATAGGAAATACGTTATCTTCTTTTTCTACCATAACTTCAAGAAAGTAAGCATCTTCTGAAGCCATCATAGCTTCAATTGCAGCTGGTAAATCTTCTCTTTTAGTTACTTTTTGAGCTTCTATATGATATCCTTTTGCAATAGTCACAAAGTCTGGATTGATCATATTAGTTGAAGCATAGCGTTTATCAAAAAACAGCTGTTGCCACTGGCGCACCATTCCTAAAAACTCGTTATTTAATACGACGATCTTCACAGGAACCTTAGTCTGAAAAATTGTTCCTAATTCCTGAATTGTCATCTGGTAACCGCCGTCACCTATAATCGCAACAACAGGTCTCTCTGGAGCTCCCATTTTTGCACCTATTGCTGCAGGAAGCGCAAAACCCATAGTTCCTAAACCACCGGAAGTAACGTTACTTTGTGATTTATTGAATTTTGCATAGCGGCAGGCGATCATTTGATGCTGACCCACGTCTGAAACAATAACAGCGTCGCCACCACTCACTTTATTAATACCTTCTAAAACCTCGCCCATAGTAAGGCCTTCTTTAGTAGGATGAATATCATCTTTTATAATTTGATCATATTCTGTAGCATACATGTCTTTAAACTGCTGATGCCACTCATCGTGCTTATTCTCATTTAGTAACGGCAAAAGGGCCGCAAGAGAATCTTTGCTATTCCCCAGAACAGCAACATCAGTCTTTACGTTCTTATCAATTTCGGCAGGATCTATCTCAAAATGAACGATTTTAGCCTGTTTTGCGTAGGAATTAAGATCACCAGTCACCCGGTCATCAAAACGCATCCCAATCGCAATAAGAACGTCGCACTCATTAGTTAGCATATTAGGCGCATAATTACCATGCATACCTACCATACCTACGTTTAAAGGATGATCTGTAGGTATTGCAGAAACCCCTAAAATCGTCCATGCAGCAGGAATACCAGATTTCTCAACAACCGCTTTAAACTCTTCTTCAGCTTTGCCTAAAATAACACCCTGACCCCAAACGATCATAGGTTTTTTAGCCTTGTTCATTAAATCTGCTGCAGCCTGTAATTTCGTTTTATTAACAACAGGAATAGGCTTATAACTGCGAATACCTGTACACTTTTGATACACAAAATCAAACTCCTCAAACTGAGCATCTTTTGTAATATCTATAAGCACGGGTCCCGGGCGACCGCTTTTTGCGATGTAAAAAGCTTTCGCTAATATTTTTGGGATCTCAGAAGCTTTTGTGATCTGATAATTCCATTTTGTAACCGGAGTTGAAATACCAATAATATCAGTTTCCTGAAAGGCATCACTGCCTAAAAGATGTGAAGCTACCTGCCCTGTAATACAAACAATAGGCGTAGAATCAATCTGCGCATCTGCAATTCCTGTAACAAGATTTGTAGCCCCGGGACCAGAAGTTGCAATTGCAACACCTACTTTACCACTCACGCGCGCATAACCCTGAGCGGCATGTGTTGCGCCTTGCTCATGACGTGTAAGCACGTGATGCAATTGATCCTGGTATTTATAAAGCTCGTCATAAACAGGCATAATGGCACCGCCTGGATATCCATAAAGAATATCGACTCCTTCTGCAAGCAAACATTTTATGATCGCCTCTTTTCCTGTTAACCTTTCGGTAACAAGTGTATCCTGTGCCTGTAACTTAATTGTTTGTGTCTCCATAAGCCAATTCTAGAATTCATCCGTCACGCAGCCTTTGGATGCAGACGAAACTGTTTTTGCATATTTATAAAGTACTCCACGCTCAAACTTTAATTTGGGAGCCTGCCAGTTTTGTTTTCTTTTTTCTAATTCTTCATCCGAAATTTCGATATTAATCGTATTCTTTTCGGCGTCAATAGCGATAATGTCACCATTTTGCACCAAAGCGATATTACCGCCTACTTGTGCTTCTGGCGAAACGTGACCCACCACAAAACCATGAGACCCACCAGAAAAACGACCATCTGTTATTAAAGCGACATCTTTACCTAAGCCGGCTCCCATAATTGAAGATGTAGGTTTAAGCATTTCTGGCATTCCCGGCGCACCTTTAGGACCTTCATAACGAATGATAACAACATCACCTTTTTTCACCTCTCCAGATTTGATACCTATATTTACCGCTGTCTCACTATCAAACACATTTGCCGGACCTTTAAAATAAAGTCCTTCTTTACCTGTGATCTTTGCAACAGCACCTTCTGTTGCCAGATTACCAAAAAGTATTCTTATGTGTCCTGTATCTTTTATAGGGTTTTCAAGCGTACTTATGATATCCTGATCTTCTAAAAGATTAGGAACATCTTTAAGATTTTCGGCCAGGGTTTTACCGGTTACTGTAAGACAATCGCCGTGAAGCATATCATTATCTAACATGTATTTTAAAACTCCGGGAATACCACCCACGCCGTGTAAATCTTCCATAGAATATTTACCGCTTGGTTTTAGGTTTGCTAATAAAGGCGTATTGTCACTTATTCTTTTAAAATCATCAAGAGTAAACTCTACATGCGCAGCTTTCGCAATAGCTAAAAAGTGAAGCACCGCATTTGTAGAACCACCCAGCACAGTTACCAGTCTGAAGGCATTTTCTAAAGATTCTTTAGTAACAATATCTGAAGGCTTAATATTTCTCTCAAGCAATAAGCGCAAAGCCTCTCCCGCCTTAATAGATTCCTGTTCTTTAATATTGCCGTCACTTACAGCAGGATTTGATGAATTAAAAGGTAAAGACATCCCTAAAGCTTCAATCGCCGAAGCCATTGTATTTGCTGTGTACATACCACCACAAGCACCAGCACCAGGGCAAGCTTTATGAATTACTTCTTTATATTCTGTCTCATCTATCGTACCCGCCACTTTTTGACCAAATGCTTCAAATGCTGAAATTATATCTAATTTTTTACCGTTATGACAACCCGAGGCAATTGTGCCGCCATAAACTAAAATAGACGGTCTGTTTAATCGCAACATCGCCATTAGAGCTCCCGGCATATTTTTATCACAGCCTACAACGGTAACTAAACCGTCATAACTCATGGCCTCGACCACAGTCTCCATAGAATCTGCGATTAGATCTCTTGAAGGCAGCGAAAAACGCATACCCGGAGTTCCGTTAGAAATACCATCACTTACACCTATGGTATTAAAAATCAAGCCGACCAAATCTGCATTTTCTGTTCCTTTCTTTACGAAAGTTGCTAAGTCGTTAAGATGCATGTTACAAGGGTTACCCTCATAACCTGTACTTGCAATGCCTATTAAAGGTTTTTTTAAATCATCATCTGTTAAACCGATGGCGTGTAACATTGCCTGTGCTGCCGGCAGTGTAGGATCCTGAGTTACTGCTTTACTGTATTTATTTAATTCCATAAATGTTATTCTACTTCGAAATTATATAATTGATTCTTGTTCTTGTGTTTGATTTGAAATTGATATTAAAGGTCAATCGTTAACACTTCTATTTAATTTACTGAATTTCAATTAATTAATACTAAAAATTCTACTAAAGCCAGTGCCGAAAACTAATCAGAATTGACCGATTTTAGTATCAAAATGACCGATTTTGTCAAGGCTTTATTCCATAAAAAAACCTCCTGCTTCTACAGAAGGTTTATTGTATTTATAAGTTATTCTAAATCATTGATTTCTTACTATTTTATTTTTAAGCGCATATAGCACCAGACCTATGCGACTTCGCACTTCCAGCTTTTTAAAAAGTGTATCTCTGTAATTATCTATCGTTTTAGGACTAAGACACATGACATCTGCAATCTCTTTATACGTTTTATCTGAACATGCGAGCTTCATAAATTCTAGTTCACGGGACGAAAAGTTATCTGCATCTGTATCCTTTCCTTTATTGTTCACACTATCGAGAAGAGCCTGCGTAACATGATCTGAATAATAATGACCTTTCTCTATAACCTCATTTAACGCCATCTTTAAAGTCTCGGGATGAATGTCTTTAATTAAATAACCTTTACTACCTAAACGCAGCATTTGGATTATAGTATTTTCATCATCATCCATAGACAATGCAAGAACATCAATATGTGGTTTATGTTTATTTAACCAGGCGATGGTTTCAAAACCATTCATAACAGGCATATTGATATCAAGCAAAATAATATCAGGATCCTTGCCTGCGACATCTAGTTTATTGATCAGGTCATTACCATTTTTTGCCATAAATAGCACATCAAAACCTTCGAAACTATTGATAAGACCCTGAAGGGATTGGGCAAAGAGCACATGATCGTCTACTATACCTATAGTTTTGATTTTCATAATTTTAAATTATTCTTCAGTACGTAAAGGAACCGGGGGAATTACTACCCTAAATTTACTAATTCTTTTAAAGATTTGTTAATTTATTTTAGAACTTAAACTTTATACGTTCCTGAAGTACTTCATTTTAAGGTAAGTACCCGTTTTGGGTTTAGAAGTTATATCAAGCTGAGCCCCTATTAATTTTGCGCGACTGCTAATATTGAGCAAACCTGAATTTTTAGATATTGTGTCCATATCAAAACCCACTCCATTATCATGCATATCAATTTGTAATAGGTCCTGAGAAAAACTCAGATTAACTACAAGCAGATCTGCTTTTGCATGCTTAATAACATTTGCAAAAAACTCCTGCACGATTCTAAATAAAACAACCCGGTCATTTTTGGGTATATCCCAAACAGTACCATCAATTTTGAGTTCGGTTTTAAGAAAGTTTATTCGCTCAAAACGGCTGAGTTCGTTCTCAATACTTTCAATTAAACTTACATTATTAAGCACCTCGTTATTGAGACTTTTAGACAAAGCACGCACTTCCTGAAGCGACTGAGCAACCAGACTTTTTACTTCGGTAATATGTAAAACTTCTTTTAGATCTGCCTGTAGCATATTAAGCTGCATATTAGCCACAGAAAGTAGTTGACCTATATTATCATGCAACTCCCAACTTACATTCTTTAGCGTATTCTCCTGAATCTCAATCTGTGTACGAGCTACCTCTTCTATATACTTTTTTTCTGCAGCATTCTTCTCATCTATAAATTTAAGTTTACGCTTTTGAAATATGAGGAATAAACACACAACAGTAATTAGCAATATGAGCAAAACCACAGAACTGGCCGCTATGAGCACTTGTAATTCTTCAGAATTTATTACCTCTTCTACTTTCATTTAATGTATTTTATCTTTTCTGCATTGAGATAAATTAATACGGCGCTCAAAACTAATATTGCTAAAAAAAGAACAATAGCTATTAAAATAATTAACGCTAAGATGAATTGACTACTCATTGGGGTGAATTAGATGTTCTGTATATGATTTATGGGTTTTTATAAAAGCAATTGCAAAACAACAGTATTGAAGACTGTTAATAATAAAGAGCACAACACTCCAAATGACAAGATTCTCTTTTACCATAAAAGTTATTGCGACCTCAAAAGGAAGATAGGTAACACAATAAACAAGTAAACCAAATGAAACCCAGAAATAGGGTGAACTTGTAATATGCATTACCACATCGCGATTTAGCATTTCTATAAAATAGAAACACGCAGCAACTGTAATTAAAACAGCGCCCAACGTATAACTGTTGTTCAAAAATTCATAAGAGAAGTTTTGAAGAAAAATCGCGTCAATTAGCCAGAAAATCGTGTAAATAAGCAATAAAATCAATAAAATATTTCTTCTTGACCTTGTAAACATTAAACTGCTATACCACCACAAGAAAAATGCAAAATGAACTAAATAATAAATATTATAGGGTATGTAATTAGGAATCCCCAATACGGGATAACACATACCGGCAAAAAATTCATTGAGTGCTACGTAACATAAAAAAAACAGTACATATTTTAATTTTGTGTGCTTAAAATGGTTGTACTTAATAATACCTATTACCGCTGCTATCAGTTCTAAATATTGAGAGTAAGAACTCAGTTCTTCCATCAATTGCTATTTTATGATTTATTATTGAGGATAGCTCGCTTGTGGCGGGTTTCCCTGATGACCTCTGTTTAAAGGCGATATTGATGTAATATCTGATCCCTGCATGCTAAAATTAAAAAAGCTACCAGTCTGCTTATCATTTTTAACACCCGTAGGCACAATAAAAACAGTACTATAACCTGCAACTTTTTGATCTGGATAATCCATAGGATACGCTCCCTGATAAATTCGCAGGCCTTCTAGTTTATAGCCTTGTTCATTTGCCTGTTCTTCCGCGTAAGCGATATAATCTTTTAAATCCTGAACAGACCACCAGCTTGAACGATTATCTTTTTTACCAATGGCAGAATCTATAGCCGGCACTCTAGTGCGCGTATATGTCTCGTCTAGCACCATCGCTTCCTTACTGCTTATAACTCCACTAGGCGGATCTGTTTTTGCATCAGATTTTGGGCCATTTGTACATGCGCTTAAAGCTATAAATACAAAGAATACTATCAATTTATTGCCATGGTTAATCAAATAAGTTTTCATGTAAAAGGTTTATGAAGGTTAGGCAATAAAAGTACTCTAAAATCTGCCTATCACTAGTATACATCAGGTAAATAGGGGCAAATTCCCCGCTCAACCGCAGTAAAATCACCCGCACTCTTAATTGCAATTAATCAATAAAATATGTGCTTGAGCGTTAAATCTATTCAGTTGGTCTAATCGTATAATTTATGACGCTGCGATGCCTTATTATTGCTTGATTTTCTTATTCAAATTAAGAAAGACACCATTTTAAACTCCTCTAATTAATTAATTAAAAAATAAATGGAAAGAATATTGGAATACGGCAAAATCAATATTTTACGTCTTGTACAACGCGGGCAGTATATGGGCCTTATTCACAGCCCCGAAGAAACAGAATACCCCGAATTCATCCATTCACTCTGGACCTCCTTTTTAAGCAATCATGAACTGGGTGAAGAAGCACAACGTTTAGACTTTATGCTGGGCAGGGGCGATTCTATACAATTGCTTAGCGACGCTTTAGAAGACTCAAGTTTACTTGAATTTAAAATTTATTAAATCTCCCGGTCTTTTCTGGGCAAGCGTATTTATCGCCATTTCGGTTAGTTGTAAAACACGCGGGTAACCACCGGTCACCTGGCAATCGCGCATTAAAACAATGAGTTTTCCTGCCGGCGTAAGCTGTACCGTTCCCGGCACAACAGGCCCTGTGATTATACCCTGCATCTTATTGGGCAGCTTTTCATCAAGCTGAATTGCCATACGATTACCGGTTTTTGAAACCGTAAATGTGTCTAACAAAAAACGTTGTTTTATAGTTTCCGGGATTTGTTTCCACTCCGGTCCTGTGAAAACTTCAATTCCCGGTTTAAAAATTCCGCTTTCGCGAAAGCTTACTCTGGCACTTTTTTGGTTTTTAAATTCCTGAACTTGCACAGACAAATGATCTCCCTTTTTAAGCCTTACCGCATCTGTGATACCGTCATACATACTGCGACTGCCAAGTTTAACATCACTTAAAAATCCGTCTTTAATCGCGAGATAACTTCTAAAACCGCTTACTAAGCTTTTAAATCGCAAAACAGAACCTTGAGCAGCGAAGTAGGCTTTGTCATTTTCAATAGCCATGTCGTTCAATTCTGTTAAAAATTTAGCTCCGCTTAAAGCAAAATAACAGGCCGCGTGAAATTTTAAAACAGGTCCTGTCATGGTGATTTCTAAAACGGCAGCGTCTTGTTTATTATTAAGCAACAGATTTGATTTCTGTGCCGAAAATGAATCCATCACTCCACTTTGAGGAACACCAAATTTAGCATAACCAAATCGTCCTAAATCCTGAATAGTTGAGTAAAAACCCGGTGATAAAACCTCGATAAAATCGCTCATTTTATTTCCGATTTTAAGGTGTGTTTGCCCGATTTTACAAGCTCTGAAATTTCATCATATTCTTCCTTATCTACCTCATAAAATTTAATACGATCTCCTGCAGAAAAAGGACTTGGGTTTTCAGCATTGGGATCAAAAAAATTCAAGGGACAATTACCTATAATTTGCCAACCGCCGGGACTTGATTTTGGGTAAATTCCTGTTTGATTTTCAGCGATGCCAACAGCCCCTTTTTCTATTTTTAAACGAGGTTCATTTTTACGCGGTACAGAAAGCTTTTTATGCATTCCTCCCAGATATAAAAACCCGGGCAGAAACCCCATGAAATAAAGTATGTATTCTGGGGCGGTATGCAGGTTTATTATTTCCCTTTTTGATAGTTTATTCTGTTCACTCAAAAAGTCAATATCTAAAGCAAAATGTGCATCATAACAAACCGGAATATTGTAAAGTCGGGATTTAGCTTCTTCATTCTTTATTGTACTAAAATCAGTCGATTTTAGTACAATAAAATCATCATAGACAACATTTATAGTAGAAGCATAAACAACTAATATCGAGTTATATGCATTAATTATCTCAACTTTTGATTTAATCAATTTATTCTCTATAAACCTTCGTACTTCAAGCAACCAATATAAGTTTTCTTCTGAGAAATCCCACGACCATTGTAATAAAATAGACCGCTCTCCCAGCATAGATATTTGAGGCTGCTCTTTCATTTTCTACTTGATTTGCACACCATGATGAGGAAGTTTTTTATACAAGAATTTAACCATTTCTACAGCCGCAGGCGTATCACCATGCACACAAATAGTATCAGTTTTTGTGTGAATTATTTTGCCTGAAACAGACCTTATTTCATCATGCAAAATCATGCTCAAAACATGATCTAACACCTCCTCCTTTTTCTTCAATAAGGCCGTTTCTTTTTTACGAGAAACCAGTGTATGATCAGCTTCATAATTACGATCTGCAAAACCTTCAAAATGCACTGATATCTTATTTTTTGCAAGCTTACTTATGACAGATTTATAAGGAGCATAAAGTGGAATATTTGGGTGAAATTCTAAAAGAATATCGAGCACTATTTTACCGTATTTCTCATCAACATTGCATAAATTATAAAGAGCCCCGTGTGGCTTTATGTGATGCATTTTTACGCCCTGCTTTTTACATTCATTTTGCACCAGCGATATTTGATCATACAGGCTGTTTTTTAGCTCTTTTTCACCGATTTTCATTTCCTCTCTACCAAAGTTTTCGCGGTCTGGAAATGAAGGATGAGCACCTATTTTCACGTTATTTTCTTTCGCCAGAGCGATAACATTTTTAATTGTTTCTTCATCGCCGGCATGACCGCCACAGGCAATATTGCACGAACTTATAAACGGCATTAGATCTGCCTCATTGCCTATGCCCTCGCCAAGATCACAATTGATATCTATATATTTTTGTGTTGCTTTCATTTCTATTGTTAGATCAACTCAAAGACTTTAAAAATACTTTTACAACCTAAAATGATCGTTATTACCAGAATTATAAGACTTAAAATATTTTTAGTTGTAGTATTCTTATAACTCCCCAGGATTGAGGAGCGGTTAGCAAGCCAGATAAGGAGAGCTGCTATAATGGGCAATAGTAATCCGTTAGCTATTTGGGCAAATTTGATGATCTGTATGGGTTGTACACCAAATGTTGAGAACACAATGCCCAGACCTAATATAAGCATCCATGCAGTTCTAAACTTAGTGCTTTTTAAACCTCCTTTAAAACCCAGACAACCCTGAGCCACATAAGCTGCAGCCAATGGTGCTGTGATCGCCGATGTAATCCCGGCCGCAAAAAGACCAATCGCAATGAAGTATTGCGCAGCCTCACCGTATAGCGGCTCGAGACTTTGTGCAAGATCTGCGGCTCCTGTAACTTGTGAGGATTTAATTGCACTGGCTGCTATTATTATGCACATTGATACAAGACCACCCAAAACTACTGCGATATAAGTATCTTTTCTGGCGAGCGAAAGATCTTTTGCACCATTCCACTTTTGATTTACCAAAGAAGCATGTAAAAAGAGATTATAAGGTACTACTGTTGTCCCCACAAGTGCCACAACAGTAAGAATACTTTCCCCGGGAAGAGAAGGAACAAAACTGTTTTTCAATATGGCTATAAAGTCCGGCTTTGTTAGTATTGCTGTAATTACAAATGACAGGCTCATTATAATTACCAAACCCAGTAGAACACGTTCTAATACTTTGTAATTACTTATCCAAAGCAAAGCAAAGGCTATGCCGCCTAAAATAATGCTTAAAATATTTAGTTTAAAGCTCCCCATGTCTAAGATTCCCTGCCATCCTAAAGCCTGAATTCCTAAAACCCCGCCGCTTATATTGCCAGCTTCGTAGGCTGCATTCCCCACAACAATTGCTGCGAGAACCAGAGCAAGCATAAGTTTTCGCAAAAGCGGTTGCTTTAATTCATCACGCAGAACCTGAGATAGTCCTTTTCCCGTAACTAAACCTATACGAGCTGCGGTTTCTTGTAATACAGCGGTGGCAAGAATAGAAAGTGTCATTGCCCATAAAAGTGCATAGCCAAACTGTACTCCTGCAAGTGTGCAAACTGTAACTGTACCGGGACCTATGAAAGCTGCGGCTACTAAAGCGCCGGGACCTATATTTTTAAAGGGGTTACGCATAAATGTGCTAATGGTTTAAATATAAATGAAAATCGGGCCAGAATGAAGGAAAAACGGCTTATTTGTATAAAAAAAGGCTTGTCGCAATGACAAGCCTTTTTATGAATTAACAACTTAAAATATATACTAATTACATTTTCACGTCAGATAATTTAACCTCATTTCCTTCTTTATCAAGAAGTTTAACCTCATCAAAGCCCATATCTTTAAACTGCTGAAACTGTGTAGCTGCATCACCTACAACAAGGTAAGCCATTTTAGACTCATCAAGATATTTGTTTGCTAATGCTTTGTGCTGCTCTAGTGTCATTGCGCCTACAGTAGATTCTTCATTTTCTATATCCTTAGGATCAAGGTCATAAGCACTCATCTCCTGAAGCATTCCTAATAAAGAACCTTGTGTCTCAAAACGTCTGGCATTTGACTTAATCATTGCATTTTTAGTAAAATCAAGATCTTCCTGCGAGATTCCGTCTTTATATTTTGAAATCTCATCTTTGAATATTTTTACAGATTCTCCTGTGGTATTTGTTCTTACACTTGAAGAAGCCGTAAAAGTGCCCGGGATCGTAGAACCGCTAAAACCAGAACGCGCGCCATATGTATATCCTTTCTCTTCTCTTAGAATAAGATTTACATTACCAGAAAATGAACCACCTAGTTTGTAATTCATAACTTCTGCAGGGAAAAAGTCTGCATCTGTGCGAGGCAATGCTACATAACCAATATTTATAACAGATTGTTTAGCATTAGGCACATCTACAAAATATAATGAAGCTCTATCACGATCATTACTTACTTCATATGTTGGGATCTCAACATCTTTTGCCGGCCAGTTTTCTTCTAGTCCGTCAAGAGCAGCAAGGGCTTCTTCCTCGTTTATGTCTCCCACAACATGGAATCTACTCACAGATGGAGAGAAATTTTTCTCATAGAAATTCTTTAAATCATCAATTGTTATCGCTTCAACAGATTCTACAGTTCCTGATGTAGGGTAAGCAAAAGGATGATTTTCACCATAAAGTACTTTATTATAAACACGATCTGCTATTGCATTAGGATTTGCATCAGCACGTTGTATACCGTTAATGGTGCTGGTCTTAATACGAGCAAACTCCTCTTCATCCCAACGTGGTTGTAAAAGGATTTCCTGAACCAGAGCCATTGTTTTGTCAAAGTTTCGCTTAAGCGTATTACCGCGTATTACGATAGACTCATCTGTAGTGTACATATTGATATTTGCTCCTAAAAGATCTATTTCTTCTTCAAGCTCTTCAGGAGTTTTGTTAGCCGTACCTTCCATCATGATATCTGTCATCAGGTTAGCAACGCCATTTTTAGAAAGATCATCAAGCAGGTGACCACCTTCTATTACAAGGCTAAAGTTTACAAGCGGTAACTCAGTTTGCTCGATACCGTAAACTTCCATTTTGTCATCTAGCTCAGCCTTCCATGAATCTGGTATTTTAAGTTTAGGAGTGTCTCCTATTGCCGGTGGCGTATCGCGATCAAAAGTGGTAGGAGATTTTTCATAATCATTTTCTGCATCTGCAATTTCCGTTTGCACATTTTCTGTAATCGCCTCTTCTACAACCTGAGCTTCTTCAGAATTATCTACTATTAATTCTTTTTGACCTTTAGGTACAAAACTGGTCATCACATAAGGCTTGTCTTTAATGTACTTCTCGTACACACGCATTACATCTTCTTTTGTAACTGCCTTAATATTATTGATGTCTTCTGTAATAAAACCTGGGTTGCCGGTAAATACATCGTACTGTGCTAATTGGAATGATTTACCCAAAACACTGCTTATTCCGTTATAAAAATCGGTTTCAAGACCTGCTTTTATGCGCTCAATATCACGATCTTTTACACCTTCTTTTTCAAAAAGAGCAAAAGCATCATTAATACCGCTTGCAACGCTATCAAGATCAACACCAGAGTTTGCTGTTACAATAATGCGGAAGTTTCCTGCAATTTGCTCAGCGTTATTAAACGCACGCGGATTAGAAGCCAGTTCTTTCTCCTTTACGAGTACTTTATACAGAGGTGCTTTTTTACCTTCAGAAAGTATTTCACTTAAGAAGTTAAGAGCGTAAGCATCATCTGTATACTGCTCAACTGTGGGCCAAACCATATTTAATTGTGGCGCTGTAGCGAAATTATCTTCGTAATACAGTTTTTTGCTGGCATCAAGGGTTACGTTTTGAACCGCTAATGGTTCTACCTCGCCATGCTTTTTAATCGGACCAAAATACTTCTCAACAAGTTCTTTTGTTTTAGCCTCATCAAAATTACCGGCAATTACCAGAGTCGCATTATTAGGACCGTAGAATTTGTCGTAAAACTCCTTTACGTCATCAATAGTGGCGCTCTTAAGATCTTCAAGTTCGCCTATTACCTGCCAGCTATATGGATGCCCATCAGGATATAAATTCTTATCAAGCACCCAGCTTGTATGCCCGTACGGATTATTGTCTACACGCTGGCGTTTTTCATTTTGTACCACTTCCTGCTGGTTTGCGAAAGCAGATTCTGTTAGGGTATTAATAAGAAAACCCATTCTGTCTGACTCTAACCACAGGATTGTCTCCAGCGCATTGTTTGGGACAACCTCATAATAAATGGTACCATCTGTCCAGGTACCACCGTTAAGAGTACCACCCGCATCCTGCACTTTTTTAAAGAATTGATCTTGTGGTACATGTTCAGATTCCTGAAACAGAACATGCTCAAATAAATGCGCAAAACCAGTTCTGCCTTTTTTCTCACGGTTTGAGCCCACACCGTACTGTATTGCTACAGAAACGATAGGGTCTGAGTCGTCCTGATGAAGAACAACATTAAGACCATTTTCCAGTTCATACTTGTCGTAGTCGATTGATAAATTTGCGTCTGCCTCATCCTTATCCCCTATTTTGTCGTCACAGGATACAAATGCTACAAACAAAAACGATAACATAATTGCTACCGGTCTAAAACGAATGTTTGTCATTTTATATAATTTTAATTAAAAACTAGCTAAATATAAATAAAGTTCTGTAGTAATTGTTAGGAATATGTTAATGAAGTACATATTTATTACTCAGCTAAATATGAAAGCTAATTATTGAAAAATTATAAAAGCGAGCTCTTTTAATTGAAGAATTGATAAGATTGAACAAACTATATGGCGTTTGCTCTCTTGTTTTATAAAAATGAAAAAGTAGGCTTATTGTGAAAGAAATCTCGGTGGAAACCCGCGATTTCTTGTATAAAAAATCTTATTGTATGCTATTCTTCGCTGGTTTCGTAAAACTTCTTCTGCATTCTTGACTGCAAACTTTTAGGTATTGCCCTTCTAATAAAAGTCATTACCTTATTAGGGGCTCCGGGAATATATATGCGCTCCCCATTCATTAATGCTTTATAGGCACCTGCGGTAATTTCTTCCGGTGCTTGCATAAGTATCTCTTTATGTTGCACAACATTTGTTTCCTGCATATCTGCTCTTGAGAAAAAATTGGTATCTGTAGGGCCGGGACATAAACAGGTAATGGTTACAGCACTTCCCATATCTTCTAGCTCTGTGGCTAAAGCTTCAGAAAAAGATACTACAAAAGCCTTACTGGCGTGATAAACTGCAAGCAATGGGCCAGGTTGAAATCCTGCTATAGATCCCAATTGTAAAATCTTACCATCATTTCTAGCGACCATTTCTTTTAAAAAGAGTTTAGTAAGATGCGTGAGCGTAATAATATTTAAATGAATTATCTCAGCATCTTTTTCTGCCGGAATATCTACAAAATTGCCTCTTTGTCCTATTCCCGCATCATTTACCAGAACATTTACAATTAAATTAAGTGATTTAATCTCATCATAAAGTTCTTGTGCAGCCGCATCACGGGCTAAATCCTTTTCAACAGCTATAACTACTATATTATATTTATCTTTAATTGCTGCAGCTAGCATTTCCAGATTTTCCCTATTTCTCGCCACCAGAATAAGATTATAATTATGTGAAGCAAATTCATGTGCAAGAGCTTTGCCTATACCACTTGATGCCCCGGTAATAAGGGCGGTTAAATTAGGATCTTTCATAGCAATTTTTTTTAGCAGGTTTAATTCTTAATTTAAGATACTTACTCTTTGATAATGAGCATAATAAAAGTTTCTTAAATTAAAATAAGAATTTACCCCAGCCAACCATCGCGATCTAGACTGCGGTATTGTATCGCTTCACTTATATGATGGCCTTGTATAGTTTCAGCAGCTTCAAGATCTGCTATCGTACGGGATACCTTTAAAATTCTATCATAAGCTCTGGCGGAAAGATTTAGTCTTTCCATCGCATTTTTTAAAAGATTCTTTGACGGTTCATCAAGCGCGCAATGTTTCCTGATCTGTTTTACGCTCATCTGGGCGTTGTAATGAATATGATCGCTTTCGCGGAAGCGTTCTGTTTGCAGCTGTCTTGCGCTGCTCACTCTTTTGCGTATGCTAACACTGCTTTCTGCCCGGCGCTCATCAGACAATTTATCAAAAGGAACCGGCGTCACTTCTATGTGAATATCGATCCTGTCTAATAACGGCCCGGATACTTTGCTTAAATAGCGCTGCATTTCTGCCGGCGAACTTACAACCGGAGCATCGGGATCATTAAAATAGCCTCCCGGGCTGGGGTTCATACTCGCTACAAGCATAAAACTACTGGGATAGGTAACTGTAAAACGTGCCCGAGAAATGGTGACTTCGCGATCTTCAAGCGGTTGGCGCATTACCTCAAGCACCGTGCGTTTAAATTCTGGTAACTCGTCAAGAAACAAAACACCATTATGAGCCAGCGAAATTTCTCCCGGCTGCGGGTAGGCCCCGCCTCCAACTAATGCAACGTCTGAAATAGTGTGGTGTGGACTACGAAATGGCCGTTGTGCCATCAAGCCTACATGCTCGCGCATTCTCCCGGAAACACTGTGAATTTTTGTAGTCTCTAACGCTTCGCGTAAAGTCATAGGTGGTAAAATGGACGGTAAACGCTTCGCTAGCATTGTTTTTCCTGCTCCCGGCGGGCCAATTAAAATAATATTGTGACCACCGGCTGCGGCAATTTCCATGCAGCGTTTGATTGATTCTTGTCCTTTCACATCTGCAAAGTCGAATTCAGGATGCTCAAGATTGTTGTAGAATTCCGTTCGGGTATCTACAGTTGTACGCTCAAGCGGTTCGTCTTTATCAAAATATGAAATGACCTGCGATATATTTTCTATCCCAAAAACTTCAAGATCTTTTACGATCGCTGCTTCTTTAGCGTTTTGCAGTGGAAGTATAAATTTTTTAAAACCTTCATCTTTCGCTTTAATAGCAATAGGCAGCGCTCCTTTAATAGGTTGCAGGCTTCCGTCAAGAGATAACTCGCCCATGATAATGTAATCGTTAAGATCATCTGCTTTTATTTGTCCGCTCGCCACAAGAATTCCCACCGCCAGCGTAAGATCATAAGCAGAACCTTCTTTACGCATATCTGCGGGTGCCATATTAAGTGTGATCTTTTTACCCGGAATTTTGAAACCGTTGTTCTGCAGAGCAGCGGCTATGCGGTAGTTGCTTTCTTTAATAGCATTATCTGGTAAACCTACAAGATGATAACCTATCCCTTTGTCAATATTAACCTCTACTGTAATGGTCGTTGCTTCAACGCCAAATACCGCAGAGCCATAAACTTTTGTGAGCATATAAGTGTTTGTCTCTCAAAGAAAAGAAATCTTATATGTAATCAAAAATTATTTACAATGATATTTAGGCAGGCTCTTTATTATTTAAATAAATTTTTAAAATAAATGCTTTGTAGACGCAACCTTTTCTGTCGATAAACATCTACTAATAAATTAACCCAAATTATTCAAATTATTGAAGAATGAGCTAACTATCCTTCGTCCCCTAAATGGCATTCTTCCTTTAAAATCAACTAACATGGGAACATTTTACAACAAAGAATCAAAAGGCTTAACCTCTATTTCCCTCATAATTATCTTTGTAGCTATAGTCGTTATCAAACTAGTTGTTAGTCTTACATAGCACAAAGAAACAGGTTTTTACTTTTTATTGCACCCGAAATATAAAAGACTGCAGCGGGTGAACATCTACACGCATTTTACCAAGGCCACTTTCAACTTTAAGTTCGCCATTTATTTTGCCATACAAAAGATCTGAAACGGAATATAAACCGTCTTTCAATTTCCATTGCTCTATGATATAATCGGGGATTTCCAGATCAAAGCCAAACGTATCATTGGCATCAAAATTTGAAACTATGATGAGTTTTTCATCTTCATTCCAGCGTACAAACGAGTAAACCTTATCGTTATACCATTCTGTATTGTAGCGATTATGTGCATGAATATCGGCATATTTACCCTCAAAAGCAGGATTTTTAAGGCTAATATTGAGCAGGCGTTTGTAAAAATCGCGTAATTCTTTTTCGTCATCAGATAATTGACCACCGTCAAAATTACCATCGTTCATCCATCGCTGATGGTGAGGAACGCCTATATAATCAAAAATAGATGTGCGCGTTGGGCTACCAAAACCAGCATGCTCTGCTCCCGGCTCACCTACTTCCTGACCAAAGTAGATCATAGTAGGCGATGTGCTTATAGTTGCAGAAACTACCATCGCCGGCATTGCCTTGCGCGCGTCGCCTGCAAAATCAGGACTTGCAATACGCTGCTCATCATGATTTTCAAGAAAGTGTAACATATTATGCTCAATATCTTCCTGCTGTTGAACGATAGATGCAATATGATCTGTACTGCCGTGACCTTGCATGATGTGCTTTATGGTATCATACAATTCTACTTTATCGTATAAATAATCCATCTTCCCCCGATTTATGTAGTCTCGGTACATCTGCGGATTATAAACTTCAGCCAACAGAAAAGCATCAGGATTTTTCATTTTTATGGAAGAATTCATGTAGCTCCAGAATTCTACCGGCACCATTTCTGCCATGTCATATCTAAAACCATCTACTCCTTTTGCCGTCCAGTATAAAGCGATGTCTCGAAATTTCTTCCAGGAATCTGGTACATTTTTATTTTTCCAAAACTCAAAATGTGCGGCGTAATCCTTTTCTGCATAATCGCCGGGGAGCAGGTCAAAATCGTAGCTCCCGTCTGGTTTTACACCATAATTTATTTTTACGGTCTCGTACCAGTCATTAAAATCGGGTTGTGCTTTACTCGAACCGTTACCTGTCCATTTTGCCGGATTTTCTTCGAACTTTTGGTCTATTTCAGACCAATTTTCACCCCCTAAAGGCCGATAATTATTTTGCCATTGCGGAACCTGAAAAGCTTCTCCCGGGATGTAATAGAAATTATTATCTCTGGTATATTCTACAGAAGTGTCATCATTTGCACCAAAATCTGAAACACCTTCGGGATTATTCTTTCCTTCATATTTTCTGGCAACATGATTTGGCACGATGTCAATAATAAGTTTGAGTCCGTTTTTATGTGTACGCTCAATTAATGCCTGAAACTCTTCCATTCTTTTTTCAGGGTCTACCGCAAGATCAGGATCTACGCTATAATAATCTTTAACCGCATATGGCGAGCCGGCGCGACCTTTTACCACGTCTGGATCATCATTAGAAATACCATATTTAGTATAATCTGTAATCACTGCATGGTGAGGAACACCAGTATACCAGATGTAAGTTACACCCAGATCTTTAATTTCCTGAAGTGCCTTATCTGTAAAGTCATTGAACTTCCCTACGCCATTTTCTTCAATCGTACCCCAAGGTTTATTGGTTATATTCTTATTACCAAAAAGTCTGGTAAAAACATGATAAACAACTTCCTTTTTGTGTGGTTTTTCGGTTTGCATTGGGCTAATTTTTTGAGGTTCCTCGCTGTTCTTACAGCTAAGGAGTGTCATTACAACCAGTAAAGTAACAATAAGTTTTTTCATTATTGAAAGTGCATTTAGAGCAGATCAACTATTAGGAAGAAAATTTTGCTTATTACCGCAAAAATTGTCTTTTAAAGTTCTAATATAAAAGGCGTTTTTGCCGGTATTTTGAGCGTTTTTTGCCATGAAACTACCGCTTTTGTCAATATCTCATTTCCTGTTGTACGGCCTTTCAAATTTTCAGAGAAACGGGTCATATCGATTGTTTGATCTTCAATATTGTTATTTAAAATCACCATGACGGTTTTACTTTCGTTATAACGAAAATAAACATACACATTATTTTCGGGTATGTATTGGGTTAGCTTTCCCGTATGAATTACGGGGCTGTTCTTACGCCAGTTAAAAAGCGTTTTTGTAAAATCATAATACGCTGCCTGTTCATCTGTCCTGCTTTCTGCCTTAAAAGCGTTTTGCTTATCAGCTTCCCAGCCTCCCGGAAAATCCTGACGTATATCGCCGTCACCATTAGCTTTATCGCCCTGCATATCTATCTCGCTACCGTAGTAAATTTGAGGTATACCTCGTGTTGTAGCAATTAAAGTCGTTGCAAGTTTATAGTTATTAAAATCTCCCTTAAGTTGTGTATTAATACGCTGTGTATCGTGATTTTCGGTAAAAACAAGCAAATTATCGGTCGCTGGATACAGAAAATCGTTTACAAAATTCTCGTAGGCTTTCATCATTCCGCCGTCCCATGAAACTTGTTCGTCAAACATCACGCTAATTGCGTCGTGGAGTGTGAAATCCATAACGCTGGGTAAATGGCTGTTATAACTCTGAATTTGACCAATTTTACTATCTTTTTGCCAATACGAAATTTGCGCCTGATCATGCAACCAGACCTCGCCTACAATATTAAAATGGGGATATTCCTGCATAATTGCCTGCGTCCATTTTGCAATACCCTCTTTGTCATTGTAAGAATATGTGTCAACGCGTAAGCCATCAAGACCGGCATATTCTATCCACCAGATAGCATTTTGTATCAAATAATTTAAAACCAAAGGATTGCTTTGATTAAGATCTGGCATAGAGGGGACAAACCAACCCTCTTCACAATATTTCTTATCAATAGCAGAAGTATGAGGATCATATTGGGTTGTCATTCTATAGTTAGAATTAGCATAACCGGGAAATTGATGAATCCAGTCGTAGGTAGGTAGATCTTTTATCATCCAGTGTTCTGCACCCCAATGATTGGTCACATAATCCATTACTAGTTTCATATCCCTTTGATGCAGCTTATCTGCAAGATTCTTGTAATCTTCATTTGTACCATAACGAGGGTCAATTTTATACACATCACTTTGTGCATAACCGTGATATGAATATCTTAGGTCGTTATCTTCGCAGAGCGGGGTACTCCACACGGTTGTCACTCCCAGATCCTGAAGATAATCAAGATGATCTGTAATACCTTTTATATCGCCACCGTGACGGCCGCCTTTGTTATTTCTATCTGCTTTTTCTGATAAATCTTTATTTGAGTCGTTATTTTTATCTCCATTTGCAAAGCGGTCTGGCATCAACAAATAAATAAGATCACTGCTATTAAAGCCTTCACGACGGGCAGCACCAGCATCTCTTTCTTTAATGTTATAGGTTTTAGAAAAAGCTGTTTTACCTTTTTTCTGAAATGAAAATTGATAATCTCCCGGCTTTAAATCCTGAGTAGTAATTGTGACGAAAACATAATTAGGGTTTTCTGTCTTTAGAACATTAAGTATAGTAATCTCTGGAGAAGCTTCTATTGTATACTCACTTATGTTATCACCATAAAACATGATCTGCAATTGCTTTAACTGCATCCCGGCCCACCAGTTAGGCGGCTCTGTTTTTTTGACTTGGGAAAAAGATATAAACGAAATTAGTAATGTAATGGCAAGGATAGTTTTTTTCATACACAGCATATTTCACCTCAATACAAGGTGGTTTATAAAAGTTTGTGAAATGAAAAAAGTCGGGGTAAATATAGTTACATTTTCTTTATATGGAAGATTCCCGCTCAATTAAGGTGGTTTTAATCACGCGAGTGCTAAAACTTTCTTCCTCCTTTTCAGACTGTAATCTTTTAATTAGCATACGTGCAGCCACGCGACCCATCTCGTCACCATGCTGACTTACCGTACTTATACCCGGTGTTGCATGTTGCAGCAAGCGACCATCAGAGAAGCCCACGATTGCAATATCTTTAGGTATTTGTTTACCTATACTTTTAATTTCCTTCATTACCGTTACGGCAAACAACTCATTAACCGTAAAAACAGCATCTACTTCTTGTGAATCTAGAAGCTTTCTTATAGGTTCCTGGCAAGATTCTACTTCTTCTATGCGAACGACCAGATCAGGATTAAAATCCATACCATGATCTAAAAGTGCTTTAAAATAACCATGCGTACGCAAATGCCCTACACTTATATAATCTACAGTTGTGATGAGTGCAATTTTCTTGCGCCCTTTTTCTATTAGATGACTTACTGCATTATATGCACCCCGCGCATCATCTATGATCACCTTATCGCACAAGACCTGATCTGTGATACGGTCAAACATAACTAAAGGCATACCTTGGTTTTCAACCTCAATGAGGTGATTAAAATCGCTTTTAAGTTGAGTTTCTTTAGAAAGTGAAATTATAAAACCATCTACAGCGCCACCGGTTGCTAGAGTTTCAATATTGACAACCTCCTTTCTAAAAGATTCATTAGAAAGACAGACGAGCACATTATACCCGTTTTTATTTGCTATCTCTTCCACACCATGAATTACTGAAGCAAAGAAATCATTGACGATTTCCGGAATAATTAGAGCGATATTCTTGGTCATGCGATTTTTAAGACTTATCGCAATATTATTAGGCTTATAATTGTAGAGTTTCGCGAAAGCTTTAACTTTCTCACGGGTATCATCACCTATCTCGGGACTATCTTTTAAAGACTTTGAAACTGTAGAAACTGAAACGTCGAGCTCTTTAGCAATATCCTTAAGGGTGATTTTCTTCTTCATAATGGTCGACAATTTACAATAAATCAAAAGTACGACCAGATCGAGGTTTCAAACGTTATCATAAACCATGCCTTTACAAAAACTTGTCAACACGAAACCGTTATAGTAACGCCCATTGTGCAACTCGCTTCTATAATTAACACGCAGTTTATATACATTTAGCCTCAAATGAAAAAAGTCACAATTATTTAAATCTAGACAATTCAACAATTATTTATGAAAATGCTAATTAAAGGAACATTTTTCCTGTGTATTTTGATGCCTTTTTTATCAATTGCGCAAAATACAGTTACAGGAAAAGTGGTCGATGCAACATTGCAACAACCTATACCGGGAGTGAATGTCATAGTAGCAAATACTACTAATGGTACCACTACAGATTTTGACGGAAACTACAGTCTCACGGTAAATGCAGGAGAACAATTGATTTTCTCTTATTTAGGTTTTAAATCTCAAACGATTTCGTTTACAGGTCAGTCCGTTATTAATATTACCCTTGAAGAAAATACAGCCGAGCTTGATGCAGTGGTTGTTGTAGGTTATGGTTCTGTACGAAAAGAAGACCTTACAGGAAGCGTAAATCTTGTAACATCAAAAGATTTTAATAAAGGCCCTGTAGTATCACCACAACAATTGATACAAGGTAAAATTGCCGGTGTATCTATCGTGAGTGGTAGTGGTGCTCCCGGTGAGGGCGCCAATGTACTTGTAAGAGGTATTGGTTCTCTTAACCTAAACTCAAACCCCTTATTTGTAGTAGACGGTGTACCCCTTAATGATGGCGGTGTAGGTGGTACGAGAAACCCGCTTAACCTTATCAACCCTAATGATATTGAAGCCATGACGGTGCTTAAAGATGCATCTGCTACTTCTATTTATGGTGCGAGAGCGGCTAACGGTGTTATTCTTATCACAACCAAAAAAGGAAAATCTGGAGAATTTAAATTCAATTACAGAGGAGTAACATCTGTTTACAATCCTATCAATACAGTTGATGTTCTAACAGCTGGTGAGTTTAGAGGAGTAGTAAATGCAAGCGGTGATGAGGATTACATTAGTCTTTTAGGTGATCAAAATACAAACTGGCAGGATAAAATATATACTTCGGCCTTTGGCAGTGATCATTCATTAAGCGCTACAGGAGCAGTATTAGGAGTACCATTACGTACTTCGTTAGGTTATACAGATCAAAGCGGAGTATTAAAAGGTGATAACATTGAGAGAATAACAGGAGCGGTAAATCTTACTCCTAAACTTCTTGATGATCATCTTAAAATTGAGCTTAACGCTCGTGTGGCTCATACTGAAAACACATTTGCAAATCGTGATGCTATTGGTGCAGCTACCTCTTTTGATCCTACCCAGCCGGTTTACGATGTAAATTCACCTTTTTATGCATATACAGATGCAAATGGGAATGACGTGGGTTACTACACCTGGCTTAATGCAGCAGGAACAAGACAACTTAGTCTTGCTCCTACTAACCCACTTGCTCTTCTTGATCTTGTACATGATAAAGCGACAGTAAAACGTTTTGTAGGAAACGTAAAAGTAGACTATGAGTTACCTTGGGTTAATGGTTTAACAGTTACAGTTAACGGTGGTTATGATGTTTCAGACAGTGAAGGTTCTAAAGTTACAGATAACAATATTCCAACTGCAGAGACAGGTTTTGATGGTGCAAGAGATCTATATACTCAGAATGCTAAAAATTATCTTTTTGACGCGTATTTAAATTACAAAAGAGAATTTGGAATTCACAGTATAGACGCAACAGCGGGATATTCATACCAGCGATTTGAGTTTGACAACTTTTCAAGTAATTATAAGCGCATCGTAGACGCAGAAGGTGGTCTTAATGAAGATGCGTCTATTGACCAGAGATTTATAGACAAATCTCAAAATGTGCTTTTATCTTATTTTGGAAGAGTAAACTACAATTATGATGGCAGATATTTAGTTACAGCAACCCTGCGTGCAGATGCTTCTTCTAAACTGAATCCTAACGACAGATGGGGATATTTTCCTTCTGCTGCATTAGCCTGGAATATTCATAATGAAGATTTCATGACAGATGGATTCTTTAATGAATTGAAAATAAGAGTTGGTTATGGAGAAGTAGGTAACGTAAATGGTTTAGGAGATTACAACTTCTTAACGCGTTACGTATCAAGTACAACAACTGCTCAATATCAATTAGGAAATTCATTTTACCAGACATACAGACCAGAACCCATAAATGAGAATCTTAAGTGGGAAATAGGTAATACCTTAAACCTTGGTGTAGATTATAGTATTCTTGATGGTCGCATTTCGGGTTCTGTTAACGGGTATATCAAAAAAACCAAAGATCTTATTTCAAGTACAATTGTAGATCCATTTACAAATTTTGGAAATACAATAAGTGCAAACATAGGTGATATGGAAAATAAAGGGATCGAATTTGAACTGAATTTAGCCCCCATTAAAACCGAAGATTTTGAATGGAACATCAATTACAATATTTCTTATAACGAGAACAAGATCACACGCCTTCCCGATGCTCAGGATGTAGGTGGGATTTCTGGTGGTGTAGGTAATACTGTGCAACGCCATCAGGTAGGTGCAGCCCCTTTTACATTTTTAGTCTACAAACAGATCTATAATGAAGCAGGTAAACCTATAGAAGGAGCCTATGCAGATCTTAATGATGATGGTCAAATAAATTCAAGTGACCGCTATTTATACAAGAATCCGTATGCTGATGTATTAATGGGACTAAGCACAAACCTGAGGTATAAAAACCTTGATCTCTCTGTCGTATCGAGAGCAAGCCTGGGTAATTACTCTTATAATAACATAGCCAGTTCTACATCGCTTAATACTGTATTCCAAAATGATGGAGTAATAAATAATATCCATTCAGATTATTTAAATACAGGATTCAGACAGTTTACAGAAACTAACCTGTTAAGTGATTACTTTATAGAAAATGCCTCTTTCTTCAGATTAGATAATATAACCTTAGGTTACACTTTTCAGGAAGGTTTTGCAGGCCAACCAATGCGTTTTTATGCAGCAGCAAATAACGTATTTGTTATTACAAACTACAGTGGCCTTGACCCTGAGATTACCGGTGGTATTGATAATAACTTTTATCCAAGACCTCGTGTATTTGTACTGGGTGTAGACCTCAATTTTTAAAAAAACAATAATGAAAAAGCTTAATTATTTATTTATCGGTCTGCTCCTGCAAATAGTATTTACAGGCTGCGAGCAAGATTTAGATCAAACTCCTATAGATCCCGACCTTTTTACAGAGGTAGATGTGTATCAAAATAAGACTGAAGCTAAAGGAGCCTTGGCAAAAGTGTATGCCAGTCTTGCTCTTACCGGTCAACAGGGTCCATCAGGACAAGCAGATATTCAGGGTGTAGATGAGGGTTTCTCACAGTTCTCACGTATGCTTTACAATTTGAATGAGTTAACTACAGATCATTGCGTGGTAAGCTGGGGAGATCCCGGGTTGCCTAATTTACATGAAATGACATGGGGATCTGGCAACGATTTTACTACAGCCATGTACTATCGTCTGGCTCAAGTGGTATCATTTAGTAATTCTTTTATTGCTAATGCCACAGACTTGCCACAGGACACAGAAGTAGATTCATACATATCAGAAGCTCGCTTTATAAGAGCATACGCTTACTACAATTTGATGGATCTTTTTGCAAATGTACCTTTGGTAACAGAGATCACAACAGATCTGCCTGTACAAAATACACGACAGGAAGTTTTCAATTTTGTAGAAAATGAACTTTTAGAAATACAGGATCATCTTTTACCCAGTCAGGGTAATGAGTATGGTCGTGTAGATCAGGTTGCAGCCTGGGCCATGCTTTCCAGATTATATTTAAATGCCGGTGTATATACAGGACAGGACAGATATGCAGAATCTCTTCAATATTCTGAGAAGGTTTTACAAAGCTCGTACGTAATAAATACAGTTGACGGTAATGGAAATGGTTCAGCGTATGATGAATTATTCCTTGCAGATAATAACTCAAACGGTGCTCAAAACGAATTTATTTTTGTGCTCAATTTTGACGGAATTAAATCTCAAACTTATGGAGGTACAACTTTTCTGGTACATGCTCCCATAGGTGGTGATATGGACCCGGTTGAGTATGGTGTTAATGGCGGCTGGGCTGGTTACAGATGTACTAAAGCCCTGGTAGAAAAATTTGACTATGCAGCTACCGCACAGGATGATGATGGTCATCCTACAGCATGGAGTGATCAAAGAGCTCAGTTTTTTACTGAAGGACAAAATTATGAGATCAACACTATTGCTAATACATTTTCTGATGGTTATGCAATGGGTAAATTTAAAAATGTAGACGTTGACGGAATTCAGGGAAGTGATGCTTCCGGTAATTTTGCAGACACAGACCTACCTCTTATACGATTGGCAGAGGTCTATCTTAACTATGCAGAAGCTGTTGTAAAAGGCGGCGGTGGTGATGTAGCAACAGCTACTGGCCTTGTTAATCAATTAAGAAACAGAGCTGGAGCAACTACTATTAATCAATCTAATCTTACTGCACAGTTTGTACTTGATGAGCGCTCAAGAGAACTACATTGGGAAGGCTTAAGACGTACAGATTTAATACGCTATAATCAATTTGTAACAAGTTCTTATTTATGGCCTTTTAAAGGTGGTGCCTCAAATGGTAAAGCTGTGGCAGACTATCGCAATGTATTTCCTCTACCAGACAATATTTTACTTATAAATACTAATCTGACTCAAAATCCAGGCTACTAAAATTTATATATTATGAAAACAATATTAAATAAACTTCCTCTTTTCATTCTGTTTACTATTCTCGCCTCAGGTTTTATGAGTTGTGAGAAAGAAGACTACCTTGTTTTTACGGCACAAGCGCCTGTAGATTCTGTAAATTTTACTAATTCTTTTTCAGATGAATATTTACTGTCAAGTACCGTATCTGGCAATACTGCAGAACGATTTGTGTGGAATGAACCCGATTTTGGAGCTCCTACGATAATAAATTATGAGGTTGAAGGGTCTGTTACACCAGAATTTGAAACTATCGATTATAGTTCGGGAACATTGACTGAAAATAATATAGCCATTAAAGTAAGTACCTTAATGGGTCTTGCTACTTTATTAGAATTAGATACAGATCCTACAACAACTAATGATGCTGGTGAACCTAATAATATGGGTGTTGTCTATTTTAGAGTAAAAGCTTTTGTAGGTACGCCTGAAGCTACTAATGGTGAGAGATCATTATCTGACGCTGTTTCTTTAAATATTTCTTTAGTAGAAGATGAGTTAACCGGTGGTTCTGGCATTAGTATTTCTAACTGGGGAATCATTGGCTCTGCAGCAAATGACTGGGGTAATGCTGGTCCTGATCTGCCTTTCTACACAACAAATGAAGAAAATGTATTTGTAGCTTATGCTAATTTAAAGGATGGCGAAATTAAGTTTAGAGAAAACAACGATTGGGCTGTAAATTATGGTGACACCGGCGCTGATGGAACTTTAGATGATACAGGTGATAATATTGTAGTTACCGCTGGCGATTATAAAATCACTCTCAATTTTAACGATAATACCTACACTTTAGAAAATTATTCATGGGGTATTGTAGGCTCTGCATTCAATGATTGGGGAAATGACGGTCCCGATGCCAGATTATACTATGATTATACTACTAATACATTTAAATGTGGTGTAAAATTGCTGGAGGGTGAAATGAAGTTCAGACTAAATAATGACTGGGGTCTTAATTACGGTGACACTGGCGTAGATGGTACTCTTGATAACGGTGGTGATAATATAATTACAACACCCGGTTATTACGCTATAACTTTAGATCTGGCTAATAACAGTTATACAATAGAACCGTCAGAACTATATGGCATTGTTGGGTCTGGGTATAACGACTGGGGAAATGCCGGTCCTGATTTTCTTTTCACAGAAATACATGAAAGCATCTGGATGGCTCAAAACGTGACGCTGCTTGATGGTGCTGTAAAGTTTAGAATTAACGAAGATTGGGCTGTAAATTATGGTGATACCGGTGCAGACAATGTTCTTGACGCTAATGGTGATGACATAATCACAACTGCTGGTACATTTGATATCATGCTCGATTTTACAGATGCAACAGCTCCCACTTATTCTATGATTGCCAAATAATTTATAGAGCAGCTTACTATATATTAAAATAGAAAAGGAGCTGTAGAAATACAGCTCCTTTTTGGTTAAATAAAAGAATATGAAAAAAACATTACTTTTTACTGTGTTATTCTTGTGTTCGCTTTTCGCGAAAGCACAACAACAAACGGTGACCTATGAGATCACACCATCATCATTTAATGAAGGTGATGAGATCACCATATCTTTTTCAGGTAATAATATAAATGAATCAACATGGGGTATTACAAACCATGCACTATACTTGTGGGCGTGGTCATTTGATCTTAAAGATGAAAATATTCAGGATTGTCCTTCTAATGGATCATGGACAAGTTCTAACGAATTAAACAAGCTAACTTATAACAGCACGACGGATTCTTACAGCATTTCAATTGTTCCTAAGGAGTTCTTTAATCGTGAGGGCATTGGGAAAATAGGTTTTCTTATTAAAGCCAAAGATGGTACGGGAGATAAAAAATCGCAGGATATTACAAAAGAAGTAGGCACATTTCAGGTGACCCTTGATGCTCCGGTTCAAAATGAAAATATAGTTGCATCTGGCGATGTTTTCGCAGTAGCTGCCACAAGTAGCATTCTGGCAAATTTTCAACTTATAGCAAACGGAAACAGCGTCAATACGCAGAACTCCATAACTACTTACAATTATAATTACAGCATAACAGAGAATACAGATTTTCAATTAAATATTACCGAACCAGGTACCGCTAATACGGTTACTTATTCTTTTAGTGCTTTCGTTAACCCAACTTCAATAGAAGAACCCGTTCCGGGCAATATGAAAGATGGTTTTAATTACAATTCATTAAATCCTAATGAAGCAACATTTGTTTTGTACGCTCCAGATAAAGAATTTGTTCATCTTATAGGTAACTTTAATAATAATGACTGGTCTATAGACAACACTTACTTATTGAAGAAAGATTCTGCAACAGATAGATTTTGGATAACGGTTGATCTAAGCCAAAACCCTATAACTGACCTCAAGTATCAGTATGTGGTAGAATACACCATCAACATTGCAGACCCCTACTCTACTTTAATACTAGATGAGTATAACGACCAATATATTGATTCTTCTTCATACACATATATTCCTGCGTACCCCATAGGTAAAACTTCACAAGCAGTTTCATGGGTCTCTTTAACCGAAACAGAATATGACTGGCAAACCACAAGCTTTACACCACCTAATAAAGAAGACCTGGTTGTATATGAAATATTAATAAGAGATTTTAACGATGCTCACAATTATCAGGATGTAATAGACAGGCTTGATTATTTAGAAGATCTAGGCATAAATGCTATTGAGCTTATGCCGGTTCAGGAATTTGACGGCAATAACAGTTGGGGCTACAATCCGTCGTTTCATATGGCATTAGATAAGTTTTACGGTACGCGTAATGATTTTAAAAGGTTAATAGATTCTTGTCATGCACGCGGAATTGCCGTAATTATAGATGTTGTCTATAACCATGCAACAGGACAAAATCCATATTATAGACTTTACAATACAGATAATGGTGGTACGGGAGGAAGTCCAAGTGCAGACAGCCCCTTCTTCAATCAATCTGCAACTCATTCTTATAGTGTCTTTAATGACTTCAACCATCAATCTGCTGCTACAAAATCTTATGTAGAAAGAAGCAGTACATATTGGATAAATGAATTTAAAATTGATGGCTTTCGCTGGGACCTTACTAAAGGTTTTACTCAAAATTGCTTAGGAAGCGAAAGTTGTACCAATGCTTATAATGCAGATCGTGTGGCAGTTCTGAAAGAATATGCAGATATGCAGTGGGCGGCAGATGACGATTTCTACATTATTTTTGAACATTTAGGCAATGGGGGCAGCGCAACAGAAGAACAAGAATGGGCTTCATATCGCGCGACAGAAGGTAAGGGAATCATGTTATGGGATAAACAGACAGAAGCCTATAATGAAGCCACAATGGGATATAGCAATTCTAACATTAACGGCATTTCATATAAAGAAAAGGGATTTAATACGCCTAAAGCAATGGGCTACATGGAAAGTCATGATGAAGAACGATTAATGTATAAAAACCTGGCTTTTGGAAACTCTAATTCTAACTACAATGTAAAAACTGAAAACACAGCTCTAGCCAGAATGCAGGCTGCAGGTGCTTTTTTCTTTACTGTCCCCGGTCCTAAAATGATCTGGCAGTTTGGTGAGTTAGGTTATGATGTGAGCATATTTACCTGTGAAGATGGCTCCCTTCCTACTCCTTATGGCAGCGATCAATGCAAACTGAGTATTAAGCCTGATGGTTGGGACTACTTAGATAACCCACAGCGTAAGGCAATTTATGATACCTGGAGCAAACTAATAGCTTATAAACAAAAGGAACCCATATTTAAAACCGCAGACTTTTCTATTTCTGCTGCTGGTACTAATGGCCTAAAAACAATACATCTCACAAATGAAGAAGCTACAGGCACAGAAATTAAATATGTAACTGTAATTGGTAACTTTGGAATTGTTACGCAAAATATAAATCCGCAGTTTCAGGAAACGGGAACATGGTTTAATCTAATTGACAATTCTAATATTGAAGTAAGCAGCACCACATCTCTTATTAATCTACAGCCTGGCGAATTTAAAGTGTACGCCAATGAGCAAAGTAAATTAGGTATAACCACACCTGAGTTTCCCAGTCGTGCGGCTTTAAAACTATACCCTAATCCTGCTTCTGGTTTTTTATACCTAAATAAAGCTGTAGATCATCTGGATATATATGATCTGTCAGGCAAATTAATACATGAAGTTGACGCCGAAAAAGGAGGTAAAAACCAGTTCAATATAGACTTTCTAAAAAAGGGTCTATATCTGCTCAAAATCATAAATTCTGAAAAAATCGAGTATTTAAAACTGCTTGTCGAATAAAACACCTCAATAAATTAACATATAATTATAAAAAAAGGGAAAAACCCCCTTTTCTGATCTTCCCTATTACTATACTTTTATAACGCTGATAAACTAAAAGTTTAAAGGCTTTTAAAGTTTAGTTTTTAGGGGTAACTAAATTTTAAAGAAATTAATGATTTAGGGGTGAAAGGCATCCCGCGTGAGCGGGGTGTTTTTCTATTTTAAGAGGATCCTGATCATAGTAATAAAACTCTGAGGCAAGTATAGCCGAATTAACCTTTTTAGAAGAATTGAATATTAGCCATAAAAAAAACCTGTGAATTAAATTCACAGGTTTTTCATTTTATGAGTCATTTTTAATTTTTTACTCGCTATATAAGCATCTACTTGTTCTTCAAGAACAGAAAGTGGTACTGCACCCTGCGTTAGAACAACTTCATGAAATTGCTTAATATCAAATTTATCACCTAATGACTTTTTCGCTTTTTCGCGAAGCTCGAGAATTTTATTCATTCCTACTTTATAAGCTGTGGCCTGCCCAGGCATTACTATATGCCGCTCAACCATTTTCACGCAATCACTTTCTGCATTGGGTGTATTCTCACGATAATAAGTGATTCCTTCCTCTCTGGTCCACTTTTTCTCATGTATACCTGTATCAACAACCAGTCTGCAAGCTCGCCACAATTCCATAGCCAGACGACCAAAATCTGAATAAGGGTCTTCATAAAATCCCATTTCTTTAGGAATATATTCACAGTACAAACCCCAACCCTCAGTATAAGCCGTGAAATGACCATATTTTCTAAACTCCGGAATATTTTCTAATTCCTGCGCAATTGCAATCTGCATATGATGCCCGGGAATGCCTTCGTGATAAGCCAAAGCTTCCATTTGATATTTAGGCATTGCTTTTATGTCATATAAATTGGCGTAATAAATTCCGGGGCGTGAACCATCTGCAGCCGGCGAATTATAAAATGCCTTACCTGCGCTTTTTTCTCTGAACGGTTCTACACGTTTTACAACAATATCTGCTTCGGGTTTAACCAGAAAGAGTTCGGCAAGACGACCTTTCATAGTATTAATGATAGATGTAGCTTTCGCCAAATAGGCCGCTCTGCCTTCGGCTGAATCTTCATAATAAAATTGTGGATCCCTGCGCATAAACTCAAAGAAATCCTGCAGGCTTCCTTTAAAACCTGTTTTTTTCATGATGGCTTCCATCTCTGCGTGTATACGATCTACTTCAGAAAGTCCCAGCTGGTGAATTTCTTCAGCGGTCATATCTGTAGTAGTAATGCGTTTTAGCGCATTGTTATAGAAATCTTCACCATGTGGAAATTTCCACGCGCCATCGTCAGAAGTTGCCCTTCGCACCTGATTTTCAAGAAAACCTATCAATTCTTCGTAAGCCGGCTGCAAACTATCTTTGAGTGCACTTTTTACTTCGGTTAGCAGCTCAGATTTTTTAGCCTTGTCAATATCTAAATCGGCTATTTTTGCCTCAAAATCGGCTAAAACAGGCATTTTTTCGCTAGAATCATCAAAAGGCTGTCCTTTTATAATATTTTGACAATCTTCGAGAACTCTGTTTAAAACAAACTTGGGCGGTACGATCTGGTTGCTTTCGCGAATGGTCAACTGGTTACGCAATTCTTCAAAAAGCGGTTTTACACGCTTAATGCGCATAATATACGCTTCAGCATCTTCAAGACTGTCTATACGATGTTTGTTCATCAAAAACGTAGGCACCGTTGTATGCAACCCAAACATTTGATTTACCGGATAATTATAAAAACGGTACTCATAATCTTCAATTGCATTATCCAGATTCAGCTTGTAGATCTTATAACTCAACTGCGCAGAGCTGTCTAGAGCAACCGTATCAAAAGTCGTCGTTAGATATTCAAGACGCTCTTTATTGCGATCAAGATCTTCTGCCAATTTTTCTGACGAAATATCATCCCACTTATCGTAATTAGTTTTTCTACCCAGCGAAGTCTGAAATTGCGGCGAATCTGCTACTTCTTCTTCAAACTGCGCGTCAAGCCAAGAGTTCAGTTTTTCGCTCTGTGCGGCGATTTCCTGCTCAGAATAGTTCTTTTTTTCCTCTTCCTGGCATCCTAAAAAAGCGGTACAACAAGCAAGAAAATAGATTTTTACAGACTTCTGCATAGGCCAATATTTAGGGTTTAAGTACAGAAAATTCTATTGCAGAATCTCCATAAATGGTATGTGTTTGTTTTTTAAAATCTTCAGCTTTTACTTTGTAGATATTAGGCACAAATGTCTGTGGATTTCGATCAATCAACGGAAACCATGTGCTTTGTACCTGTATTTGCATTTTATGACCTTTTAAAAAGGTGTGATTTACATCCTGCAATTTTATAGTAACCGGAGTTTTTGTATTGGGCTCAAAAGGTTTGGGATCTGTAAAGCTTTCGCGAAAGCGACCTCTCATAACTTCACTGCGCACCATCATGAAGTAATTACCCATTTTAAGATACTTCTGCGTCTCTTCATAATCTGGCGCATCTGGTGGATAAACATCTATAACTTTCACCACCCAGTCTGCATCTGTACCGGTTGTTGCAACCTGTAGTTTTGCCATAATATCGCCGCTTAGCGTCATATCTTCATCAAGAACTTCTGTTTCGTAAACCAAAACATCAGGGCGACGCGCTGCAAATCGCTGATCGTCTGTCATGTACTTGCGCGGAGTAAATACCATCTTAATATCTTCAGAATAGGGTACCGGTTTTTGTGGGTCGCTTATGAACGTGTTCTCAAAATCAGGTTCTGCTGCGGTTGCTAATTCCTGGTCTTCTCCTAAATAGAAAGTCTTTTGAGTAACAGCTTTAGGAGGCCATTGTGCGAAAGTCTCCCACTCGCGTTTTCCGGTGTCATACATCATGGCTTCCGGCAGACCGCTTTCTCCTTTACCACCTTCTTTTAAAAAGTGATTGAAGAATTTCGTTTCTACATTTTGCTGAAAATCACGTGAAATATTATCACCAAAATATACATTCCCTATCGCTTGCCTTTCATTATCGCGCGCCCAGTCACCATGACTCCAGGGACCGTAAACTATGGTATTATAGTTTTTACTGGTTTCTTCAATTTTTTCATATGTATTAAATGGACCATATAAATCTTCAGCATCAAAAAGTCCGCCCACGATCATAACAGCAGGTTTAATATCTTTTAAATACTGAATGATTCCTCGGCTCTGCCAGAACTCATCATAATTAGGATGATCTTTAAATTGTTGCCAGAAAATATTGTCTTCTTTATAGTATTTGTCAAGGTTTGTCAAAGGTCCTTCATCAAGAAAAAACTGATATTGATCTTCGCTAGGTAGATCAGGAAATTTGTACCACGCTTCTTTTACAGGCTCATCTTTCATATAACCAAACAAAGAAATCGCTCTCCAGTAACTTTCTAAAAACGCCCCGTTGTGGTGAAAATCGTCAAAAAAGAAATCAGAAATGCAAGCTTGTGGCGAAACCGCTTTTAACGCGGGATGCTCACTTAACAATGCATAAGTCGCGTAAAAACCGGGATATGAAATTCCCCAGATACCCACATTACCATTGTTGTTATCTACATTTTTTACCAGCCAGTCTATAGTGTCATACGTATCACTCGCTTCATCAGTTTGTTTGCCTTTTTTATTGGGAATATAAGGGCGCATATTGTCATAAATTCCCTCGCTGTTCCAGCGGCCACGCACGTCTTGCTGAACAAAAATATTACCTTCTTCTACCAGGTATTTATTGGGCCCAATGCGATTTTTATAGACATTTTCGCCATAAGGCTGACAACTATAAGGCGTACGCATCATGAGGATTGGGTACTTCTTAGATTTATCTTTAGGAGAATAGATCGTGGTGTGCAGCAAAATCCCGTCACGCATTTTGATCTTAACCTCTTGTTTGTCATAATGAGATTTGACAAATTCAAGATCCTGTGCCTGTACGTTAAAGCAGCAAACAATGGCAAACAAGACCAGAAGTTTCAAGTAATTTTTCATATCAGTTTTTAAATTTGGTTATTCCTTCATCAAGCCAGGCGGCATACGTGTCAACATCTGGAGTATATCCTATTGGGTCGCGAAGGGGTTTTTCATCAAGATCGAGCAGCACATAATAAGGCTGGGCGTTTGCACCGTAATTTTTTATCTGGAAATCACTCCATTTATTACCTATGGTTTTTATACGTTTTCCGGTGGTTTTGCTGGTATATTGGTCAGTTTCCGGCAAGTCTTCCTGCGCATCAACATACAGCGAAATCAAGACTACATCATTTTTAAGTTTGCCTAAAACCTGCGGTTCTCCCCAAACTCGCTCTTCCATTTTACGGCAATTAACGCACGCATAACCTGTAAAATCGAGTAAAACCGGTTTTTTATTAGCTTTCGCGAAAGCTAAACCTGCATCGTAATCTGTAAAAGCGACAATGTCATGAGCACCTAATTCTGCATGTTCAGGGAAATCATCATCTGAAGCAATTCCACCTGAAGTTTTTGTGTAGCCTACGCCATAAGGAGCCTCGCTATAATTCATAGGCGGCGGGAAACCACTAATAAGTTTTAGAGGTGCTCCCCAAAGCCCGGGGATTAAATAGATCGTAAATGTGAGAACGATTAGGCCAAAAACTAAACGACCCACCGAAATGTGTTTTAGATCAGAATCATGCGGAAGTTTGATCTTCCCAAACAGATAAAGCGCTAAAACGCCAAAAACAGCGATCCAGATGGCAATAAATACTTCACGTTCCAGCCAATGCGCCTGCAAAACAAGATCTGCATTTGAAAGAAATTTAAAAGCTAAAGCGAGTTCCAGAAAGCCAAGCACCACTTTAACCGAATTAAGCCAACCGCCAGAACGAGGCAGTGAATTCATCCAACCCGGGAATAGCGCAAAAAGCCCAAAAGGAATCGCAATAGCAGATGAAAATCCCAGCATCCCAATAATGGGCGCGATACCTCCTTTTGATGCAGCCTCAACCAGCAAAGTGCCCACAATAGGTCCCGTGCAACTAAAAGAAACGATTGCCAGAGCAAGCGCCATAAAAAAGATGCCCACAATACCGCCGCGGTCTGCCTGTTTATCTACCACATTTGCCCAGGAATTAGGCAACATGATCTCAAAAGCGCCAAAAAATGAGATGGCAAAAACAATAAGAAGTACGAAGAAAATTAGGTTAAACCAGACATTTGTAGCCAGCGCATTAAGCGCATCTGCCCCAAAGATCGCGGTGACTATTGTTCCCAGTAAAAGATAAATCACCACGATAAAAATCGCGTAAAGAATGGCGTTGCGTTTTCCTTTTATTTTATCTGTGCTGCGTTTTGTGAAGTAACTCACCGTCATGGGAATCATTGGGAAAACGCAGGGCGTTAATAATGCTGTAAGTCCGGCTAAAAATGAAACCAGAAAAAGCGTTAATAATCCGCGTTTTTCATGCTTTTCATTCACTTTTTCGGGTGAAGGTACTGCTGCGACAGCCGAATCAGTTTTTGCTTCGGCGCCATAAGCTTCAAATTCAGTGTAATCCTTATAAATCGTTGCTTTTTCACTTTTCAGGTCAAAAACAACATAAAATTCCTGATTTATACAGACATCTTTACAAACCTGATACGAGATTTGTGCCTTTACAAAAGAGATTTTTAGGTCTTTTAAGGCGATTTTTTGGGTTAGAATGGCCTTTTCTGAAAAGAAAATTTCGTCAACATTAAAAACATCGCTAAACTCTGTTATCGTCTCACTTTCTTTTGTGGGGCCGACAAGATTGTAAATATCAGGCTGACCCAGAAATTCTAATTCAAATGGCAGCGGACCACCATCTGGAGTAAACTGAGAGTAAATATGCCAGTCTTTTTCTATTTCGGAATTAAAAATAAGATTGTATTCTGTATCTGAAATTTTCTCTACACTTCCCTCCCATTCTACCGGGTCGTAGATCTTCCCTTTTTGTGTAAATGATTGTGCGTGTATGGCATAACTCCCAATAAGAAGAAATGCAAGAAGAAATTGTTTAAACATAAGTTGCTGTAAATTTTAGCAAGTTTTGAGCACCCGGATTTACTTTATAACGCTCATCTGTGCGATGACCTACCACCCAAATTATATCTTTGCCACTGCAAAGTAACCAGGTATTTTCTTTATCTAAGGTTGAGAATTTTTCATCTTTAAAAAATTTGCTCACCTTCTTTTTCCCGCGCATCCCAAAAGGATAAAAATAGTCGGCTTCCTGCCATTTTCTTAAGACAAGCGGGTATTTTAACATTTCTTTATCAAAAATCGCTGTCGTATTTTCAACAGGTAAAATCGAATCAACCAGCTCGATGGAAAGGTTTATATTTTCTACCTCAAAATGATTAACGTTCTCATCAAGCTTAAAGGTATTTATGGTTCCTCCTTTTTCTTCTGTAAGCAGTAAAAAGTCACGGTCTTTAATCAACCGGTAACTTCCTGACGAAATGTATTTACCAGACTGCGCATTTAGCAACTCATAAATATCATCCCAAGCGGTAAAATCAAAATCCTTGAGCAACTGATAAAGCACCGCTTTTGTGTTTGGCACTTCTTTTAAAGCCGAAATATTAAGTTGGTAACCTTTAAAAGTTTCAGTAACGATTTTAGAGTATAATAATGCAGTATAATCCTGCAACAAAGCAGCACTTTCCTGGAGATGTTTTTGAGTCTTTGCAAATTGCTCTAAAAACTGCGGAGCACCTTCTTCAAGCGGTGGAATAACATGATGCCGAATATGATTGCGTAAATATTTATCTGAAAAATTGCTGCTGTCTTCCCGCCATTTGATATCATTTTCTGAAATAAACTGATCGATTTGCTTTCGCGAAAACGGTAAAAACGGCCTTAAAATCCGGTTATTTTGTACCGGAATTCCGGTTAAGCCATCAAGCCCGGAAGCTCTGTTTATATTGATCAAAAAGGTTTCCAGATCGTCCTGAGCGTGGTGAGCCGTTAGAACATAATCGTAATTAAGCGAACTGCAAAGTTCTTCAAACCAGGCGTAACGCAGTTCGCGCGCTGCCATTTGTATAGAAATGCCTTCTGCAGCAGCAAAACCCTCGGTATCAAAACGCTGTGAGAAAACCTCAATATCAAATTTTTCACCTAATTCATCTACAAACTGAGCATCGTCATCACTTTCTGCTCCACGCAGGTTAAAGTTACAATGGGCAATAGCAAAATTAAGCCGCAGTTCATGCAGCAAATAAACCAATGCTACACTGTCGCGACCACCACTTACGGCAACTAAAAATTTAGATTGTTGCAAAAACGGAAATCGCTGCTCTATGTGATTTTTAAAGGCTTCTTTCATTGTTGTCCAAAGATACAAGAGAAAAAAGATTTACGTAGTGGGAAATGAGATATGTTGAAGGTGGGAAGTTGGAAGTTGGAAGTTAAACGAAAATACAAATATGAAATCCTATGTCATACTGAGCTTGTCGAAGTAAAAATCATAACGATAAAGAAGCAACTTCATGTTGAACTGGTTTCAGCATCTCATCGTGTAACATTATGTGACCCTGAAATAAATTCAGGGTGACGATTGCCTCATCATGCTGAGCTGATTTCAGCATCGCATTCTACTTTGGCTACACTTGCAATACTTTCCAATGCGACCCTGAAATGAATTCAGGGTGACGGCTGGATAAAGGAACGTCATGCTGAACTGGTTTCAGCATCTCATAATACCGTGTAAATCATTATGCGACCTTGAAATAAATTCAAGGTGACGATTGCCCCGTCATGCTGATTCATTTCAGCATCGCACTTGCTGTTCCGACTTTCTTGATGCGACCCTGATCCCAAAGGTTTTCGGGACAGGGTGACGTGACGGAAAAATGAAAATTCTACTCTAAAACCTCCCGCATAGCTTTCGCTTTGAGCAGGCATTCTTCATATTCCTTTTCTGGGATTGATTGTGCGGTGATCGCGCTGCCTACTGAAAAAGAAATGTAGTTCTTCTGCGCGTTGTACAAAATACTGCGAATAACAACATTAAAGTCAAAATCGCCTTGAGGTGTAAAATATCCCACAGAACCACTGTATAATCCGCGTTTTGAGACTTCCAGTTCTTCTATAATTTGCATCGCTGAAAGTTTAGGCGCACCGGTCATACTGCCCATGGGGAAAGTGGTTTCTAGTATTTCGACAGGATCAATATTTTCCGGTACTTGCGATGTTATGGTGCTAATCATTTGATGCACCTGTTTAAATGAATAAACCCCGCATAATTCTTCAACCTGCACGCTTCCTTTTAAGGCCGTTCTTGACAAATCGTTGCGCACCAGGTCTGTTATCATGATATTTTCGGTGCGCTCTTTGGGGTCTGCTTCTAATGCTTTCGCGAAAGCGGAATCTTCTTCTTTATTTTCACTTCTGGGAGCTGTTCCCTTTATGGGCTGACTTATAATTTTATCACCCACCTTTTTTAAATAACGTTCTGGAGATGAGCATAGCAAATAATTGTCGTCGAACTTGAAAAAACTGGCAAAAGGTGCCAAAGAAATGGCATTTAAGTGCCTAAAAGTAGCCACTGGATTTATTTTACCATTTGCATAAAATTCCTGGCAAAAATTGGCTTCATAAATATCACCGCGATGAATATGATCAAGCATTTTTGTAACCCGAGCGTGATAATCATCTTTATGAATACGCAGTTTTACTTTGAGATTTTCAGCTTTTTTATCCGATTTTTGCGCTGTTTTAGTCGATTTTATCGATTGCCAATCGGTTTTAATTTCATGAGCAACTTCAGGCAAATAGTGAAAACTGAGAATATTCTCGTGAATAAGAAACAACTTTTTAGGCTGAAAGAAAAAGAGATCAGGAAAATCGAGTTCGTCATGATTATTAGACTGCAAATCTTCTAATTCATTCTTAAGATCGTAACCCAAAAAGCCCAAAATAAAATCTTCAGTTTGAGATCTATATTGCGCAAGAGCGTCAAAATTGTCTTTTGAAGTGGCATGCAACGAACTTTTTGCATCAACGCCGAGAAGAAATGTAAAACTGCTGTATTTATCTAAAGAATTGTTTGAATCTAGTAGGCAAACTTCATTAAACTGCTGCGCCCAGAGCAAAAGCTGAAGCTTGATCGCATCGATATTTTCAATCGTAAAATTTTGAATGCTGCGCATAAGGCGGCAAAATTACCATATTTAAGGTATTAAAATAAAGAAACCGTTCTATCATATAGATAAAACGGTTTCTCAATTTCCAAAAGAGGTTTTTATCAAACGTTTTGAAAATAAAATTATATTATGCTAATTACATTTTTTCAATTTCAGAACGAAGTTCTGATTTTGTTTTGCCGGTTTTTTCTTCAAGACGGCCTAACATTTCGTCAAATTTACCTTCAGCAAAAGTAGAATCGTCATCTGTGACCTTACCATACTTTTGTTTGAATTTACCTTTTACTTGTTTCCACTTTCCTTCTATTTCCTGATTGTTCATAATTTGATTTTTTATTGTTAATTATAATACTCTAAATTACCAGAAACAATTTTCAATATGCCCCAAAGAAATGCCAATGTTTTTCGCGGCAGCGTTAATTTTGCTTAAAATTGCCTACTTTAAAATATTATTATGGAAAAAGTGATCCTGCTCATGTCTACTATTCTTCTTTTTGCCTGTAAGCCGGGTGTAAAAAAAGACGAGGCACATTTTACTGCTAATGATAAAAGCACCACGACTTATTATATAATAAGACATGCAGATAAAGACACGACAGCTTCTGCCGGTAATGATCCCGCACTTACTGAGCAAGGTGAGGCCAGAGCCCAATTCTGGGCAGAGCATTTAAAAAATGTTGATTTTGATGCAGTTTACAGCACAGATTTTAACCGTACGCGCAGCACTGCAAAACCTACCGCAGAAAAAAACGGATTAGAAATTACGTATTACAATCCTTCTTCGCTTTACAGCGAAAAATTTCTTGACGAGACCGCCGGTAAAAACGTATTGATCGTGGGTCATAGCAATACAATTACTTATCTCACTAATAAACTTATAGGCAAAGAGCGCTATAAAGAAATAGACGAATCTGTTTATGGAAATCTATACGTTGTGTCTATTAAAAATGGTCGTGCGCGAGCAGAACTGAAGAATCTTAACAATTGGGACAAGAAGAAACAGTAATATCTTTAAGTTCAATCTTAGAGAGCAGTTCTAGTTTACCTTCCTCAAATAAAGAGTCAAGATCTTTAAGAGGTGGGCACTGTTCTTCCGGTTTAAAATTGTTATAATCTACAAACCGCACACCGTTTATAACTCGTGTATTATAAGCTTCGCGAAAGCGTGTACCACCTTCATTAACCTGATAATTATAAGCAAGATAATCTACGGTAAAGTCGGTTTTATTGATCCAGTACATATATTCATCCTGAAAATCTTCACCGCCGCCCTGCTCATCAAAAGTCACCTTGATCTCGTAGTAATCCTTTCCTTTAATAGAAGATTCACCCAGAAGTTCTTTATGCACAGATGGTGAATCCAGACCATAAGGCAACATAGCAAAATAGTGAACAGAGTTCACAGAACCTGCGTAACTTGTACTTAGAGAATCAGGAAGCTTAATAGTTTTGCTCTGTTCAAAACGCGTAAAACCATCATTTGTGACCACATCCTTAATGCTGCTGCAATCTGGATCTGTACAGCTCATAAGTTGATAACTTCCCTCCTGTCTCACGGCTCTATAATATTTATCTCTAAAGCGAAATGTTACTTTAGCATTGTCTACAATATCACCACCAGATTTTTGTATAGTTGTTGTAATGATTTTTACAGCTTCGCTCTGTTCAGTATTTGAATTACAGGAAGTAAAGCTTACTACGATTGCTACTATAAAAAGGAAGGGAAAGGTTACTTTTTTAAATATCATTGAGCTGTTTTTTCTAAAGTATTTGTCGGCTGTTTTTTAAAATAATAATACCAGATCGTAAAAATAAACAGTATTTCTGCAATTATAGAAAGAATAGAACCTTCAAAACCAAAAGCGCCACCATTAAATGTATTGGCTTCTGCGATCTTAAATTCTACAAGCGAGTAAAAATCCTGCCCGCTCACATTAAAACCAAGCAACGACTGAAAGAAATTCCAACCCAGATGTAAACCAATGGGAAACCACAAATTCTTAGTGTAGATGTACGAAATTCCTAAAAGGATTCCCGCCAGAAAAAGATCAATAAAACTAAACAGATCCATATTGGGATTTGCCAGATGCATTGACGCAAATAGCAATGAAGAGATTACAAGCGCCACATATTTATTAAAACTGATCATTAAATTACGCAGAATATAACCCCGCAACAGCACTTCTTCTAGCACCGCCACACTTACAAAAAGTAAGACAGACAGCAGTAATTGAATTCCGTCATAGAAAAAATTGGTAAAATTTATCTCATTAAATGCGATCAGGATCAGGAAACCTATGATCATAATTACGCCGCCGCCTAGCACGCCAACGAAGAATTCTTTTAATCTGTCTTTTATTTGAAAACCTAGTTCTACAAAAGGAAGCCTGTCTACATACCGCATAAAAAGCCACAAAGTAAGTAACGTGGCGGCCAGTGTTAAATAAGAGCCATAAACTTCTCTAAAAACATTCTCTTTATCAGCAGAGTCGCCAAACTCATATCCCGCCAGACCATAACCTATCAGCTGAAAAATGGCTATAATTAAAATATAAGGAATAATTAAAAGTAAAATGTAAATCCACCCGCGGTGTTTGGTTTTCATAAATCTAAAATTTTGAAAGCTGCTTTTTTAACTTTCTGCTTAAGGTGAGCGAAAAATAGTATTTTTGTATAACCTATGAATCAGAACACGATAAATATAAAGAACAAGCGTGCGCGCTTTGAATACGAGATACTCGATAAATATGTCACAGGCATCAAACTTGCCGGTACAGAAATAAAGTCTATTAGAGAAGGTAAAGCCTCTATCGCAGAGAGTTTTTGTGAATTTAATAATAATGAGCTGTTCATTATAAATATGACCATTCAGGAATATTCTCACGCGACTTATTTTAATCATGATCCTAAAAGTGCGCGTAAATTGTTGCTCAACCGTCGCGAACTTAACAAACTTGAGAAAGAAGTAAAGAATAGCGGACTGACAATTGTGCCGCTAAAAATGTTTCTTAATGATCGCGGACTGGCAAAACTGGAGATCGCTCTGGCGAAAGGAAAAAAATTATACGACAAGCGGGAAACCATCAAAGATCGAGACAGCAAGCGTAATCTAAGCCGAATAAAAAAGGCATTCAACAATTAGATTTTAGCTAAAAATCGACTTCTTTTAACCCGATTTTCCTCCTTATTTTACCGATAATTCAAGAACCTCGGCGCAAGCTCGAGATGTACGAGTCGGAAATTCATTATTCATTTTGAGGCATCGATAAATATTGGGAGGGGAAATTAACCCTTTAGAGGGTTTGGCTGCAACTTTTATAATGTTGCTCAAGTCTTTACTTGTAAATTTAGCAACATGATCAAAAAACTACTTTTCATTTTCATCCTGCTCTTAAGTTTTCAAAATCAGGCGCAGATTACGGGTGAAATTACTTCTACAACAGGCGAACCTTTGTCGTATGTGAATATTTACATTCAGAATTCTCGCAAAGGTACGACCTCTAACGACACTGGAAATTATCGTTTAAACATAGATAAAACCGGAAATTATACGGTGGTTTTTCAGTTTCTGGGTTTTAAGACCAAAAATGTAGATGTTGCGGTTGATGAATTTCCTTTTACATTAAATGTCGAGCTTGAAGAAGAAATTACTTCGCTTGATGAAGTAATGGTAAATTCTAATGAAAATCCCGCAGATCGCATCATTCGTAAAGTGATAGAAAGCAAGGCAAGCATTCTTGAAAAGCGAAAAGCCTACACCGCAGATTTCTACTCTCGCGGAACTTATCGCGTAAAAGATCTCCCAGAAAAAATACTGGGTCAGGAAATAACAGATATTGGCCCCGGTCTTGATTCTACCCGCAGCGGGATTATTTATTTAAGCGAGACTATTTCTAAAATCGCCTACCGCGCTCCAGATGATTTTAAAGAAAAGATAACCGCCAGCAAAGTGAGCGGCGACGATAATGGTTTTAGTTTTAATAGCGCCCGTGAAGCTAATTTTTCGTTTTACGATAACACGCTCGAGATAAATACGCAGCTCGTCTCCCCTATCGCAAACAACGCTTTTAATTATTACCGCTACAAGTTGGAAGGTTCTTTTTACGAAGGCAGTAAATTGATAAATAAAATCAAGGTCACACCCAGGCGCGCAAACGATCGTGTCTTTAACGGCTACGTTTATGTGGTAGAAGATGACTGGCAATTATACGGTGTAGAACTCAATACAACCGGCGCTGCGATACAGGTTCCGTTTATAGAAAACCTGCTTATAAAGCACACTTTTCAGCTAAATGAGGAGGAAAATCTCTGGGTTAAAAAAGTGCAGACCATTGATTTTAAGTTCAAACTTTTCAGTTTTCAGGGCGACGGGAGGTTTTCTGCCGTGTACAGCAATTACGATTTTAGTCCGCGATTTGATGAGAAAGATTTCAGTAATGAAGTGCTCAGTTTTGTTGAAAATGCCAATAAAAAAGACAGCTTATACTGGCAAAAGATAAGGCCAATCCCGCTCACGCTTGAAGAGCGAAAAGATTATGTGCTAAAAGACAGTTTACAGATCGTGCGCAAGTCTAAAAAATACTTTGATTCGGTCGATAATAGGCACAATAAAGTCGGTTTTTTAGATCCCATAATGGGTTATTCTTATACAAATACGTACGAGCGCTGGCGCTTGAGTTACGATGGGCCGCTGGATCAAACAAGTTTTAACACCATTCAGGGATTTAACAGCAGCGCCGGCATTTCGTATTCCAGTTGGGAAGAAGATTATAAAAGTAGTTTTTACGCTTTCGCGAAAGCGAACTATGGCCTAGATGATGACCGACTGCGATTCACCAGCGGAATCACAAAAAGATTTAACCGCTCAAACCGAAGCACGCTGAGTCTGGCCGGCGGACAAAAAGTAGAACAATTTAATGCTACAGAGCCTATTTCACCTTTGGTAAACAGTCTGGCTACGCTTTTTTGGGAACGGAATTATCTAAAAGCATATGACCTTACTTTTGCGCGGGCAGCTTACAGCGAAGAAGTTTCTAATGGAATCCTATTATTTGCGCGTGCCGGTTATGAAAAGCGACAGGGACTTTTTAATACTACAGATCAAACGGTTTTTCCGAAAGATGAGATAGCGTACTCTTCTAATAATCCGCTGGCTCCGGCTGATTTTAGTACTGCAGCAATAGATAATCATGAGCTGGGGAAATTAGATCTTGTCGCCAATATCACCTTTGATCAGAAATACATGAGTTATCCCGATGGGAAATTCAATATTGGTGAATCCAAATATCCCATGCTTTCGCTTGCAGTAGAGCAAGGTTTTGCAGCATCAAATGGTGATTATAATTTTACGCGTTTTGGTGCAGGATTAACACAGCAAATTGATGTGGCAAACAAAGGCAGTTTCTCCTACAGCCTCAAAGGCGGAACTTTTACGCACGGAGATAATATAAGCTTTGTAGATTATAAACATTTTAGCGGCAACCAGACGCATGTCAATCTTAATAGCGATTATTTACAGCGGTTTAATTTGCTGCCTTATTATGACTTTAGCACCAATAAAAGCTATTTTGAAGGGCACATTCAGCATAATTTTAAAGGTTTTATTTTGGGCAAAATTCCCGCTTTACGCGCACTTAATTTTAACTTGATAGGCGGCGCGCATTTTTTAAGCACCGTAAACAACAAACCTTATTCTGAACTTTCGGTAGGCATAGACAATCTTGGTTTTGGGAAATTTCGTTTTCTAAGGGTAGATTATGTACGTTCCTTTTACAACGGAAGCAGCGACGGCGGTTTTATGTTTGGAATTAGTTTTTAGTTCTGCTGCACCATTGAGAAAGAATTTTTAAATTTCTGTTTTAAAAAACCAACCATTACTTCTTGCTTAGATGAAAACTACTAAACCCTCTCTTCTTATTCTGATTATTGCAATTGTTTGCTTTTCCTGCACCGAGGACAAAACCATAAATCTCACAAAAATGGATGGCTTTCCACCCGATTTTATGGGTTGTAGCTGTTATTATTCAGAAAATGAAACCGATTTTAAAGCGCAGCAATTTATTTATGTAGATAGTTACCAAAGTAAACCAGCATATATTTCAGTAGATAATAAAGTCATAGAATTAGGCGATGACACAGAAGGTTATGAAGTGAAGTTTGAAATAACCGATTCTGTACAACTCGATACAGAATTATGGCATAAAGAAGGGACTGTTACTATAACAGACAGTACTGGCGCTATTGTGACAAGATCAATTTATGGGGAGTGCGGCTGCTAAAATTATATGCTATGAAAAAACTATACTCTGCAATTTTCACGATTTTAACCCTACTCTTAATTACAAGTTGTAAAAGTGAGTCGGTTGACACGAAAATAAATGTAGAAGAACTTACCATTGCAAAAATTCATGAGGCTTATAAAAGCGGTGAGTTCACTGCCGAAGATCTCGTAAACGCCTATCTCGACAGAATAAAAGAACTCGATACGTTTACAAATGCCATCACTGCCATTAACCCTAAAGCGATTAAACTCGCAATACAAAGTAACTCCTCATTTAAAAAGACAGGGAATCTAAAACCGTTACAGGGAATTCCCATTCTGGTTAAAGACAATATTAATGTGCAAGGATTGCCCACAACGGCTGGTTCTTTAGCGTTACAAGATTACATTCCGGAAAAGGACGCTTTTATCATTAAAAAGTTAAAAGATGCCGGTGCTATAATTCTGGCAAAAACTAACATGGCGGAATGGGCTTTTAGCCCGATGAATACCGAAAGTTCGACGGCGGGAACAACGCATAATCCGTATAACCTTGATTATGTACCCGCAGGATCGAGCGGAGGAACAGCTGCCGGAGTTGCAGCCAATTTTGCCGTGATAGGTTTGGGTACAGATACGGGTAATTCTATTCGTGGCCCATCTTCGCATTGCGATCTGGTAGGTTTTAGAACCACTCTTGGCTTGATAAGCCGAAGCGCGATAGTTCCGCTTTATTTGCGCAATGATGTGGTTGGCCCAATGGGAAGAACAGTTACAGACGCTACAAAAGTGCTAGAAGTTATGGCTGGTTATGATTCTACAGACGCAATTACCGCTCATTCTGAAGGAAAAATACCAGAAAATTATACCCAATTCTTACAAAAAAACGGACTAAAAGGAGCGAAAATCGGTGTTTTAAGCCATCTTTCTGGCGACGATACAGATCCCGAAATAGCGACTTTATTCAACAAAGCAATGAAAGATATTGATTCATTGGGTGCAGAAATTATTCCAAATGTGGTGATTCCAGATTTTGACGAACTGCGACAAGATCAATGGTGTTCTGCTTTTAAAACTGATCTTGAGAATTTTCTTTCCACGTATGTGAAAAACGATACGATCAAAACAATTGAAGATGTAATACGAATTGGTACAAATTCAGATTTTGCCCGTCAGCGCCTTAATTCTTCCGCAGAAAGCGAAGAAGGGAGATATGGTCATCCTGAAACGCCATGTCTTGATGCTTACCATGATGAGAGGCGTATTGCTTTTCGCGAAGCTACAGAAAAAGTAATGGACTCGCTTCAACTTGACGCTTTGGTATATCCTACCTGGCGCAACAAACCGGCTCATATTGCAAATTTTCAGGAAGAATATAAAGGTGATAATAGTCAGATAATCGCACCTCATACCGGTCAGCCGGCTTTTACTGTTCCTATGGGCTTCACTGGTGATAATTTGCCTGCAGGAATTCAGTTTTTGGGGAGAATGTTCAGCGAGCCAACTCTTATTAAACTTACTTACGCTTACGAGCAAGGGACAGATCACAGAAAGCCGCCGGTAATAGAATAGGAATGTGACTATTTAAGTCAATAAACTGGCTGGTAATTGTTTATATGTTAAAAATGACTACCTTTTACTACGTAATCAGCAACTCAAAATTCTAAGCTGATGACATAAATAGTAGTTCTTATCATGAAACAATTCTCTCTCCTCCTATTCCTTTTTGCAACTCCACTATTCATTTTTAGCCAGCAAATAAGCGTAGTAACCCAACTCGAAAACAGCATTAATGAAACATCAGGATTGCTGTTTTTAAATGGAAAAACCATAACGCACAATGATTCAGGTGGCCAGGCGGCGCTTTATGAGATTGATATTACCACAGGAAATATAAACAGAACGGTTACCGTTACAAATGCGACAAATGTAGATTGGGAAGATATTACCCAAGACGAGAATTATATTTATGTAGGTGATTTTGGAAACAATAACGGCACTCGAAAAAACCTGAAAATCTATAAAATTTCAATTCAGGATTATCTTAATACTCCTGATGAAAAGGTTACCGCAGAGGTGATCAACTTTAACTATATAGACCAAACTGATTTTACTTCAAGTCAATATGCAACCAATTTTGATGCTGAAGCTTTGATCGCCTATGAAGATCATTTGTACATTTTTACCAAGAACTGGGGAGACCAGAAAACAAATATTTATGAAGTATCAAAAAATCCCGGCAATTACACCGCAGATAAAATTGATACGATCAATACTAACGGCTTAATTACTGGAGCAGATTTTAATCCGCTTACGCACAAAATAGTTTTAACGGGATATTCGCTGATTTTTCCCTTTGTGGTGGAGTTATTTGACTATTCTAACGGATTATTTTCTAACGGAACTGTCAAAAAATATTCGGCCACTAATTTGGGCGGCAATTCATTTCAGATAGAAGGCGTAGCAGCTATCGACAAATTGAATTACTACATTTCTGGTGAAAAGAACGATTACGGCAGGCCGGCGTTGTATAAACTTACAGTGTTAGATGATGCTCAACCGCCGGTAGAAACGCAATTAGAAATCAATATTAATTTTCAAAATGCTGCCACATCTGTACCTGAAAATTATCTGGCTGATACGGGTTCCGCTTATAGCGAAAAAGACAACGGTAACATATACGGATGGTTGGCTAAGGATGATCTGCAACCCCTTGATCTTTCTAAAAATACGCGAAATAGAAATTTGAATAGTTTATCAACGCTTGATAATACGCTGCTTCATATGCAATATGGCGATACCGGCGGCACCAGCGGAACAGCCACAGCAGGTATCTGGGAAATCGATCTTGCTACCGGTTTTTATGAAGTACAAGTAACTGCAGGAGACGGTACAATTGACGGCCCGGGTTCTACACCTTCTCACACCATTAATGCCGAAGGAGTCAACGTGCTCTATAATTATATTCCATCAGGATCGCCCGGTTCTACCACTCGTTTTAAAACCGGAAAAGCAATTGTTTTGGTTACAGATGGTAAACTTACAATAGATGCTGAAGGTGGTTTCAATACTAAAATTGATTACTTATCTATTAAAAAAGTAGATGAGCCAGCTCCTGTTCCAGAAATAGCTTCCGCTTTTATTAATTTCGCAACAGCGACAGATACACCACCAGATGGATATATAACTGACTCTGGTCTGGGATTTGCAAACCAGGGAAATGGAGCAAGTTATGGGTGGCTTAACAAAGTAACTTTACAACCTGTTGACCTTTCAAAAAACACCCGAAATCGTAGTAAAATCGGCGTTTCTGCACTAAAAAACACCCTTTTACATATGCAATATGACGATGTAGGCGGCAGTAGTGGAGTTACAATAGAAGGTGTATGGGAAATTGCGCTTCAGGATGGATTTTATAAAGTTGAAGTAGGCGTAGGTGATGCTGCTATTGATGGCGCAGGAACTACACCATCACATACAATTAATGCAGAAGGAGTTAATTTAATTAATGCGTTTGTTCCATCTGGTGCTGCGGGAGCTGCTACAAGATTTGCTACAGGAACTACAATTATTGAAGTGCTCGACGGCAGATTAACAATAGATGCAGAGGGCGGTTTTAACACCAAGATTAATTATATAAATATAATACCCGTAGACGCGCCCGCTCCTACTCCTGAAGTTAGCTGGGCAATGATAAATTTCTCTCTTAGTACAGATACAGCTCCAGATGGTTACCTTGTAGATTCTGGTCTTGGTTTTGCAACCCGGGAAAACGGCGCAGCGTATGGCTGGCTAAGTAAAGAAAATCTACTGCCACTTGACCTTTCAAAAAACACCAGAAATCGCAATAAAAGTGGACTTTCATTATTAGAAAACACGTTGCTGCATATGCAATATAATAATGTAGGCGGAGCCAGTGGAATCCCCACAGAAGGCATATGGGAAATACAAGTTGTAAACGGTACTTACCACGTTGAAGTTAGTGTAGGCGACGCTGCAATTGACGGGCCCGGCACAACACCGTCACACTCAATAAATGTAGAAGGTGTAAATCTTATAAATGCATATGAACCTTATGGAGCTGTAGGATCTGAAACGCGATTTAAAACCGGGACTAAAAATGTTGAGGTTAACGATGGCAGATTAACGGTTGATGCTGAGGGCGGATTTAATACTAAGATCAATTACATTAAAATTAGTCCGGCAGATGCGACAACAAAAGAACAATTAACTGTCAATGAATTCAAATCTAAATTAAACGAGATCAAACTATATCCTAACCCCGCTTCGTCATTTTTAGATATTAGTTATACAAACGCCCACAAACCTTTAACAAACCTGGATATTTATGATTTGAGAGGACAAAAGATATTAAGTTTTTCACCTCAGTTTTCTGGTTCAAAGCAAACATATTCTATATCTCTGGATGGCCTAAGCAATGGTATATACATGATACAGGCGTCTACTAAAAATTCAATGGTTTTCACCAAAAAACTAATAGTTGCTAATCGATAAAATTCAGTATAAAAGTTTATTCATCTATAGCTTTCTGCATTCTGCCTAAAATAAAAATAGCGTCTGCTGTCTTCATGTATTTTTACTGAATAGAATTTATTAATTATTAACCTGATCGTTATGAATGATAATAAAAATATAGAAATAGGTACTAAAATTGAAGGTCTTAAATACCATGCTGTAATGTCTGCAACTATTAAAAAGGAAAAGCTTAAGAGAAAGAACGAGATCAAAAAACTAAAAGAAAAAATACAAGAATTGCTTTTCGCGAAAGAATTCCAGATCGATTACATTCTGGCTCTGGAAGAAAAATCTGGTCTTAATTTCTCTGCAGGTTACATGCCAGAATTCATCACGCAGGAAATAAATGAGAGGCGTTAGTTTTTAAAAGTCAATTACGATCATCTTCTACACCGGCTTTTAATTAAAGCTGAATCTTTATTATCTTTTCGCTCTAGATAAATTAAGCAACATGAAGCCTGTACCTTTAGCGATGAATCCGCCAACAACTGATGTTACCATTATTAATACAATTACATTAGAAGAGGCCATTGTACTTTCAAGACAGAGTGCACGCAAACGCATAATATTTCCCTATCACAAGAAAGCTTCAGATAAATTGCATCGCATGCTTAATGTGATACAACCGGGAAGTTACATCAGGCCGCACAATCACGCTGCCGAAGGTAAAAGTGAATCTGTGATCCTGTTGCGCGGTGGTATTTGTTTTATGACCTTTGATGCTTCGGGCAATTTAATAAGTCATCAGGATCTGATTGCTAACTCATTAAATTTTGGTGTAGATATAGAGCCAAATGTGATTCATTCCTTTTTCGCTTTAAGCGAAGACACCGTTATTTTTGAAGTAAAACCCGGGCCCTATATTAAAGAAAACGACAAAGGTTTTGCCAGCTGGGCACCTGCCGAAAATACTCCCGAAGCCGATCTCTATTTAAATGATCTCATTGTAAAAACCGGGCATTAATTAGCGATTTTTGACCTCAAAAAGCCGATTTTTAATTCAATTTTGTTTTTACTACAAATCTTGAATAGTATTTAAATATCCAGAATTGCTTTATTTAGAAATTAGGAATTAAATGGTACACCGCATCAACGCTTTAGAAATGTAATTTATTCTTGCTACTATACTTTTAAACCGAAACAAGATTTTGATTTATCTCGCCAAAATTATATTTTTTGATGTCAAAATCTTTGTCTTAAAAGCGCTCCCAGCATCAATATACTTTAACGCTTAAACTTACCAGCCGCTTTAATACGTATTGAAATTCCTATGTTTTGTAAAAAATGATTTAATTTTGCTTTCAATTTATTGCAGCTTAACAATCAGGATTTTCTAATTTAAAATTCTGCCTAAGAAAGAGTTTGAAAATAACATTTTGCTTAAAAATGTTTATATTTAACAAAAATTTTTAGTCATATACAGACTATTCCACAGCTAATCAATTTCTGTATTACCATTGAAAGACCTTAGTACCCAACTCAAATCAGACATTAAAAAAATTCAACGCATTGGGATTGTACCGCAACTTCTTGATGTAGTATGCCGTACAACCGGAATGGGTTTTGCCGCCATTGCTCGTGTTACAGAAGATCGCTGGGTAACCTGCAGTACACGTGACCAGATAGCATTTGGCTTAAAACCGGGTGATGAGTTAAAAGTTGAGACCACATTATGTAATGACATACGCCAGTCTAAAGATATTATTGTTATTGATCATGTAGATAAAGATGATATCTATTGTAAACATCCTACCCCGGCGATGTATAAATTTCAGAGTTATATCTCTGTACCTATTATAAAAAAAGACGGTTCATTCTTTGGTACTTTATGTTCTATAGATCCTAAACCGGCAAAAGTTAACAGACCTGAAATAACGGGTATGTTTGAGCTATTTGCAGAATTGATCTCATTTCATTTAAATGCGATTGAAGAACTAGAAGATACAGAAGCTAAACTGAAACACGAGCTTGAAACTTCTGAATTGAGAGAACAATTTATTGCTATTTTGGGCCACGATCTTAAAAACCCCGTGGGTACAACCCGAATGAGTGCAGAATTACTTCTTAAGATGAATCTTGACGAGCGGGCAACAAAATATGCAGGGATTATAAAATCTACTTCTTTTAGAATGGAAGGTCTTATAGATAATTTGCTTGATTTTGCCAGAGGACGTTTAGGAGAAGGAATACAATTAAAGAAAGAGATTAATAACAAGCTTCTACTTGAAAGCGTAGAACAAGTTATTAAAGAGATTCAGGCCATGGCACCAGAATCTCAATTAGATGTAAACATTCAATTGGATTACGAAGTAAATTGTGACAGGGAGCGTGTTGCACAATTATTCTCTAATCTCTTAGGGAATGCGATTACGCACGGCGCACCAGATAAGCCTATACAAGTTGAGATCGTAAGTACTAAAAACATGTTTTCTCTCGCTGTAAAAAATCAGGGTGAGAAAATACCACAGGTTGCAATGGATCATCTATTTCAACCATTTTACAGACAAAATTTAAGTTCGCACAAACAAGGTCTGGGTTTAGGTCTTTATATCTCTTCAGAAATTGCTAATGCACACGGCGGGCAAATGAATGTAGCTTCTTCTGCGCAGGAAACAGTGTTTACTTTTATAATGCCTTGCAAATAAGCTTTTAAGTAAAATTAAAAAATCGGCCGATTTTAAGATAAAATTGACCGATTTTCTATGTTTTTATGTAGGTCTTATTCTGCTTAATCTTTGGTATACACCTTATTTTCCTGTTCTGCCACGCGTATAAAAGTGGTACGCTTGGTAAGTTCTTTTAAACGGGCTGCGCCTACATAAGTGCATGTACTGCGAATACCACCCAGAATATCCTGAAGCGTATTCTCTACATCACCACGATAAGGAACCTCTACCGTTTTCCCTTCGCTTGCTCTGTATTCTGCAACTCCGCCCACGTGCTTTTCCATCGCGGTAGCAGAACTCATACCGTAAAACTGTTTATATGCTTTACCGTCACGTTCTACATATTCCCCGCCACTTTCGGTATGACCGGCAAGCATCCCGCCCAACATTACAAAATCTGCTCCTGCGCCAAAGGCTTTTGCCACATCACCGGGTGTTGTGCAGCCACCGTCACTAATAATTTGACCGCCCAGGCCATGAGCAGCATCTGCACATTCCACGATCGCAGAAAGTTGAGGATAACCCACACCTGTCTTAACGCGTGTAGTACACACAGAACCGGGGCCTATGCCCACTTTAATAATATCAGCGCCAGCTAGAAGTAGCTCTTCTACCATTTCGCCGGTAACTACATTGCCCGCAATAATCACCTTTTGAGGATGTTGTTTTCTGGTTTTCTTTACAAAATTCACAAAATGCTCAGAGTAGCCGTTAGCCACATCTATACAAATGAATTTTAATTGTGGATTAGCATCAAAAATCGCTACAAGTTTTTCAGAATCCTGAGCTCCTGTGCCCGTGCTTATGGCAATGTAATCTTCTATACCCGCTTTCGCGTTAGCTAAAAAAACATTCCAGTCTGTTACAGAATAATGCTTATGAATGGCTGTAAACAAACCTTGTTGTGACAGCGCATTAGCCATCTCAAAAGTACCTACAGTATCCATATTTGCGGCCATTATAGGTACACCGCTCCACTTTGTATTACTATGCAGAAATGTAAATTCCCGTTCCAGTTTTACCTGCGAGCGGCTCTTAAGAGTTGAGCGTTTAGGTCTTATCATAACGTCTTTAAAACCCAACTTTATGTCATATTCTATCCTCATTGTTATCTTATATCATGTTGCTTTCAAAAATACACGTTCCCTCAACAATGTCACGCTTTTTAGCGAAAGATTTTACCGTGTTTTCAGTCGATTTTTAGCCAAAATAACCCGATATTTCAGCATCAAATAATCAGTAGTAATGAAAAAACACATGCTAATTCTTATAGCGATCTTATCATTGATGAGCTGTGACACCAGAGATTGTGACGATATGAGCTGTTTTACTCCACCGCCTGTATTTTTATTTAAAGTAGTAAATAAGGCCAGCGGTGAAAACCTGTACACCAACGGTACTTTGAACAGCGATGATATTAAGATTACTGATGAAAATGGTAAGCAATTGCAGTATACATTCATCACCGAAAACAATGTTAATTTATTACAAGCCGATGAATTTGGTTGGGATAGTAATATAAGCACATACTATATAGATCCCGGTAATGGAATTAAGATCGATATCGCTCTTAATTCTGAAATGAAAAATGAAAACTGCTGTTCTTTTTATGAAATTAGTGATTTTTCGGTTCTCAATTATAACTATTCAGTAGAAAACTCAACAGGGATCATTACTGTAGAAATCCCAACACAAACTTAAAATAACCTTAACAAAATGAAATACATAGTACTACTTTTCACTGCATTTTTATTAAGCTGCAACACAAATTCTACAGAAAATGATACAGCAAAAAATGAAGCTCAAAACCCAATAGAGAACCAAATCCCTGCGGTAAATTCCATAGTTCAGGAACACGGCGCGCTGCACATAGAAGGAACTAAAATTCTGGATAAAAACAATGAAGTGGTTCAATTGCGTGGCATGTCTCTTTTCTGGAGCCAGTGGATTGGCAAATATTACAATGCCAGCGCAATAAAATGGCTAAAAGAAGACTGGCAGTGTACGGTAGTTCGCGCCGCAATGGCAGTAGATTTTGATGGTTACCTTACAAATCCTGAGGCAGAAAAAGCAAAAGTAATGGCTGTGGTAGATGCAGCGATCGAGCAAGGCATTTACGTGATCATAGACTGGCACGATCACGAAGCACAAAATCATGTTGAAGAAGCTAAAAAGTTCTTTGGCGAGATGGCACAAAAGTATGGTGATTACCCTAATGTGATCTATGAGACTTTTAATGAGCCACTTGATATATCGTGGACGGAAGTTTTAAAACCATACCACGAGACGGTAATTGCAGAAATACGTAAATATGATCCTGATAATATAATCGTATGTGGTACGCGCAATTGGTCGCAAAATGTAGATGAAGTTATCGATAATAAAATTAATGATCCTAATGTGGCATACACCCTGCATTATTACGCAGCCACTCACAAACAATGGCTTAGAGACATAGCGAGCAAAGCGCTTGAGAATGAAGTTCCGCTTTTTGTAACAGAATTTGGCACGACACAGGCTTCTGGAGATGAAGAAATTGATGAAGCAGAATCTAAAATATGGTGGCAATATCTGGACGATCATAAGATCTCGTGGTGCAACTGGTCTATTGCAGATAAAGAAGAACTGGCTGCAGCTTTAAAACCGGGTGCCGCAGCAGAAGGGGGCTGGCCAGATTCAGAAATTACGACTTCAGGAAAATTAGTGCGGGAAGAATTAAAATTAAAGAACAAGAAATATTGATAGATCAGGAACTCACAGTTAATAAATGGTTTCGCTTGGCGCACTTAATAATAGACACAATTGCATGGCTGGCTCTTACTTTCATATTCAGTTTAATACTAGACCTTTTTATTCGTACTAAGAATATTGACATAATAAACGGCGGACTTATTCTCTGCATATTTGGTTCTTTTATAATCTATTATGTGCTTATGGAATTTAAGTTTCAACGTACTCTGGGTAAATTTCTAACCAAAACAAAAGTTGTAACTCAAACCGGTTCTAAACCATCATTAAATGATATTTTTATAAGAACACTTTGTAGATTCATTCCGTTTGACAGAACTTCGTTTATAGTAGTCAAAAATGGATTTCACGACCGGTTATCAAAAACGACAGTCATTAAAGAAAACTTCAACTAGAAAAACATGGCAATTAAAGCAATTCATCATATCGCGATCATCTGCACAGATTACGAAGTTTCAAAAAGATTCTATACAGAAGTTTTGGGGTTTTCGGTTTTAAAAGAGACCTATCGTGCTGCACGAGATTCTTTTAAACTCGATTTAGGCTTGGGTGAAAATTATGTGATAGAATTGTTTTCATTTCCAGATACTCCGCCGCGTCTATCCAGACCAGAAGCGAGCGGTTTAAGACATTTAGCATTCGCTGTAGATAATATTGAAAGTGAAATTGACGCTCTAGCGAAAAAAGGTATACAAATAGAAGACGTGCGCATAGATGAGATCACAGGTAAGAAGTTTACCTTTTTTACAGACCCTGATAATTTGCCGCTTGAGTTCTACGAGATTTAACTAAAACACGATTTAGTATGGAAGACATGGCTTTAGAAAAACTGAGATATCCTGTTGGTAAATTTGTGAAACCAGTCACAATTACCGCTCAGGAAATAGACAAATGGATTTTTGAGATCGAGTCCTTTCCATTAAAGTTGAAATTGGCTGTGAACGATCTTTCTGAAGAAGAATTGCAATGGCAATATAGATCAGGAAGCTGGACGATAAAGCAACTTATTCATCACTGTGCAGACAGCCACATGAATAGTTTTATTCGGTTTAAACTTTCGCTAACGGAAGATTCTCCCATTATTAAGCCCTATTTAGAGGATAAATGGGCACAATTAGCCGATTCTTCATTAGCAGATATAGGTCTTTCACTAAAAATAATTGAAGGCTTACACCAGCGCTGGGCTATACTTTTAAAATCTCTGGCAAACGAAGAACTCAACAGAGCATTTGTACATCCTGAACATGGCAAACATTTTTCGCTAAAAGAAAACATTGGTATTTATGCCTGGCATTGTAATCACCATCTCGGGCACATAAAATTAGCTATTCAGGCAAAAGGTGAGGTTCAAAAATAAATAAGATTGATCAATGACAGATAATGCAAACAATCTTCCAGAAGTTTGGTTAAGAGGTAAGTTACCAGAAATTCCTGCTTTGCTGCAACCAGCAGCCCACGCGCTAAAACAAGCGGTAGAAGATATGTTTAAATATACTGCAGATTTCCCCCCTGAACTTTTATGGGAAAAACCTGCAGGAAGAGCTTCTGTAGGATTTCATTTGCAGCATTTAACTGGTGTTTTAGACCGTATGCTTACTTATGCAGCTGGTGAAAATTTATCTGAAAATCAATTTGATTACCTAAAAAAAGAAGGCAAAATTGCTGATGTTTCAGTAGACCAACTAGCAGATGCTTTCGCGGAAAAAGTAAACGAAGCTTTAGAAAAATTCAAAACAATACCTGAAGCAATTCTCACCGAAGAAAGAACTGTTGGCCGGAAAAAGCTTCCGTCAACCGTTATTGGTCTTTTATTTCATGCTGCAGAGCATAGCCAGCGCCACATTGGCCAAATGCTGGTCACAATTAGCGTTGTAAAAAATCGGTGATTTTATGCCAAAAACCGGGCTCTAACCGGTAAAAAACGGTTAATACTCTGTTTTTTCCTCTTTCTGGCTCCATTTCGTGAAAACGGGAACAGCCTCTTCTCTAAGTACTTTGTAGAAAGGAATTTGTCTATCGTCCATATCTTTTGCGATCTCATCATAAATAAACTGATCGTCAAAATCTATAGCTGCGGCATCCTCCCTATTTGCGCCATAAAATACCTTATCTGGCCTTGCCCAGTAAATTGCACCCAGACACATGGGGCATGGTTCACAAGAAGTATAAATTACACATCCATCCAGCTGAAACGATTTTAAGGCCTCACAAGCAATACGTATAGCAGTTACCTCTGCGTGAGCAGTAGGATCGTTAGTAGAAGTTACTTTGTTATAACCTTCTGCTATTACTTTGCCATCTTTAACTACAATTGCACCAAAAGGGCCTCCTGCGCCTTTATCCATTCCTTCTTCTGCAAGAGCGATTGCACGGCGCATAAATATTTTATCCTGTTCTGTCATATCCATTTTTCAACGGGTAAATATAAGAATTGTGCTTCAAGGTATATCTTAATTCACATGTTATATAAACACAGTAAAAATCGAGTGTTTTCGTACTTTCACCTGTAAGTATTTGCAAATATGATAATTAGATGTAATTATTCTTGTAAAAAATTTCTCAGACCTTAATTTTTTTTATATTTTTAACACAAGTCAAATATGGATCCCTATACCATATAATAATTGTCTATATACTAGCTAATCCCTCCGCATAGCTTATAAGAGTATCACGTTTTGTCGATAATCTGTCTATTTAATTTGCACTTATAAAAAAGTGCTAACAGCCAGACTTATGTCTAATTAAAACCTAACCAACATGAAACCAATTTTACTATTATTTACTGTACTAACCGCGAGTCTATCTTTTGCTCAACTACCAGAATTTGAGTGGCATGAAGAATATGAAGACGAAAAAAATAATGAATTAACCCATACTATAAAAACCCAAGATGGCGGGTACCTCTTAGTAGGAATTTCATCATCTTTGAATGATTATTATTATAGCAGACTTTCCGATTATTTAATTATAAAGATCAATTCCGAAGGAAGTGTTGAATGGAAAAAAACATATGGTGGTGACGGAACTGACAAATTAAGTGCTGTACTTCCTACACCTGACGGGGGTTACATGCTGGCAGGTACTTCTAATAGCAACAAATCTGGTGATAAATCACAAGACAGTTATAACGAAACATCAGATTACTGGGTTATTAAGATCGATGAAAATGGAAACAAGTTGTGGGATACTACAATAGAATCGCTTTATAGTCCATCTTTTAATGACTTTTATGCTGTTGATGGAGAATATTTTATAAATGGATCATATAGTTATAGTGTAGGAGATAGCGTAGATTATGTCTCTTACAAGGGCTATCAACATATTGAGATTGACAATAACGGAATGGTAATATCGAATAGTTCACATTCTTATGAGGCTTCTTGGTACTATTCTACTTCAGAAGATTGGGTATTTACCGGCGACGGGGGGCGAATAAGAGTTGGAAGAGTAGAATACGACTGGTATGCAGATAATACTTTGCGTATGTTTAGCGCAAATGGAGATCAGATTTGGAGCAAAACTGTAGGCGATCGTTATATAGATATAATCGTAAATCAAGGGGTACACTCTACTAACGGTAATTATTTGATCGCGGGTACTCATCAATATTATGGAGGTGATAGAGCACCTTGGATTGCAGAACTGGATGCAAATGGTGAATATCTCTGGCAAAGAATATATACCGAAAAACCAGATATGCGCGTAAGACAAATAATCTCTATTGAAGATGGAGGCTATCTTATATTGAGTGGTTCTGAAATCATTAAAATTAGCGCAAATGGTGTTATAGATTGGGAATACGAAATTCCGGTTGAGGGTGAAAATTATGTGCAGAGTATTATGCCACATATTGATGGAGGATATCTTATATCTGGCAATACCCGGGCTGAAACTAGCGAGGACAATACAAATATTTGGACCTTGAAATTAAAATCAAATCCCATAAACGAGGATAATCCAATTTCTGATAATGATTTATTAAAAATCAATTTTCAGGATTCAGAAACTAATGTTCCAGAAGATTATGTAAGGGATGTAGGAGAAGCTTACGCTCTTAGGAATAATGGCTATAGATATGGGTGGATGAAAAAGGATAAATCTGCTCCTTTAAGTTTAGTAGGAAACGGCCGAAACAGGGAAAAAATGGGTGTAAATACATTAAAAAACACCCTAATTCATATGCAATATGGGGATATACAAGGCGGCAATGGTATAAATACAGAAGGTGTTTGGGAAATTGAATTAGCTAACGGGCATTATTTAGTTACAGCCGGTGCGGGGGATGGCGCACTTGATGGTCCCGGTACTGTACCTTCACATT